>Ga0334900_1004166_pt1 | contig 10357 bp, 12 predicted proteins | sample GraSluR3_MG_2_FD_207231 | JGI IMG/M metagenome (GOLD analysis project Ga0334900, IMG submission 207231) | Sludge microbial communities from methane-producing bioreactor in Wageningen University, Netherlands - Granular Sludge_31_08-R3 | ecosystem: Engineered > Bioreactor > Anaerobic >...
AGTGCAGAGAAAGACAAGAACGGCATATACTTTGACCTTTTTAGCGAGCTTCATGAACTAAAGCCAATCCCTCTTCTTGATGAGAAAAGCAGCCCTGTTGAAAAGATCATGATAGTGTCAATGTACGACTCAGACATGGATAAGAGAGCTAAGAGAAAGGTGCTCCCTCCAAGAGCTGGAAGGAATAATTGAAGAAACAGGCAATAAGGTAATTGGAAGAATGTCCGAGATTTTTAAGCCGCTTGACAATTCAGGCATTGAAGGCTTTAGTTATGTAGGCATGATGGACAAGGCCAGGCTGCTTACCATGTAACCCCAGAGCATGCTTACTCCTCTTTTTACATCTCAGGATATTCAGACACAAACCCTTACAGGTCACTAAAGCCCTTGCTTAGCCTTTTTAGCCCTCAGAAAGCAGAGGTAAGAATCATTGGCTCATCCCCGCTTGACAAGATCGATAAAATCTCTTACAGGGACTCAGCGAATTTCTGGGAAGAGTTCCAGAAAGAGGAAATCCCATCATCTTTTCAGATAAAAGACCTTGAGAAAGCCACAAACGAGCTTTATCTTGAGTTGGTTAGAGAATAGCATCAACTATTCAAACCTGACCTCAACGCCCTGCAGGTTAGCCTGCTCCCGGAATTCGCTTGCAATCATTTTCTTGATAATCTCTGAAACGACTATTACCAGGGAGCTTACCCCGATGATTATTGCCCATTCCTTTCCAGACAGCGGCACAGTCCCAAGAACGCTTTGCAGGAACCCATTGTAAACAGCAAGCACAGTCAAGCCTATTGACGTGCCGATAGCGATGAACAGGTGCTTATTCCTGAATAGGTTTTTGTTGAAAATGGATGTGTGAAGCGACTTTGCATTGAACGCATGGAACATCTCAACCATTATAATTCCAACAAAAGCCAGTGTTCTTGCTTTGTCAATCGATGGGTCAGGCCCTCTCATTTCCCAAAGGAACAGGGAGAAAGTCCCAAGAAACAAAATAGGAACCAGCACAAGAATCTTCTCAACAAGGTAAAATGACAGTATCTTCTCTTTAGGGTTCCTTGGCTTTTGCCTCATAACTTTAGGGTGCATCGGCTCAACGCTTAACGCAAAGGCAGGAAGCGAGCTTGTAACAAGGTTGACATACAGCACCATTAGCGCAGTTAGCGGCGAAGCCAGGCCGATAAGAACAGTAATCACAAGGAGCGAAACCTCAGTCATATTGCCAGCAAGAAGGTAGTAAAGGAACCTTCTTATGTTGCTGTATATCCTTCTTCCTTCCTTCACAGCGTTTACAATCGTGCTGAAATTGTCATCAGCAAGCACCATATTTGAGGATTCCCTAGCAACATCTGTGCCATTCTTGCCCATGCTTATCCCAATGTCTGCCTGCTTTAGCGCAGGCGCATCGTTGACGCCATCTCCCGTCATTGCAGCAATCTCCCCCTTTCTCTGAAGAGAATTCACAATTCTCAGCTTGTGCTCAGGAGTGCTTCTTGCAAATATTGCAACCCTGTCAATCACCTCATCAAGTTCTTCATCTGTCATCTTGTCAACTTCGGTGCCTTCAATAATAAGGTCATGCTCTTCATCAATAATACCTATGCTCTTGCCGATGCTCTCAGCAGTCTTCTTGTGGTCGCCAGTAACCATAATTACTCGGATCCCAGCCTGGCGGCATTCTTTTACAGATTCTATCACTTCGTGCCTTATCGGATCCTTTATAGCAACCATTCCCTCAAAAACATAATTTTTTTCCAGCCCCTTATTTGGGTTCTTTTTGTCAAAAGAGCCCATCACTTTTGTCCCAAAGCCCAGAACCCTGTAGCTCCTGTCAGTAAACCTTGCAACATTCTTATGAATACCATTTAGCTCTTCAGGTGTAAGCTTCTTCACTTTTCCACTTGAGGTTCTGATATAGGCGCATTTTGAAAGCACCTTCTCAACAGCTCCTTTCAGGAAAGAAACAGGCCTTGCCCCAACAGTATTAACGGTTATCATAAACTTTTTGGAGGGATCAAATGGAATTTCGTAAAGCCTCTGGAAATCCTCTTTTATAATCTCATCATCAAGCCCGGCACTTTTTGCTAGCGCAATCAGGGCGCCTTCAGTAGGCTCGCCATTAAGGCTCCACTCTCCATCTTCCATTTCAATTCTTGCATTATTGCAGAGTATGCTTGCCCTGAAAAGCTGCTCAGCGCACTTTATGTTTTTAGGGCTAATCCTCTTGTTTCCTTTCATAAACTCAGAATTGGGCTCATAGCCTTTGCCTTTAACTTTGATAATTGTTCCGTCCGCCAGTGCAATCCTTTCAACAACCATCTTGTTCTGGGTAAGCGTGCCGGTTTTGTCTGTGCAGATTACTGTTGTTGTTCCAAGCGTTTCAACAGAATTCAGGTCTTTTACAATGGCGTTATGCTTTGCCATAGTCTTAACGCCCTGTGATAATGTAACAGTTAGTGCCAGAGGCAGGCTTTCAGGGATTCCGGAAACAGCAATCACGCTTATCAGCAGCAGGCTGCCTGCCACAGGCTCTCCCCTTGCAAGGAGGTAGAAAAAGAAGAGTATGGCAATCATTATTACGGCAATCGATATCCTTTTGCTTACATGGTTCATCTGCCTGTGCAGCGGGCTTGGTTTTTCCTTGATGGTTGCAAGCTGCTTTGATATTTTTCCCAGCTCAGAGCCCAGCCCAACTTCAACAACCACTCCGATTCCTGAGCCGTTTGCGACGCTCGTCCCGCTGAAGGCCATGTTGTCCTGGTCCGCCACGGGAATATCCTGCTTTCTCAGTTTTGCTGTTTTCTTGTATTTCTGTACAGACTCGCCGGTTAGGATAGACTCATCAATAGATAATGTGCTTGTTTCGATTATCCTCAGGTCAGCAGGAACAATCATGCCTCTTTTAAGAGAAACAATGTCTCCCCTGACCAGCTGAGTGGCATCAATTTCCTTCCATTTTCCAGAGCGCAGGACATAAACTTTCTTTGCAGTAAGCTTTGACAGGGCCTGGATAGATTTCATAGCCCTGAACTCCTGGAAAAAGCCGAGGAAGCCAGTAAAAAGAATAATTATCATGATAGCAACAAACTCAACAAAGTGGTCAGAGAATATGGAAATAATAGCAGCAGCTAGCAGCACATATATCAACAGGTTATTGAAGTTTCGTGCAAGAATCTTTAAGAATTTCAGCTTATCTTCTGTTGCAAGTGTGTTCAGCCCGTCCCTTTTTATCCTCTCTTCTGCTTCAGCATCGGTGAGCCCTTCCCTTGAGGTATTTAGGTCTTTTAACACTTCCTGCTCGCTTCTCAAGTACCAGTACTTGTAAAGCTCTTCCTTCGCGCTGCCCTGCATACACTCCTCTTTAGCCCGTTTTGTTTTTAAAGGTTTTGTGTTATCCTTGAGTGATTTAGAAGCCTTTTTTATTGTGAAAACGCACATTGCTTTTTTAAATTGATAAGATTTATAAACAAGCTTTAGTTATCCTTTTCTGTTAAACAGTAAGATTGTTCGGATGGGTCCTTGCACAAGGGCTTATAAACAGCCTAAATGAGTGTGAGACATCCCCGGGCAATTCAGGCCCACCACGAGAGTACTCAAAGGAGCTAACGATAAACTCAAGCTATGAGTTTGGGAGTTAGTGTTGTGGGCCCCATTGTTTTTACAAAATGGGGGGCAGGCCAAATCTCATTCATCATTTCATCAAAACATTGTATTTCAGGAAAGGATGAGTCTTAAGCATAACTTGTGCTTAGTGAGTGGCTAGTTCTCCCTCTAGAAGCAAAGAGGTGAATTAAATGGGAAAAATAAGCATAGTTTCTGCAAAGTACATTATTCATGCAGATATAAAAATTGACGGAATGGTTGATAAGCCAGATGTGATAGGAGCGGTCTTTGGCCAGACTGAAGGGCTTTTGGGCTCAGACCTGGAGCTAAGAGAGCTTCAGAGAAGCGGCAGGATTGGCAGGATTGAGGTAAACCTGGAATCAAAAGGCGGAAAGAGCAAGGGAGTGATAACAATCCCCTCTTCACTTGACAAGGCTGAAACCTGCATAGTTGCTGCAGCTTTGGAGATTATCCAGAGAATCGGACCGTGCAACGCCACAATCACAGTCAACAATATAGAAGATGTAAGAATCTCAAAGAGAAAGTATGTTGTTGAGAGAGCAAAAAACCTTCTTAAAAACCTAATGGACAAGATGATGCCAGACACCCAAGAGATAGCAGAGGAGGTTTCCTCTTCAGTCAGGGTTATGGAAATTGGCGAGTACGGCAGGGACAGGCTTCCGGCAGGCCCGGCAGTTGCAGAGTCTGATGAAGTGATTGTTGTTGAGGGCAGGGCAGATGTTATTACGCTTGTTAAGAACGGCTTTAAGAACGTTATCGCAATGAACGGCTCTTCTGTGCCAGATACAATCATTGAGCTCTCGAGGAAAAAGACGCTTACTGCATTCGTTGACGGAGATAGAGGCGGCGACCTTAACATCAAAGAGCTCTTGTCTGTGGCTGACCTGGATTTTGTTGTGAAAGCCTCGGACGGCAAAGAGGTTGAGGAGCTTACAAAGAAGGAAATCCACAAGGCTTTGAGAAGCAAGATAGCAGCAGAGCAATACAGGCTTGACCATAATATACCTGAGTTAGATGGCTCTAACGGCAAAAGTAATAACGATAAGAGGCAGCAGGATTCCCAAAAAAGCTCAAAGGGAGACGACCGGGACAGGAGAAGAAACGATAACCGAGGGCAGCAGAGGCAGCAGCCGGCCAGCAAGCCAGCCCAGATCTCAGCAGCAGAGAAGGAGAAATTCAAGCAGCTCTCAGATGAGCTCGTAGGCACAAAAGGCGCCTGCCTGCTTGACAGCAAGATGGAAATCCTGGCAAAGATACCGATAAACGAGCTTCAGTCAACAATTAAGGATTTAAGCACAGATATCCATGCTGTTGTGATTGACGAAAGCATCTCAAAAGACCTCGTAAAAGCCTGCGAAAGGGCAAAGGTAAGGTATCTTGTAGGGACAGAGTCAAGCGTAAGCAACGCAAGCACGCCTATAAGAATCTTAACTTATGATGACTTGTGAGAAAGGTTTTTGTTTTTTTTATTTCTGTTTTTTATTTAACCGAATTATATTCAATTTTTAGAAGCCATTTGAAATATAATTTTCAATAAAATTATTATAATTGGGTTCCTCTTTTTTAAGCAGGATAGGAAACTTTTCTTCCAGATATCTCTTTTTCTTTTTTATTTCCGGATCGTTCTCAATAAATTTTTCACTGCAATTAACTATGTAGCTAACGAGCGGCAAGTTATCTCTCTTCTTTAGGTTTTGTTCATCAAAGGCCTCAATTATTTTAACATATTCTTTTTTTATTTTCTTTTTTTCTTCTTCTTTTGTTTTTAAATAAAGGTTTAGAGTCCCTGAAATAGTAGCTGTAAATTCTTCTGCGCCAAGAACCTTTTTTGTTATAATAGGCTTCCAAAGTATAAGGTCTGTTAGCTCTTCAATAACACTGCTTTCTCCCCAAATTTTATTGTATTTTTTCTCGTTTTTATTAATTAATTCATTAATACTATTGCTTTTTTTGTCAATGCGCCCGTAGTATTCTCGTATGAGCTCTTCATTCTCTTCACTTTTCGGATCTGAAACCTTTTCAAGAAGCTCTGCCTCCAAGATTTTATATTCTAAGTTAGAAATATAAAGCTTATAGAAATCATAAATAAACAAGGAAAAGTAGCTAGGGGGATGAGTTTCAATTCCTTTATTTTTTCCTTTGCCAGGCATTTCATTACTACGAAACAGTAGATATTTATATTCCTTTCGTTTTTCTTCGGCTTTTGGTTGTTTTTATCTTTTCTTCTTTCTCTTTTGCATTCTCGCCATTCTTATCAAAAACTTTATAAAAGGATTCCTTTCTCTATCTTAATTGCAGGGGCTGTGGGGTAGCTTGGTCTAGCCTCTCTGGCTTGGGACCAGAAGACCCCGGTTCAAATCCGGGCAGCCCCACCAGCACTGGGTGGCTAAAATGAAGAAAATATCAGGGAACACCACAAAGCGGTTCGGAGCAAGGTACGGAAGCAATATAAAGAGAGACTTCCTCAAGATAGAGCAGATGCAGAGGTCCAGGTATGACTGCCCTTACTGCGAGGGAAAAAGCTCAGTGAAAAGAGCTTCAATGGGGATATGGGAATGCAGGAAATGCGGCAAGAGATTTACCTCAAAAGCCTATTCAGTTGAGGCGAAAAAATGGTAGAGTACAAATGCTTTATATGCTCAAAGAGCGTACCTTTTCAGCTTGTAAAAAAGAAGGTAAGGTGCCCTTACTGTGGCAGCAAGATCCTTTACAAGCCTAGGAGAATCATCAAAAGAGTCAAGGCACGATGAGCTATAAGGCAACAATAACAACCGACTTAGACCCGGAACAGCTTTACAAGGTATTTGCTCCTGAGCTTGAAGACGCAAAAAAAGGCTTCAACGACAGGGCTTCCTACAGCGTTGAAAAAAAGCCAGGGAAGCTCATGTTTAAGGTTGAGGCAAAGGACAGCACATCCCTTAGGGCGGTGCTGAACAGCATAACAAAGCTGGTATCAATATATGAGCGGGTAAGAAATGTGGTAGAAAATGAAAGAAACACTACAGCAGATAAAAGAAATAGAGCAAAGCCTGCAGACCCTGCTCATGCAAAAAAACGCGATTAATTCTCAGTTATTCGAGCTTGAATCCTCTTTAAGTGAGCTTGGCTCATCTTCCGAGTCCTACAGGATTATAGGAAGCATTATGGTTAAGTCAGACAAGGAATCCCTGAAAAAACAGCTTTCTTCCTCAAAGGAAAGCCTGGACATAAGGCTTAAGTCAATCCGGGGCCAGGAAGAAGCACTCAGGAAGCGCCTTTCTTCGCTTCAGGAAGAGGTAATTAGCAAAAGCAAGAAACAAGGTGATGAAAATGCCAAAGGCTGAATCCTGCGGGGCCCTGGATGAGGTCTCCGAGTTTATTACTGAGCTGAAAGAGGACATGACAGTGCCAAGAAACATAAGGAAAAAGCTGGATGAAATAATAGACATCCTTAATAACAACGAGCTTGACGTGTCGCTAAGGGTTGACAAGGCAGTATTCATACTTGATGAAATGAATGAGGATTCCAATGTTCCTGCTTTCACAAGGACACAGATATGGAGCCTTGTCTCAATGCTTTCAAGGTTTTAGCAACAGGAAATTCCATATAATTTACCCAAAATTTTATAAAACCCATCATTTTCAATCACAAATCAGGCAGGTGCAAAAATGGACATAAAAATCATTTCAGAAACAAAAACCGAGCTCGTGTTCGAGCTTCCGGGTGAAGACCATACAATCCTTAACCTTCTTAAAGATGAGCTAAACAAGATTGATGGCGTGAATTCTGCAGGCTACAATATCAGGCACCCTCTTGTTAAAGTCCCAAAGTTTCTGGTCCACACCACAACCAAGGTTGCCCCAAGGGATGCGCTCAAGGAAGCCATAAAAAACATAAGAAAAAACATAAAGAGCGCGCATTCCTCAATAGAAACAGCTACAAAAGCAAAGCCAAAGGCCTCATCAAAAGCCAAAAAAGCCAATAAATAGTTTATTCTCATGTTATCTTCAGAAGAACAGAAAGGCCTGCTTTCTCTTGCCAGAGGCTCGATTGCCTCAGCACTTTCTTCTAAAGGCTTTACTGCAGAGCAGCCTCTAAAGGAAAACTTCAGCGAAAAAAGAGGCTGTTTTGTAACGCTCAAGAAAAGCGGAATGCTGAGAGGGTGCATAGGCTTTCCCTACCCAATCATGCCTTTATGGGAGGCAGTTGCCAAGGCAGCCGTTGCAGCAGCCCTGGAAGACCCGAGGTTTCCGCCTGTATCAGAAGATGAGCTAAAAGGCATTTCCATAGAGATATCTGTTCTCAGCCAGCCAGAGGAGCTTAAAGATGAAGACAAGGAAAAGCTTCCTGAAAAAATAACCAAAGGAAAACACGGCCTGATTGTAAAGAAAGGCTTCTACTCCGGGCTTCTCCTGCCACAGGTTGCAGAAGAGTTTAACTTCAGCCCGAAGCAATTCCTGGAAGAGGTCTGCCTTAAAGCAGGGCTGCCCAGGTCAGCCTGGCTGGAAAAGGGCACAAGAATTTACAGATTTGAGGCAGTTGTTTTCGGAGAGGAATAAGGAGAGTTAGGCTTTCTTACCGCAGATTCTGCATGAAGGGTCTTTTTTTATCTTTAGCTTTTCTATCTTAAGCTCTGCCACGCTAATCCTGTAAAGAGCATTTTTTTCCTTATAATCCCCAATCAGCCAGCTGAGCGCCAGCGTTGCCTGGAGCCCGGCAACAGAAAAAGGCACAGTACCAAAAACATTAGTCTCTTTATTATTATGCTCTTGATTTTCAAGGCTTTTCACAAAGCAGGCAAGGCATGCCCCTTCATAGGGAGCAATCAGGGAAACATAGCCAATAAATCCCTCAACGCTTGCATATACAAAAGGCCTTTTTGCATCAAGGCACGCTTTGTTAATTATCTCCCTGGAAGAAAAGTTATCAGTGCAGTCAAGAACAATGTCTGCTTTTCTTATAAGCCCAGGTGCATTGCTCTCATCAAGCCTTGCCCTGGCAGCCTCAGGCTCCTTCCTTACAATCCTGCTGATTCTTTGGGCGCAGCACTCAGCTTTGGGCTTCTCCAGCTCATCCATGGTAAAGTTCTGCCTCTGGATATTATCAAGTGAAACAACATCGTTATCAATAAGAATAACGCTTGTTCCAGACCTCGCAGCAAGCTCACCTGCAAAAGAGCCCAGGCCCCCGCAGCCAACTACCAAAACAACCTTCTGCTGCAGAACCTTTCTCTTTTTCATTCCAATAATCTTGTCCTGCCTGCTGAAAAACTCAGCTTCCCACTGCTCAATTATTTCCCTGCTCATTTTTTCAAACCCATCAACTTATCAAAAAGTTTAATAATCCTGCTGTTTTTTGAAGGATGATGATTTACATTATTAAGTTTTTCGTGGCGTTTCTTTACCTGCTTGTCTCAAGCATAAAAGACATAAAGTCAAGAGAGGTGTGGAACTGGCTGAGCTATACGCTTATAGCGCTTGGTTTTTCTCTTAATGCTTTTTTTTCAGTTTTCTACATGGACTCTTCATTCATTTTGGGTTCCCTGGCTGGCTTTTTTGCTGCAATGGGCTTTTCTTTCCTGATGTATTTCTCAGGCCAGTGGGGAGGCGGTGATGCTAAGGTGCTCATGGGTCTTGGGGCTTTGCTAGGGATTCCGCTTTCACTTGCTCCTGGAGAGCATCTGCTTTCGCTAAGCTTTTTCCTGCTCTGCTCAATCTTTGCCGGGGCTTTTTATGGGATGGCGTGGGTGACTTATACCGTATTAAAAAACAGGAAGGCATTTGCAAGGGAGTATAACAAGCTTGCAAAGAAGTACTCTAAGCTTAGAAAGGTAATTCTGACAGCCTGCCTTTTTCTTGTTTTAATGTCCCTCTTCCTGCCTATCTCATTGAGATATTATGTTGCAGGCTCAGCATTGATGTGCCTGTTTGTTTTCCTGCTTTACCTTTCGCTGAAAAACCTTGAGTCCGTGGCGATGCTGAAAAAGATTCCTGTTTCCAGGCTTACAGAAGGAGACTGGGTAAAAGAGGAAATCAGGGCAAAAAGGAAAGGCATGAGCTACCTTGACTATATTATATACAAGCAGTATGACAACCTGGATTCAATTTCTTATATATATACACTTTATTACAGGCTTTTGAGGCTTATCCCTCTTGGGAAGAACCGCCCCGAGAACCCGAAAGAGTTCCAGAGACAGCGGATTGCAAAGAGGCTGGCTAAGGAGCTAAGGCTTTCAGTAAAGGATATTGAAGCAAAGGGCTACACACAGGTTTCAGAAAAAGCCAAAAAGAAAATGAAGGAAAACGGCTTCCTTGTAGATTCAGATGAGATTGTGGTGTGCGGCACAGGCGACCTTGGGCTTCTTAATTCCCAGATAGCAATGCTGAAAAAGCTTTTTGGCAGCTCGTATACACTTAAAGTAAAAGAAGGCATGCCTTTCCTGCCATCTTTCCTGCTGGCGCTGGTGTTTCAGATTATCGCCTATTATATAATAGCAACGGTGCCGGGATTATTTCTGCTTTTCCCCTAAAAAAGGAAAGTTTATATATAAAAGACAAGTAAAAGATATTGAATGGCTGCTCGAAATGCTAATAACCTTGTAAAGAACGCTCTTTTTGCTTTGCTGATTCTTTCATTCTTCGCTGCGCCTGCGCTTGCGCAGTGGGACTTTTCCGGCAGGATTGGCTATGCTACTGAAAGGGGAAGCTTTTCCCTTATCTTCGGGCAGCAGCCTGACGAGACTGCAAATGT
>Ga0334900_1004167_pt1 | contig 10355 bp, 5 predicted proteins | sample GraSluR3_MG_2_FD_207231 | JGI IMG/M metagenome (GOLD analysis project Ga0334900, IMG submission 207231) | Sludge microbial communities from methane-producing bioreactor in Wageningen University, Netherlands - Granular Sludge_31_08-R3 | ecosystem: Engineered > Bioreactor > Anaerobic > Unclassified...
CAACCGCTAGCCGCAGCCTCTTGGCCTTCCGCGCGATCGAAGCGTCGATTCCAGTCCCAACTGCTTGGCGATCCGGGCAACCCAATCCGTCCCGCCGAACGGGCAACCGCGAGTCACGCACCGACGCAATGCCTTCACCTCCGCTTCCGACTGCGGCTCGTTGACGATTCGCAGCCAATCCGCCGGGCGCGGCAACGGCCACGGAGACAGAATCGGAAACGCCGGGTCGTCGCGCTCCCCACGCCGCAGGCTGGACCAACGCCAACTCTCCGCGCGCGCCACAAGACTTGCACGCAGCGCGTTCCGCTCGACGTAGCGGACTACTTGATAGAAATACTCCTCCGTTTCCACGGGAAAACACTTGTAACGCCCTTGGTAAAGAGGCCCGTATCCGATCTCGTGCCGATGCTGCTTCCACCGCTTCACGTGCATGTTCGTCATTTGTTGCATAAAGGCGGGAAGGTCGCCATCTCGCTCCGGCCAGACCACGAAATGCCAATGTGTGGACATCAGGCAGTACGCACACAGACGCATGGGGCGCGTCCGCAAGGTTTCTTCCAAGACTCTTTCGAAGGCAAGGAAGTCTTGATCCTTGACGAATAACGTCCTGCGGCCCGCGCCTCGGTTGAGCACGTGGAACACCATACCGCCAGGGGTATAACGCGGCGCTCGTGGCATGCATCGATATTACTCGTCTTGCCCAACTTCGTCAAATTTGGTGCCTGTCACCTTTTATCGCTTTTATCGAACCGGCTTCCGGCGCGGTCGTCGTAAACTGTTTTTTGGCTTGCGTTTCCGGCGCAGGCGATTGAATGCGTCCGAGTCCTTGGTTATAGTGAAGGGAGACATTCACGGAGGTTTCCCACGATCCGCGGTTCAGGAAGATTCGACCGGCGTGCTGATCCTTTTGACCAACGATGACGGAATTTACGCCCCGGGGCTGGCGGCGCTGGCGCGACAACTGCGGCGTCTGGGGGAGGTGTGCGTGGTGGCACCGGCCACCGAACAGAGCGGGGTAGGCCATTCGATCACCTATCTCATGCCGCTGATCCCCAAGGAGGTGTGCGTCGACGATCGGCACGGCGGATGGGCCGTCGAGGGCAGCCCGGCCGACTGTGTGAAGATCGGCATCGCCGAGTTCTGCCCCCGGAAGCCCGACCTGGTGGTCAGCGGGATCAACAGCGGGTTGAACGTGGGCATCAACGTGCTTTACTCGGGCACGGTGGCGGCGGCGATTGAGGGAGCGTTTTACGGGATCACCAGCGTGGCCGTCTCGCTGGAGTTCGACGAACATGCCCAGTTCGACAAGGCGGCCGAGTTGGCCCGGCAGATCATCGAGCAGACGCTCGACAAGAAGGGGCCGGAGCCCCAGCTTTACAATTTGAACATCCCCACGGCGGCGTTGTCGGGCCGGCCCGAGCTGCGCGTGGTGCCCATGGACGTGTCGCAGTACGGCGAGCGGTACGAGAAGCGAGCCGACCCCTTCGGCCGGGCCTATTACTGGCTTGCCGGACAGCGGCCTCCGCTCGACGAGGCGCGCGAGACCGATCTGTCGGCCATGTATAAGGGGTTCGTGGCATTGACGCCGCTGAGCTACGACATGACCCGCCGGAGACATCTGGCGGAGATGGAGACGTGGCGGTATCGGTTGGATGAGGTTCCCACGCAAGAGACGATGGAGGAATGATCATGCGACTGGCACTTGCGGCGATCATCCTGGGCGCGCTCGTCGCGGCAGGTTGCGGAGAGTACGAGTTGGGAGAGACGGGCGGCCGGTCGGCCGCCCCGGAAGCGGTCGGGGTGGCCGTCGATCCGATGTCGCTGGCCGAGCCGGCGCGCCCCAAATCTCCGCCTTCGTCACCTCAAACGCCCGGGGCCAAGGCGCCGGGCGGCCCGGCCCCGTCGGCGGCCAGGACCGATTTCGGCGCGCCGGCGCCCGAGGGCAGCGTCATCCGCGAGAAGGCCGACGTCGGCGCAGGGCGCAAGGGGCACTACAGCAAGGGGTTCATCACAACGCCCCTTTCGACCTTCTGGCGGACCCAGGAAATGGTCGCCTACCGCACGGTCGTCCCGCACGCCCTCGACTTGTACAAGGCCTCGCACGGCCATTTTCCCAAGACCCAGGAGGAGTTCGTGCGGGAGATCCTCACGCCGAACCAGGTTCAATTGCCCGAGCTGCCCCAGGGCCATCGGTACTATTACGATCCGGAGAAAGGCGAGCTACTCGTCGAGCGGCCCATGTAGCCGCAACAGAAGCACGGTTGAGGTGAGGAGGAACGTCGGCACGGCGGCCCGAAGGAGCCAGGGGGAAGGAACGCAGATTTCCCGACATTCGATGGTCGTGACCCGCTCGCGACCGAACGTGGCAGGTTGACTCCTCATGAAACGGCATCTCGCATGGGCGGCCGCGATCTGGGCGGGCGCGATCGTCGGCGCCTCCGCAGCCGATGGGGCTAGCTGGATCTTCCAGCCATCGGCGCACACGCACGATCCGGCGACCGGCAAGCGCGTCGTGCAGTACGCCCAGCCAAAGGCTCGCCCCATCCCGACCGACTCGACCTACAAGCAGAGCGTCTATCGGCACAACCGCAGCGCGGTTCGGGGGGGCGATAGCGCCGACCGGCTTCACATGGTCGAGACGTGGGGCCAAGGCGACCCGGTTCGCCCCTATGGCGAGTGGCTGCGCCCCTACCGGGCCGGCGCGACCCCCTACGGTCCCTGGGGCAGCCCGCAAGGTCCCTGGACCACCCCCGACGGCGCCTGGACGAATCCCTACGGACTGCTCCCTCGCCTGCCGTGGAACGCGTGGCCCTACGGCTCGCCGGGCTTCTGGCCCGAAGGGCTCCGTGACGTGCTCCCCCACGCGGCCACCGACGATGCCCCGGCCCCGGAGACCGAATAGCCGAGAGCTGCCACCTTGTGCCCGATCGGATCCTGCCCGGGCATCGGAGCCCCCGAACATGTAGTCCGCGCGGTGCCGGCAACAACGAGAGGATGCTCACGAGGCTCGGGTTGGGCCGCCTGGTTTGAGAAAGCGCCGAGCAACCCTGCCCAAGGGTCGACTACCTTGGGACGATTCTTGCCGGAAGGTCTTCGATGCGCAGCAAAAGGGACTCGCGCCGGATCGACGCGAGTCCTTATGCTGCAAGCAATGCCGAAGACAGGACTTGAACCTGCACCGGGTTAACCCCGACTAGGTCCTGAACCTAGCGCGTCTGCCAATTCCGCCACTTCGGCTTGTCTCTTCCTTGTAAAGCACCGCGGCCGAAAACGCAAGGCCTCCCGAGCGAAAAACAGGCTCCGGGGGCGCTACTGGACTTCGGCCCCGAAGTGTTCGGTCGGATCGCCGGCGTCTCGGGTAACCAGGAACATGTACAGGGCGGTGTCGATCTTGTTGTCGACCGTATGCACGCTGCCGTCGACGAAGAGGTGGTTGGTCACGCCGGGATGATCGCTGCTCGGGCCCTTGCGGATGACGAAGACGTCGGAGAGGCCCTCGTCGTCGTATCGTCCCATGACCCGGTAGTCCCAGTCGAGGTAGGTTCGATAGGTGCGGGGCAGCGTGCTCTCTTCATCGAACAGGCCGGGCGTGAAGTAGCGCGGCGCCCAGTAGTGCGTGATGACCTCGTATTCGATGTTTCGCGGCAGGGCGACCAACAGAGTTTCCATGCCGACACACCAGCGGGCGGCGAACTGCTCGGTGCTTTCGACACAGAGGATCGTGTGGGTGGCGCCGTCGCCGCGGAAGTCCTTGAAACGCAGCTTCGAGCCCGGGTAGCAGGCCCCGTCGGGGTGGCGCGCCGTCACGGGGTGGTCGACGGGCAGCGGGTACAGCGGCACCCAGTTGTTCCAGGGGGCGGCGATGGTCAGCAGGCTCTCGATGTGGGTGGCCGCCATCACCTTGTAGTTGGTGATCGCCTCGCGGTCGAGCGGGCCCAACGTGGGGTCGAGCCAGACCGACGTCTTCGCGCTCGGGCAGATCACTTCCTGGATGACGGTGCCCCGGGCCTCGGCGTGCGGATCGTACCGCACGCCGTCCACCCCGTGGGGCGGGGGGTACGGATGAGGAAGCAGGGGCCTTCCCACGGTGGTGTCGATCATGTTCCAGAGGGGCTCATGCTCCAGTTCGGGCAGGAGGTCGGCGATCCAACTCCAGCCGCGAAGCCTTCCGTAGACCTTATCCGGGTCCAGTGCGCCGTTGGGCAGATTCTGCACGTGGCACGACGGCGGAAACCTCTTGTATTTCTCGTGGAAGTTGTGGAAGGCCAGGCCGATCTGCCGGAGCTTGTTCGAGCATTGCGTCCTTCGCGCCGACTCCCGCGCCGCCTGAAGCGCCGGAAAGAGCAGCATCATCAGGATGGCGATGATCGTCACCACTACCAGCAACTCAACGATCGTGAAGCCCTGTCTGCGGCAAGCCGCCCTCATGAGACACCTCCTTCCAGAGCGTTACGAAAACGGAATGAGTTCAAGCAGTTCGGCCCCGAGGCAAGGACGGCTCGTGAACGCGTTGCCCGCCCGGATCCCCTCATTCGCGAGTCTCACAGTGTACCTCTTACGCAGGCAGTCTTTGATTCTAGCTTCGCAGCCTGGCGCGTGTCAAACGTTTATCGGACCGGCTTCCGATAATTCGAAATCATCCGGGAATACATCTCGGGAGGGGTGCATCATACATCAGAGGATGCGCCCCAGTACCCGGATCCCCGCAGCCATGCCGAGGTGCGGTTGACAAATGCGCGGGACGGGACAGAATGCGCCGCGGTCGGCAATGCCCGGTGTTTCGAACGAAGGGAGATCGGCAAGCCATGGCGGCACGCGTCATCGCCATGACGGGCCCCGCGGGAAGCGGGAAAACCGAGCGGTTCCTTGTGCGATACCGCAAGGCGCTCGGCCAGTTCGCTCCCCGGTCGACCTTGTGGTTGGCCCCCACGTGGAGAGCGGCGGCCGCCGTGCAGGACCGTCTCATGGCCGGCACGCTGCGCGGCTGCTTCAGCCCCTCGGTGATGACGTTCGAGCGGTTTGCCGACGAGATGCTGCGGGCGTCGCCCATGCCGATTCGGCCCTTGGGGCGGCAGATGAAACGCGACCTGGTCCGGAGGCTGATCGACGAGCAGGTCGAGGCGGGCCGATTCGGACATTTTTCGGCCATTGCCCAAACGGGCGGGCTGGTCGACCAATTCTGCGATTTCATCAGCGAGTTGAAACGGCTGGACATCTGGCCCGAGCAGTTCCACGACGCATGCCAGGCACGAGGCATGACCGAGAAGGACGCCGAGTTTCTGGCCGTATACGGCGCCTACCAGGAACGGCTCAACCGGCATCAGCTTTACGACGCGGAGGGGAGGTTCTGGTCGGCTCGCAAGCTGCTGAAGGAGGGGCAGCGGCGTCCGTTCGAGCGTCTGCGCCTCGTGGTGGTCGACGGGTTCGCCGACTTCACTTCGCCGCAGCACGAGATTCTCGAAACGCTGGCCGAGCGCGTCGACGAGGTGCTGATCTCGCTGCCGTTGGAGGCCGACCAACGACGGGCCGATTTGTTCAGCAAGCCGCGGGCGACCCTGGCTGAACTCCAGCGGCGGCATCCCGGCTTGGAGGAACAACGCCTCGAGCGGTCGGTCGGACCGGAATGGCCGGCCATGGCGCACCTCGAAGCCCACTTGTTCGCCAATCCGCGCGAGGGGGAACCGGCGTCCGCTACGGGCGGGCTGGAGATCCTGGCGGCCCCGCAGTTGTTGGGGGAGATCGAACTCATCGGCAGCCGCATCAAGCGACTGCTGACCGAGGGCGACCCCGCACGCGGCGGGTCGCCGGTCCGACCGGGGCAGATTGCCGTGGTTTTCCGGTCGCTGGCCGAGGTCGACGGGTTGATCCGCAGCGTGTTCGGCGAATTGGGGATTCCCTTTGCCCTGGAGTCGGGCCAGGCGCTGGATCGGGCGCCGGCGCTGGCCGCCCTGCGCGACTTGGTGCGCTTGGACGTCGAGGATTGGCCCTTTCGCGGGCTTCTCGCCGTGTTGGGCAACAACTATTTTTGCCCCGAGTGGCCCGAGTGGCGCGGTGGTCGCGCAGGGCGCGACGCCGAGCGCACGATCCGGCGGCTCCAAGTGCCTGGTGGCCGGGATCGGTTGCTCGAAGCGATCCGTGCGGCGGGCGATCGGCCCCGTCCGGCGGCCGACGATTCCGACGACGACCCCGTGCGCCGGACCGTGCCCGCGCAATTTGCCCTGGCCTTGCTGCGGCGCTTGGCCCAGGTGTTCGACGAGTTGCCGCGGCAGGGCACCGCGGGCGAGTGGGCGGAGGCCTGGGAGAGGTTGGCCGGGCAGACGGGGCTTTTTCGGGCGATCACGGAAGAGGAGCGGCAGGAGCAGGCGGGCGACGATGGCTCGCGCCGCGGGGCATGGCCGATGTTCGCCAACCGCGAGGCGTGGGCGGCGCTGCGGCGCGCGTTGGTCGATAGCGACCGGCTCGCCGGCCTGCTTGGGAGCGAGCCGCGACGGCTCGATCGAGCCGGGGCCCTGGCCATCCTGGTCGATACGCTGGGCAGCGCGGCGATTTTCAACCGCGTCGAGGAGTCAGGGCGGGTACGCGTCGTCTCGGCGGCGAGCGTGCGGGCGCTTCGGGTTCCCTATCTGTTCTTCGCGGGGCTTGCCGAGCGATCGTTCCCGCAGCCCGACCGGCACGATCGCCTGTACGGCGAGGCCGAGTCGGCCCGCCTGATCGAGGGGGGGCTGCCGCTGCTGGCTCGGGCTCAGCAAAGCCGCGACGAGATGCTTCTGTTTTATGAGGTGGCCACTCGGGCCACGCGTCGGCTTCACCTGAGTTATCCGGCCCTGGACGAAAGGGCCCAGCCCCTCTCGCCGAGCCCCTATCTGACGGAGATCGAGCAGGCGTGCGGCCCGGGACGGATTCGGCGGACCGAGGTGCCCGACCTGAGCCCCCTGCCGCGCAACCAATCGCCGCTGTCGCCGGCCGAGTTGCGGGTGACGGCCGTGGCCCGTGCCCTCGAGGGCGACACGGCCTTGCTGGCCGGGTTGATCGGCCGGACGGAGGACGCCCGGTTGGCCGACAACCTGGTCGCCGGGTTGCGGACGGTCGAATCGCGGCAAGATCGGCGCGAGTTCGGCGGGGCGGAGGGGATTCTTGCGTCGGCCGCGGCCCGCCGGGCCCTGGCCCACGAGTTCGGCTCCCAACGGACCTTCAGCGCGACCGAGTTGGAGTCGTACGCCACGTGCCCGTTCCGATTCCTTGCCGAGCGGGTGCTGAAGATTGAGCCGTTGGAGGACATTGAGCTTGCGGTCGACTACCGCGCCCGCGGGCAGCTCGTCCACGGCGCGCTGGCCCGATTGCACCAACGGATCAACGACGCGCGCGGCGGGCCCACGTCGCCGGGCGATCTCGACGAAGAGACGTTCGACGGCTTTCTGGCCGAGACCCTGGATGCGTTGGAGCGCCGAGGCGGGGGCCCGCTCGACGAAGCCTTGGACGCCATCGACCGCCGCCTCTGGAGGGAGTGGGCCCAGGAGTACCGGCAGCAGCACCGCGACTACGACGCGTTGTGGGACGATTGCAGCGACAAGCCGAAGCCGACGTGGTTCGAGGTCTCGTTCGGCCGGGCCCGGGGCAGCGAGAGCCCGGTCTCGTGCGAAGAGCCGTTGGAGCTGGCGATCGGCGGCGAGGAGGTCCGAATCGCCGGCCGGATCGACCGCCTCGACCTGGGCGCGGCCGCGGGGCGCCGGGTGTTCAACGTCATCGACTACAAGACGGGCACCCGGGCGAGCTTCGCCCCCGAGGCGGCCGTTCAAGGCACGGCCCTGCAATTGCCCCTGTACGTCATGGCGGCCGAGCAATTGCTGCTGGTCGGCGAGCGGGCCGTGCCCTGGCAGGCCGGCTACTGGCTCTTGCAGGACAAGGGATTCAAGCCGCGGCGGGCTCTCAAGGCGCACCGCTGCAGCGAGGACCAGATCGAGGTCGAGCCCACCTGGAAAGACCTGCGCGCCAAGATCCCGTCGACCGTGAAGGCGCTGGTCGAGGGAATGCGCCGCGGGCAGTTTCCGGTCGATAGCGTCGACGAGCAGTGCACCCGAAACTGCCCCATGCGAACGATCTGCCGCATCAATCAAGTCCGCTCGTTGGAGAAGACATGGCAGCGTCCGGCGGACCGAGACTGACCGACGAGCAACGTCGGGCGATTACGGCCCGGGGCGTCTCGGTGGCGCTCTCGGCCGGGGCGGGCTGCGGAAAGACGTTCGTTCTGACCGAGCGGTTTCTGGCCCAGCTCGATCCCAAGCTCGGCCTTGCCTCGGCGCGGTGGTCGCCCGGGCGCCGCGCCGCCGCGCGCGACGGCCCGTTCGCCCTGAACGAGCTGGTGGCCATCACGTTCACCGAGCGCGCGGCGCGGGAGATGCGCGACCGAGTGCGCGGGGCTTGCCGTCAGCGCCTGTTGGACGCGCCCGACGAAGAGGTCGACTACTGGCTCGACTTGCTGCGCCAGCTCGATTCGGCCCGGATCAGCACGATCCATTCGTTTTGCGGAACGTTGTTGCGCGCGCACGCGGTCGAGGCGGGGCTCGATCCGCGGTTCCACGTGCTCGACGAGTCGCAGGCCGAGACCGTGCTCTACGAGATCATCGACGACGAGCTGCGCACCCGGCTCATCGCCCGCGACGAAGCGGTGACCGAATTGGTGGTCGAGTTCGGACTGGAGTCGTTGCGAGCCATGGTCGGCGATCTGCTCGGCGGCCGGCTCGACATCGACTGGAATGCGTGGCAGAACGTGGGGCCCGGCGATCTGGTGGCTCGCTGGCAAACCTACCATCGCGAGCGGGTCGTGCCGAGCGCGTTGGCGCGGCTTTCCCGGTCGGACGCGTTCCAGACCGTCCTGCGGCTCGCGCGGGAGTGCGTGCCGGCCAGCGCGACGATGCGCGAGCGGTGCCGCGCGTTGTCGCAGCGCATGCCGAACTTGCCCGAAAGCGAGGATGCCGCCGGCGATCTGCGGGCGATTGTCGAGCACGCCCGGGTTCAGGGGGGGGGAGGGAAGAGCGCCTGGCCCGACGAGGCCACGTACGAGGCGTTTCGCGACGCTTCGGGCAAGCTCCGCGAGTCGGTAAAGCAGGCCTTGGTGTACTTCGAATTCGACCCGGACGCCGCCGTGCCCGCCGCCGAGGCGGGGCTTCGGCTGCTGTCGGTGGCTCGAAGCGTCGACGACGCCTATCGGGCGGAGAAGCGGGAGTTGGCGGCGCTGGACTTCGACGACCTGATGATCCACGCGAAACGGCTGCTGACGGCGCCGGAGCAAGCCGGCCTTCGCGAGCGGCTCGCTTCGGGAATCCGCCTTTTGCTGGTCGACGAGTTCCAGGACACCGATCCCTTGCAGGTCGAGCTGGTCGAGGCACTGTGCGGTGAGATGCTCACGCGGGGCAAGCTGTTTTTCGTGGGCGACTTCAAGCAGTCGATCTACCGTTTTCGCGGGGCCGATCCGCACGTTTTCCGCCGGCTTCAAGAGACGACTCCGCCCGACGGACGGCTGCCGCTGACGAGGAACTTCCGCAGTCAGCCGGCGATTCTGCGCTTCGTGAACGCCTTGTTCTGCGACGACTTGGGCCCGGGTTACGAGGCGTTGACGCCGCACCGGCTCCAGGTGACGCCCGAGCCGGCCGTCGAGCTGCTCTGGGCGCCCGACGAGTTTCCCGAACAGCGCACGGGCCAGGCCGACCGGCTCAGACGGCGGGAGGCCGATTGGATTGCCCGGCGAATTCGGGCGATGCTCGACGGGGGCGAGAAGCTCGTGTGGGACGGCGCGGCGGCCGAGCGGGGCGAGCCGGCCGCCCGAGCCGTGCGTCCCGGCGACGTGGCCGTGCTGTTTCGCGCCCTCTCCGACGTCCAACATTATGAGGAAGCGCTGCGCCGCCACGGCATCGACTACTACCTGGTGGGTGGACACGCTTTCTACGCCCAGCAGGAGATCTTCGACGTGCTGAACCTGCTGCGGTCGCTGGCCAGCGCCGACGACGAGGTCAGCCTGGCCGGCGCGCTGCGCAGCCCGATGTTCGCCTGTGACGACGAGACCTTGTTCTGGCTGGCGCGGCAACCGGGGGGCCTGTCGGGCGGGCTGTTCGCCGAGGCGACGCCCGAACTCGACGCCGAGCGCCGCCGCCGCGTCGAATTCGCCCGCGACACGCTTTCGCACTTGCGGGCGATGAAAGACCGGCTGCCCATCGCCGCCCTGCTCGACGAGGCCCTGGCGCGGACCGGGTACGACGCCGTGCTGTTGGGCGAGTTTCTCGGCGAGCGCAAGCTGGGCAACTTGCGAAAGCTGATCGATCAGGCGCGGAGCTTCGACCGGTCGGGGGCGTTCACGCTTA
>Ga0334900_1004170_pt1 | contig 10349 bp, 6 predicted proteins | sample GraSluR3_MG_2_FD_207231 | JGI IMG/M metagenome (GOLD analysis project Ga0334900, IMG submission 207231) | Sludge microbial communities from methane-producing bioreactor in Wageningen University, Netherlands - Granular Sludge_31_08-R3 | ecosystem: Engineered > Bioreactor > Anaerobic > Unclassified...
GCACTCCAAAATTTCATGCTGCCAATCATTAACCCTAACATTCTTTTACGAAACAGGCAATAAGACCTGTGCACCAACGCAAGTCAATCTTATTTCCTAAACTTGTATGTTTATTGATTAACCTTGGCCGGCCGGCAGGATGATCAACGCTTTTCCTGTTATTTTATCTTTGACTGCTGTTATTGCGTGATTCTAAAATATTTAAACCTGACGTTTACTTCAAATAGAAGAAAATTGGTAAATTTACCTCGTGGAAAAATTAAACACCACGAATTAGAGATGCAGACATAAGGTGAAAATATACGCAAGAGTGCGTGTATTCACCCGTTGGCAGCAAGTGTATTAAGACAGCGACACGACAAACAAACGACTGACAGAAACAGAAAAAAGTAAACCATTTTGACAGGTGACCAAAGACATAGAAACGATATTACAAACGGACAACGAGTAAGCCGAAACTCATTGCCGACCCTATGTTTTTTATTTTTTTCCCACCCGCATTTTTTAAAAACAATTTTATGCCAGCCCGCAAGTGGCACATTTGGCCTTGCCCCTTCCCACAAAGCCGACCCTTCGCAAAGCCAAAAGAGCCACTTTTTTGCCAACGCACAAGGACTAACAATGAGAATGAATAAATTAGCCATATGATATTAGACAACGAGAACGAAAATCTTAAAGTCCACGAGTGGATTACAAAATACACACAGACAGGAAAACTATCTATTGTAACTGGATATTTTACGGTTGGTGCATTGGCTTATTTATCAAAAGAAACAAAAGACAAGATTGATGAATATAAATTCATACTTGGTGACATAGTTAACTTCGACACAGATAAAGATAGAGCACTTGACCTACTAAATGAAGAAATAAATATTGATGCATCGTTAAAACTAAGTAAGGTTGCACAAGAAGCAGTTGCTTTTCTGGAGCTTGACAAAGTGAAAGCTAAGACACTTGAGCCTAATTTTTGCCACGCAAAAGCATACTTATACAAACACAACGACAAAGACCCACAAAAGGACTACTACATTTCAGGCAGTTCAAATTTGACAGAGGCAGGCGTTGGTTTGAAGACAACAAACAATGTTGAATTAAACATTGGCAGTTTTGGTTCAGACCCGCAATACTACGAGTTAATCAAATGGTTCGACAGCTTGTGGTCAAGACCACAAGCCCACGACTATAAAACCGTTGTTGACGGCAACGGTGGCGTAAATCGTATTCCATTCAAGAAATATCTTATTGACGAAATCAAAAAGATTTTCACGGAGTATTCGCCAAAGCAACTTTATTTTAAGGTGCTTTTTGAATTGTTTGGTGATGAACTACTGCTTGAAAAAGACAACCCCGAATTTAACCGTCAAATCGGACGACTTGAAAACACGGTTGTTTATAATTCACTTTATGAATTTCAGCAAAAAGGCGTTTTGAGTTTGATAAAAATGCTTCAAAAACACAATGGAGCAATTTTAGCCGATGCAGTAGGTTTGGGTAAAACCTGGACTGCATTAGCTGTAATGAAATTCTACCAATTGCAAGGACGTGAAGTGATTTTAATTTGTCCCAAAAAACTTCAATACAATTGGAGAATTTATCAGAAAAACCAAAACTCAAAATTTGAGAAAGACCAGTTTGAATATTTCTTAAGGTTTCATACTGACTTGACAGATGATTTGATGGAGAAATACCACGACAGGGCAGACAAAATGTTTATCAATGAAAAGCCCAAATTGTTTGTGATTGACGAAAGCCACAATTTGCGAAACGATAAATCCAAACGCTACAAATTTTTGGTTGACCAGATTCTTTCACAAAACGAAGATGTAAAAGTGCTAATGCTTTCAGCAACGCCAATCAATAATTCGTTGATGGATATTAGGAATCAATTCAAATTGATTGTTGGTGGCAATGCCAAAGGATTTGAAGAATCTTTGGACATCAAAAACATTGATTACACTTTCAGGGCAGCACAAAAGGCATTCAACGAATGGACACAAGAACCTGACCCAAAAATTGGTGAATTCATTAAGAAGTTACCGCCTAATTTTTTCAAACTGACTGATTCTTTAACGGTTGCACGAACCCGCAAAATGATTGAAGGACATCAGGACGGTTTGGAGTTTCCGAAAAAATCAAAGCCCGAAAACATTTTCGTCACACCCAAACAAATCGGAAACTTTGAAAGCTTTGAAGAACTCTTCGACCATTTTCCGCCAATGCTTTCGGGTTATCAACCTTCATTTTACATTGACGAATTTGAAGATGCCGACATTTTACACGATGAAAAACAGCGTGACCATTTCTTGGTGAAGATGATGTATATCTTGTTGGTGAAACGACTGGAATCTTCTTGGTTTTCTTTTCAATCAACCACAGAAAAAATTTTAGCTCATCATCAAAATGCACTCGATAGAATAAAGCAATATCAGGAAACTAAGAAGGAAACAGGTTGGAATGAAGCCCAACCTTCCCTCTTTGATGATGATGATATTTTAGCTCAAATAGAAGATTTCACCTTAGGCAAGAAACGTAAAACCCGATTGGTTGACATTGACCGTTCGGGCAATATTGAGAACTACAAGAAGGATTTAAAAGCAGATATTGAAGCATTGCAATTATTGCAATCGAACTTAATTCAGTTTGAAAGGAAAATTGCGAAAGAGATTAAGAAGCCACGCAACCACAGCAGCGAAGATGATAAACTGGAAACACTGATAAACCGAATTATAAAGAAAAGACAGTCAGGTGATAATAATGGTAATCCAAAAGTTTTAATCTTTACCGTTTACAAGGACACCGCTTTTTATCTCTTTGACCAACTGAAATCAAGAGGTTTTGATAAAGTGGCTGCTGTAAGTGGCGATACTTCGACCGTTTGGAATGAAGAAGGAGAAACCAAAAAGTATGAACCTATTTTGGAACGCTTTGCTCCTTTCACCAAATTATACAGAGAAAAGGAATGGCAATTTGAACCATCAAGCAAAGAACTTTCTTTAAACCAACAGTTTGACGAATGGCAACATTGGATTGCAGAGAACGACAAACGGACTTATGAAAAACTGCAAAACCCGATTGATATTCTGATAGCAACGGATGCTTTGAGTGAGGGACAAAACTTGCAGGATTGTGATTTGGTAATTAACTATGATATTCACTGGAATCCTGTTCGTGTTATTCAACGAATGGGTCGTATTGACCGTTTGGGTTCGCCAAACACAAAAATATTTGGCATTAATTTCTGGCCATCAAACAACATCAATTCTTACTTGAATTTGCAAGGCAGAATTGAACAAAGAATGGCTGCTATGAAATTGGCAGGTTCTGAAGTTCATTTGGATTTTTCTGACACTTTTAAAGAAATGGCAGAAGATGAAAATCTGGAGCAAAAGCAAAAAGCAAGAATGTTGGAGCAAATGCAATCTTCTTGGGAAGAAATTGACACCGAAAAATCTTTAGGATTTGATGATTTCTCTTTGGAAACGTTGCGTCAGGAATTATTGGAAGAACTGAGAAAGAATGAACATTTTTATAAATCACTGCCAAACGGTATTTACACAGGTTTCAAAGCCAATCAGGAGGTTTGTCCCGAAGACGGTTTAATTGCCTTATTAGGTTATCCAAGTAAACCATCAAAGTCAACAAATTTTGAATACAAAGGTTACGAACTCATTTACATTGACCATTCGGGCAAATCGGTTTTCTTAAACCAAAAAGAAGTATTGGACGCATTGGCAAAACACAAAGACGAAATTCGTTTTGTGCCAAAATCCATTGACCAAGGCGAGCCAAAATCCATTGAACATTTATCGGCTGCATTATCTGCTTGGCTAAAAAGTCAGGCAACCGAAGAAGAAGTGCAGGAAGATGGCACAGTAAAACAAAAGATGGGAAAAGCTTCACTCGATATGTTGAACAAACTGAAAACAGGAAGCAAAACCACCATTCAGAAACTAAAAGACGAAGGTTCTACTTCGCAAAAATTCAATAAAGAAAATTTCGATTTAATCACTTGGTTTATCATAAGTAAATAATGAATTCAATCTCAAAATTCCATAGCGAACCATTCATCAATGCATTAAAAGCATTTTTTGAAGAACTCAAAGTGCCAGTTGATTATTTGGCTGACGAACCTGCATCCGCAGTTGATGTATTGGGCGAACGTTTCAAAGCCACCAATGAAGCACATAAACTCATTGAAGATGTATTTGCTTTGGGTATGGTGAACGATGCCATTTTTGAAGGCACTGAAACATTCAAAAATTTAGCTGATGTAAATAAACTGCAAGCGGATTATGATGGCTTATTACTTTTTGGAGTAACACTCAAAAAAAGAAATGACGGTTTGCTCATTACAAGAAGCCATTTGGGAGAGATTACAAGAGCATTCAACCGCACTTTTCCTTATACGCCTGTTACTATCATTTTCAAATACGATAACCTGCTTTCGTTTGCAAACAGTGAACGCATACCTTACAAACAAGAATGGAGAGAAGGTGAGAAAATTGGAAAGGTTACAATGCTGAAAGATGTCAACCCTCAGAATCCACACTCCGCACACAAGAAAATTCTATACGGTTTAACTATTGACCGTCAAAAAATAGATTCTTTTAAGTTGTTGTATAACTACTGGCAAAGTGTTTTTTCATTACAGGCTTTAAACAATCAGTTTTATGCCGATTTACAAGATTGGTTTTATTATGCCTCTCAAAATATAAAACTCCCATTCAAACCTAACTATATAAATGAAAAGGAGAATATAAAAAACTTCCTTGTACGACTATTAGCAAGAACAATGTTTTGTTGGTTTGTTAAAGAGAAAGGGCTAATTCAGAAAGAACTTTTGGAGTTGACTGATTGGAATGGTAACAGGTTTAAGTTAACAAACGATGTTGAAGAAAAGAAATTCCTAAAAAGCAACTCATATTATCGTGGGATTCTGCAAAATATTTTCTTCAATGCCTTAAATCAAAAAGAGAAGAAAACAACAAAAGATTTTAACTGGTCAAAATATTGGCATCCTGAACTTAAGATGGAATGGTTGACTCAAATACCCTATTTAAATGGTGGAATTTTTGATAAGCTAGAGGAAGATAATGCAAAGGAGAGTATTGAAGATAGCGTCATAAAAATTCCAAATTTCTTGTTTTATGGCATAGAAGAGGAGCAAGAAGTAACTAGAGGTAGAGGTGCAAGAGCAACCACTACAATTGAAAAAGTAGAACACAAAGGCTTAAACGGAATTTTAAAATCTTATAAGTTTACCCTAGATGAAAACACACCTTTTGAAGAAGATATTGCACTCGACCCCGAAATGCTTGGTTTGGTATTCGAGAACCTTTTGGCTGAATTAGATCCTAACCTAGAAGAAAGCACTATTAAAAGCATCAGAAAGCAAACAGGTAGTTATTACACCCCACGTAAGGTAATTTTTGAGATGGTAAATGATAGTTTGAATTTGTACCTGTCAAAATATATTTCAGAAAACTATCCAAATATCACAAACGCAAAAACCAAAGTAAACGACTTGGTTTACTACACCCTACTTAAAGAAAAAGATGCAGTTTTTGAACAAGCCGTAGTAGATGCTTTAGACAAATATAAAGTTCTTGACCCCGCCTGTGGTTCAGGGGCTTTCCCAATGGGTATGTTGCACAGAATTGTTGACATTCTAAAACTTGTTGACGCTAATAATGAAAAATGGGTTGAACTGAAACTGAACAATGTTGATAAAGCACAAAAAGCCGAATTTAAAAAAGTGCTTACTTCCCATCTAGATGATTATGGAAGAAAACTTGGAATAATTCGAGATAGTATATACGGCATAGATATTCAACCTTTAGCAGTTCAAATTACCAAATTGAGGTTTTTTATATCCTTGTTGATTGACCAAAAGGGAGAAAAAGGCATTACCCCGATGCCCAATATTGAAACAAAAATTATTTGTGCAGATAGTTTAAAAAACATTCAAGCAGATTTATTTAGTACAGACGCAATTGAAGAGCTCATTGAGGCACGAACCCGATATTACCAGCCTGATATAACGCAAAAGGAACGACAAGCCATATCAGATGAAATTATTGATGTTTTAGATGTCGCTTTTCCTTCATTCTCTTTTCAAATTACTGGTAAACGTATTGCAGGACAGAATAAAGAATTGATTAGACATTGGTTCACACACGGCACATTAGCGGCACCTTTTTTTAATATGGATTTCTTCTATCCTGAATTAACTGAAACAGGTGGTTTTGATTGTGTGATTGGCAACCCACCTTATGGTGGCACAAAAATTAGCGATGAAGTACGCAGTGCTTTAAACATTGAAAGCAAAGACCCTTATGGTGCTTTTATAGCCCGTTTCTTAAATGCACACAACCAAACCACACCACTCAAGCACGGTGGCGTATTGGCATACATCGTGAGCGACACTTTTATGACCATAAAAAGCCATTTAAAACTCCGCAAACACCTGATGCAAAACTATGTACACAAAATGTTGCGTGTACACCCTGATACCTTTAGGGCTACGGTAAATACCGTGATTATGGTGGCAGAGCGAAACACCCAAAAAGAATTGGACGAAAACCACATTTGCTTAATGGCAGACCTCACCAACATCAGCATACACGATAACTATGAGCGTTTTGTGGAAGTACTCAACCAAACCAAAGGCGTAGATTTTGATAGTACAGACGCTTTACAAAGCGTCTCAAACGAAGAATATGCCATTTACTACTACCCGCAAACCCTGATAAAAACCAACAGCAACCTGCCGTTTTTTGTGGCAAGCCCCAAACTCTTTGCCTTGATGAACGATAGTGGTAAAAACCTGAAAAAAGAAATACAAGAAATTGGAGGAAAACAAGTGCAGGTGAGAAAAATTACTATGAATGGAAAGGAAATTGAAGTGGTTAAATTGGGGGATGTTGAAAAAATTGCAAAGGGAATGGATAGCCATATTAACTATGTATATAGAGCTAGCGAAGAAATCCCTGTTATTAGAACACACTATTCAGTTGTTGAGGATAAAAAAATAAGAAAACAAAGTGATATAGACAATTTGACCGATTATGAAAAATTGAATGGAGTAGATAATTGTATTGACTTTATAATACCATTTAATAAAGGAGGTAGTTCAGATAGTTCAGATGGATGGTTACCTAACTATTTTGTTCCTATAGAGTATTATATAGATTGGACTGTTGAAGCAGTTAGAAATCACTATCACAGAAACAAAATTTTGTATTTTAAAAAAGGCTTAACATTTTCTTTTAGAGGTGAATATTCGCCAACATTTAGAATTAAAAATGTTGGTCCTTTTGATGCAAATAGTTCTTTTATAAGTTCTGAATGGTTTGACAATATTTTTCTTCTAACGGTTTTATCTTCAAGATTTATTAGATTCTATTTTAATGGTTTTGTTCAGCATACGGTTGCCTCTGATATTGATAAGATTAAGGAAATTCCTATACTAAATTTTAATCATTCAAGTTTTTTAGAGTTAACTAATGCCATCATTAATAACCAAAAATCCAATCCCCGCTACGACTATGCCAGCCACGAACAAATAGAGATAGACAAATTGGTGTATGAGGCGTATGGGCTTAATGCAGCAGATGTGCAAGAAGTAGAAAATTGGTATGCTAGGCGTTACCCCAAGCTGTCAGCAGCTCAAAAAGCCAATTTGCGTGCCTTGGGTAAAAGTGATGATTATTTGGAGTTGTATGGGTTAAAGTAACAGGCTATGAATTATTGGCTCGTAAAATTTGCACCTTTTCGCTATAGCTGGCAGGATATTCTTCGTAATGGTAAGTTTGAAATTTACTCTGTTCGCAACGCACAGGCAAGAAATAACTTAAAAGCGATGAAGTTAGGTGATGAAGTGTTTTTTTACCATAGTCAGAAAGGAAATGAAATAGTGGGGTTAATGAAAGTTTCGGAGGAGGCACACCAAGACAAAACTACTGAAGACCCTAATTGGGTTTCTGTAACTTTTGAACCCATAGAAAGTTTTTCAAAACCGATTTCATTGCAGATAATCAAAGGAACAAAAGGGCTTGAAAATATTGGACTTATCAAACAACCAAGGCTAGCGGTGATGGAGTTAACCGTTGAGGAATTTACTTTAATATCAAATTTGAAATGCTAAAAGTAATTGAAATAGAAAACATAAAAGGCATAGACCACAAAAGGTTTGCATTGGATATTTGGCCAAATAAACCAAGTCTTTTAGTTGCTCCAAATGGCTTTGGCAAAAGTTCGTTTGCTGTGGCTTTCAATGAAATGAATAGCAGACGAATTAACTTAACAGAAGAAAACTACCATCAGGAAAATCCAGCGTTACTACCAAGAATTTATATCGAATACGAAAGACCTGATTCATCTATTGCTACACTTGAAGCCACTGCAACAACAAACACAATAAGTTCTGAACTAGATTTTTTTGTCATCAATAATCCAACAAAGCCAAAAGGAGTTGGGAGTCAATTCGGCAGAGCAAGTGCAAGGCTTGAAATCAAAGATGTAGTTTTGGTTGACCGAATACCTAATAATGTTTCTTTTGGTAATCAATTTAGAGCATCTCAAGGAAGATTTGGGCAAAATGCACGAGTATTACCCAATCCTAATGCTGCACTAAGTAATTTGAAGCTCGTTGAAAAATTAAGTCAGAATTACCTAGCATTAGAAAGGGCCAATGGTCAAAGAATCCAACTTCGAATCAATGCGATTATTAATGAAATAAATCAACAAGCAGGCACAGTAGATGTTTTAACAGATTGGATAACGGCAAACAGATTAAATGACTTAAAACAAATAGATTATTTAAATACAATTGGCAATCTCATACACGAATTTGATGTTGGGTATAATTCGGAATCCAAAGCCTATTTGGTGGCAATTCAGTTAATATGGTTATACAACAATAACCCTAACAATTTCAAGGCAGCTTGTGCTTATAGTAATTACCAATTAGACAAACAGCGATTTGAGCATACTCTCTCAACTTTTAATTGCACTTGGAAAGGAATTAGAGCCAGTCAGACAGGTGGACAATTAGTTGTGAAATTTCCAGAAGCTATTCATATATCAAATGGCCAAAGAGATATTTTGACTTTCATTTCTATGTTATTCAGAGCAAGACAGCATTTAAAGAAAGATGCCAACATTCTGATAATTGATGAAGTGTTCGACTACCTTGATGATGCCAACTTGACTGCTGCACAGTATTACATTACTACCTTCATCAAAGATTTTAAAGAGGAAGGAAAGAGACTTTATCCCATTATCTTGACCCACCTGAACCCGAACTATTTTAAGAATTTTGCTTTCAATGACCAAAAGGTTTATTTCTTAGAACAATCACCAATTCAAGTCAACAATAGTATTGTCAGATTGCTTAGAAATAGAAATCACATATCCATCAAAGATGATGTCTCTAAACATTTACTTCATTTCTACCCAACACATATAAATAAAAGAGCCGAATTTAACGCTCTTGGACTTCGTGAACTTTGGGGAGAATCTGATAACTTCTATCAATTCTTATTTTCAGAAGTTGACAATTATTTAAATGGCAGAGCATTTTGCCCTTTTGCTGTTTGCGGTGGAGTAAGAGTGAAAATTGAAGAAATTGCATACAACAAACTTTTAACCACAGAGGCAAGAACTGAATTCTTAACGACAAAAAAGACCAGACCAAAATTAGAGAAAGCAGAAGAGATGGGAGTTTTATCTCCTGAATCACATTACCTATTAGGAATTATCTACAATGAAGGTATGCACTGGAAAGACGGTTTAGACAACGTATCACCAATTGCATCTAAACTTGAGAACCTTACAATAAAGAAACTGATTAGAGATGTATTTACGTAATGCCCAACCCTATTTGCAAGCACATTGCCAAAGCCGCACAAGCCAAAGCAAACACCAAAGCTTTGTCAAAGAGCTTGCGAAGCCAACGCAAGAAAAATTGTTTTTAAAAAATTTCCCGACCCTTTAAAAAAATAAAAAACGCAACGCACAATCCGACACAGACAGACAAAAAACAAACAGACAATGACAATCAAACCCAACACTGACAATGGTTTACAAAGACGGACGACAGAACACCAGCTGCCAACAGCGGTTTTGCAAAAGTGGCGGTTCAGTGCTTCGTATGACAGTTTTGTGGGTAATCAAAGTTCGGTTCTTCGATTGAAATTTAGTGGTGAAAATCGCCACCTTCGCAAAGCCACAAAACGTTGGCCACAATTATAAAGAACTGACAGACAATGGATATACTTAATTTGATAGTTGGATTATTCATGATTGGTATTGGATTTTTAGTTAAATCCGCTCCTGATTTGATT
>Ga0334900_1004182_pt1 | contig 10321 bp, 10 predicted proteins | sample GraSluR3_MG_2_FD_207231 | JGI IMG/M metagenome (GOLD analysis project Ga0334900, IMG submission 207231) | Sludge microbial communities from methane-producing bioreactor in Wageningen University, Netherlands - Granular Sludge_31_08-R3 | ecosystem: Engineered > Bioreactor > Anaerobic >...
AGGACCCCATAACGATGGTCTGAGCGTCTCCCTGTTCATCCAAATAACTCGCGCCAAGAGCTTCCGTATAGCGGGTGCCCAACTTGAAGATATTCCCGACTTCGATGCCGCGCTGGGCTTTTAAATACCTGCCGCACTCCGGGCAAAGGGCACCGTCTTCTGCCTGGGCAAGATCGGCGATGATATCCGGCTGGTAATCCCGGCCGAGATTGGTGTTGCGGAGGTGAAATCCCTCCTCATTTGCACCAGCCACCAGGTTGGGCGAAACCGGGAGGAGGTCATCAGCCACAACCAGCACGTGAGCGCGGTCAATGCCGATCGGAGAAGCATATCCGGGAGCGGCACCTGCGGCGATAATCTCGGCGTTCTCAGCCGGGCGCAGGGATTTAATGCTGCCAAATCCGTTTAAAGCAATCGCATTGACCAGCTTGGTTTCGTTCAAGGCCAGATCACCCCGTAAAAGAGCAAAGATCAGCAGATCCTCACCTTCGCCGGCTCGTCCCGCCATGAAGAAGACAGCCTTGGCCGTTTTTGATGCCGGGATATCCAGGTACGCTGCCAAATCAGCAATGGTGGAGACATCGGGGGTGGCGACCTTCTCGAGCGGGAGCGGTTCCTCAGGTTCAGGTTTAGGTTTCCGGAAATTTGCCACCTGCCGGTTGGCGGCATAAGCGCAGGAATCGCAGAACATCAGGGTGTCCTCTCCGACCGCGGTCAGATACATGTATTCGTGGGCTTCCTTGCCGCCCATCATTCCCGTATCCGAACTTACTGCGCAGACAGGGATTCCGCAGCGATTGAATATCCGGAAGTAAACATCGTAATGCGCCTGATACTGGGCATCCAGTCCGGCCCAGTCCCGGTCCAGGCTGTAACTGTCCAGCATGGTGAATTCCCGCACCCGGATCAGCCCGGCTCTCGGACGGGTTTCATCGCGGAATTTGGTCTGGATGTGGTAGATCATCTGGGGAAGCTGGCGGTAGGACTGGATTTCACGCCGGGCGAGGTCGGTGACGACCTCCTCGTGGGTCATAGCAAGGATCATATCATGCCCGGTGCGGTCTTTAAAGCGCGCCATCTCATCCCCGATCTGGGTCCAGCGCCCGGTCTCCTGCCAGACATCAGCCGGCTGAACCACGGGCATGGTCAGTTCCTGTCCACCGATCGCGTTCATCTCTTCCCGCATGATGTTCTCAATCTTTGTCATAGCCCGCCGCGCCAGGGGCAGGTAGGAGAAGATCCCAGCGCCGAGCTGGCGGATGTAACCTGCCCTGAGCAGGAGCTGGTGGCTGGAGATTTCGGCTTCTGAGGGGACTTCGCGCAGGGTGGTGCTGAAGCTGCGGGACATCCGCATGGTCAGTCCTCGCTTTCTTCCGGTTCGGTTTGGGCCGCTTCCGGCTCCGGTGATTCCTTGGTTGTTTGAGGCAGGTCGGAAAGGTCCACCTTATCTTCCATCGTCACTTTTCCACGGAGAAACGCGCCTTCCTCCGTGGAGAATGACTGGGTGGTTACATCGCCGTACACCCGACCGGTGGCGCGGATTTCCAGTTTTTCAGCGACGATTTCACCGTTGACCGCTCCCGCCACGATGATGGTGCCCGCTTTAAACATCTTGCAGGTAACCCGGCCAGTTTCGCCGATAATGACCAGACCGTTTAAGGCGATCTCACCCTCCAGGGTCCCTTCGATCCGGACTCCGCCCTTGCCGCGCAGGTCGCCTTTCCAGTTGATTCCCGGTCCCAGCACGGTGGTTACCCGTTCAACCGGCCCGTTGGGTGTAAATTTAGGTGTTGATTTTTTCTTGTCGCCAAATAGCATGGGATGAATCCTTTCCTGCCTGCTGACTTATCAGGTAAGTCTTTGTCTTTGCAGTTCTTTTCGATCAACCACAAACCGCCAGGGGATGGACCGCCAGGGCTCGGGAACCGAATTTAGCCCGATTCGCTCGGTTTTTTGGACTAGCACATCGGGGACAGGGTCGCCCTGCTCGATCCAGAGACCGTTCTCCCGACCGCAAAGGTCCACGGTGTTGAGGTCGCCGTTGATGGCCAGTGCCTGGGTCAGCTTGGCAGGCCCGTCTGTCCAGCCAGAATTATAGGCGTGATAAGGTCTGTTTTGCGCCATCATCCCCTGTCCTTCAACCGACTGGATCGCTCGGATCAGGACGGCAGCTGGTGTTTCCTCCTGGTCGGTGACCGCGTTGAGCAGCCAATGCATTCCATAGGTGAAATAGACATAGGCATGGCCCGGCGGTCCGTACATCACGGACGTCCGGGGGGTTCGCCCTGCTGAGGCGTGGCACCCCAGGTCTTCCTCACCCTGATAGGCTTCCGTTTCTAGGATCAGTCCGCCCATCCGCCCCCCGGATTGCATCCGAACCAGCCGGCAGCCTAAAAGGTCCCGAGCCACCTCGAACGCAGGGCGGCTGTAAAAATCACGTGTAAGGATTACCATGGTGTAATTTTACTTGATTTACAGTCTGCCGCCGGGCATCAGGATTTGGCCGATCTGGGCAATGTTTATGGTTTGGGGATAGGAACCCGCGCAGTGCTATTTTTTTCCATTCTGGAATTGGGGGTCCTTCTCGATGGTCAATCTGAGTCCCATTTCCAGCGTGATCAGCGGGACGTAATTGAGCGCCTGTTTTGCTTTGGAGATATCCGCGCACATCCGCGAGACGCCGCCCCCAACACGGGGATTATAGACCTCTTCCGGTTTTCCACCGGCGATCTCGACCACCTGCCGGGCAAGCTCCCGGACGCTGGTTTCGGTGCCGCTGCCAACATTGATAATCTCACCGTTGATCCCTTTGGTTGTTGAGGCGGCCGCCAGCGCGTTAACCACATCATCAACAAAAACATAATCCCGGGTCTGGCCGCCGTCGCCATGGAAGATCAGGGTGCCGTCCTGGCGGGCCTGGCGGATGAAGTTCGGGATGACGGGGGGATGCGCTGGGGGGATGCGCTGGCCGGGGCCGTAGGCGTTGAAGATGCGCAGACAGACCGTCTCAATCCCGGACAGTTCACCGATGGTGCGGGCATACCATTCAGAAGCCAGTTTGGAGACCGCATAAGGGGAGAGAGGGCGCGGCTGCATGGTCTCGGTCATCAGGGGTGTTTCCTGGTCGCCATAAACAGCGCCGGAAGATGCCAGAACGACCCGGGGGATCCCGGCGTCCCGGATTGCCTCCATCAGGGTCGCTGTTCCGCCGACATTGACCTCGTTATAATCGCGCGGGAACAGGATCGATTCCGGCACGGAGACCCTCGCTGCAAGGTGAAAGACACAGTCGATATCCTGCAAAAGGGTCCAGAGTTTGGGGCGGTCGTTGATATCGCCGCGAGTGAAGTGAATCTCCGGGTCAAGCGCATCGGGGTTGCCGGTGGACAGATCGTCCAGCACACGGACATGGTGTCCCTGCCGCATTAAACGGTTACTTAAAGCGGAGCCGATAAATCCAGCCCCGCCTGTGATTAGATAATTCATGATTTAGCCTTTGTTGTTTTGATCTCAGACATCATAGCACACATCAGATGAAGAGGGAAGCCGGATTAAGCGATGGTACGGGTGGCAGGTCGGCAATGGCCGCAATTTACGGCGTGGGGGATGAGCCGGAGAGGTCTTTTCGGGAGAATAAACATTTTGGTGAGCCTCCTCTTTCCTCCTGCTGGGGAATGGATAAGGTTAAGGGACTATTTTAACCGGAAATTTACAAAACATAAAGAAATCATCTCTCTGACAGGACTCTTGTCATCCAGGGGAAAGTGGATTCTGGGTATAATGATAAGTGGTATTTTTTACGGCGGCATTGATCTCCGCCATCCTGATTGGGTTGTTCTGAAATATCAACATTTTAAGGAGTGAACATGATTGTAACCACCAAAAAATTGTTTGAAGCCGCTTATGGGAAATATGCCATCGGGGCTTATAACATCAACAACCTTGAACAGACGGTTGGGCTTTTCCGAGGCAACCTGCAATCCAAGGCACCCTTCATTATCCAGCTCAGCAAAGGCGCACGGGCTTATACGGATAAGGTTTTTCTGGAAGGCCTGATCCGCAGTGCTGACCAGGTTTTCCCGGACGCCATTTTCGCTGTCCATCTGGACCATGGCGATGAGGAAACCGCCATGGACTGCATCGCATCCGGCTTCTACAGCTCGGTGATGATTGATGCCAGCCATGAGGACTTCGAGACCAATATCGCCATCACCAAACGGGTGGTGGATGCGGCGCATGCCAAGGGTATTGTCGTGGAAGCGGAGCTCGGCCAGCTGGGGGGTGTGGAAGAGCATGTCAGCGTAGATGAGGCTGACGCCAAACTGACCGATCCGAAGCAGGCCCGGGAATTTGTTGAGCGCTCCGGCTGCGACTCTTTGGCAGTTGCCATCGGCACCAGCCACGGCGCGTTCAAGTTCTCTGGTTCCCAATCGCTGCACTTTGACGTCCTGGCTGAGATCCAAAAGGAACTCCCCGGCTTCCCGCTGGTGATGCATGGTTCCAGCTCGGTCCCGCAGGAAGAGGTGGCCCGGATCAACGCCGCAGGCGGCAAGCTTGAAGGCGCCAGGGGCGTGGACGCAGGTCAGTTCAAACGCGCAGCGGAACTTGGCGTGACCAAGATCAACATCGACACCGACGGTCGTCTGGTCTGGACCCGGGTGCACCGGGAAGTCTTCCGCGACCACCCCGAGGTTTTCGACCTGCGCAACCCCGGCAAGATCTTCATGCAGGCCTACGCTGATTTCATCGCTGAGAAAAATGAGTATCTTGGCAGCGCCGGACAGCTTGAAGAGGTTCGCAAGATCATCTCCGGTTAGGAGGTTCGCGTTATGAAACCCATCGAGATCCGCCCCGGAGTCTTCTGGGTCGGGATTAATGACCGTGTGACCGAGCTCTTTGAGGGGCTCTGGCCGATCAGCGAGGAGGGGATTTCATACAACTCCTATCTAATCAAAGACGAAAAATCCGCGCTGATTGACCTCTCAAAAGAAATGCTGAGCGATGATTATTTGGCGCAGCTGGCGGAGGTCTTCGAGATTTCCAGCCTGGATTATGTTGTCATCAATCACATGGAACCCGACCACAGCGGGGCCTTAACGCGCCTGCTGGCGCTGGCACCAAATGTGACCATCCTGGGAATGCCCAAAACCGTCCGGATGCTGGATGATTTTTATGGGCTGACGGAGAATATTGAGCCGTTGAAGAACGGGCAGGAACTCACGTTGGGGAAGAACACCCTGCGGTTTGTCTATACCCCCTTTGTCCACTGGCCTGAGACGATGATGACCTATCTGGTGGAGCAAAAAGTCCTGTTCCCCTGCGACGGCTTTGGCGGATACGGCGCGCTGGACGGGGCGATCTTTGATGACACCTGCACCGATCTGGCGTATTTTGAAGTCGAAGCCCTTCGCTATTTCACCAATATTGTGGCGGCGTTCAGTAAATCCGTCCTGAGTGCTATCTCCAAATTTGCCGATACGCCGATTGAGATGGTCGCCCCCTCGCACGGTCTGATCTGGCGCAAGGACCCAGGCCGGATCCTTGAGCTGTATCAGCGCTGGTCGGAATATTACAAGTCCCCGGCTGAGGTGGGCGTGACGGCGCTGTTTGGCACCATGTACCGCAACACGGAGCATGTCCTCAGCGCGGCATTGGAGGGGATCGCTTCGGAAGGCGTGCCTGTGCGCGTGCATGATGTGCGCAAGACCCACATCAGCTATATCCTGCCTGACCTGTGGACCCGGCGCGGTGTGCTGGTGGCGGCGCCGACCTATGAGGGCGGGATCTTCCCCGCCATGATGGACGCCCTGATGATGGCCGACCGCAAGCGCGTGACCCATCGCAAAGCCGCTTATCTCGGCAGCTATGCCTGGAGCGGCGGCGGCCAGGCTGAGTTTGAAGCGATGGCGGCGAAGATGGAATGGGAGGTGCTGAACGGTTTCGGCTTCCTCGGCGGGCCGAAAGCCACCGACCTTGACCGGTCCCGGGAACTGGGCGTGCAGCTGGCCCGCGCGGTGAAGGCTGGCAGATAAGGTGGAAAATTAGTAAAAGCAGTCCAGACAAAACTTGACACGCTTGGTTTTGAGCGGGGCTTTGTCCCTGCTCAATTTTTAAGCTCTTGGCCTTCTCCTGGAGCGAAGCGAAACACCCGAAGGGTGTGGGAGGAGAAGGTGGCACGAAGTGCTGAAGCGAAGCGGAACACCCGAAGGGTGCTGGATGAGGTGGTTTATCGCCTGATTTTCACCTCATCAGTCTGCTTCGCAGACAGCTTCCCCTTGAAGCAAAGCGAAACACCTAAAGGGTGCTAGGGGAAGCCTTAAGAACACAGGGTGCGCACCTCCTTGTGCGCACCAAATTAATCCTAGGCCTTTATAAGGGTGCGCTCACAACCGGAGCGCACCCTACAACTCTGAGCCTCAGGCCATCCGTGGAATGCGCTATAATACCTAGAACCTGATACCTAATACCTAATGCCTAATGCCCTAATCCTTTATTTCCCATCCGGAGACTTCCATGAGTGACGACCTCAACACCCGACCCTCCAACTTCATCACCAGCATCATTGACGAGCACCTCGAAAACGGCCGCTTTGACTACGTGCACACCCGCTTCCCGCCGGAACCTAACGGCTATCTGCACATCGGCCATGCCAAATCCATCTGCCTCAATTTCGGGATTGCGGAAGCCTATGGCGGGAAGACCAACCTGCGCTTTGACGATACCAACCCCACCAAAGAAGAGGTGGAATATGTCGAGTCGATCAAAGCCGATATCCGCTGGCTGGGGTTTGATTGGGAGGACCGGCTCTATTTCGCTTCCGATTATTTCGGCGCACTCTATGAGTATGGCATCCAGCTCATCAAAAAAGGGAAGGCCTATGTCTGTGACCTTTCACCGGAGGAGCTGCGGGAACACCGCGGCACCCTAACCGAACCGGGACGCAACAGCCCTTACCGAGACCGTCCGGTTGAGGAGAACCTGGACCTTTTCGAGCGCATGAAGCAGGGCGAGTTCCCGGATGGCTCCCGCACCTTGCGGGCCAAAATCGATATGGCCTCGCCAAACCTGAACCTGCGCGACCCGGTCATGTTCCGCATCCTGCACGCCGACCACCACCGCACCGGCGACGCCTGGTGTATTTACCCGATGTACGACTATGCCCACTGCGTCTCGGATTCGCTCGAGAAGATCACCCATTCGATCTGCACCCTCGAATTTGAGGACCACCGCCCGCTTTATGACTGGTTCCTGGAGAATTTGGAGATCTTTCATTCGCAGCAGATCGAGTTCGCCCGCCTGAACCTGACCTACACCGTGATGAGCAAGCGCAAGCTGCTCCAGCTCGTCCGGGAAGGCTTTGTCAACGGCTGGGACGACCCGCGCATGCCGACCCTCTCGGGGATGCGCCGCCGGGGCTATACGCCGGAAGCGGTCCGCAAATTCGCAGACACGATCGGCGTCTCAAAAGCCAACAGTACGGTGGATGTGGAGCTTTTGGAACATGTCCTGCGCGATGACCTGAACGAGCGCGCCCGGCGGGTGATGGCCGTGGTGGAACCTTTGAAGATCATCATTGACAACTACCCGGAGGACGGGGAGGAGACCTTTGAGGTCCCCTATTTCCCGTGGAACCGGGACCTGGATGGCAGCCCGACCCGGGCGGTGCCCTTCAGCCGGGAGATCTATATCGAACGCTCCGACTTCATGGAAGACCCGCCCAAAAAGTTCTACCGCCTGGCGCCGGGCGTGGAGGTGCGGCTGATGAACGCCTATTACGTCACCTGCACGGACGTGGTCAAGGATGCTGCGGGTGAGGTGGTGGAACTGCACTGCACCTATGACCCCGAGTCCAAAGGCGGGATGTCGCCGGACGGGCGCAAGGTGCGGGGCACGCTGCACTGGGTCTCAGCCCGGCACGCGCTGGACGCCGAACTGCGCTTGTATGATCACCTGTTCACCAAGGCTGACCCGTATGATGTGCCGGAGGGCGGGGCGTTCACGGACAATGTGAACCCGGACTCGCTGCAGGTGGTGCGGGGAGCGAAGCTGGAGCCCGGCCTGCGGGAAGCTGTGGTGGGCGAACCCTACCAGTTCATGCGCCAGGGCTATTTCTGCGCCGATGCGGATTTCACCCCGGACGCCCCCGTCTTCAACCGCACGATCTCGCTGGTGGACACCTGGGCGAAGATGGAGAAGGAGCGGGGGTCGTAGGCTTTGCGGATGGGAGGAAGACCCACAAGGGCTTTGTCGCAATGACACACGATCTTGTCATTGCGACGAAGGCCGCCAGGCCGCCGAAGCAATCTGCTTGCTAGATTATTAAGAATCATATCCGACCAACAGAAATATGGAATTATCTTCAATGGGGTGGGAATGAAAGACCGGGTTTACTATGTCTATATCATGACGAACAAGCACAACCGTGTGCTCTATACAGGAGTCACGAAAGACCTCTATAGTCGGGTACAGCAGCATAAAGCCGGATTGGGCAGCAAATTCACCTCACGCTATCGGGTGACAAAGCTGGTTTACTATGAGTCCTATGCTTTTATTGAGGATGCTATTACCAGAGAAAAACAGATTAAAGGTGGATCTCGGCAGGATAAGATTGACCTGGTGGACGAGATGAATCCGAATTGGGAGGATTTATCTGAGGCTTGGGAGATGTGAACTTTCTGTTATCCGGCTGGCGTTTTATTTAAGGGGCTATTATGAGATTGAGATTGCTTCCTTCGCCTTCGGCTCCGTCGCAATGACAAGATAGCGCGTCATTGCGACGAAGGCCGCCAGGCCGCCGAAGCAATCCCCGAACAACGAATTAAACACCCCCCATGGTATAATTTTGGCACGCAACTGGGGCCCGTAGCTCAGCGGCAGAGCAGGCGGCTCATAACCGCTCGGTCGCAGGTTCGAATCCTGCCGGGCCCACCTTTTACGCAAATTCCCCGGTACAATTAAGTATAGATCACCCCCTGGATACACAGCCGTCACGCAAATTGCCTGCCCGCAGTAATTCATCCGATCATCACAGCATTCATCTACACCCCTGACCCTGTTATCCTGAGTGAACTAATTTTCCAAAGAAAATTCAACAACAATAAAAGGAAAAAAGAAATGAACAAGCAAAACGAAGACATCCAACCGGAAACACAGCCTGAGCCGGAGAATCAGGATTCAATCGAAACCGAACAACACGACCAGGAACCGCTTGAGCCGGAACTAGCCCAGGAGCCAAACCCCGAAAAACAGCCCCCCAGTCGATTCGTGATCTTTCTGCGTAAAGCCGTCATCGGTCTGTTGATCGTCGCTGCCATCTTTTTCGCCGGCTTTCTCACGGATCATTTTGTCCGCTACAGCCCGGTTTCCAAAGAGCTGGAGCAAACCAGCGCGGAATTGAGTGTCCTGGAGGACGAAAACGACCGCCTGACAAGCGCCAACAAAACTGCGAATGATAAGATCGTTACCCTGGAAGCTGAATTAGCCGCCGCCACAGCGAAAATGAAGTTTTACCAGGTGCTGGTGGATGTCAACACAGCCCGCATCGATCTCTTCATGGAAGATATCGAGAGCGCCCAGGCAGCGCTGGTGGATACCCAGGCTAATCTCGAAGACCTGCTGCCATTTATCGAGGAAGTGGACTCCGAATTAGCCCTCAGCCTGCCCCGTCGGCTGGACCTGATCATTTCAGGCCTTGAGCGGGACCCTGAAACCGGGCTGATCGACCTGGAGCTCTTCACCAAGGACCTGCTGGCACTTGAACCGCTGCTGGTTGTTGATTAAAGGAAATATCAAGTAACGGGTATTAAAAGCTGATCCTCTGAACGTTTTGTTCAGAGGATCAGGTATTCGTTTTTTGTGGCTGCCTAATCAATCCAGCGTGATAGGGCGCGAGCCAACGTTCGACAAAGAAGTTATTTTTCACGTCTTAATCGAAATCGGATCGTTATAACTAATTAAGGGGCTTGTTCTTTAATGAAAAAACCCCTTTATTATGGGGTTCTATAGTCCTTTGGCGATTGTTGCAATAACTAATAGCACCCAGCCAATTGCGAGCAACCAGAAACTATACTCGGTGGCAATCGGGATTTCAACGAGTTTTCCAAGGATGCCCAGGATCCCAAGAATCAGTGCAATAACCCAAACTATTTTTGTTGGCGCATTCAGTTTCATATCAACCTCTTTTTTCTAATATAGATGGGCGAGCCTGTAATCATTAATCAGACATAATAATTGTATCTGAATCTGGCATCTGATGCCAAATTTTTGTTTATTTCTGCATCTGGTCATTCCCCATCAATACCCTCCAGGCCGCCGCCTGCGT
>Ga0334900_1004186_pt1 | contig 10305 bp, 10 predicted proteins | sample GraSluR3_MG_2_FD_207231 | JGI IMG/M metagenome (GOLD analysis project Ga0334900, IMG submission 207231) | Sludge microbial communities from methane-producing bioreactor in Wageningen University, Netherlands - Granular Sludge_31_08-R3 | ecosystem: Engineered > Bioreactor > Anaerobic >...
TGGATAACTTCGGCCAAACCGCTGCCTCCTTTGCGGATAACTACCCGTGTATTTCCGATCCCGATAGCTATCGGGAGGTCTTTCAGGTTATATTCATAATCCCACGCGCTGCCGTTTTTTACAGCCCGGCCTTCGGGCGTTACAAAGTATTTTAAAGAACGTACCTCGCTCGCTGTCTCGTAAATCCCGACAAACAAAATCTAACTCAGAATTCATAAGATTTTGTAAGTCGGGAGCCCACAATAATCCACTTTGGTGACCGTGCCGTTGTTTTCAACCGTTTTGCGGAGTTTTTCGCCATCAAATGTATAAAAATATTTTATTTTGGCATTCGCTCCCGGCCAATAATATACTTCCCGTAGAAGGTTTAGCAGGTTATAGTTAAAACTCATCAGTTTGTTGGTTTCCTGTGTCAGGTTTCCGTTGGGGTAGTCTCTGAATCATTAGTCCCTGAGCCGGTTTTATAAAAAACTAAAGCTCCCCAGTTCCCTGTATTCAGCCCCCTCCGGTTTCAGAACACTTCTGTAAAAAATAATTTTATTGATTTTGGCCGTTTGCATGAATGTATCCCGGTACATTTCCACGGCCTGGAAAAATGCTTTTTTGTTTTTCAGGAGTTTAATCCGGGCCAGAGTTAGATGTGGTTTAGAGGAGCCTGGAAGCGGATGTGCTTTTGCAGGAATCACTTTACGGCTATGTGGCAAATGGTTCTTTGCATAAACAATATTTCTGTATATTTGCAAAAACAAGGTAATAAGGTTCTTAAAACAAATATTATATGGATACTGTAATAATTCAACTTACCACGCCAAAAACAATGAAGCTCCTGCAGGAACTCGAAGAACTCAACCTTTTGCGTGTATTGAAAAAAAACGTATCGGCCAAAACCAAATTGTCTGATAAATATGCAGGAAAGCTTCCCGTTAATATTGCCGAAGGTTTACAAAAACATATCGAACAAAGCCGTAACGAATGGGACAGCAATATTTAATAGACAGCAATGCAGTCATAGATTATCTTTCGGGAAAAATACCGGAAAAAGGCATGCCGTTTATGAACCAGGTTATAAATGATATACCCAATATTTCTGTTATTTCAAAAATTGAATTTTTCAGGCTTTCTATGCCTCTTAAAAATAAGGAATCCTTAAATTTGTAGTATTAAATCGTGCACCGATGCGTCCAACTCCTTTATATTTCTGTGTTGTTTTTTCTGGTAGTAGGTCAATCGTTGCAAATCAGGCAACCATTGGGTCATAAAACCGTGCTCCATAATTATACCACCCCAAACTATTTCCTGCCAACTCATCATCCTGCAACTCCTCGTTGTTGTAAAGGTACTTATTGGACATAACACCGCTGGCAAAATAGTTCTCCTGGTTCATCACCAACCCAAACGGGTAATAATCCGTTACCTGCATTAATTCCGGCTGCCCGTTGCTGTAGCCTGAAAAAACTACGCGTGTATTTCCGAGATGGTCCTGCAAATTGTATTCAAATTTGTAAACAGTATTTCCATTGTTATCAAACGGAATAATTCTTCCGGCAGAGGTAAAGATAGCTTTTAATTCTCCATTTTCATACAAAAAATTACTGGAATAATCTAGTCTTGTGTTGTTTCCGGCAACAGTACCATCCACTACTTTTACCAGCTTGTTTCCTGCGGCGTCGTAAGTATAACGCAGGTTGTCGTTGGCGCCAAACTGTACCTCTTCCGGCAGGTTCAGGTAATTGTAGCTGAGATATGTTCCTTTGGATGGGTCGTAACCGAGATTCCCGTTATTGTCATCAGTGTAAGTTCCGTTGTTATCGTCGTAGCCGTTTGCATTTCCTGTGGCATCGTTAACCGACTGGAGCCTGTTGCCGCTGCTTATGTAAGTATAAGTCAGGTTATCGATTTGGGTGGCGTTTAAATACCTGGAAAGAGAAGACAAATTTCCGTTGTTGTCGTAGCCGTAAGAAGTATTGTACCTGTTCTGGTTACTGGTAAACGAACTTCCGTCGGCATAATCGGCGGCAGTCAACCTGTTTACGCCGTCGTAGGTAAAACCGTACCCTTTGGGTGTTCCGGTGTCCCAGCGCATTTCGGAGATGTTGCCGTTATGCCTGGCGCTTGCAGTAAGTGCGTCGGCATTGCCGGGGATGTTGTAACGCAAGTCTAAAGCAAACAAATCGGTACCAAGGTTACTTACTGTATTCAGGGTCCGCAGCCAGCCTTTAAAATTATAGTTAAATCCACCAGCTTGTAAAATACAAAAGCCCAGCGTTACCAGTCTTTCTTCCTTAATCAAGTTTTTTATATCTACCATGCTATCATCCAATAGACAGCAATATTTTGTTCTTTTGAAATAGCAACACCACTTGAATATCCATTTTTCCAATTACCTAAAGTTTCTGGTCGTTTTTGATCAAATTCAATCTCCCAGAAATAACCATATCCAGCTTTCAAAACATAAACTTCTAGATCTCCTGGAACTTTATGTATATCAACAAACAAATTATCTCTTATATTTCTTAAATCAATTGTTTTAAATCCCAAATTAAAATCAAGTCTTTCAAAATATGGGATTGGATATGCGTCTGGAAAAACAGTATTTCGAATTTTTGCGGTATCATAATTTTGATACACACTAAAAGCATCATCAATGATGAATTTTGATTTTTTATAATCTGTTTTGTACAAAAAGGTATCAGGTAAAAAAGTTTGTTCATCTTCAAGTGTATTCAGAAATAAATATAAGTAATCAGAATATACACTGCCAGGGTAAAAAGTATTACAGGGAACAGTTGCCTTAAAGCAAACAAAAGATTTGTTGGAGATTTTTGTTGGAAAATGATTGAACAAACCCTCTATTTGATAACATTTTTCAAAACCTTGTTGGAATTGTCTAATTTCCTTTTTATATCTCCCCCCGTCATTCCTATCAAAACAAGAATTCAGCAAAATGGGAAGAACAAGTACTATATATAAATAATTTTTATTCATCTATTCCTGAGTATAAATTCATTTATTAATTGATTATTACCTGGGTATTTATTACTTGAATTATCATAGTATTGACTCCATCTCGTATCCCGATTTCCATAAACAAGCTGCATGTATGAATCAAATTTTGTCAACCCAACTAAGGCTTTATTTTTAGAATAGTTAATTTGATACCTATTTACAGTTTTAAGAGCAATACCCCCTTGGATTAATCCTTTACCAATTGGATTAATTGATTTTTCAACAGATCCTGTCTCAAAATAGCCTGATTTTTCAGTAATAAATACTTTCTCTCCAACGGTAATGCTCAAATCTTGTCTGCCGTTCTGAGCAATCCCATATGTAAGATTAGATTCATACCTAATTTGTTGTGTCGGTAAAAAATCAAATCCTTCACCTTTCATTAATGTTTTAGCATTAGCCCCTTTAAAAAAAGTTTCTGTTGTATAGTCTGGCCCTGTTGTTTTAAAACCGTTTGCTAAATTTTTATTGGTTTCAATTACCATAAAGTCATTTGTACCAAACATTCCATTCTCACCCATATGCGCCCAACCTTTTCCGATCATAGCTCCAGTACCTTCGTCTCCTTTTCGCATTTTACTATTGTAATAAATATCACCCGTGAGTTCATTCTGGAACCAGTCAGCACTCATGCCCAAAGGGTCAACCAAAATTATTGGGTTATTATGTACATAATGGTAAGGAGTCCAGGAGGGAAAATCGCTTGCCATCGGGTCAATGCTGTGCCATCTACCTAACTCCGCATCATAAAACCTGGCTCCATAATCATACCACCCCAAACTGTTCCCGGCCAGCTCATCATCCTGAAGCTCTTTATTGTTATAAAGGTACTTATTGGACAAAACTCCATTTGCAAAATAATCCTGCTGGTTCATCACCAACCCAAACGGGTAATAATCGGTTACCTGCATTAATTCCGGCTGCCCGTTGCTGTGGCCGCTGAAAACTACTCTGGTATTTCCGAGATGGTCCTGCAAATTGTATTCAAATTTGTAAACCATGCTGAATAACCTTTCATTTACAAAGGAAAGCTGAGGCCTGTAATTTTGTGCTGATAAAAAAAAATTTTATCAGCACAAAAAAAAATCCGATAACTATAAAATTGGAAACTTATAGTAATAAAATATCATATCAATAGTGTCCGGTTAAAAATGTTAATTAATGGCTTCCCCGCCGGCGCGGATTTGTCACGAAGTGATGCCCCCGGCGCAAGCCGTGCCTGGTCATTAAATTAATATAATATCCAACAATCCTTTTCCCCCGGCATAATCAACAGCGCTGCTATACATATAATCCCCGGCTATTCATTGGCACGGATTACAAATCCGCGCTAGCAGCGCCAAGTCCCGTTATTGTATAAACCATTCCGTCTATTGTGGACTCTGAATAGCTTATAAACTCATTCAATACCTTCTCGTTAAAAGGCTGGGCGACCCCGCCCGCCAACGGCGATCTCCAAACAAACTGCTGGTTAATAATAAAGTCTCCGTAACCTGACGATTCCCGATCCATTCCACTAAACCCTGCAATTTGCTGGTTTATGCTTTGTGCATTGGCTGCATGTTGCTGTACCAGGTTATGAGCATCTACCTGCGGATTGGAAAAACTTCGGTCACCGGGGGCAAACCCAAGTTCTGTCGCAATAAAATTATTTCTGGGGGCAAAAGCCTCCTTAAAAGGCATGTCCCTGTTTATCCAGTTGTGGAGTCCACCAATAATATAGTTACCCACAACAGCTGCCAATAATTCCAGAAAAAACTCACCACTCGGATCAGTATAAACCAGCGGGTTGTTCAGGGCATAGCTATACCGGTTTAAACTCTGCGTATAGTCAGGCAGTTGAATATAATTGTCCGGGCTGAGAAACCTGCCTAATATCGGGTCGTAAACCCGCCCGTTCATGTTTATAAGGTTGAACTCGGGCAAATGTTCGTGCCCGGTAAAACCACGGCCATAAAAACCTTCGTTTTGAGTCAAAGGATAGCTCCATGTTGTGGCAGAACCCCTGTTCCCCCAGGGGCTAAAATACAACTCTTCCTGCAACGCCCCGCTTTCATTGCTCACAGCCTGGTATGAGCCCAAATGGTCCTTATGTATGTAATACAGATTTTCACCCTGGTCGTCTTTCACAAAAATGGCCGCAAGCCCGTCGCCACCGGCAACATAATTTATTTCACTGGTATTATTTGTCAATGCTTCTACAAGTTCTTCTTCGTAAATTCCCCCAACAAAATATTTGGTTTTGTAAGGTACCCAGTTAATCACATCTTTTGTACTCTTTAAAGGTACCGGAGAATTGTCATCACGGTATAATACAGTTTTTTTCCTTTGGTTATCCGGGCCGTAAATTATCTCCAGTTTATAATCGCCTTCACGTATTGTTCGAACCTTGTTGAACGGGGTATAGTTGATACTCTGATCCTTCGTCCCAATCCAGCCGTCCGTATTGTCCACACCGGTTACGGCGTGTGGCCGTGCACTTTCATATTGATAACTCCCCAACCATGTTTTCGAACCGATATTTCCATTTGAACTATATTGGTTTGTAAAGGTGGTGCCGCTTCCTACCTGCCATGTTTCCAACCGGTTTTTCATCAGGTTGTCGTAAGTAAAATCTTCCTGCAGGGTTTTGGCCACATCTTCCCGCCGATTGAGGTTGCCGGTTTGGGTATCGAATTGGTATTCCAGGTTTTGGATTCCCGGTGTTTGAATGGTGGTGGGGAACCCGAAATCGTCGTACCCCCGGGTAGTGGAAAGCCCGTTGCCGAGGGCGTAACCGGTTACCTGCCCCCGCTGGTTATAAGAGGTGGCGGTAAAAATATCGTCCGTAGTTGTATAAGTTCCTTTCACGGTGCTAATATAACCATTTTGGTACAGGTTATCAACGGTGTAGGCGGCAGTTCCTGGTAATATAATTCAGGCGGAAGCTGTATCTCCTTATTTCAATAAAACTTTTGTTGTAACTATTTTTTTTATTTATCAAATTTTAATTAATGCCCGTGACCATCATGTTCTGATAATAATTTCTCATAAGATTGTTTCATTAGTTGAGTTATACGTTTATCATACTTTATAAATCTGTTCTGTAACTCCTCAAAATCTTCCCTGTAATTTTCCGGATGTGGACTGTAAAAATAAAAATTCCAGAAACTTAATACTTCATTGTTATTTAGATTCTTCATTACCTGGCAGGTGGTAGTAACATTTGATGCAAAATACAATTGAATACTTTTTTGAAATACAGCAGTCGCATCAATTAAGTTGGAAAGAAAAGATACAGAATCTGAATCCATAGATGATATTTGCCTATTTTCATCAAAATTTCCATTTAAAGAAATTTGAATTAATTTTTCAGTTAAATATTTTTTATCGATGTAAAACAAATTAGGCAATAAAGTAAAATAATGATAATCAGGAGAGAGAAATAGCCTTCTACCATCCTTTAATTGATATCTTCTACCATAAAATAATACAAATTCATCAAAATTATTAGGCAAGGCTAAAATGAAACGTTCTTCATCAATTTTGGACAAAACATAGTTTTGTTCTATTTCAATTTGAAATAAAGTTGAAACTCTTTTAATTACTGAATCTGAGCTTTCTAATTTTGCAATTGAATTGTAATTGTTATTCTTAGTATTTTTACAAGAATAAATAACTATTAAAATGAATAATATAAATAGCTTTCTATTCATTTCTAATTTAATAAAATGCGTTAAAAATGTTTACTCTCATTGAATTAGCTCTATCAATCTGAAGTTGGAGAGCATTCAGCTTTTCTAAACTTCCTGATATTGTGTTGTTAGTCCAGTCTACAGCAGGAAGTAAGCATCCTTCTGTCCAACCCGATGATGTTCCATAATGCATTAAAATACCACTCCGGTTACCAAGTAAAGAAGAATTTTGTAAACTGTACCTTCCGTAATGTTTAGTTCTCCAATGACGGACAACATTATACTCTCCCTCAGGAATTCTTTTACCAGAATCCTTTACCGATGAATCAGGTCCAGGAGGTTCCATGAAAAACCCAGCCAATCCGGTTGCAGGCACATGAAATGCAGAGATTGTTGATGCAGTTGACTCCCAAAACCTGAAGGTGTTAATTGTATTTAAACCTTCAACAACAAAAGGATATGCATTGCTTGCAACAAATGCTCCATCAGAATAAGTACCTAAAAAATAAAAATGGGTAGAGGTGCCTCCCAAATCCGGATTAGGTGTATATGATCCAAACCCTTTATTTCTCAAGTTAACAATATAACCTTTTGCTTCAAGCGATTCAGAAAAATTATCAATGTTTTTTTGATGCATATTAGCTTCAAGTTTGTCAAGGATACCTTTGCTTATACCAGAAGCATTCATTCCCATTGAAAAGCCTGAAGCAAGACCAACATAAGTACCCGGACTACTCCAATCCCAGTTTGCCGGATTAAAAGGATTGCTGCCTGATGCCGATGATTTAAGAAAATTTGACTGAACACCACCGAAATAAGTAAAGGCTAGTAAAGTTATTGCTTCTGCTATAAAATCACCGCTCGGGTCAGTATAAATCAATGGATTATTCAGCGCATAACTATACCTGTTCAAATTCTGTGTATAATCCGGCGCCTGAATGTAATTATCCGGGCTCATGAACCTTCCCAAAAGTGGATCATACACCCTTCCGTTCATGTTTATGAGACTGAATTCATCCAGGTGTTCATGGCCGGTAAACCCGCGGTCGAAGATGTTAGCGTAAGAAATGGTGCTGTCATAGATCCAGTTGGTCGGATTTCTTTTTCTCCCCCACGGATCAAAACTCATTTCTTCTACCATTGTCCCGTTAGCATCGGTAACAACAGTAAAAGAGCCCAGGTGGTCCTTATGAATGTAGTACAGGTTCTCAGCAGCACTTGTTTTCTCAAAAATTGCCGCCAGGCCATCGCCGCCATAAATGTAATGCAGCTTGCGTTCGTTGCCTGAACCGTCAATCTCTACTTCATAATTGCCGCCAATGTAATATTTTGTTTTCTCCAGTACATTGTTGTTGTACAGCCGGGTAATTTTACGTGCTTCATCGGGGCCGTAGGTGATTTCAAGCCGGTAACTGCCTTCCCTTATAGTGTCCACCTTATTAAACGGGGTGTATTTTACAATCTGTTCCACCTCGCTTACAAGGTTTCCGGTATTTTCAATTTCAGATACGGCATGGGGCTGCGGGGCATTATAGCAAAATGCTCCGAGACCGGTTTTTGTATTGATGTTGCCGTTACTGGCATAATTCACACCGTATGTTGTTCCAGTATTCACCTGCCAGCTTTCAAGCCGGTTCTTCATCAGGTTGTCGTAGGTAAAATCTTCCTGCAGGGTTTTTGCCACATCTTCGCGCCGGTTGAGGTTGCCGGTTTGGGCATTGAATTGGTATGCCAGGTCCTGGATTCCCGGCGTTTGAATGGTGGTGGGGAACCCGAAATCGTCGTACCCGCGGGTGGTGGAAAGCCCGTTGCCGAGGGTGTAACCGGTTACCTGCCCCCGCTGGTTGTAACCAGTAGCAGTAAAAATATCCTCCGTGGTTGTATAAGTTCCTTTCACGTTACCTGAACAAGTTTAAATTGATTAAACCATATTTTATTAGTACTTCCTTTGGAAAAAATGTTGTCATTTTTTGAAAATCTGACAATTAAATCTAATTTTTGTTTTTTAAATATTTAAGTAACAAAAAATGCGTAATGTTGAAATTTTGCTTGTTGTATTATCCTTTTTAATGTTTATCTTAAAAAAGATAACTATCCCTTTAGCAGCTATAGGATTTAGTTTTTTTATGAGTTTACTAGCATTATTTTACTTAACATCAAAATTACACATTTTTAGGAATAAAGATTTTCCAGTCAGTACAACCTTAATTTCAGGTTGTATTCTGTCCTTTTCTATCATATCAGTACTTTTATACCTTAACAACTGGAATGAGTTAATGAAACCCTTGCTTACAATTTTAAGTGTTCAAATTTTGTGGTTTACATATTTGATTTTAAAAAAGAAAAAAACTTTAGCTTTTAATAAGTTATCAACAAGAATAGGAATAATAGCAGTTATCTTTCTTTTTGTTGTCTTATATGATTATTTAATAGCTTCTTTACAAATTGGGTCATACTAACTATTAATTTTATTATGGAAATACCAGCAAGTTTCAATATAATGCGAGTAATAACTACACCAACAAGTCCTGCTAATAATATAAAGGTTGTTTCCAAAGACATTTTTGTTAATCGTTAGGAATTTTATCTAAACCAGTACCAATGCCATAACTTACTCCGCCTGTTATCGCTTGATCAATTATAATGTTTAATCCCCTGTAACCAGTATTAGCAAATTCCATTGGGAAAAGTAGTATTCCTAATGTACCATTAATCACTCTTTTGCCGTTAATCCAACTTAAATTTCCCTGATCTAGAACTTCAGGAACAAAACCATTTCCAAAAGTAAAACCGTAGGCATATATTGGATCATGTTTCCCCGGAAACCATCTTCCGTAACCTGCCCATCCTTTATTATATTTCATATCAAGTGCCATATTTCGAAACCCACCATATAATGAAGAGCCAAGTCCCGTTATTGTATAAACCATTCCGTCTATTGTGGACTCTGAATAGCTTATAAACTCATTCAATACCTTCTCGTTAAAAGGCTGGGCAACCCCGCCCGCCAGCGGCGATTCACCCACAAACTGCTGGTTAATAACAAAGTCTCCGTAACCGGATAGTTCCTGATCCATTCCGCTGAACCCGGAAATTTGTACTGAAATATCCTGGTTAGCAATATTATGTGCATCAACCTGGGGATTAGAAAATCCAAAATTATTTTGGCGGGTAATATTTCCGGGAGTAAAGTTAGTTCCTGCAACAACCGGTGTAGCTTTAAATGCTTCTCCCAATGGCATTTCTTTGTTTATCCAGTTATCGACAACGCCCGTTAAATAATTTCCTGCCCAGGCAGCAAACAAATGGAAAAGGAAATCTCCGCTCGGATCAGTATAGATCAGCGGATTATTCAGGCAGTAACTGTACCGGTTCAGGCTTTGGGTGTAATCCGGCAATTGTATATAGTTATCCGGGCTGAGGAAACGCCCCAATATCGGGTCATAAACCCTCCCGTTCATGTTAATCAGGTTGAACTCATCGAGGTGCTCGTGCCCGGTAAAACCACGGTCGAAGGTGTAAGCGTAAGCCATACTGCTGTCATAGAACCAGTTGGTCGGATTTCTTTTTCTCCCCCACGGATCAAAACTCATTTCTTCTACCATTGTCCCGTTAGCATCGGTAA
>Ga0334900_1004187_pt1 | contig 10294 bp, 6 predicted proteins | sample GraSluR3_MG_2_FD_207231 | JGI IMG/M metagenome (GOLD analysis project Ga0334900, IMG submission 207231) | Sludge microbial communities from methane-producing bioreactor in Wageningen University, Netherlands - Granular Sludge_31_08-R3 | ecosystem: Engineered > Bioreactor > Anaerobic > Unclassified...
GCTATTGCCCGAAAAGTATGTTTGCTGGGGATGCGTGGGCGCAACCGGCGCTTTTATGTTCTATCATCCCAAAACCGAATCCGTAATCATCGGTACGTTCAACGATTTTTCATTCCGATCGAAAGCGCTGCAGTTTATGATTGGCAGTGTTGTAAAACAGTTGGTGAAATGTGACCGACAAAATTGATTTTTTAAACCTCCAGACTCACCAGCTTCGCATCCACCCCTTTTACCAGGTTGAGTTTGCGGGTGATTTCCTCGTGTTTGCTGATTTCGTCGCCGGTGAGTTCGAGGAAAATCAGTCCGCTGTCGGAGCAGTTTTCCAGAACGCCGTCGTGAATGCCCAGGCGGGTTTTGATGAAGCAGCCCCAGCCGGTTAAAATTTTCTGCACCTTTTCTGCAGTTTCCTGGCGGTGCCGCACCAGAATAAGTAATACGGTTCGTTTCATAACATATTGATTTTTGCGCATAAAATACAACTTTTCCAGGTTTGTCCTGCAAATTCATCGCAAATTCTTTTGCCGCTTGCCTTTATCGCATAATTTTGCTTTCGTTTTGAAAATGTGCCTTTGGCAGGGTTCAAATGAGTGGTTTATGGTTAAAATGTTGTACATTTTTTTTGGTACTCTTTCCTTAATTCTTGGTGTTACCGGGATTTTTGTCCCCGGGCTGCCCACCACACCGTTTTTGCTTCTAACCGCCGCTCTTTACATCCGAAGTTCAGATAAACTTTACCGGAAACTGGTATCAAACCGGGTGTTGGGGCCGTACATTCTGAACTACCGGAAAAACAAAGGTATGACCAAAAGGCAAAAAGTTTTTGCCATTGCCCTGATGTGGCTGATGATTTCGGTTTCGGGCATTTTTTTCATTTCCTCTCCAGCCATCCGGTATCTGCTGGCAGGAGTGGGCCTTATCGGTACTGGGGTGATGGGGTTTGTGGTACCGGCCGCTAAACAAGACAGAGAGCTGGATGAGCGCTAATTCCAACTGATCCTAAAAGCTATATCCGGATGCAAATGAAGTAAATTCCAATCCATAAACAATTTATGTTTTGTTTTCTTTAGGTTGGTAAGATTATTAATCTCAATCTGTTAGGAATGGATTATTAATTACTTTAATGAAAATTATTAGATTTATAAATGATTTTAGTACTTTTATTGGCATTTCGTTTAATGAATTACTAGCCAATATATTAATAAAAAAGAAAAACCTTTCAGCATCAAACCATGAACAAAAACAAAAATATTCCTGAGATTAATTTAATTTATTCATCTATTGTAAATTACGCTATTCAGCAGAATCGAATACCCGTAGTTCGAACTCTTGCAATTGATAATAATTCCGATGAAGAATTATTAAATATTCATGTTAAAATTGTAAGTGAACCGGAATTTATTACTGAATGGGATTACTATGTTGATTTTATTCTTAATAATCAAAGTCTGGAAATTGATGCCAAAGGAGTCAAGCTTTCCGGAAAATTTCTAGCAGAGTTAACTGAAAAAGTAACTGGTGAATTATTTGTAATTCTTTCTCAGGGCGATAAAGTTTTGCTTAAAGAGAATTTTCCAATTGAAGTTTTGGCTTTTGATCAATGGGGTGGTATTGTGAATCTGCCTGAAATGCTTGCTGCTTTTTCAACTCCTAATCACCCTGAAATTTCAAAAATATTAAATTCTGCATCTGCCATACTAAATCGCTGGACGAGGAATCCTTCTTTTGATGCTTATCAGAGTTTGAATCCTGACCGGGTGAAAAAGCAAATGGCCGCTATTTATGAAGCAATTGCTGCATTGGAATTGATTTACTGTTCAGCACCCGCAAGCTTTGAACAGGAAGGTCAGCGTATCAGAATGTGTGATACGATATTTTCTCAAAAATTAGCTACTTGTTTAGATATTTCTCTTTTATATGCTGCTTGTCTGGAGGCAATAGGATTAAATCCACTTTTAATTGTGATAAACGGACATGCATTTGCGGGAGGCTGGCTTATAGACGAAACTTTTCCAGACAGTATCAACGACGATGTATCACTAATAAAAAAACGTACAGCAAGCGGCATAAATGAAATTTGCCTTATTGAATCTACATTCATGAATGCCGGCCAAAAGGTCTCTTTTGACGAAGCCATAAATGCAGCCAATTATAAATTGGTTAATGAAGATGACTTCATTTTGTTTCTTGATATAAAAAGAGCTCGTTACAGTGGAATTAAACCATTACCGCAACGTGTAAAAACCGATGATGGTTGGGAGATTGTTGAGCATGAGGCTGAAAAATGGATATCGGAAGCCCCGGAGCAAATAAATATAGAAAATTACGAGCTTGGCACCAGTAATATTCCAATAACAAAACAAAAACTCTGGGAACGAAAACTGCTTGATTTGAGTCTGAGAAACAATCTCTTAAATATGAGGGTAACCCAGAGTACTATTCAATTGGTTTCAATAACCCTTAATTTATTTGAAGATGCGCTTGCCAGCGGTGAAGAATTTCAAATTCTTCCCAAACCAGTTGATTGGACTAATCCTTTATGCGTTTCAAATGTTTATCAGGAGGTTAATAAATCAGATCCAATTGTAGATTTATTGAAACACGAACTTTCTCAAAAGAAGTTAAGATCGTATTTCACGGAAAATGAACTTTCAAAAGCGTTGACTAAACTTTATCGTTCATCGCGGTTATCATTGGAGGAAAACGGGGCAAATACGCTTTATCTGGCAATTGGTTTTTTAAAATGGTATGAATCTTCTAAGAGCGAATTACCACGCTATGCTCCTTTATTACTGCTTCCTGTAGAAATTATTCGGAAATCCGCTCAAAAAGGATTTATCATCCGAAGCCGTGAAGAGGAAACTCTGATGAATATAACTTTGCTGGAAATGCTCCGGCAGGATTTCGGAATCGTAATTAGTGGATTAGAGGAATTACCCCGCGATGAAAGCGGTGTCGATGTTCAAAGAATATTCAATATCGTCAGAAAAGGAATAATGTCACAGCCCAGGTGGGACGTTGAGGAACATGCATTTTTGGGTATTTTTTCCTTTAATAAATTCATTATGTGGAATGATATTCACCATAATGCTGAAAAATTAAAGGAAAATAAAATTGTTGCAAGCCTTATTTCGGGGAAAATTGAATGGGATGCAGAGGAATCCCTGACAGAAATGACGAATCCGGATAAGACTTATTTGCCTTCTGAAATTGCCTTGCCCATTAGTGCCGATTCCTCACAATTGGAAGCCATTTTTGCGGCTGTTAAGGATAAGAGTTTTATTTTGCATGGACCACCGGGAACCGGTAAATCCCAAACAATTACAAATATCATCGCAAATGCTTTATATCAGGGGAAGAAAGTTCTGTTTGTTGCTGAAAAAATGGCTGCTTTGTCGGTTGTTCAGAAACGATTAACAGATATCGGACTCGATCCGTTTTGTTTGGAACTACATTCAAACAAAGCAAAAAAATCAACAGTACTTGAGCAATTACAGAAAACAACTGAAGTAATAAAAAAAACATCTCCGCTGGAATATCAAACGGAAGCTGAACGTTTGCACGTACTACGGAATGAACTGAATGATTACGTGGAGGCGTTACATAAGAAACATCATTTTGGGTATTCTCTTTTTGATTGTTTTACCGGTTATGCGCAGCTTAATGACACGCCTGACAAAATCACCCTGGATGAAAAAATTATTATTGAATCTGATGAGTCAAAAATTGACGAATTATTTGAATTGGTTGAGGAATTGCAGGCAACCGGGACAATATGCGGTCATCCATTCAATCATCCGCTAACTGAAATTCAAACAACATCATACAGCCAGCAATTGAGGGCAAATGCTTATGAGTTGATTTCAAATTATATTGATTTATTGGCTGAATTAAAACAAAACAGAGAGAAAGTTCTCTCGCTGCTGAAGATTGATTCGCTATTTTCTACAAGAAAGCAGGATGACGCGCAGTGTGAAACAGTTAATGAGATTCTGGTTTTATCTGATACACCTGCTCAGATTTGGACTTGCAAAAACGTGGAAAATACACTCGGTAACATCATCGATATTTCAGGTCACGGTAGAACAAGGGATAACTTACGTGATGAATTACTTGAAGATTTCAATAAAAACATTTTAACGTTCGATGCGGAATCTGCTTTAACAAACTGGAATCGTGTATCAGAAAAGTGGTTTATACCAAAGTTTCTGGGGCAACAAAAAATCGCAAATGCACTAAAACCATTCTCAAAAACCGGTAAAATTAAAAAACAGGAGATTTTATCTGTTCTCGAAAAAATTATTCATTGCCAGGAAGAACAGAAAGTTCTGGATAAGAACACAGAAATGCTTTCCAGAATGTTGGAATTTCTGTGGAAAAATGGAAACTGCGACTGGAAAAAAGTCATTCAGATTTGTGAAGCGGTTATAAAGATTCATCAGGCAGTGCTGACTATTACCGGTGACGTATCCAAATCGAAGATGGTTAGGTCGAACCTGTCAACAGATTTTTCCGAAGGGGCACAAACGTATATTTCAATAAATGGGAAATATTTACAGAGCTATAAAGAAAGTTTCGAAAAGGTTAAGGATTTCGAAAATAAACTTTCAGAATCGCTTGAGATTAATTTTTCGGACAATGGCAATCAATCTCAGGACTGGATTACCGTATGGAATCAAAAAGCGCTGAACTGGCAGCAGAACATTGATGATTTACGGGATTGGTCGGGGTGGAATCTTTCGGTTCAAAAAGTTTTGAAAGCTGATCTTAATCCGGTAGTACAAGCTTATCAGCAAGGTGAGTTAAAAAATGAAGAAGTTCTCGATTCATTTAAAAAAGCAATTTTCAGGCAATGTTCAGAGCATATAATTTCCAATGAACCTCAATTGTCCACATTCAATGGGAAATTGTTTGAAAATAAAATCAGGAAGTTCAGGAAAAAGAGCCGGTATTTCGAGGAATTAACAAAAGCCGAATTGTTTGCCAAACTGGCTTCGGATATTCCATCGTTTACCCGCGAAGCTGCAAAAAGTTCTGAAATTGGAATTCTTCAGCGGGCTATTCGAAGTAAAGGAAGGGGAATGTCATTAAGAAGACTTTTCGATTTAATACCGAATCTTCTTCCACGGATGTGCCCCTGTATGCTGATGAGTCCGATTTCGGTAGCACAGTACTTTGAAATCGACCAAACTAAATTCGACCTGATTGTATTCGATGAAGCATCGCAGATGCCAACCAGCGAGGCAGTAGGCGCCATTGCACGGGGGAAGAATGTAATTGTAGTTGGTGATCCGAAACAAATGCCACCTACGAGCTTTTTCTCTACCAATAATTTTGATGAAGAGAATGCGGAAAAAGAAGATTTGGAAAGTATTCTGGATGATTGCCTGGCACTTTCAATCCCATCCAAACACTTGTTGTGGCACTACCGCAGTAAACACGAAAGCCTGATTGCTTTCAGTAATTCCAATTACTACGATAACAAACTAATGACTTTCCCGTCACCGGATGATATCGCAACTAAAGTAAGTAATATCGATGTTCCCGGATATTATGACCGGGGCAAAACACGCCAAAACAAATTCGAAGCAGCGGCTATTACAGAGGAAGTCATTCGTATGCTTGCCGATCCTGAATTATCAAAAAGAAGTATTGGGATTGTTACATTCAGTTCGGCACAACAAAATTTAATCGAAGATTTGCTTAATGAAGCCTTCAAACAACGCCCTGAACTTGAATTGATAGCGATGGAATCAAATGAGCCGATTTTTATCAAAAATCTTGAAAATGTTCAGGGAGATGAACGAGATATTATTTTATTTTCAATGGGTTACGGGCCGGATAAAAACGGTAATATAAGTTTAAACTTTGGACCTCTCAACAGGGAAGGAGGCTGGAGAAGACTGAATGTAGCAGTTTCACGCGCCCGGTACGAAATGAAAGTTTTTTCAACTTTACGGTCCGACCAGATTGATATTACCCGCACATCTTCGGAAGGGGTTGCAGGAATTAAGGCGTTTTTGGAATATTCAGAAAAGGGTAAAAAGGTTTTAACTCAAACAAAACATTTTCTGAAGAGAAAAACGAACTTTTTTGAAAATCATATTGCAGAAGAATTGCGCAAGTTTGGTTACGATGTACAGACTAATATTGGTTGTTCCGGTTACCGTATAGATGTTGGTGTGGTCAATCCGGAAAATACATCGGAATATATTTTGGGAATACTTACGGATGGTAATAATTATAGATCGGCCAAAACTGCCAAGGATCGTGAAATGGTCAGAATGCAGGTTTTGCAATTGCTTGGCTGGAATATTTATAAACTTTGGTCGCCCGACTGGTGGGATAATCCGCGAAAAATTCTGCAGGAAATCAAAGATGCAATAGAAAATGTAAATATTCCTGTCGAGCCTGAACCAATTTCAACAAAACATCCAAAACCAGCGAAAACTATAGCCGAAGAAAAACGAGAGCAGTTTGCAGGTGTGAAATTGCAGGGAATTACGCAGCAAGTTATTGAACCGAAAACCAATTCTCAGAAATATAGAGTTTGCGCTTTATCGACAAAATGTCTATCGATGTCTGATGAGTTTTATAATCCTAATCATTATTATACTATTAAAAATCAAATTCTGTATATTATCCAGAGGGAAAGTCCAATCAGCCATAACTTACTATCTAAAAGAATTCTTAGTGCCTGGGGAATTTCAAGGCTTGGCTCGCGTTTGAATGAATTTTTGACAGTAATTTATGCAGAATTGAATTTAAAAAAGACAGACCAAGACGGATCAATTTTTTACTGGAGTTCTGAACAGAATCCTGAAACGTACAATACATTCCGCGTTTCGGAAAATGAAGAGCAAAAACGAAGTGCCGATGACCTTCCCAAAGAAGAGATTGCAGTTGGTGTGATTGAAATTTTAACCAACCAGATAAGTTTGCCGCTTGATGATTTGGTGAAAGAAGCGGCTCGTTTATTTGGCTATGCACGATTGGGCGGGAATGTGGAACAAGCTATGAAAACAGGAATTGAATATGCACTTCAGAAAGGCATGATTGCTGAAAATAATGAACGAATTGTTTTATACTAACCTTTGATAAAAATGAATTTTGTAGCTATCGATGTGGAAACAGCTCATGGCAAGCGTTGGAGCATCTGTCAGATTGGTTTGGCCATTGTTGAAAATGGTGAAATAACACAAACCGTTTCAAAACTGGTCCGTCCACCCCAAAATGAGTATGCCACTGTGAACATGAATATTCATGGAATCACGCCTGATATGACTGAAAATGCACCCGTATTTTCAGAGGTTTGGGATGAAATTCATCCGTTGATACACGGTAAACGATTGGTTGCACACAATGCCTCTTTTGATATCAATTGCCTTGAACAGGCCCTTAACTTCTATAGTTTGCCGACACCTGCAATGGAGTGCGACTGTACCTATTCCAGAACCGGGTACAAACTCAACGAAATTTGTGAGGCTTATCAAATTGAACTGAACAATCATCACGATGCAGCCTGGGATGCAGAGGCCTGTGCAAGGGTTTATTTGAATTTATTGCAAGGCATTACACCCGATTTGACAAAAATTACTCCCCGTGCTGAAAATCCAGCAAATTTCTTTCAACCCGATGGACATGAACGTCTTTGCGGAGATGTATTAAAACCTGATTTGGAACATGCTGATTGTAACAGCCCTTTTTATGCCAAAAAGGTTGTTTTTACAGGTGTGTTAAAATCGATTGCCCGAAAAGATGCCGCTGATTTAATTCAAAAAATGGGAGCCGATATCGATACTACGATTACCAAACGAACCAATTTTGTGATTACAGGCTCCGCGCCCGGCCCCTCCAAAATGAAGAAAATTGAGCAATTAATAACACAAGGTTGCGATATTCGGTTGGTTTATGAAGAGGAGTTTTTGAGGATGTGTAACGGTTTTTAGAAAAGGCTAGTTTAATGTATATTACCGATAAAAGATCAGTTCGAGAAAAATTGAAAGAAAACGAGATTACATTAATTATAATCACTACACCTTGATATTGGCATTAATAGAAGAATTATTGAAATTGAAGTAATTAATTGTAAAACAAATAAGATATTGACATTATGAGTTACCATGATCCTATTCGTCAGTCTAAATATTTAAGACAGACATTATCACAAGATAAAAAACCTGTGGGCTTTTTTCTTTCGGCAGGATGCCCATTAGCTGTTTCAATGCCAAAAGGAAAATGGCCTTTAATTCCAGACATTGCTGGATTGACAAAATATATTAAAGAGGAAATTGATAAAGAAACTTCTGTCGCAGAAGGAGCATCAAGAAGTTTTGCCACTGCATATGCTCAACTATTAGAAGAAGTAGTAAAAACAGGAAATACTAAACCAAACATAGAGGATATTTTGAGTTTTTTGAGGGGGATGATGCAAATTTCCAAAGGAGCTGCTGATATTAGAGGTTTTTCTGAAAAAGAATTAGGTGAGATCGAAAAGCTAATCTGCCAAAAAATAGCCCACCGGTTAAATATTAACCTGCCTGACAATAAAACACCATATCACAAATTAGCAAAATGGGTAAATAATATTGAAAGGGACACGCCAATTGAAATATTTACTACTAACTATGATCTTTTGTTGGAGGAGGCCTTTGAAGCATTGAAAGTTCCTTACTTTGATGGATTTGTTGGTACTCGGTTTCCTTTTTTTGACTTAAGGGCTGTTGAAGATGGATTAATCCCTAACCATTGGACAAGGGTATGGAAAATACACGGATCAATCAATTGGTATTTAAAGAAAAATAAAGATGTATATCGTTCCACGAGCCTGAATGGAAGCGATTCTTATATTATTCATCCCTCTCACCTTAAATATGATCAAAGCCGAAAGATGCCTTATCTCGCACTAATAGACCGATTGAATAAATTTTTAAGACAAAATTCTGCTGTTTTAATAATGTCCGGCTATTCATTTAGTGATGACCATTTAAATGATACCATTTTAAATGCATTAAGGGCGAATCCAACATCAATGGTTATTGCGTTGCTGTTTGGTGATTTAACCAAGACTACTGAAGAAAAAGCAGATGGAGAAGAAACTGTTATTAAGACTACTATCAATTATGAAAAAGCTCTTGAATTAGCAGAGAATAGATCTAACCTGAGTATATGGACTTTTGACGAAGCGGTAATTGGTGGTCTAAGGGCAAAATGGAGGCCTACAAAATTAGACTATGATGCCGAGGAAAATATAGGAAATGCAGTAAAACAAAAACAAGTCCCAATGAAAGGCGATAACGGTAACGAAGTTGACGAGGAGGCAACCAAATATGAATTTCATCTCGGAGATTTTACTGTTTTAGGAAACTTTCTGCAAGAACTGATTGGAAAGGAACAATTTAAAATTGAGCAAGATGGCGTTTAAATCTACTCATTTGGGAACAATTCAAGATGTAAGCGGCACGTCATTAAGTGTTACGTTAGATAATTCTGCACTATCTGGTCTGACTTATGTCGATGGAGAAGGGTATCGCATTGGACAAATTGGTTCATTTGTAAAAATTCCTATTGGTTATATAGATCTTTTTGGTATTGTGACCCAAGTGGGCGCTGGTGCTGTTCCTATGGAAATCGATGGATTAATGTTCAGCTTATAGGAGAAGGTCAGCGTAACGGCCTTTTTCAAAGAGGGATATCTCAATATCCAACGATTAGTGATGAAGTACATCTTGTTTCAGAAAACGATCTGAAAAAGATATATGGTCAACCAGACAAACCTTATTTTGTAAAGATTGGTCACATTGCTGGAGCTGAATCAATTCCCGCACTGATTGATATCAATAAATTGATTACCCGTCATTCTGCAATTGTTGGAACTACGGGATCCGGAAAATCAACAACAGTAGCAAGTATCCTAAATGCAGTTTCTGATCCGGTAAAATATCCGTCAGCCCGAGCAATTGTTTTTGATATACACGGTGAATATGGAAATGCTTTAAAAGACAGGGCAAATATTTTCAAGGTTAATGCAGATAAAACAGAAGGTAGCATTGAAAAAGACCTGTTCATTCCTTTCTGGGCTCTTAGTTTCGAAGAGTTAGCAGCAATTAGTTTTGGACAATTTAGCAGTGAAAAAGACTACAACACAGTCTTAGAAAGAATTACTAATGCCAAATTCAAAAGTCTGGAAACATATCCAAAGGATGGAATTAATACAGATTCATTAAATGTTGATTCGCCTATACCATTTAGTTTAAATCATTTGTGGCATGAATTATATACTGAAACATTAGGCAAG
>Ga0334900_1004191_pt1 | contig 10284 bp, 9 predicted proteins | sample GraSluR3_MG_2_FD_207231 | JGI IMG/M metagenome (GOLD analysis project Ga0334900, IMG submission 207231) | Sludge microbial communities from methane-producing bioreactor in Wageningen University, Netherlands - Granular Sludge_31_08-R3 | ecosystem: Engineered > Bioreactor > Anaerobic > Unclassified...
CCTCCATTACGTGAACGCCCCAGGGACATTCTGGATCTCTGCGAACATTTCATCCAAATAAACAGGAGGAAAAACGGGAATAGTCTGACCTGTTTAACTCCAGCCGCTGAGCACCTGATAACAAACTACAGCTGGCCGGGTAATGTCAGGGAGCTTTCCAACTTTTGTGAACGGCTCTGTGTTTTATCGGAGGATAGCGTAGCCGATATAGACGATGCGCAGGAATGTTTAGAAGCGGCAGTCCCCCTGGAAGAGCTGGAAAAAAAACAAGGGAATCTCTCATCTATAGTGCTGTTGAATGAAAGAGATTGCATTTTACAGGCGCTTCAAACCAGCGTTAGCAAAAGGGAGGCCGCACGGCAACTGGGCATAGATCCAAGCACTCTCTGGCGGAAAATGAAGAAGCACATGCTGAAATAGCCTTACTCATATGTCAGATGCTGTTGTAACAGCTCAGAGAATACGACGTTATAGCCTATTCCAAGCTATCCTCTAATATGCATACTTGTACATCCTGTAGTTTTTCCCTAATCCTCCGGCGCCAGCCTCAGCTGGTAGAGGGCAATCAAACCCAGAGCCAGAACCATCCCCAGGAGCTGCACGGGACCCAGAGGCTCTCCCAGAAGCAGGAAACCCCAGAGCATGGTCAGCATGGGCTGTATCAGCAGCAAGAGGCTTCCCCGGTGAGAGGGAAGCTGGGTTATGTTGGTTTTTATCAAAATCCATCCCATGCTCTGGGAGAGCAGGGCCATCAGGACCAGGAAGAGCTGACTCCGCCAGGAGGTAACGATAAAATCGACCTGTTCAACAACAGCGCCGTAGGTACCCACAAAGGCGCCGGTCACCGCCATGAACACCGCCAGGGAGAGAATCTCGGGGTAACCCTTCCCGGCCTTCATCTTCGCGAAGCGCAGGCCCAGCAGGTAACCGGAGTAGGCAATCCCCACGAGAATCCCGAGAAAGAATCCGATTCCCGGAGAGACCAGAACCTGGATGGTCGGGATGGTAAGAAAAAGGCCCAGAAATATAAAGGGAATGAGCAGCGGGAACCAGGGAGAGATGCGCTCCTTGAAAAAGAAAAAGCCGAAGATGGTCACAAAAATAACCTGGCTGTTGGCCATAATAGTGGCAGGCCCCGCGCCGATGTACAGAATGGTCTTGTGCCAGATTATCAGGTCCGCCGCAAGGGCAAGACCTCCCCAGAGGGCCGGAACCAACCAGCGCCAGGAGGCGCTCCGCAGTTCCCCCCGTACAAGAGCAACGCCGAAGAGAAAAATGGAGGAGTAAAAACAACGATAAAAGGCGCTGACCGTGGAGTCCACCGCCGCGAGCTTGACGAAAATCGCTGAAAAACTGATACATAGTACCCCGGACAGGAGCCCGACGTACTTTTTACTGGCGGTTGCCTGCATACCTGTTTCCTGTATTTCCTGATTTATTCCACAAACGGATTGATTATCCGTATACCCGAATAGAACTGCCCGGTGTTGAGATCCTCGGAATAGATTGCATCGCATTCAGCATATTCTGCGTTACTGACAATACACGCATCCCAGAAGTTTATACCATAGGTCTTCCGTATTTCCACTGCCCTTTTGGTCATTGAAGAGGATTGAAACTGCACCGAAAATACCTTACCCTGAGGGCTGAAAATAATCCAGAGGAGTTACGATGTCGCTGAAGGAGATACGGCTAACATCCATGACTGCCGCAGCCGGTTGAGCGGCCAAAAGGGGGGCTTCCTCCCTGGCGCAGGTGCTGCAGCCATTAGCCGGAATGTTCTCCGATGTGGAGAACGACAACTTGATCATAGGACTCGAAATCAGTGACGATGCCGCCGTGTACCGTGTAGGCGACGATAAGGCGGCTATCCTTACGGTGGATTTCTTTACCCCCGTGGTGGACGATCCCTACAGCTATGGCGCCGTTGCGGCGGCAAATGCCATGAGCGACATCTACGCCATGGGAGGCGAGGTCGCGGTGGCCCTGAATATCTGCGCTTTTCCTGCAGAGCTGGACGAAAGTATAATCACCGAAATCATGCGGGGAGGCGCGGAAAAGATCAAAGAGGCCGGCGGAATCCTGGCAGGGGGCCATACCGTGGACGACCGGGAACCCAAGTACGGGCTGTCGGTCATGGGCTTTGCCCATCCGGATTCTATTATGACCAAAGGCGGGGCACGCCCCGGGGACAAGCTGATCCTTACCAAAGCCCTTGGTTCGGGCATTATTACCACAGCGGCGAAAAGTCAGAAGGCCGAAGCCCCCCACATCGAAGAAGCGGTCCGCAGCATGATGGAACTGAATAAAAACGCCGCGAAAATTCTGGTGGACCATGAAATAAAGGGCTGTACCGATATTACCGGTTTCGCCCTGCTGGGCCACGCCTTCGAAATAGCGGAAAAGAGCAAGGTGGGAATGAAGATATCCGCCTCTTCCCTGCCCTTTCTGGAGGGCTCCATGGAATACGCCGACGAATGGCTCTTTCCCGGGGGAACCGGAAAGAACAAACGGGCCTATGAAGAGCACATCAGTTTTGCGGCTTCAATAGAAGAAGAGATGCGCCACCTCATGTTCACACCGGAAACCTCCGGCGGTCTGCTGGCGGCGATCCCCTCCGAAAAGATACAGGAGGTCCTAGCCGCCTTTGAAGCGTCCGGAACCTTCTACAGGGAAATCGGAGAAGTCGTGGAAGGCTCAGGAATCAAAGTTACCCCGTAGGCCGGGGCTTCAGCACACAACCCGACTGTCACCGTCGCGTTTTACCAGGCCTTTTTCTTCCATCTTGTTTAAAAAGGGAATCATGTATCTCCGGGTAAGACCGGTCTTTTCCTTTGCCTCGGGGATGGAGAAGGATGTTCCCGCATCGAGCCCTTCGAGTATAACCCGGGCCAGGGCGTCGAAGCTCTCCCTGCTGAAGTAGATATCCCCCTCCAGGGCCACGACCTTCTCCATACGCGCCAGGTTGCGCAGTTCCGATCGTGCGCCGGGCTCCGGTATCTCCTTCAGCTGCAGTCCCGCATTTTTCTGTTTCTCCAGCATATTCATGATCTTTTTTGCCAGGGGAGACAGGCCGTAGTCCCCGCCCAGCTGTTCCGGGGATATCAGTATCCGATCCTTCTGTACAATTCTGTAGGTGGTCAATCCACGGTCGATAAGATATTCCTTGATCTCCAGCGGAATATCCCCGGATTGAAGGTACTCCGCCTTTCCTACTCCGCCGGGTTTCGAGCAGAGACGGTTCAGCCTGTCGGCCTCCTTCAGGAGAAAATCTTCCAGAACCACGGTGTTCTGAACTTCCCGTGTTTTCAGGGACTGGGCTGCTGCAAACTGCTTTATCGTCCGCTTTACTGCCTTGGATGTATAGGTAAACCAGCCCTGCAGCATAAAGCGCAGCACAGCCTCGTCGCTTATGGCCTCCGGGGCGGGATAGTCCTTGAGAATTTCGGCAAGGCGGATTCTGAAATGCCGGTCCGTCTCTCCCGCCCAGATAAAACGGCCCTTTCCCAGAATGTGATAGCCCCCCTGCTGGATGAACAGACAGGGATCGAAACTGGCGACCGGGATCTTTTCATTCAGCACAATCCTGGCAAAACCTTCCGCTTTCAAAAAATGAATGCTGCCGATGTAGTGGCCCGTTCCGCTGGCTATCTCAAGCTCCATGTGGTTCCGAATGGCCCTGCGGCTTTCATCCAGGGCCTCCCACTGAATAATGAACTCCCTCTCACACCTGAAGTCGGCAGGATTTCTGGCGGCAACACAACCCCGGGAGACCTCCTCCTTTTTTATGCCCTGAAGGTTGCAGGCAATCCGGGATACAGGGCATGCCGTTTTCAGGGAGCTGTAATAGGACTGAATCCCTCGTATTTTCGCCGTTAGACCTGCGGGCAGAATGCTGATCTCATCCCCTTCAGAGAGCTCGCCCCCCGCCAGAGACCCGGTTATGACAGTGCCCGATCCTTTTATTGTAAATACCCGGTCCACGTGAAAAAACGCGGAGCCTCCCGTTTTGGACGCGGGCATCCTGCGGAGAATCTCCACGACCGCACCGCGCAGGGTATCGATACCTTCGCCGGTAATGGAGGATACGGGAATTATGCTGATCTCTTTCCTGAAGATGCGGGTCAGATTTTCCTGAACCAGCTCGGACACCAGCTCGCGGAACTCATCGTCAATCGTATCGACCTTGGTAAGGGCGCAGACGACCTCCTGTATGCCCATGGCTTCGAGCACCCGGGCGTGGTCTTCGGTCTGCTGCATCCAGCCCTCGTTCCCGGCAACCACCAGAACGGCGCAGGAGAGGCTCCAGGCACCGGCCACCATGTTTCGGATAAAACGTTCGTGCCCGGGAACGTCGATGACCCCCACCGCCTCTCCTTCGGGAGTCTCGAAATGGGCGAATCCCAGGTCTATGGTCATTCCCCGCTTTTTTTCCTCCGGCAGTCTGTCGGCGTTGATTCCCGTAAGGGCCTGAATAAGTGCCGTCTTGCCGTGATCCACATGTCCGGCGGTTCCTATTATGTGCACGGACTATCCTCCCAGTAGGTTCTGCAGCTCCGCTCGGATTCGGGGAATATCCTCCGGCAGAATAGTTGCCAGGTTCAGCTGGACCTTATCTTCGGAGATTATCCCGATGATGGGGGGATCGGCATTCCGCAGGGCCCTGAGAATTGTGTCCACCTTCCGTCCGATATTGATCTGTACCGACAGGGATGGAAAGCTCTCATCCGGAGCCGAACCCCCTCCGCTTGTAAGGCTGGATTCAACGATGGAGGCTTTGCTCCGGTCGATGCCCTGCAGGATTTTCCTTCCCCGGCGCTTCAGTTCCCTCATGCTCAGAGCCAGCGTCTCGGTAACCATGCTGCTCCGTCCGTTCAGACGCCGAACCAGGCCGGCCTCCAGGAGGGAGTAGACCGCCTTCCCCGGGCGGAAGACCCGCATCAGGGGATGCCGCTCCAGCCTCGCGATCAACTCCTTCTTTCCCACAATAATCCCCGCCTGGGGGCCTCCCAGGACCTTGTCGCCGGAAAAGCAGACCAGATCGGCGCCGTCATGCAGATGGGTCCGGACGGATATTTCACCGGGCAGGGCTTCGTCTATGACCCCGGACCCCTGGTCTACACAGAGAAGGACTTTTTCCGGTTTTATCCGTGCAAGCTCACGGACCGGCGGGGAGTCGGTGAACCCGCGGATGGCAAAATTGGAACGATGGACCGACAGGATCATGGCGGTCTCGTCGGAAAAGGCCGAGAGGTAATCCTCCCGGTCACTTATATTCGTGGTACCGATCTCCACCAGACGGGCGCCGGACTGCTTAAGAATCTCCGGTATCCTGAATCCTCCCCCGATCTGCACCTGCTCTCCCCGGTTTACAATGACCTCCCGGTCCCGGGCAAAGGTCTGCAGGATAAGAAAAACCGCCGCAGCGTTATTGTTTACGATTAAGGCGTCCTCCGACCCCACCAGCCGTGAAACCAGCAGAGGGATCAGCCCCTTTCTTTTACCCCGCTTGCCGCTTTTCAGGTCGAATTCAAGATTGGAGTACGAGCAGTTGATCTCCTCCGCTTCCCGCCAGACTTCCCGCAGAATGGGAGCCCGTCCCATATTGGTGTGGATGATGATTCCGGTGGCGTTGATCACCTTCTGCAGTTTATCCTTCCCGGTCTCTCTGCATTCGGCAAGAAGCCTCTCCAGGATTTCAGAAAAAGGGGGAACCTCGCTGTTCTCCTGCAGTACCGAACGCCGGATTCCGTCCACAAGGCTTCGGGCAATCTCTGCTACCACAGGCCTCCCAAGGGCATCAATATACTTTTCTACCCCGGGGTTCTGCAGGAGTATTTCGATCTGGGGGAGTGCTGCAAGCTGATGTTTTTCCATAGTTTTTTACGGAAGAGGGAGGAATCGAACCTCCCGACGCTTCTACACGCCCAACGGTTTTGAAGACCGCGAGGACCACCAGATCCTATCAACTTCCGATGCGATTTTAGTAAGTCCCCAGTATGCTGTCAAGAAACTAATAATTATTCTCAAGAAATTCCTTGCGTTATTATTAAGAATGATTACAATATAGCTAGAACAAAACTTAGTTCTTGCCTCTCTGTTCCGGGCATTCCGGCGCAGGAGCAAGAGGGAGGAGGCAGAAATGCCTGAAGAATTCAAACCGGGTTGTCAGCGACCGAAGAGCGGACCCGTCGGCGGAGAACCCGCAAAAGCGGCCTCCGGCGAACAGACAGTACAGGAGGAAAAAAAGCCTATGATCAAAGTTGGACAGAAGGCGCCTGACTTTTCAGCCGCCGCGTACCACAAAGGCAAGTTCATCGAGGTAAAGCTCTCCGAGTACATCGGAAAGTGGGTCGTCCTGTGTTTTTACCCAGGCGACTTTACCTTTGTTTGAGCAACAGAAATTTCGGCGGTCGCCGAAAAGCATGCTGAGTTCGAGAAACTCGGCGTAACTGTCCTCTCCATGAGCGTGGACAGTATCTATGTTCATAAAATGTGGAATGATCATGAACTTTCAAAAATGGTAGAAGGCGGCGTACCCTTCCCCATGCTTTCCGACGGAGGCGGGGCAATAGGTACTGCCTATGGAGTCTACGACGATGCTGCCGGAGTAAACACCCGCGGCCGCTTCCTGATCGATCCCGACGGCAATATCCAGGGCTTTGAAGTCCTTACTCCCCCGGTAGGTCGGAACGTTTCGGAAACCCTGCGGCAGATCCAGGCCTTCCAACTGGTACGGGAAAAGAAAGGGACCGAGGCTACCCCATCGGGATGGAAACCCGGAAAGAAAACCCTTAAACCCTCTCCCGACCTTGTAGGCAATGTCTGGAAGGAGTGGAAACCCGGCATGGCTTTTGACGAATAGGTCAAAGGTCAGTTAGAAAACCTGAACACCGCCGGAGCATGGGGATTAATCTTCAGCCCCGGCGGTTTTTTCGTGTATACTTATCGTTATGCGAACGCAGATCCTGATCGTGGGAGCCGGCCCCGTGGGCCTTTTGCTTGCCAACCTGCTGGGACAGAAAAATATCGATACCCTGCTGGTGGAAAAGCGGAGCGAAGCTTCCCGGCATTCCAAAGCCATCGGGCTAACCCCTCCTTCCCTCCGTATTCTGGCCCGGCTCGGACTGGAAGAAAGCTTCATAAACAACGGGGTCCGGATTACCGATGCCTTTGTCCATGGAAAAAAGAACAGCATCGGACACCTCTCCTTTTCCGCCATACCCGGGCCCTACCAATACATACTCTCCTTTCCCCAGCGGAGGACCGAAGAGATCCTGCGGCGGAAGCTTGAATCCTTTCCCGGCATACAATTCCTGCAGAACCATGAATGCATGGAATACAGCGATCACGGGGACCATATCAGCGCCGTTGTTCGCACGGAAAAGGGGGAATCCCTCAATATTGACGCTGACTACCTCTGCGCCTGCGACGGCTTCCGCTCGAGCCTGCGGCAGCTCTCCGGCATCGGCATGCCCGGGCGTGAATATTCCGACACCTTTCTGATGGGGGACTACCGGGACCGATCCGGCCTGGAGAAAGAGGCGCATCTCTTTTTTACCCCTTCAGGATCGGTGGAATCCTTTCCCCTTCCCGGGGAGTTCCGGCGCTGGGTGGTTCAGACACCTTTTTATATGGAGGATCCCGACCCTGATTACCTGGAAAGTTCGGTATTCCAGCGTTCAGGCTTCACCCTTGACCCGGCAGACAGAGAGTGGACGAGCCCCTTCAGAATATACAGCCGGATCATGACGGATTTTTATCGGGGAAGACTTCTGTTTCTCGGCGACGCGGCCCATACGATTCCCCCCATCGGCGGCCAGGGAATGAACACCGGCTTCGGGGACGCGGAGCATGCAGCAGGAATACTCGCTTCCATGCTGGAAGGTGGATACAGCGCCGGACTTCTTCGCAGCTACTCCCGCCGTCGCCGGATAGCCGCCGTAACAGCCGCAAGCAAGGCGGTTCTCTCCATGAAGACAGGGACCATACAGGGCAGAATCGCCTCATTCCTGCGGAACGGAGTGATTAAGCTGCTCCTTGCAAGTCCCTTTAAACACAGCCTCTCGAAGCATTACGCTATGCTGGCGATAAAGAGCATCAGTTCTTCCTGATCACCGTGATCCTGAGCATGCCGAACATCCGCGGCAGGTATTGGAGGGGAGAAAACCCGCGGCTTTCAAGGAGGCGTAAAAACTCAGCCTGATCCGGAAAACTTTTAAGACTCTCGGCAATATAGCCGTAGACCTCAGGATTACCATGATAGACCCGACCCCAGAGACGTCCCCAGAACGACAGGAGTCCAATCTGCAGCCTCCCCAAACCTTTCCGGCTTGATCTGGAGAAATCGAGAAAGGCGCCGTATCCTCCGGGCTTCAGCATACGATGAATCTCATCCAGTAAGCGCCCCAGGTCGGGGGAGTTCCGCAGGGCGTAACCTCCGCTGATAATATCGAATTCCCCGTCCTTAAAGGGGAGTTCGTTCATGTCTCCCGGGGAAAAATTGATCCGTTCCTGTATTTTCCCGGGCATGCGTGCAAGGTTCGAAGCCGCCCGGTCCAGCATATCGGTATTCAGGTCGATCCCCTGTATGCGGGCGGAAGGATACCGGAGGGCGAGCAGAAAACTGAGATCCCCCGGTCCGCAGGCAAGGTCCAGAATGCGTGGCTCAGGGATCTCCGGAAGCAGCGAGACCAGCTTCTCCTTCCAAGCCGCGTCCCGGCCGAAGGAGAGCACCCGGGTAATACCGGAATAAACCTGTGCCACCGGAGTAAAGAGCATGCGGTTGTACTCCCGTTTGCTCTCGGGCAGGGTGAGATCAAAATCCTTCAGACGCTGCCGGAATCGCCGTTTCTCATCCATGGGCTGTTTTTTTCTCCTGTTTTTATTTTCCTCTTTTTATTTTCCTTGCCTGATGAAGATAGTACTTTTATCCCATGCAGGAGTCAAACAATAAGCAAGGCGCGTATCTTCTGGGAATCGGTACCGTTGTTCCGGACTATTCCTACTCCCAGGACTTTGCTCTGGAGTTCAATCTGGGAATCGAGGGGACAACGGAGCGGCAGAAAAAGTTCATGCGCCGCATCTATGCCGGAAGCGCCATCGAAAAACGTCATTCCGTCATCGCCGATTACGGCCGTGATCCGGCGGATTACAGCTTTTTTCCGCCCACAAAAAGCCTGAAACCTGAACCCACAACGGAGGAGAGAAACGACCTCTTTATCCGGGAGGCCAACCGGCTCTCGGCGCTGGCTGTACAGGACCTCTTTGCACGCATAGGAAACGCAGACACCAATACCATTACCCATCTAATTACCATAAGCTGTACCGGCTTTTCCGCTCCGGGCTTCGACTTCCACCTGGCCCGGGAGCTTGAGCTGCCTGCCGCTACCAGGCGTTACCATATCGGTTTTATGGGCTGTTACGCTGCCCTGACCGGGATGTCCCTGGCTCATTCAATCTGCAGGGCAGAGCCCGGTGCCCGGGTCCTGATGGTAAACGTGGAGCTCTGTTCCGTACACTTTCAGCAGCGGGACGATCTGGATACCATGGTCGCCAACGCCATATTCGCCGACGGGGCCTCCGCGGCGCTGATTGTCGCTGATCCGACGGAAGCGGACGCAGCTGTACTCGCCTTCGACTCCTTCAACTCCCAGATCCTTCCCGACAGCGAGGAAGACATGGCCTGGCGGGTGGGAAATACGGGATTCAAAATGAAGCTCTCCGCCTATGTGCCCCGGATAATAAACGAGAATCTTGAGGATATCCTCAAAGGGATCCTCGACAAAAGCGGCCGCCGCCGCGGGGATATCGATATATGGGCGGTACACCCCGGCGGGAAGGCCATCCTCGAAAAAATTGAGGAGGCCCTGCAGCTCGATCCTGCGGAACTCGGCGTGTCCTACGAGGTCCTCCGGGACTACGGCAACATGAGTTCGGTAACCATCATGTTTGTACTGCAGAAAATCCTTGCCGACAGCCGGGAAGGAAATGTTCTGGCCATTGCCTTCGGTCCAGGACTCACCGTGGAAACCGGTTTCATGCGTAAGATTTCCCGGCAATAGCCTATGCCGCTTTTGACCTTTCCCCGTCGGGAAACAAAACCGGAGCTGATGGACGATCCGGCGTGCGATGAAAAAATGCTTATACGGACCGTCCGGCAGTTCCGGCTGATAAATCTGCTCTTCTCAGCTTCCCGCCGCCTGATCAAAAAGGAGTTCGTCTCCCGGATGAAACCTGGAAGTACAAAACCCTACACCTTTCTCGACATCGGGGCCGGCGGCT
>Ga0334900_1004194_pt1 | contig 10271 bp, 9 predicted proteins | sample GraSluR3_MG_2_FD_207231 | JGI IMG/M metagenome (GOLD analysis project Ga0334900, IMG submission 207231) | Sludge microbial communities from methane-producing bioreactor in Wageningen University, Netherlands - Granular Sludge_31_08-R3 | ecosystem: Engineered > Bioreactor > Anaerobic > Unclassified...
GCAAATCAGGCGGTGAAAGAATTATGTTCCCTTTTAAACCAGACAGAAACCCATTTCCCACTCACAAATTTAAAGCTCGTTTACGAAACAGTCGCGCTTTAGTCTGCGATAGTATTGGATGTCTGAATATCGTGTCAATATAACAATAAATTACAAAAAATACTCACAAAAATAGGTTAATTCGTTTTTTTCTTTTTCTAACTTGCCCATCGAAGCAACGCAAACAAAGACAAAATGTTATTATGATGCCGACACTAAATGCCGTTTTCCTCACGGGCTTGGTGGTGATGGCCCTGCAGCTGGCCAGCTGCCGCAGGGATGACCCCACAGCTCCATGCCCTTCAATGGAACGCTAACCGATAGTAGCTACACCAAATAAATAATACATTAATAATGAGTAAATTTGCTAACAAAAACACCAAACTAACGTAACCATGAAACCTCAAAAACTTTACACCCCGCTGCTAGCCCTACTGCTAGCCCTTTGCCTAACAGGTTGCGAGAAGAATAACCCCTTTGCCCCCGGCACCGAACTGCCCCCCGAAACCACCACTGGTGCCAATACCTTTGGATGCCTTGTGAATGGCAAGGTTTGGCGGAACGGTGGGTATTTTAACCCCGCCGAAAGCCTTAACATCCCAGAAATGACTGAATCTCGTTTGCAAATTGCAGCATCGAGAAGTGTAATTGATACTTTATCAAGTATAGGAATATATATTTTTACTTCAAATATTGGTTTAGGGCAATACCTATGCGATTCACTAAACATAAATATTAAATTTAGTATAGGTTATGAGGGTACTAACTGTAGATATAAGTTTGCGCAAGAAGGCTACATAGAAATCACCCGCTACGATTTGGAGAATAGAATAGTTTCGGGGCGTTTCAATGCAATACTTAAAATGGAAGATTGCGAGGATATTGAAATAACAGAAGGGAGATTTGATTTAAAAATGTAAAAAGCAACAATGAAATTATGATACGAAATATTCTAATGCAAGTAATTGCATCGGCACTATTAGTGCTATGCCTTGGGGTTAATTCCCAAGCCCAAACCATTAACGAGCAGCTCGATTTCCTGTTTGCCCCGCTAAACAAGAGCCGTATTGCCACGGGCATGCTGCTGGAGCGTGGGCTGTTCCCCCACAGCCCCATGCCCTTCAATGGAACGCTAACCGATATAGCTACACCAAATAAATAATACATTAATTATGAGTAAATATGCTAACAAAAACACCAAACTAACGTAACTATGAAACCACAAAAGCTTTTCACTCCCCTGCTAGCCCTTCTGCTGGCTCTTTGCCTTACAGGCTGCGAGAAGAACAATCCCTTTACCCCCGGCACCGAGCTGCCCCCCGAAACCACCACAGGTGCCAACACCTTTGGATGCCTCGTGAATGGCAAGGTGTGGCGGAACGGTGGGTACTTTAACCCCGCCGAAAGCCTTAATATACCTGAAATGACCGAATCTCGGTTGCAAATTGCTGCAGCAAGAAAAGTTACAGACACACTTACATCTATACATATTAGGATTTGGACAGATGAAATTAGTATTGGAGCGTATTCTTGTGATTCAATGAGTATAAATATTAGTTATCTATTAATTCTTGCGGGGGCAAATGGTACAGCTTACGAGTACCCCTATGCTCATGAAGGTGTAGTTGAAATTACCCGCTACGATTTGGAGAATCGAATAGTTTCGGGGCGATTCAATGCTTTGCTGAAACTCGATGGTTGTGAGGACATAGTAATAACCGATGGTCGTTTCGACCTAAAACAATAAAAAGATATGATACGAAATAGACTAATGTAATTGACTGCATCGGCACTATTAGTGCTATGCCTTGGGGTTAATTCCCAAGCCCAAACCATTAACGAGCAGCTCGATTTCCTGTTTGCCCCGCTAAACAAGAGCCGTATTGCCACGGGCATGCTGCTGGAGCGTGGGCTGTTCCCCCACAGCCCCATGCCCTTCAATGGAACGCTAACCGATATAGCTACACCAAATAAATAATACATTAATTATGAGTAAATATGCTAACAAAAACACCAAACAAACGAAACCATGAAACCACAAAAGTTTTACACACCCCTGCTAGCCCTACTGCTAGCCCTTTGCCTAACAGGCTGCGAGAAGAATAACCCCTTTGCCCCCGGCACCGAGCTGCCCCCCGAAACCACCACTGGTGCCAACACCTTTGGATGCCTAGTGAATGGCAAGGTTTGGCGAAATTGGGGGTTCGGAAGTTTAGGTATCTCTGAGATGAACGAAACAAGGTTGCAAATTGCAGCATCAAGAAGCGTTACAGACACACTTACAGCTATTCACATTAGGTTTTGGACAGATGAAATAAGTGTTGGAACGTATCCTTGTGATTCAGTGACCATAAATATTAATTATCTCTTAATTCTTGGGGGGCCAACTGGTACCGCTTACGAGTACTCCTATGCACAAGAAGGTTCTATAGAAATCACCCGCTTCGATTTAGAGGAAAGAATAGTTTCGGGGCGGTTCAATGCTTTGCTAAAACTCGAGGGTTGTGAGGACATAGTAATAACAGAAGGAAGATTTGATTTAAAAATGTAAAAAAACAAAGAGATTATGATACGAAATATTCTAATGCAAGCAATTGCATCGGCGCTACTGGTGCTATGCCTTGGGGTTAGCTCCAAAGCCCAAACCATTAACGAGCAGCTGGATTTCCTGTTTGCACCCCTTGATAAGAGCCGTATTGCCACGGGTATGCTGCTGGAGCGTGGGCTGTTCCCCCACAGCCCCATACCCTTCAATGGAACGCTAACCGACAGCAGCTTCACCTCGCCGCTTCTGCAAAGGTCGCTATACGTTGGGCTGCACTCATCGGTGGTTTCATCGGCGGCTAGCATGGTTAGCCCCGAGTTGTTCTACGGCAATCTGAGTGCCGCCAGCACTAGCGAGGTGGTGCTATCGATGCTCCACTACAATATGAACCGTATTAAGGAGAATGCTATAACCTCTGGGCTGCTCAGCTACCACAACGGCCAGCTTCACGATGTTCCCGGCAGCGCAACACCCTACCAGCCCTTTACCCTATTTTCCGTTGCGCCGGTAAACGCCGAGGCGTGGGGAACCACCGTAACCTTTACCCTAAGTTCCCTGCTCCGCATGACCAACAGCACAGCCCCCATTTTGCAGCTACAGATTGACCCAGACGATGGCGGGGGCTACCGCACCATTGCCTTTAACACCCCGCTTACCGTAACCTACCCCACAGCGGGGCAAAAGGTGGTAAGGGTTGCATTAACCCCAAGCGGTGGGCAAACGCTCCGTAGCCACTTTAGGCTAACGGTTCACCCCAATGCCCAGCAACCCCAATCCTCACCCTACGATGTTAGCGACGATGCCATCCCATTTGAACCTGTTACTGGGGTTCACTCCGGCGGGGTGGCGTTTGTGAAGTACTCCACCAGTAACTCAGCCAAAACCCTTAGGAAACCCCTAATAGTTGCCGAGGGGATTGACCCGTCGAGCGTACTATCCATTATCCCAAATTATTCATTTTACGATTTTTACAGAAAATTATGGGATGTTTCTTTAGATGGTGGTAGCCGCTTTTGGAGTGCGTTGATAAGCGAATACGATATTGTTTTTCTCGACTACACCAATGGGGTTGATGATATATTTCGCAATGCCCGCCTGCTGGAGGCAGTAATTGACAGCGTAAACACTTTTAAGGCCAACGTGCCCAATGCCCAGCCCAACGTGGTGCTAGGGGTGAGCATGGGTGGGCTGGTATCCAGAGTGGCCCTTAGGCGTATGGAGGTGGAGGGCAAGAACCACGATACACGCCTTTACATTTCGCTCGACAGCCCGCACAAGGGGGCCAACGTGCCACCCGCCTATCAGGCCCTGGCGTGGACCATTAACAGCTACCTTAGTTTTGTTGACCCGAGCCTTTCGCATTTTCTCTTTGCCCCTGCAACAAAGCAAATGCTTATGTATTACCCCGATCCAGACAATAAAACATTCACCAGTTCCCACCATAACGCTTTTATGGCACAGTACGATGCGCTAGGCTTCCCAACCACCACCCGTAATGTGGCCATTGCCAACGGCTCAAATGCAGGCACAAGCACATTTAACCCCTACTCAACTTTAATAGATGCTGAGCATACGGTCGGTAAATACACGTTCTTTGTTAAAGGGTATGCAATGCCAAACAAGCAGAATAGGATAGTTTATACCGCAGACCTAGAGCATAAAGTGGGAATTGGATCAATCGGAACAATTAGAACTGAAGGTTGGCAAACCTATCGATCAACCAGTTCGCACTTGCCCTACGATGGTGCTCCCGGAGGTTACTACCCATTGTCGTGGGTTGGTGGGTTGCCCGATGAGTTTGACAGCTATGTTAACTACAGCAATTTCTCTTTTATCCCCATAGCAAGCGCCTTGGGGGTTAGCTCAAGTAATCCTTTCGAGGTAATGGCTAATCAAAATTTAATTGGAGCAGGAAGAACACCGTTTGCTACATATTATACCCAAGCATCAAACCAAAGCCATACCCAACTGACACCCCAAAATGCAAGGTTTATTCTAAACGAACTTGCTGGCACAAATTTGTGTACCCCCATTAGCGGTGTTTCCATCTCGGGCCCCACCACCGTGTGTAATACCAACACCACCTTTACCCTCAGCAACGTGCCGGCGGGCAGCACGGTGAGCTGGACCCGCAGCAGCAACCTGGCCTACGTGAGCGGGCAGGGCACAACTGCATACACTGTGCGGGCATCCTCATCCACCACCAGCGGCACCGGCTGGGTGCGTGCCACGGTGAGCGGGCCCTGCGGGAATGTGGTGCTACCCAGCCACGATGTGTGGGTGGGTGTGCCCAATACCCATCGGTTCTTCCTCTCCGGCCAGCACCACAACTACAACCCAGGCGGGCATCCCTGGCACGCCTACTCCGTTTGCCCCAGCGAGTTCCTCACCTTCACCCCCAACGAGACCTCGGGGCCGCCCATCCTCCAGCGGCAGTGGAGCATCTCGGGTACCTACAGCTGGGCTGGGGTCACCCACCAGGAATCCTTTCAGGTGCAAGCCCCGCCTTCGCCCTACGCAACATTCAGCGTAGCCTACCGGAGCCGCAACACCTGCGGATGGAGCGTATGGGAGCATGGCAGCGCCACCACCATGGACTGCGAGGGGGGGGAGGAGCCTTACAAGGTTGACCCAGAGCTCCAGCTGCTGAGCGAGGGACAAGAGGTGGGTATGGCCCTTCGCGTTGCCCCCAACCCCGCCAACGCCACCGCCACCATCACCCTTGAGGGGGCAGAGGGGCATGGGGTCACCGTGGTGGTGACCAACTCCAGCGGCACGCCCGTGCACCGCGACACCCTGCGCAACCAGAGCCTCACGCTCAACGTGGCGCGTTGGCAGCCCGGGGTGTACCAGTTGGTGGCCATTGCCCAAGGGCAGCGCATTAGCACCCAGCTGGTGGTGAAGTAGGCTACAATGGTAGCGCTCCAAAACAGAAAAGCCCTCGTTCGTCCGAGGCTGATTGATTGAAACAACGTTCGGCTCAGGTTTACCTACCAAAGGTATGTTGTACCTGAGTCGGTCTATTACTGCGGGGCTGCGACCGCGTTACTGGCATAACAAATTATTTTTGTAGTTTTGGGATCTGAGAGATAGAATTAAAAAAAGCATGTCAAGAGGCTACATAATACACGAAAAGTTACAGCATCAAGGACGAACGTAATAGAGGTTAACCTTAGGTGGAAGACGTACTTTTAGCTGTTTTCTTGGCAAAGCCTACCCGAGTCAGGTAAACCAAAAGAGATAGAAACGACTTAGGCATAACTTGTCCCAGCCTGTCCCGACACTTGTAGTCGGGAATGTACTTTATTGGGAGCCTAAGCCGAACAGGGTGGGCGGGGAAGACTTGAAGTCAAGCCCTAATAGAAGCTTAAGCACTACTTAATGGTAATAGTTCGGGTTTTCCAATCGATGCTATACTCCAGCAGGTTCTGCGAGCAAACCCTTTTGAGGGCAGTATCAAGGTTTTTGCTGGTGAAATATCCGCTAAAGTAATGCATGTCTAACGCAATACCATCCCTTTGGATATCCACATCGTACTGCCTCTCAATTTCATCAAGCACGTTGGCAAGGGGCTCGTGGGTATAGTAGAATTCGCCTCGGGCCCAGGCGTTAACCTCCGAGGTTATAATGGGTTTAACCTTATGGGTGCGATGCTCTGCGTAGTATATCAGCCCCTCGCTTGGCCTAAGCCGAAAGGTACCCTTTTCAGGTATCTCCACTTGGGTATCGCCGCCAATGCAATGGATCTGTATCGTTTGGTTACGGTTTGCAATGTTTACTGCGCCATTGGTGGGTTTGGTGATAACATCACCCGTTTTAATGGTAAGCGAATTTATTTCGGGAATTAAATCGATATAGGCTTCACCTGTTAGCGTAATTACCTTTGATTGTTTCCATCCAAACCTTCGGTAATGTACGCTGCTCTCGGCGTTTAGGGTAACAAAGGTGGAATCGGGTAGCAGGAAGTAGGCAATTTTTCCCCTTGGGGTTTTATGCGTTACCGTGGCAAAGCGCCACTCCGATGCAATTGATAGGATTACAATAAGCGCAAGTGCTACACCTCCCCATCGCATCACCCCTTTGGTAATACTTGCAAATCGTTCCTCTTTCCTTATCGATTTCATCAGTGCCGTCCAGTCATCCTCTATGGAACCCTGTTGGCTAGTGGGTGTTAGATGGGCTAACAGGTCGAGGAATTGGGCAGTGGTTAGCGATGTGCTTATGGTGTCGGTCAGCAAACCCTCAATCTGTCTGGCTGCTTTATCCAGGGTTTCCAGTATGTCTTTGTTGCCAATGCTAAGCCGTTGCGATATCTCCTCAACCGTTAAGCCATCCAGCCTATTCATCAGCAAAACGGTGCGCGAGAATCGGGGAATCTTTTCGAGAATACCATTCGCAACTCTAACAAACTCATTGTTTAGGTGAGGGGTATTAGGGTTTGTATGCTCCTCATGAATTGCTAGCTTAAAATCGAATTTTGTTTCGGGTTTTACCCTGCTTTTCCGAATTAGCTTGGATGCTATTAGGTATGGTGCCGAAAAGATGTATTGTCCTTCAAAACGTTTCCTGTCGGCCCAAATTGTCTTGAAGGTTTCTAGGAGCAGCCTTGTTGATCTGTTTTGGTCGGCGGTTTTGTAGTAAATGTAGTTCCAAAGATGGTCGTAATGCACCTCGAACATGTACCTAAGCCATTGCTCGTAGTTCACCAATGTTTTATGTTGATATGTATCCATACATTTGCCTTGCAACTTGCTAATATACGATAAAATACGCCTAGCGTTTTAAAAGTGCAATAGAATTTGGGTAACGGGTGATATACCCCTTAAGGGTTTGAACTATGCATATGATGAAATTAAACACACACTAAATCAGCAACATAAAAGCATTACCTTTATTTAGGACTATGCCTTTTCCTAAAGCATACTCATTTTTACTACTTTTGTAGATTGATTTTAAATTGAGCAACGAGCAGTAAGGATATGAAACAGGTAGAGCGTAAACCTTCATGGCTAAAGATAAAGCTGCCTACAGGTGAGGGTTACACAAGGGTTAGTCGGGTGGTTAAGGAGCACGGATTGCACACCATATGCTCCAGCGGTATGTGCCCCAACATTGGGGAGTGCTGGGGAAATGGCACGGCCACCTTCATGATTTTGGGCGATATCTGCTCGCGCGCATGCCGGTTCTGCGCCACAGCATCGGGGAAACCTTTACCACCCAACGATGCTGAACCTGCTAAGGTGGCCGAGTCGGTCAAGCTTATGAGGCTACGTCATTGCGTAATCACCTCGGTTACCCGCGACGATCTGCCCGATGAGGGAGCTCAGCACTGGCACGATACCATCACTGAGGTGCGAAGGCAAAATCCGAACACAAAGGTTGAGGTGCTAATCCCCGACTTTAATGGCAATACCCAGCTGCTCGACGTAGTGCTAAAGGCAAACCCCGATATCGTGGCTCACAACCTTGAGACCGTGGAAAGGCTTACCCCATCGGTTCGATCGAGGGCTACCTACCAAAAAAGCCTGAGCGTTATTGCGCATATCGCAAAAAATGGCTACCTTGCCAAATCGGGCATAATGGTTGGCCTTGGTGAAACCCAGCAGGAGGTTGAAAAAGCGTTAAGTGATTTAGCAGCCGTGGGGTGCAAGGCGGTAACCATTGGTCAGTACCTGCAACCCCGAGGGAACAACTTGCCGGTTGTGGAGTACGTAACCCCCGAAGTTTTCGAAATGTTTAAGGCAAAGGCCAAAGAGTTGGGTTTTAAATTTGTTGAGAGTGGCCCCTTGGTACGGTCGTCGTACCACGCTGAAGAAACCGCTAAGCAGAGCGAATAGCTTTGCTCAGCAACATTCAAGCTAGATGAATAAAAAATATCAACATATAAATGCAAACCGTAAAATACCAAAACCTTGGCTTAGTTGACTATAAAAAGGCTTGGGATTATCAGGAGGAGCTGTTTGCCAACGTGCTTGAGCACCGCAAACAGACCGATAGGCGGCTATCGGGTTACCTTCTTTTCTGTGAGCATCCTCACGTATACACATTAGGGAAAAGCGGACACGACAACAATTTGCTTATCAACGATCAGATGTTGAAGCAGATTGGTGCAACCTATTACCATATCAATCGTGGTGGCGATATCACCTACCACGGCCCTGGGCAAATTGTTGCCTACCCAATACTCGATCTCGAAGCGTTAAATATCAACCTTAAGCGCTACATCAGTATGCTTGAGGACGTGGTTATTAAAACGCTATCGCCCTTTGGCATTGAGGCCTCGCGCCTCGATGGTGCAACCGGCGTGTGGCTCGATGTGGGGCAAAAGGGCAAGGAGCGTAAGATTTGCGCAATAGGTGTACGCGCCAGCCGTTTTGTTACCATGCATGGGCTGGCGTTTAATGTCAACACCAATCTCGACTACTTTGGCTACATCAATCCCTGCGGATTTGTGGACAAAGGGGTAACATCCATGCAGAAGGAGCTAGGCCGTGAGGTAGATTTTGATGCCGTGCAGAGGGTGATGTTGGAGAAATTTGGTGAGGTGTTTGGCATATCTGTTTTTGATGAAAAAGCGATGGAACTATAAAGAGGCTGGTAACCCCAGCACGGTAGAAGGTTTAATGAACTCGTTGGGTATCGACAGGATTTTGGCAAACCTGTTGGCGCAGCGTGGTGTTGAAACCTACGAGCAGGCCAAAAAATTCTTTAGGCCAGCTCTCGAAGATCTGTACGACCCCTTCCTCATGAAAGGTATGCAGGAGGCGGTGGCACGTATTGAGAAGGCAATTGCAGCAGGTGAGAAAATTTTGGTTTACGGCGACTACGATGTGGATGGCACCACAGCCGTTGCGCTGGTATACTCATTCTTGAGGAAATTCACCAATAGCATTGGCAGTTACATACCCGATCGATACTCCGAGGGCTATGGAATATCCTACACCGGTATCGATTTTGCCATTGAGCACAACTACTCGCTGGTGATTGCCCTCGACTGCGGCATAAAGGCCGTGGAGAAGGTGGAGTACGCTCGCCAAAAGGGTGTCGATTTCATTATCTGCGATCACCACTTGCCGGGCGACTCAATTCCTAAGGCAGCAGCCGTGCTCGATCCCAAGCAACCCGATTGCAACTACCCGTTCAAGGAGCTCTCGGGCTGTGGCGTTGGGTTTAAGCTAATGCAAGGGTTTTGCCAGGTTAAGGGTGTTTCACCTACTGAGCTATACCCACTTCTCGACTTGGTGGCCGTGAGCATCGCTTCGGACATTGTACCTGTAATCGACGAGAACAGAATACTAACACACTTCGGGCTTAAGCAGCTTAACAGCTCCCCTAGCCTTGGGCTAAAGGCAATTATTAAGCTAGCAGGTATCGAGAAGCATACCATCGCCATTGATGATATTGTGTTCCGCATTGGCCCAAGGATAAATGCTGCGGGACGAATGGAGTCGGGAAAATCGGCTGTTGACCTGCTCTGTGCCGAGGACGACTCGGTGGCCTTCGAGATGGGCTCGGTGGTGAACTCATGCAATAACGATCGCAAGTTTGTCGATCGATCCATTACCCATGAGGCCCTTAGGCTTATAGCTACTAACCCTGAGCTGCAGAACAAGAAAACCACAGTGCTTTTCAACCCCGAGTGGCACAAGGGGGTGGTGGGTATTGTGGCCTCAAGGCTTATCGAAAC
>Ga0334900_1004216_pt1 | contig 10192 bp, 7 predicted proteins | sample GraSluR3_MG_2_FD_207231 | JGI IMG/M metagenome (GOLD analysis project Ga0334900, IMG submission 207231) | Sludge microbial communities from methane-producing bioreactor in Wageningen University, Netherlands - Granular Sludge_31_08-R3 | ecosystem: Engineered > Bioreactor > Anaerobic > Unclassified...
CACCCAGCAGGCTCTCGCAATCCTGCGCACGGGCGACAATTTCCACTGGGTGGTTATCACCCTGCTGGCGCTGGTCATCTATGTCTATACTAACGAATACAGTAAAGGCAACTTCAAAGGGATCGCAGCCGGGCTCAGCCTCTATCTCGTGCACTGGTTTTTCGAGATTGCAAACGCCCTGATCCAGCATTTCAGCGCCCACGCGCTCTGGACTGTCCCGACCGGCACGAGCTTCCTGCTTCTGGTCGGCGTCGGGATCGAACTAAGCTTCATGTTCGCCATCGCCGGGCTGGTGCTCAGCAAGCTCCTGCCCGCAGACCCGAAAGCCAAGATCCTGGGGATCAATAACCGGATCTTCATGGCAGTGGCCAACGCAGCCCTGTTCTCAGTGATCGAGATCTTCCTGGCGCGTACACCCGCCTTCCACTGGGTCTATCCCTGGTGGGGGTCGCTGACAGTCTTCATCACGGTCTACATCCCCTTCTTTGTGGTGTCGTTCCTGTGCTACGACTGGAAACCGAAAACCCAGCGCGTGGTGATCGGTACGCTGTTCGTTGTGGATGTGCTGATGATGGTGGTATTTGCCGGCATCCTGAAGTGGATTTAGATCGGGGAATAGACATCAGGTATTAGTGCGCAAGTTTAGGGTGCGTTCCGGTTTTGAACGTACTAAAATGTGATGGTGCGCACCATACAAAATGAGCCTAGTTATCCAATTGCCTAATTCCTGATTACCTAATCATCTATTACCTTGCCGCCCATTCTCCACTCATTCTGCCGCCCTGATGTCCTTTACGTTCAACTGCAGGGTGCTGCGGCCGTTGAACTCATTGACCTCAAACCGGTAAGCGACATCTACGCGTTCCGGCAGATCCGCCATCCAATGCCCCTGCCGGAAGGCGATCGCGTCAAACGTGTTCGAGCCGGCACCCAGTGTCAGCTTGAGGTGCGTCCCCTCCCGCCCCACCACCCGGGCATGGCGCACGTCCACACCGAAGGAAGCGAAGACCGGCTCCGGGTTGCCCCGACCGGTCGGCTCGAGCTGGTGCAGGTCTTCCAAAATTCCCGGGATGTAATGCCTTGCAAGCTTGTCCAGTTTGATCTCCCGGTCGATGATCAGCTCCGGCAGCAACTCCAGTCCGTCCAGCTCTGTTTGGGCGATCTCCCGCAGGCGCGCGACAAGCGCATCCCGATCCTCGTTTCGGACGGTAAAGCCCGCCGCAGCAGCATGCCCGCCATGCCGGACCAGTAAATCCGCACACGCGTCCAGTGCGCGGGTTATATGGAATTCCGGGATAGACCGGCACGATGCGACAGTCACTTCCTCGCCCTGATGCGCCACAATGGACGGGCGATAGAAGGATTCCACCAGCCGGGATGCGGCCAGCCCCACCACGCCTTCGCTGAAACCTGGATCCGCGGCAAAGAACAGGATGGCATCTGGGTCTTCCATCAGGACCCGATCGGCTGCCAGTTCCCTGATCTCGGTTGTCATATCCTGCCGTTCGCTGTTATAGGAATCCAATTGCTGCGCAAGCTGGCCAGCCTTCAGCAGGTCACGCGTTGTCAGCAGCTCAAACGAGGTCAAAGCCGATTCCAGCCGCCCAGCCGCGTTCAGCCTCGGCCCCAGCCCAAACCCGAGGTTTGAAGCGTCACATTTGGTAAGATCAATGCCCGCCACCTGCGCCAGCGAAAAGATCCCCTGCCGCGGTTCGCGGCGTAATTTCTGCAGCCCCGCCCGGACGAGCATCCGGTTCTCCCCTTTCAGCGGCGCCAGATCCACCACAGTCCCGATGGCCACCAGGTCCAGCCAGGTCTCCTCCTGGACGCCTTCCCGAGGATATCGCGTCAGATAAGCCTGCGCCAGTTTATACGCCAACCCAACACCCGCTAGATACTTTTCAGGATAGGCATCCCCTTCCTGCTTGGGGTCGATCACGGCCAGGGCGGGCGGGACTTCCTCTCCCGGATGATGGTGGTCGGTGACGATCACATCCATCCCCAGGTCGTTCGCCAGGCGGACCTCTCCAATGGCGCGCACGCCGCAGTCAACCGTAATGATCAGAGCCGTCCCTTCGCCGGCCAGCAGCCGGATGGCATCGTCGTTCAACCCATACCCCTCGTCATAGCGGTCAGGGATGTAGGCGCGGGCGTCCATGCCTAACGCTGCAAGAAATTCCACCAGCAGCGCAGTGGATGTCACCCCGTCGGCGTCATAGTCGCCATAGATAGCAACTTTCTCACGCTTCTCGACAGCCTCATGGAGCCGCTCAACAGCTTTTTCCATGTCCTTAAGGAGGAACGGATCGGTGGGAAAGGGGACTTCCCCTGCGATAAATGCAGCGGCAGCTTCCCGATCCGTATACCCCCGGTTATACAGCATCTGCCGCATGAGGGGTGAAAAATCCTCCAGCTCACGGAAGATATCGTTTGGGATCGGGTGTTGGATACGCCAGCGTTTTGGGAGAGGGCGGTGATTGTCAGCCATAAATCCATTTCCAATTTCAAAGATCTGTCAGGTATGGTTGGATTATAACCGATGAGACTCAGGTCCACGCCCCTGCATGAAGTGGTTCGAGCAGCCGGCTCCACTTTTCAAGCAATTCCTCCACCCAACCCGCAAAAAGCCGTTAAAATAGAAAGACCTATGACCTCACATGAACCCGCCTCCCTCCCGCTGAATCAGGTCCTGACCGGTGATTGCCGCGAGATCCTGCCCGGTCTGCCGGAGGACTCCATCGACCTGATCTTTGCCGACCCACCCTATAACCTCCAGCTTGAGGGGGAGCTCTGGCGCCCCAACCTGACCAGGGTGGACGGGGTGGATGACGACTGGGACCAGTTCGACAGCTTCACGCAGTATGACCAGTTCACCCGGGAATGGCTGACGGCGTGCCGCCGGGTGCTCAAGCCCACCGGCACCTTGTGGGTGATCGGCTCGTACCACAATATCTACCGAGTCGGGAAGATCTTGCAGGATCTCCAGTTCTGGGTGCTAAACGATGTGGTCTGGGTCAAAGCAAACCCCATGCCGAATTTCCGGGGCGTGCGCTACACTAACGCCCATGAGACTCTGCTCTGGGTCCAAAAGGAAAAAGGCGCCCAGTATACCTTTAACTACCACGCGATGAAAGGCCTGAACGACGACCTTCAGATGCGCAGCGACTGGTATTTCCCGATCTGCACCGGCGGCGAACGGATCAAGGACGAGGATGGCGAAAAAGCTCACCCTACCCAGAAACCGGAAGCCCTGCTCTACCGGGTGATCATGTCCAGTTCCAACCCGGATGATGTTGTGCTTGACCCTTTCTTCGGAACGGGTACCACCGGCGCGGTCGCCCGCAAACTCCACCGCCATTACATTGGGATCGAGATAGACGAGAAATATGCCCGACTGGCGCAGGAACGGGTCAGAGAAGTCGTCCAGCTTGAATTTGACCCGCCGATCTATGTCACGCCCAACCCGCGCCGGCGTGAACGCGTGCCTTTTGGCACCCTGGTCGAAAACGGCCTGCTGGAGCCGGGCCAGCAGCTCTGGTTCGGTTCTGAGGGAGACCTCACGGCAACAGTGCATGCTGACGGTACCCTCTCATTCAACGGCCAGCGCGGGTCCATCCACCAGATCGCCAAGGAAATCCGCGGCGGCCCCGCCAATGGCTGGAAATTATGGTATTACTGGGATGATCTTGCCAGCCAGCGGGAAGTGATCGACACGCTCCGGGAAGCCGTTCGTCAGGAATCATCCAAAGAAATCTAACCGGTCAGAGCAGGCCAATACCGCTCGCCGGAATAATTTGTAAAGGAAATAATTTATGACCGCCAAAACGTATACTCAATCACCCTGGAGCCTTGAAGACCTCTTCACAGGCTTTGACGACCCCAGGATCGAAGCGGGCTTCAATGAGATCAAGGCAGGTGTGCAGGAATTTGAAGCCTACCGCGACCAGCTCACCCCCGATATCAGCGAGGAACTCTTCACCAGCATCATCACGCATTATGAGCACTTCTACCGGCTGGTGAGCCGTCTTTCTGGTTATTCCCAGCTTTCATTTGCGGGCGATACCCAGGACCAGGAAGCACAATCCATGGTTGCCAAGATCGATCAATTCCAGGCCGAGATCGGCAACCAGGCCCTTTTCTTCACCCTCTGGTGGAAAGCGCTGGACGAGGAAAACGCCGCCCGGCTGCTGAACGCGTCTGGAGATTTCCGCTACTGGCTGGAAGCCATGCGCAATTTCAAGGATTTCACACTCAGCGAACCGGAAGAGAAGGTCATCAATATCAAAGATGTGACCGGCGTCAACGCCCTCAATATGCTTTACGATTCGATTACCAACCGTTATACCTTTACACTTGAGATCGAAGGCGAGCAAAAAGAGATGACCCGCGGCGAGTTGATGGCGCTGGCCCATGATCCTGATCCTGAGCTGCGCGCCAATGCCTATCAGGAGTTGTTCCGGGTCTATGAGGCCGATGCCCCCATCCTGGGACAAATCTACCAGGCGGTTGCTCGGGACTGGCGGAACGAACACATCAACCTGCGCGGGTTCAAATCCCCCATCTCGGTCCGCAACCTTGTCAACGATATCCCGGATGAGGTCGTGGAAACCCTGTTGGATGTCACCCGCAGGAACGCCAAACATTTCCATCGCTTCTTCCGTCTGAAAGCCAACCTGCTTGGCATGGACAAGCTCCGCCGATATGATATCTATGCTCCGGTGGAGAAATCTGATAAAAAATATACTTTCAATGAAGCCGCCGAAATTGTGCTGGAATCCTTCCACGAGTTCAATCCGAAATTCGCCGACCTGGCCAAAGAGATCTTCGATGCGTCACATATTGACAGCGAGGTCCGCAAAGGCAAGATGAGCGGCGCTTTCTGTGCCACTCTCACACCTGACCTGACCCCCTGGGTTCTGCTGAATTATCAGGGCCGCGCCGATGACGTTGCCACCATGGCGCATGAACTCGGGCACGGGATCCATTCCCTGATGGCACGGGAACACACCGCCTTCACCCAGCATGCCTGTCTGCCCCTGGCTGAAACCGCCTCGACCTTTGGCGAGATGATGCTGGTGGACAAGCTCCTGGCGCAGGAGAGCAATGAAGCCGTCCGGCGGGACCTGCTCTTCCGCCAGATGGACGATGCCTTCGCCACCATCCTGCGGCAGAACTACTTCTCCATGTTTGAACAGACCGCCCACGAGATGATCTCCCAGGACGCCCAGGTGAACGAGATCGCCGAAGCTTACCTGCAAAACCTGAAAGATGAGTTTGGCGATTCCGTTGACATCTCCGACGAGTTCCGCTGGGAATGGGTGATGGTGCCGCATTTCTACGGCGTCCCGTTCTATGTCTACGCCTATGCCTTCGGCCAACTGCTGGTCCTTTCGCTCTACAAGCAATATCAAGAGGAAGGCGAGAGCTTCAAACCCCGCTACATGGATATCCTGGCCGCTGGAGGGTCAATCGCCCCGATTAAGCTGCTGAGCAATGCCGGGATCGACGTCACAACCGCCGAGTTCTGGCAGGGCGGGTACGATGTCATAAACGAAATGGTGACAAAATTGGAAAACCTGACCTGATCCACAACAAAAACACATCCCGGGAGCTAGACTTCACTCCCGGGATTTTTTATTTCTCTTGCCCTGAACTTCCTGAGCGAGAAATAAAGCAGCCCGACCGCAACCACGCCCAGGATGGTGTTCAAAATCCAGACCGCGGTGATGTCCATCCACTCAAAAACCGTCCCTGCCATATACAGCCCCAAACTGGAGCCGACCCCGTGGATGGCGGTGTTATAAAGCCCCTGCCCTGTGGCACGCCACTTCTTATCGACATACTTGTCAATGAAGGAAACCCCGACCACCATAAAACTGACGATAGCCGCCCCATGGAGCAGTTGTGTTGGCACCACCCAGGCCGGGTCTTTAATGAAGATATACAAAAACCAGCGCAGGGGCAGGCCGACCGCGCCTGCGAGAATGATTTGAGTCATCGTGAACTTTGACAACAGCCACGGGGTGACCATCATCATCGGGACTTCCAGGACCGCCTGAAGGGATACCGTCGCACCAACCAGCAGTGGGACTGCGTCATAAATCTGCAGATAGAGCGTCTGGTAATTGGTGGAAATACTCAAGGTCGCGCCGATGAAGACAATGCTCAGCAGGAACAGGGTCAGCAAAGGCTCATCTTTGAGGATATCAAGACGCCCCAGGTTCGGATAAACAAAGGTCTTTCCCTTTTCAGGAAGCAGAAAGCTCAAAAGCCCCAGCACCAAATAAGTCCCTGCCAGAAACCAAGGGTAAAAAACCGTGATTTGATCGAGGAACAAACTTCCCAGCACAAGGCTCGACACGCTGAAGCCAATGGAGCCCCAGAGACGGATCAGGCCAAAGGACTCCGTTTTTCCTTCCCCCTCCAGATAATCCAGCACAATCGCTGTTGAAACCGGGATGAGATGCGACGCCATGATCGAAAGCATGACACCACATAAAAAGGTCGCGGTGAAACTGTCGGCGAAAGCCAACCCCGCTGCAAACCCGGCCGCTCCCAGACACCCCAGAACCAGCATCAACCGCCGGGTGTTGAGCACATCACTTAAATAACTCCAGACCGGCTGAAAGAAGATTGTGGTGATGGGCAGGGTGCCTAACAGAAGTCCTACCTGCACCCCGGTAAACCCCATTTGATACAAATAGAGGGCAAAATACGGGCCGATGATGCCAAGGGGAAAAAACAGGAAGAAGTTGTGGAGTTTAAATCGCAGTCTCAATATTGGTAATACCTCAAAGGCTTTGTGTTAAGTATGAGAATAAGTATAACGGCTTTACCATCCACAGAGTGTTTATCTGAAATTATATAAGCTGTCTCATCCGAAATCCACTGACCCAGGGTAATGGGGCCTTACTTCTGTTGCGTTTACTCATTGACCATCGAGAAAGTTACGATTCACCAGCAGAGCTTTTGCATGGTTCAGAAAAACGCCATAAAGCGACGAATACCAACGCCAATCCAATAACCCCCAGGACCATATTCAGACCCCATATCGAACGAACATCCAGCAAGTCGAGAACCCCACCGGCCATGAACAGCCCAAGGCTGGGTCCGATACCATGGAAGATGATCCCATACAACCCCTGACCTGTCGCCCGCCACTCTCTTGGGACCTGGGTGTCAATGAATGATACGCCCACAACATCAAAACTGATGCTGGTGACACCGTTCAGGATCTGGACCGGGAGCATCCAGAACGGGTCCCGGATCAGGAAGTACAACAACCAGCGCACCGGCAGGATGGCAGCACCTGCCAGAATGATCGATCGCATTGAAAACGTGCGCAGCAACATCGGCACGGCGAACATCATCGGCACTTCGAGCAAGGCCTGGATGGAGACCACGATTCCAATCAGTAAATCTACGGCATCCAGGGATTGCAAGAAAAGCGTTTGGTAATTAATGGAGATTTGTAATGTCGCCCCTATAAACACCATACTCACCAAAAACAAGATCAGTGTCCTGTTGGTTCTGAGAGCTCCCAATCCCCGTAAGTCATTCGTGGAAATGCCCTTTTCATCTTTTGCAAATGTCAGGCTCAGCCCAGCCAGCAGCAGATAGATCCCTGCCACAATCCATGAGAAATAGTCCAAAATATGCTCAAGTAATAAGCTGCCCATGACCAGACTAGAAACGCCAAAGGCTACCGAACCCCAAACCCGGATCAAGCTGAATGCTTCCGGTATGCTTTCAGCTTCCAGATAGTCCAACACTGCCGCCGTACTGATAGAACCAATGGGAGCAATAAATATCGAATAGGCGATTGCGGAAAGGAACACGCCCCAAAACGATCCTGACAGGCCAATACCCGCCATAGAAACGCTGACGCCCACACAGCCAACTACCAGCAGCACCTTTCTGGTGTTCAGAACATCGCTCAGATAACTCCAAACTGGCTGAAAAAGGATCGAGGTGATCGGCAAAGTACCCAAAATGACCCCGATTTGCACACCCGAAAATCCTTTTTGGTTCAAAAAGAGCGCAAAAAAGGGGGCAATGATTCCAAATGATAGGTATTGTAAAAAATAGAATGCTTTAAATTTAATTTTCACAGGTTGAGTATAACCCCGTAATTCAGAATAAAATAAATTACAATAATCCAATCTTATTAAATTGGGAGCGTAAAAATCATGAACAAAAACATCATCCGCGATCTGGGGGAGGGCCTGATTCTCCGGCATGGCACCCCGGCTGACGAAGAAACCTTAGTGAAGTTCAACCGCGAAATCCACGGCGAGGGCGAGTGGGATGAGAAAGGCCTGGAAGATTGGACCCGGGATCTGATCAGCGGAGACAGCCCGACCTTCAAACCTGGTGACTTCACTATCGTGGAAGATACAGCCACAGGCGAGATCGTCTCCACCTGCTGCACAATTTCACAGACCTGGTCCTATGAGGGCATCCCCTTCAAAGTCGGCCGTCCCGAACTGGTCGGGACAAAGAAGGACTACCGCCGCAAGGGGCTGGTACGCCAGCAGTTCGAGGTGCTCCACTCATGGAGCGCTGAACGCGGCGAGCTTGTCCAGGTGATCACCGGCATCCCCTATTACTACCGCCAGTTCGGCTATGAGATGACGCTGGCGTTGAGCGGCGGCCGTGCCGGCTATAAGGCCCATGTGCCGGAACTTAAAGAGGGTGAGACCGAACCCTACGCCTTCCGCCCGGCAAAGGTTAAGGATATCCCGTTTATTATGGCAGCCTATGAAGCAGACTGCCATCGCAGCCTGGTTTCCGCGATCCGGGATGAAGCCGAATGGCAATATGAACTGACCGGAAAACGACCCTACAACATCAATCGGCGGGATGTTTACCTCATCGAAAACCAGGATGGGAATCCGGCTGGGTTTATAGCCACACCTCCGATAAAATGGGGCAATATGAGCGCACTGGATTGGTATGGACTTGCACCGGGGCTGGCCTGGGCCGACGTTACCCCCAGTGTGATCCGCTTCCTCTGGCAGCGCGGCGAGGAACTTGCCAAGGAGCAGGAACTGGCCCAGAAAATGTTTGGCTTTTGGCTGGGGGAGGACCATCCCGTTTATCACGTGATTCCGACCCTGCTGCCGCGTGAACGCAAGCCTTATGCGTTTTTTGTCCGGGTGCCGGATGTGGCGGCGTTCCTGAAGGTCATCGGATCTAGAATAGAAGAAAACCTGGCTGTCTCCCCCTTTGTCAATCACACAGGAAAGCTCAAGCTGAGCTTCTATAATAACGGCGTCCTGTTGGATTTTGAAAAAGGAAAAATAAAGGCGATTGAACCACTGGCATTTGACGAACTGGATAAAAGTGATGCCAGTTTCCCCTCTTTAACCTTCCTGCACCTGGTGTTTGGTCACCGAACGATAGAGGAACTAACAAATATCTATGCAGACCTGGAGACCAAGGACAAGGAAACCAGAGAGCTGATTGGTGCGCTGTTTCCCAGGAAAAACTCCCACGTCTGGCCGGTATCGTAAAAGATGTAGGGCAGGTCGCTGACCTACCCTACGCCCTTACTAACTATGGCGAGCCAATATAAAACATGGTTATAGTTTTCGACTTATCTGCTTCTGAATTTACCGAGTTAAGGTTGTGAACAATAAACTGATCTGATACTATCAATAAGGGAGGCCAATTATGAAAAAACAAATTCTCGTAACAGGTGACAGACCCACAGGAAAACTACATCTCGGTCATTATGTCGGGACATTAAGGAAGCGCGTAGAATTACAAGATGACCCAAAATACAAACAATATGTGTTTATTTCAGATCAACAAGCATTGACTGATAATGCTCGTAATCCCGAATTGATCAGGACAAACCTAATAGAAGTAGCATTGGACTATCTCGCTGTTGGCATCTCACCTGAAAAGACTGTTTTGTTTGTTCAGTCACAGATACCTGAATTGGCAGAACTGACAATGTACTATATGAATTTAGTGACCGTAGCGCGTTTGCAAAGAAACCCAACTGTAAAGGAAGAAATCAAACAGAAGGAATTCAAGGCAAGTATACCTGCAGGATTTTTACTTTATCCCGTAAGTCAAGCGGCAGATATGAGGGTGTTGAAAAACAAGTCCTTAATTGACGAAAATAGGGGATTGTGATTCAATTAAGCAAACCCGGAATCAGCGAGGTCAAGATGGCAAAAAA
>Ga0334900_1004218_pt1 | contig 10190 bp, 4 predicted proteins | sample GraSluR3_MG_2_FD_207231 | JGI IMG/M metagenome (GOLD analysis project Ga0334900, IMG submission 207231) | Sludge microbial communities from methane-producing bioreactor in Wageningen University, Netherlands - Granular Sludge_31_08-R3 | ecosystem: Engineered > Bioreactor > Anaerobic > Unclassified...
TTTGAGTGCAGATGAAAGATTTTTGATTGGAAAAAATATTTTGGATCTTTTGGAAAGAAATGAGATACAAATAGCCTTAAATGAGACAGATTTGGCGAAGAAAATAGCTAGTAATGGTTGGGATGGGTCTTTGTTTAGAGGAGAGTGTGCTGATGATAGATGTGTGGCTGATTATATGTTTATAGTAGAGTCTAATTTTGGGGTAAATAAGGCAAATTATTTTGTTTATCGTAATATCGAACAAACAGTAGAGATACAAACTAATGGAATTAGAAGAGTAGTAAAAATAAATTATGAAAATACAGCAAAAACAAATGGTTGGCCTGGTGGAGATTATAAGAATTATATGAGGATTTATTTGCCAGTTAATGCAGAGGTGGAAAAGGTAGAGGGAATTGATTTGGGTGAACAGTTGAGGATAAATAAGAGATATGGAAAACAAGAAGTAGGTTTTTTGATGACAGTAGAAGTTAATAGTAAAAAGACGGTAGAATTGGTATATTTTATCCGGGCAAAGATTGATTCTTATGAAAAATTTTCTTATTTGAATTATATTCAAAAACAATCAGGTTTTGGTGATACTAATCTAGTAACTTTGGTGTCTTATCCAAATAATTGGCAACCTTTGCAGGTTGAACCGATGGCGACAATGGTGGGTGGGAATTTGTTGTTTAATCAAAAATTGGATAGGGATTTGAAAATGGGATTAGAAATTGGAAAATAGAGAGTAGATTGTAGATCGTAGATTGTGGATAATAAATATATGAAAATTAAAAAATTTGTTGAGGATTTTGTTTGTGATAATTGTGGTCAGAGAGTGAAGGGGGATGGTTACACTGATCATTGCCCTTTTTGTCTTTGGGGAAAGCATATGGATGAAGAAATGCCTGGAGATAGGGCAAGTGGGTGTCAAGGGATGATGAAGCCGATTTGTTTGTTAATTAAAAATGGGGAGCAAAAAATAAAGTATAAGTGTCAAAAGTGTAATCATGAGTTTATTGTAAAGATAGCGGAAAATGATAATAAAGATAAGTTGTTGGAATTGTCATGCGGAATAAATTCGGAGTAAATGCGGAGAAAATTTTAAACCCCTCTCCCTTCGACAAGCTCAGGGCTTCTCCCCTTGAAAAGGGGAGAACAGCATAAAAAACAATTTTCGAATTTGTTTAAGTTTGAATTTATTCGAATGAGGTTAAGGATTAAAGAGTTTTTGGTGGATTTTGATGATATAATACAGGGTATGAAATTTTGGGAAAAGATGTTTAAAAAAACAAAGAAAAAAATAGCGACAGAAGACAAAAAAAAAGATAATAAGCAGAGTAAAAATAAAAAAGGGTCTAAAAATGACGATTTTTTGAAAAATTTACCTCCAGGGGTAAAAGTAACCAAAATTGAGTTGGGGCCAAAACAATTTTTTAGATTGATTATTTATATAATTTTGATTTATTGGGTAGTTTCGTTGTACAAAGATGTTTTTGCTCCAGTTAATATAGAAAGAGTGCCTTTGTCTCAATCAATTGAAGCGGTAAAAAAAGGGGAAGTTGAGGAAATAGTAGTGACTGATGATGAGATAATGTTTGCGCTTAAAGATAAGACTAAAACTCTTTCTTCGTCAAAAGAAACGACTAGCTCTATGGTGGAAATTTTGCAAAAAGAAGATATAAATGTAGATTCGGTTAAATTTAGAGTGGAAAATAGAACTGGTTGGAAAATGTTGGGTGAATTTGTAGGTTTGTTGTTATCAGTAGGAATTCCGATTTTATTTATACTTTGGTTTTTTAGAAAACAAGCAGGTGGTAGTGGTGGAGTAATGGGTTTTTCCAAATCTAGGGCAAAGTTGTTTATTAAAGGTAAACAAAGTACTAATTTTAAGGATGTGGCAGGGGTAGAAGAAGCCAAAAGAGATTTGGAAGAAGTGGTTGATTTTTTGAAACACCCAGATAAATATAAGAAAGTGGGAGCAAGACCACCAAAGGGAGTTTTGTTGGTTGGTCCAAGTGGAGTAGGAAAGACTTTGTTGGCAAAGGCAGTGGCTGGTGAAGCTAATGTGCCTTTTTACTCAATGGCAGGATCAGAATTTATGGAAATGTTGGTGGGAGTAGGAGCTTCGAGAGTTAGAGATTTGTTTGGAACAGCCAAAAAGGCTGGTAAAGCTATTATTTTTATAGATGAGATTGATGCGATTGGAAGAGCGAGAGGTGGACTTGAAGGTGGTCACGGTGAAAGAGAACAAACTTTGAATCAAATTTTGGTAGAGATGGATGGTTTTGAGCCGACAACGGCAGTGGTGGTTTTGGCGGCGACGAATAGAGGTGACTTGTTGGATCAAGCATTGATGAGACCGGGGAGATTTGATAGAAGGGTGGTGTTGGAAATGCCTGATTTGGAAGCAAGGAAGGGAATTATTCAGATTCATTCTAAAGGAAAACCATTTATTGAAAATATTGATTGGGAGGCGGTAGCTAAAAGAACGGTTGGTTTTTCGGGGGCTGATTTGGAAAATATGATGAATGAGGCGGCGATTGCTATTGCTCGTGAAAATAGAGATAAGATTACAATGGAAGATATAGAGGAAGCGGCTTTGAAAGCAAAATTGGGAGCAGCAAAAAAGAGAGCTCAAACTGATGAAGATAAATTAATGACTGCTTATCATGAGGCGGGGCATGCGATAGTAAATTATTTTGAGGAGTTAGACCCAGTGACAAGGATTTCGATTGTTTCAAGGGGAATGGCGTTGGGATTTACATTGATTCCACCTGAAAGAGATATTATTCATCAGACAAAATCAAAATTGATTAAAAAAATGGCAATGGCGATGGGTGGTCGAGCAGCAGAAAGTATTCAATTTGGTGATGTTTCGACTGGGGCTTCGAGTGATATTAATCATGCGACAGAAATTGCTAGAAATATGGTGATAGAGTGGGGAATGAGTGATTTGGGTCCGATTAATTTGGGACCAATGGTGAGTAGTAATTCTTGGAACAAATACATGGAAGTAGCCAAGGTTTCTGATCAAATGCAATCAAAAGTTGATGGAGAAATTTATAAATTGGTTAATACGGCTTATGAGAGAGCAGCGGAGATTTTGAAGAAAAATAAGAAAAAATTAGATGATTTGGCGAAAGTATTGGTAGAAAAAGAAACTTTGGGTCAGGAAGAGTTTGAGAAGATAATGCAGAAAAAGTAAATTGTTGATAGAATTATTTATGGTAGAGGTAAAAGATTTTATACGAAAAAATGCTGAAAAAACTCAGTTGGGGTATGAAGCAATTGATTCGAAAGAAAGATTGTTAATAACGATTAAGAATGTGGGAGAAATTTTTAAAGAAGAAGATAAAGAATTACAGTATAAAATGGTAAATTCTTTATTGGATAGTGAGGGCTTGATTAGTTTAAAGACAGATGAGAAAGGACAAATAGTTAAACATAAAACAAGCAAGGAAGTTGATGAAAATCAAGATAGAAGAGAAAATATTTTAGCCGGAGTGGTTTATTTGGCAATAGTAGAAAGTGGTAATGTGGAACTTCAATCTTCTTTGGGTTTGGGGGGTTCTACGCAAGTAGAAGAGGCTTTGCCTGATGGGTTGGGATTTTTGGCGGAAAAAATAATAAGGCATGTAATTGATAATGAAGATTTGTTAAAAATAACAGATATTTTTGATAAGGAAGGGGATTTTTCCTTAACATCATATGAAATTTTTTATCGTCAAGTTGCAGCAATGGATATACCAAGTGGACAAGAAGATCAAAGAAAAATGGTTTTGGCTTCAATAACTGCAAAAATGACAGAAGGAATGGTGGAGTGGAATGATGAAGAAGAATCTACACAGGTTGAGGCTAAAGATGTTGAAGTCATTGATGTTGAAGTTCCTGAAGAATTGGAAGTCCCTGAAGATACTGAAGATACTGAAGATACTGAAGATACTGAAGATACTGAAAAAGATTCTTTGGTAGGATTTGATATTAGCCAGCTTTTGGGTTCTGGAAAAGTGTCGCCAGAGCCAAAGGCAAAGCCAGACATTGGAGAAGAAATAATTGGTGGAGCGAGAGAATTGTTACCAGAACCAAAGGGAAAAAAAAAGGAAGAAATTGATGTTTTATTAGATAAGATTAATAATTTGCTTGAAGAAAATTATAAAATTTTTAAAAAAGGAAATAAGATTTATAAGGCAAATAGTGACTTAGACCTACAAAGCGAGTTTGGTTTTAAATTTGTTAAAGTATATGGGGATGGTAGGATGGTGGAATGTGATGAAGAAAGCGACACTTTTGCTTTTTATGATAAAAATATAAAAAAATATTTTCTTATACCATCAATAATTGGTTGTTTTGAGCCCATAGATCATGTTGACTATTATGACCAAAAAAATACTAAGGGTGAATCTTGTGAAGATGGTGATATTTTTTATAAAATTGAAAAACCGGCTGAAGTGACAGTGTTAGAAACATTTAAATGGCGTAATAATAGAAGTTATAATAAATATAAATTAAAAGAGAAGGGTGTTGCGAGAGTTGATAGTTGGAGTGATGAGCAAGGGGATATAAAAAAATCGTTAAATGCAACGACTGAAATAACGGGAGAAGATGTATTTTTTGACAAAGAAGGCGGAAAAATTTCAGAAATACCAGAAACAAAAGAAGCTAGAAGAAGACAAATAGCTGGGGAAATAATTAGTATTACAGATGGACTTGATAAGAAGTATAGATTAAAAATAGATGAGGCGGTAGATAAGGTAATGTTAGATCGTATTGAAAAAGAAGGATTAATTGGTTGGTTGGAAATTGAGTCGTACCTTAACGAAAAAGGATATGATGATAAAAATGAAATAATTATGAGGATTTTGCTTGAGAGGAGAGAAAATATAGTAGAAAATGCAAAAAGAAATCCTGGTAAAATAATAATTTCCCCTAGATTGGTAGATGAAGATGAAAAAACTTTAGAAGAAAAAGTAGAAGAAGGAAATGAAAATGCGATTAGAAGAAAACGATTAGCTGAGGATATTATTGCTAGACTAGATGTTGATACTAAATCGCAAATATGTGAAGAACTAGTGGATGATAGCTTGCGTGCTACGTTGAAGGGTTTGGATCATGGAACAACACTGTTAGGTCGTATTGAAAAAGAAGGATTAATTGGTTGGTTGGAAATTCTTTCATATCTTGAAAATAAGGGATATCGAGATGCAGGTAATCATATTATTTTTCGTTTTTTGAATGAAAAAATTGATAAAAAATAGTTATTAGAAAAATAATGGATAAAAAAGAAGGACTTAGAATTTTAAAGGAAGGTTTCTTTATTGAAAGTGGTGGGGAAAAAAGATAAAATGTGATATGACTGAAACTAAGGGGCCACCTATTAATCATGAAGCAGATACGAGTGTAGATAGGGTTGCTTTGTTAAGAGAGAGTATTAAGTCTACTGGGAAAGGTGAATTGATATTTGATAAACCTGGTGTGATGGACGGATCAGATCAAGTAAAGGATGTTTATAATGAATTTAATAAAGTTTTTAATAAAGATAAGGTAAATGATGAAGACGAGGGTCTTTTGGCGGAAATTAAGAGTGATGAAGAAGATAAGAAAAATTTTTTTGTGGATATGTTTCTTAAGGTAGTGTTGGATGAAAAATTGGATAAATATATTGATGTGATTATTGATGGGGATACAGAGAAATTAAAAGAAATGATGACATCAAAATTTAGTTTGGCGGCGGAAGCAGTGATGGACAGAGTGATGGATAATGAGGATTTGAAGCTAATTAGAAATAAAATGGTAACAGAGGGAAAGAAAGAAGCAAAAGGAGATTTTGATGTATTGGTTAAAGATAAGGGTTTGGCAAATGATCCACAAGCTAAATTGTTAAAACATGCTTTGGGTAGTGAGGGGAAAAGTAATGGGAAACAGGAGGCGAAAGAAGAACAATCGGAAGAGGATATTTTTGAAGGTATAAAAGACAAAAATTTAAAGGCTGAATTACAGAAATATGCAAGGAATTTTAATTCTTTACAAGATATTTTGGCTGATGGAACGATAGATTTTAAAACATATGAAGATTCTTACCAAAAAAATCTTCATAATTTGACAGAATTATATTTGTCAGTGTCTGATAAATATAAATTAACCATTAAGGGTTTTTTGGGTAAAGTAAATAGAAATTTTGAATTTGTGAAAGGAATAAAACAAAAAGGGGATGAATCTGTGGAGAAAGATAAGTCTAATAAAGAGAAAGATGATTATTTTTTGAAAAATATTTTTAAGGAAGTAGATGTTTGTTTTGATTCTTTTGATAATGTTAAAGAAGAAAATTTAAAAAAATTAGGTCTTGATATTGAGAGTGAGGCGAAAAGGGTTCATATTGCTTCTTTAAGATATGGGATGGCAATTAATAAAGTCGAGGTTTATAAGTATAGAGAGTTGCCCATAAATGATAAAGTAGCTAAATTGGAGATTTTAAGAAAAGAAAAAGCAAAAATAGATAAGCGATTTCGAGAATTAAATTTGGAATATTTGGAGAGTAATTCTAAGGATTGGAGTAAGGTATCTGAGGCTGAAAAGGCAGAAATGCGTGAAGCGTTTGAGAAAAGCATGGAAGAAGCAAAAAGTAACGACAGAATTTATTATCAGGAGTATCTTAGACAAATAAGAGAAGAAGAAAAAAAATTATTGTCTGTAGAGCAGATAGAGGAAATAGAAAAGCAGAGAAAAAATGCTGATGAGGTGTTTCAGGATTTATTAAAAGTGAAACAAAAAAATTGGGAGAAGTATGGGTCGGTAGGTATAGACATAAAAGGGGTTTATTTGGATTCTAATGGTTTTGAAATAGACGGAAGAGTTGGGGATGAAAAAGAAGAGTCAGAATTTAAGGAATGGCTGTTGGCTAATGGTTATTCTGTTTATGAACCCGGCCAAGAGGAAGGTAACATAATAGTGGAAAAAGCTACTGATGAAAATAGTCATGATGTTAAGGTGAGTGTTAATGAATTAAGACGAGAGTTTAGGTTGTGTAATAGTTTGTCAGAAGTAGAGAGGAATATGGATGATAGTGATTGGTGGCGTAGTATGGAATTTTATGCTCGAGCAATGTTTGATGAGTTAGCTTTTTCGGAAGGATCTTTGTTTACTGTTTTTATGACTGAATTTCCGAAGAGAAAACCACCGAAAGAAATTTGTGATATTTGTGAGGGATACAAGAAAATGTCTAATGAAAAATGGCAATCGATTGCAACAGTAATGAATGATATTCATAATTGTTGTAAGGCATGGAGTAGTGCTGGCAATGGTGGAAATTCAGAAGAATTTTTGAAGAGAATAGCAACTAGTCTTTTTGCTCGTGATGTGGTGGATATGAATGATTTGCCGGGTTGGAAATTGGCTTTGGAATCAATTGTTGATTATTTCTTTCAAGAAAGTGATAGAGAGCCATCAGTAAATTCAATTTTGGATGAAGTATATGTTGGTCCAGGAGCGAGTGATGGGGTAGAAATAAGAGCAAAATCATTGACAAAAGAACATAAATCAAAGATTAAGGAATTAATTAAAAAGAAAACAGGAAAGGAATATGAAGGTGGAAATTCTGATAAGGAATTGTTGAAGGCTGTTAGTCATTCGTATGGTAGAGAAGATATTACTAAGCCTTTTTTGGCTATGTTTACGGAAAAAGGTTATTTGGATTTTCAAAAAAAAGATCGTGGAACTTTGAAGAAGGAAGCTTGGGAAAGATTTCAAAATGAGATTTTGAAAAATAAAGATGGGAGACATGGTGATTTGAAAGGATTGTTGACTCATAGTGCTAAGTCTAAAATGTTATTGCATATAACTTTTTTGAGTGCTTGGGAATATAATGTGATTTCGGCAAATCATGCATTGGCAACGCCACCAATAATTTTTGAAACGGATGAATATGGAAATAAAAAAATAGATCCTTTATTGGGAATTCCTCAGATTAAACATCTTGGAGCTGGTGCGCACAAGGGAATATGTCAATATAATATTTCTCAGCTTAGAAATTTTTGGCGAGAAAAGAAAAAGTTTTTTCCTTTTGAATTTAGGAAAGGGGTTGACGAAAATGGGTTTGAGCAAGTTGAGACTTATGGAGGAGATCAAGAAATGTACGCTGGTATTTTTGGAGAATGGCTGCATAGTATGTTTTTGTCAGGTGATGTGAGACAAAAAGCAGCAGCACTAGAAATGATGAGAGATATTTATTATTTTAAGTCTAGTTTTATGCCTGATAGAATCGGTTTTGGGCCAATGGAATTTATGATGGTGATGGATGAAACTGATGATGACCCTTCAAATTGGAGAAATATATCTCATCTAGAAGCAACAAAGAATAAAGTTGACAAAATAGGAACACCTAAAAATTTGGAATTAATAGAGGATAAAGAATATGATAAAGAAGAGGATAAAGAAAAGAATAAAGCTTTACTGAAAGGGATACCACAGGATGCTAAAATAACTAAATACGAAAACAATAAAACATATTTTGTTTATGAAAACGCTTTTTATATGGAGTATAAAAAGGATGGAGTAAGGAAATGTTTTGCAATTAAAGGTATGGACACAAATATTTACAAGAGATGGTCAACAGCAGAAATTAATTATTGTTTTAAGCTTTTAGATTTGTTTTTGGGGAAAACAGGAAGTTTAGGTATTCCGGATGTTTTGGGTATATTAAACGATGCAATGGAGGTTAAATTACCTGGTTTGCCTGATGAATTGAAATTTTTGAATGAAATGAAAGGGAAGACTGATTACTTTTTGTTTAGGCATATGGCTAAGGATCCTAGAGTTATATCAGCTATAGCTGCTCAGAGAGTGGGTTTAGCTGATATCTCCAATTTAACATTAGCAGTTGGTTCGATTAACCATTTTGATGGTGATACTACTCAATATACTGATGAATTAAAAACAAATTGGTTTTCGTCAAAATCTTTTTTTGGTAAATTGTTAAGTTTAGAAAGGTCGGCGGATTCGTTTGTTCCTTTAAAAAATAAGGTTATTAAAGTTTTTGGAGGAGGGAAAAATTGGTTGGGGCAAGAAAAATCCCGACCTGTGTGGATTAAAGAGGATAAATATTATAATAAGCAAGAAGTTAATGATAAATTTAAGGGAGCGACAGTTGAAGATACTATAAAATATTTGGATAATTTGGCAGCTCAGGGGAAGAGAATAAATTATCAGGGGATAAATGAAGTTATAAAACCTTAATAAATTTATTAGTTATTTTTATTTTGTTTTGCCAGGTTTATGTACTGTTCCTATTCTTTTAGGTCTCACTCTATATTTTGTAAATATAGACTTAAAACCTTGATTTTGGAAATCTTCAGCAACACGGAATTGAGTGTCGCTTAGTCCAGCTCCTGCTGATTCGTATGTATAAGCTCGTCTTTTCATTTCAAGGTCACGAGATTGTTCTTTGGCGCCTTCAAATCGTTTTACGGCTTTATTAGCAATACCGCCAGCAAAGGGAGATTTCATCATACTACCGTAAGATTGTTCCATGGCTTGACCCCAAGGTGATGGTTTGATATTGAATAGAACTTGAGGTAAAACAGTGGGTATCTTGGCGGCAAGAAGAAAGCCGGTTAAAGAAAGAGCTAGCTGAATACCAAAACCTGATCCCCAAGAAATGACACCTGGTGCCCAGAGCTCATTGGTGATATTACCAGGAGAATCAGCATAACCTTTGGTAACAGTAAAAATTAAAACATTCATAAAAATAAGAAATAGATAGACGGCAGGGAAAACTAAGAGATTGGACATAATTTGTTTGAGCCAAGAAGAAAAGTCGGTTTTAGAACCAGGAAAAATGCCGATAGAGATTAGAATGGGGGCAAAGATAATTTGAAAAAGGAGAGTGACATAGCATTTAAATAAACCAAAAATTAAAACAATGAGTTGGTAGAGAATAAAAATGAGTAAGAGTAAGATAAAAAAAACAATAGCTATTAAACCAATAATAATTCCTGGTACAACTCCTGATGTACCAATAGCGCCTAACATACTGATTCCTCCGCCAACTCCAGCCCATAATCCACTTAATAGTGCTCCAGCGCCTATTAAAATTGTATTACCTCCTCTAAAGACAAAACGAGCGAGGAGGTTAAAATGGCGAGTAAGATTGGCTTGGTTGAGGGCTTCGAAAGTGTTAGTTCCCTCTAAAACCATATTTGGAATTAAATCTTCTG
>Ga0334900_1004222_pt1 | contig 10181 bp, 7 predicted proteins | sample GraSluR3_MG_2_FD_207231 | JGI IMG/M metagenome (GOLD analysis project Ga0334900, IMG submission 207231) | Sludge microbial communities from methane-producing bioreactor in Wageningen University, Netherlands - Granular Sludge_31_08-R3 | ecosystem: Engineered > Bioreactor > Anaerobic > Unclassified...
AGGGCGGCCCATCGCTTGGGAAAGCCTTCCTGGCAGCCATGGCGGACGTAACAGGCCGGGATATCCATGCCTACCCCGGCAGGGAGCTCATGGGAGCCCTCGGGGCTGCCCTTTTCATAAGGGAAAGGATCCTTTCGGCCAGGGGGGAAGGGCAAGAGACTGCCTCCGCCTTCAGAGGGTGGGGCGCCGCCTCCGAGAGTTTCAGCCATCTGGATACGACCTGCCCGGAGCACTTCGGAGCAAGGTCCTGCGGTAAACGGGAGTGCAAACTGAGGATATATTCCATTGCCGGAGAGGAGATCGTGACGGGAGGTTTCTGCCCACTGGGGAACAGCGAAGGATCAGGATCCGCAAGACCAGATCACGTGGGGATCTTTCACTCCATCCTGGAAAAACACTTCCAGGGAGCCCAGTTTGACGCCCTGGAAAGAGAGGCGCGCGACACCAGGCCCCGGATAGGGATCCGGCGATGCACGACCACCATAGGCGGGAGGGCGATCTGGTCTTCAGCCCTCTTTTCGTCGCTGGGGTTTTTGCCGGTGCTCTCGCCCATCTCGGATGAGAGGATCTCAAGACTTGGATTAAGGAACTCCCCCACGGATTTCTGCGTAGCCATGAAGCTTTCGGCGGGTCACACGGCGCTTCTGGCAGCCGACCCGGGAATAGAACACATTTTCATCCCGAGCCTGATAAGGCGGACAAGGAAGACAGGTCCCTCACACATGTTCTGCATCTACACCGAGGCCGAGGGTTTCCTCCCCGAGGACGACCTTGGTCTTCCGGAGGGAAAGGTCATACGCCCCGTCTGGCACCTCGGGAACAGGAAACAGATGGCAAGATCACTGGAAAGAGAGCTTTTCAGGGTGGGTTACCACTTCACAATGCAGGAGATACAGGATGCGTTTCGCAAGGCCGACACCTTCGAGGAGGCTTTCAACAAGGATATCGCCCGGCTGGGGGACGCCTTCCTGGAGACCCTCTCCCGAAACGGAGAAAGGGGGTACGTTGGAATAGGCAGGGATTACGTCGTCCTGGATCCGGCCGCTTCATCCTCTACGGGGAGGATGTTCGCCACCGTCAGGGGGATGCCCTTCATCCCACAGGTCTTCCTGAGACATCTCTTTTCGGATATTCCCATCGACGACCTGGTGGAGAACGAATACTGGGAGCACAGCTCCGAGATCCTCAAGGCCTCCATCTTCACCGCGAGGCATGAAAGGCTTTTCCCTGTCAGACAAATGAACTTTGCCTGCGGTCCGGACTCCATCAAATTCATCATGGAGGACGCTATCTTCAGAAGGGCGGGAAAACCCTTCCTGCACTTGCTGACCGATGCCCAGACCAACAACGCTCCCTTTGTAACGAGGGCCGAGGCTTTTGAAAGGGTGGCCTCCCGGTGGCAGCCGAAGGAGACACCTCTGGAAAGGTTCTCCTTCGTCCGGAGATCGCCTGACGGGATCGAGGGAAGAAGATGGCTGGTACCCTGGATGGGCAACGCCAGCACCCTCGGAGCGGCCGCTGCAAAATACTGGGGGATAGATGCCATAGTGGCCCCCACCGATACGCCCGGATCCAGGGAGACCGCCGAAAGGCTCATCTCTACCGAGACCTGTTTCCCACTTAGGGGTGTGATCGGTGATCTGATATCCTTCCTGGAGCGGGAGGCCAGAGAGAAGGGTCAGGAGAGGGTATGCAGCGAGTATCTCGTCTTCATGCCCACCACGAGCGGACCCTGCCGGTTCGGGAAGTACGCAGAAGTGCTGGCCCTGAGTCTGGACAGCCTGGGATTCGGGAGCATTCCCATTGTCTCGCCTACGACAGAGAAGGGCTACCTCGACCCGAAGATCCTCGGCATAACCTGGCCTTTAATGACAAGGACCGGTTTTTTCCGCGACATCTACAACGCCATAAGGGCCGCGGACCTCTTCGACGACCTGGTTCTCCGCTTCCGCCCCTACTCTTTCGACAGGGGATCCTTCAACAAGACAGCCCGGGAAAGGCTAAGTCTTCTTGAAGAGACCTTCCGCCGGGAAGGGGCCTCTCTCAAGGGCATTGTTGAGTGGGGGAGGAGAACAGCTGAGGTCTTCAGCTCTCTCTGCCCTGAAAGCCATGAAAGATCCCCACTGGTCCTCTACCTGGGCGAGATCTACATGAGACAGCACGATCCTTACACTGGGCAAGTAGTCGAGCTGCTCGAGAGGGAGGGGCTGGAGATGGTCCGGGGACCGGTCACCGAGTGGCTGCGGTATGTCATCCATATAGCATCAAGGAAGAGTCCCGGACTGGAGTTGAAGGCCGCGGCCCTGTACATGAACTTCGCCGAGAAAATGATAGAAAGGGGCATGAACGACATCCTCGGCGACAGGAAGGTGCTGCCTCATCCCGAGGACACCCTTCCGGAAGTGGAGCGCGAGGGGATCTATCACTCCGATATAACCGGAGAATCATCAATATCCATCGGACTGTTCAACGCCTTCCTCTCGGGAAGGCTCAAAGAGGATCCGGAGAACCCCGTATGCGGGGTCTTCCACGTGGGGCCCTTCACGTGCATGCAGGAAGGGGTCGCCACTGCAAGGATAAAGGGAATGCTCAAGGCGAGAAGGAGGGTCGACCCTGGACTTGTCGCACCGGTCATGCACGCCTCTTTCGGGGAGTCCCCCAACCCGAACCTGGAGGCCGAAGTGGCCGCCTTCAGGGACCAGTGCCTTATCATGAGGAGGTCTTTGAAAGGGTCCCTGGCAAAAGCCCTCTAGGCCTCAGAGAGAGCCAAAGGAAGAGAGGGTGACAACCGCTGCCCCGACAACCTGTATCGAGAGGTTGTCGAACTCCCCCGGGGAGTACCTTTCTGCCGCTGTCATCGCCACCGAGGCCAGCAATGTCTGCTGCAGCGAGATGCCAGCCCGGGGGAAGAGGACGGCGAAGGAAAGACCGGTCATCGATGATACCAGCAGGCAGGTCAAACTGCCGACCCAGGTCTTTCCCAGAGAGGATCCTTGTCCTCCCCAGGCGGTACCGGCCATGGATGCCCAGGGATCGCAGAGTGTGGCCATGGCCGTCACGGCAGGACCTGTTCCGCACGGTGCAAGGGATGCAAGTGCCGATCCCCAGAAATATGTGGAGAACCCGAAAAAACCTCTCCCCTCCCCCTCCTTTGCTATTGGTGACAGGAGTCGGCCCAGCGTCGACCTGTCACGGCGACCGGAGAACCTGGCCGCTTCAAGGAGGGCCAGAACGGCAGCCGGAAGGATAACACAGGTCCTGTAAACGCCGATCCCCCACAACGGGAAGACAACCAGGGGAAAGACTAGGCCCATTAACCTGAGCATCTTGCGGCCTATCTGTCCGGGGCCCCTGACAAGGAGGAGGACCGCCGCTACGCTTGCCATTATCACCAGGACCAAGGGGTACGCCTCTTTGGACATTGTTCAAATACCTCCTTGCCTGAAGGTGGCGCCAGATGGTACAAGGGAAGCCCAGGGGCATTAGAGCGAAGACGGACTGCCCGACAGGGCGTGGAGGTGAGCTATGTCTTTCCTTGATCTGGCAAGGGAACGAAGAAGCGTAAGATCCTACAGGACCGACCCGGTCGCCAGGGATGCCATAGACAGGTGTCTTGAGGCTGCCAGGCTGGCCCCGTCGGCCTGCAACTCGCAGCCATGGCGCTTTGTTGTGGTTGACACTCCGGAGTTTCTGGAGAAGTTCGTCGAGGCCGCCTATTCGGGGATCCACACCATGAACGCCTTCGCCAGGACAGCCCCCGTCCAGATAGCTGTCGTTCGCGAGAACGCCAGAACGGCCGCCCGTTTGGGCGGTTTCATCAGGGGCGTGGACTTCACCCTGATAGATATCGGTATAGCCTGCGAACACCTCGTCCTCCAGGCGGCGGAAGAGGGAATAGGAAGCTGCATCCTCGGGTGGTTCAACGAAAGATCCGTAAGGAAGATACTCGGGCTGCCCCGCAGCGCAAGGGTCGACCTCCTGATATGTATGGGGTACGCAAAGACGCCAGGCCCCGCCCTGAAACACAGAAAGACCCTGGAAGATATTCGGAGCTACCTTTGAACCAACCTGCTCTCCCCTTGCACAAGGTCGGCACAGACGAAAGCTTCCGATTCCTCCCCAAGGGCGGAACGGGCCATCCTTCCGATATGGAAGGACGCAGCAGTATGTGAACTCGAAGGACCGTGCATAACGGGACCCATTACGTGGTTGAATATGCTCGATGGACCCATGGAAGCTCCCCTTTCATGATCCGAAAACCTGCCAGTCCACATCCAACAGTATAAGGTATCGAAAGCAACCTGGACCTTACCGAGGGTTTGTATCGTATAATCCATGGTATAAAACCTGAGACAGGAGGAGACGTCATGCCTAAGAAGATCCTTGTCTGTGTCGATATGGGCAGGATGGCCGACCACCTTGTTGAATACGGACACAGTCTTGCTCACCGCCTGGAAGCGGAGGTGGCCTTCATCAACGTTCTTCCAAGTCCGCACCTCTGGAAGGGCTACGGCACCTGGATCAACCCCGACGTGACCAGGGAGGCGGAAGAGAGCGCCCGCAAGAAGATCCAGTATCTGATAAGGATAGCCGAAGAGAAACACCCCGAGTTCTCGTATCAGGAACACGCTCATGACCGCCCTCACGAACACGAGATCTTCATCGGACAGGGCGACTCGGCCGAAGTGATCATCGATACAGCAAGGAGACTGGACTTCAACCTGATCATCATAGGATTCAAGGGTGTCAGCGGCATCCAGCAGATGATGGTCGGAAGCACCACTACGAACGTCTCCAGGTACGCCCACTGCTCGGTACTGATCTACCGGCCCGGTTTCGACCCGTTCTAGGACCTGTCCAGGTGATCGCTTGATCCGCTGCAGCAGCATCTCCCTCACCCTGGGGGGGAAGAAGATATTCGACAACCTGACCCTGGCGGTCCCGACCTCCTCCCGAATGGGGGTTGTAGGCGACAACGGGGCTGGCAAGACAACCCTTTTCCGAATGATAGCAGGGGAGATCCCCCCCGACAGGGGGGAGATCTCCTTTCCTTTGCGCTGGCGCCTGGGTTACCTCCCCCAGGACCTTGTAGAGATAGGAAACGCCCCCCTTATGGAACTCCTCAAGGAAAAGACCGGATTGACCCACGTCGAGAAAGATCTCAATGAGGTCCGCAACAGGCTTTCGGGACTGAAACCCCATTCCGCGGAGAGGAGCTCTCTCCTTGACCGTCATGACAGGCTGGTCTTCTCCTATGAAGCCCTGGACGGGTACGGATTCGAGGCGATGGCTGCGAAGATACTTAAAGGACTGGGGTTCAGGAGCGGCGACAGGGATCGAATGTCGGGAGAGTTCTCCGGTGGATGGAAGATGCGCATATCCCTGGCGTCACTTTTGCTTTCAGGACCTGACGTCCTCCTTCTCGACGAACCAACCAACCATCTCGATACGGAGAGCATGGAGTGGCTGGAGGGATACCTCGCATCCTTCCGGGGCACCCTGCTGGCCATATCCCACGACAGACGCTTCCTTGACAAACTGACCGGGACCACCGTGGAGATATCCGGCGGGAGGGCACGTTCCTACCCTGGCAACTTCTCGGAGTACGTCACGAAGAGGTCCCGGGAGCTGGAAGAAGCAGAAAAGCTGGCAAAGAGGCAGGAGAAGGAGGTTGCAAGGACGGTCAGTTTTATCGAGCGCTTCCGATACAAGGCATCAAAGGCGGCCCAGGTACAGAGCCGCATCAGGGCGCTGGACAAGATCGACAGGATCGAGACCGCCAAAGCCTCGAGGAGAGTCTCAATGAGATTCCCTCCATGTCCCAGGAGTGGTCTTGAGGTTATCAGCGCCATCGAAGTTGAACACTCCTACGGAGATAACAGGGTCTTCTCCGGGGTCAACCTCTCCATCAGGCGGGGCGAGCGGGTGGCCCTGGTCGGGGTGAACGGCGCAGGGAAATCGACCCTTACAAGACTCCTCAGCGGGGAGGAGAGACCGACCCGGGGAAGTATCTCCCTGGGGCACAACGTAAAAAGCGCCTTCTTCTCCCAGGAGAGCTCGAAAAATCTCAATTACGGCAACTCAGTATGGGACGAGATAAGGAACGCCCCTTCCCCCTGCACGGAACCCCAGCGCAGGAACCTCCTAGGATGCTTCCTCTTTTCGGGGAGCGACATCGAAAAACCGGTCCGGGTACTCTCCGGCGGGGAAAGATCCAGGCTGGCCCTGCTCAAGATCCTTCTCAGGCAGACCAACCTGCTCATCCTGGACGAACCCACCAACCACCTTGACATGGTCACCAGGGACCTCTTCCAGGAAGCCCTCCTCGGCTACGGCGGAACTATCGTTATCGTCTCCCACGACAGGGACTTCCTGGACAACCTGGTCACCAGGGTCATTGAGGTCAGGGATGGGGGTATATTCGACTACCCGGGGAACTACTCCTACTTCATCGAAAAGAGGGCGGAGAAACCGGCCCAAAGCGGACCGCAGACAGCAGGAAGAGCCTCCGCTGACAACCCGGTCAGGATAAACCTCAGGGAGGAGAAGAGGGCCGATGCAGAACGCAGGAACCGGCTTTACAGGAACAGGAAGAAGTTCCTCGAAGAGCTGGAACCTCTCGAAACAAAGATCGACAGGACCGAGGAGAGGATCGGTGAGATAGACCTTTCTCTCTCCGCCCCCTCTACACTGTCAGACTCCGGAAAAGTCAAAGAACTTCTTCTGGAGAGAGCTGACCTTGAAAGGACGCTCTTGCCCCTGATGAAAAGATGGGAGGAACTGATGAGATCGCTGGAGGATGCGGGTCAGGAGATCCACTGACTCCGGATCCCTGCTAACTCTCGAGAAGGGGCTCGGGATCCACCATCATTCCCTGAAGGCTAAGGCCAAAGTGCAGATGGGGTCCGGTCACCCTCCCACTCCTGCCGGCAAGCCCGATAATATCCCCGGCCGACAGGGTCTCTCCCTCCTCTGCAAATCTGCTGGAAAGGTGCATGTAGACCGATACCACACCTCCCCCGTGGTCAAGATATATGCATTGACCGGCGTAGTAGTGTTCAGCCGAAAGGACCACCGTACCGTCAGCGGCGGCCCTGACGGGATCGCCTTCGGCAGCCCGGTAGTCCACTCCCCGGTGGGGAGCGCGGGGCTGGTCGTTGAGGATCCTCCGGAAACCGTATGGACTGGTAATTTTACCCGGGACGGGACGGACAAAAGGGATAGCCCACACCCTCGACCTGGTGAACGTGGAGAGGGCTCTGGCCGTCTCCTTGCGCTCCCTGGCGATCCGCTCCAGTACCTCCCTGGGAGGGTCCACCATCTCCTGGGGGAGGGATAGTTTCTGCACGGGGAAGTCCACGTGGCGGACGTTGACCTGCCTGGTGACCGACACCGGTTTGCCTCCGACGGAGGACCGGACCTCCAGGGTCTTTGCCCCCGGCTTCGAGCTCCCCACATCGGTCCCGAGGAGGGTCATGGCCTCACTGGTCTGACCGGATCGCTCCACCGCAAGGGGTATCTCCTTCCCCTCCCAGAAGATCACCACCTCCTCCAGCGGCCTCTTGGACGAAACAAAAACAAGGAATGGCCTTCCGATGGAGGTTTCCACGGGGGCTATCACGTTGACCGCCAGAGAAGGACGGGCTGCCGCAGACCCAAGGAACAGGAACGTCGCGGCAGCGACCAGTAACCTGAACACCGTCATCGAGGGCGATCGCGGCCAGGCCATCATTTCTCCGCCAGCCCCTGATCGCAGGCATCGCCTCCGTCAACGAAGGATACGCTTGCGAGGGGCTTCTCATTAACCACAAGAGCGAGGACATCGGATCGAGCGTAGTGACCGGTCACATCAAGATCGAAGCGGCTTTCCGCTATGGCCCCAGGGTCGAGGTCCGCAAAGAGGATCTCCTCCCTGTCCCTGACAGGCCCCGCAAGGTATTGACCCATAGGACCGATGATCGCGCTTCCGCCGGGGCACATGATATCCGGCTGGTCCTTCAGGTCGGTGAAACAGGCAAGGTCTTCGGGATACATAGACTTGTGAACATACTGGTTCACGGAGAGGACGAAACATCTGCCCTCAAGGGCAATGTGACGGATCGTAGCCTGCCACTCCTCGCGGGAATCCGCCGTCGGTGCAAGGTAGATAGTTGTACTCTTGCCGTATATCGCCGCCCTGGCGAGAGGCATGTAGTTCTCCCAGCAGATAAGTCCGCCCATCTTGCCGTAGGGGGTATCGATCACGGTCATGGTGCTGCCGTCCCCCTCACCCCACAGGATCCTCTCCGATCCCGTTGGTTTTAGTTTGCGGTGTTTCCCAAGAAGTCTCCCGTCGGGGCCGAAGTAGAGGATGGTGCAGTACAGGGTCCCGCCATCCCGTTCAATGACGCCCATCACCAGGTAGGCCCCGTTCTTCCTGGCAGCCTCCCCCAAAGCGGCGGTGGTCTCTGATGGCACCTCCACGCTGTTCTCGAAGTACCTCCGGAAATCTTTCCTGCCCCCGGGAGATCGGCTACCCACCACTGTCCCGAAGGTCAAACCCCGGGGGTAGGCAGGGATAAAGGCCTCGGGGAAGACCACGATCCTGGCGTTCTCCCGGCCACAGACATCCATCAGATCCAATGCCTTCTGGACCGTGCCCTCCCTGTTCATGATCACGGGGGCAGCCTGGACTACGGCTACCCTTACTGTATCTGCCCCCGGGTCCATCTTCATTCTACTGTTCTCTTCCCCTCGATTACCGACAAGGCCTCATCCAGTGCTGCACCGGTATCATTGGAGAACCCTTCACCGGACAGGATCTCGCCCAGCGCCGAAAGGAAGAGGACAATGTTCCTCCGGTTGGAGCCACTACCCATAAGCCCGATCCTTATGATCTTGCCCTTGAGGTCCCCAAGCCCGGACCCGACCTCTATGGAGTACTCATCCATGAGCCTTCTTCTGACGAGGGCCTCGTCCACCCCCTGAGGCATCTTCACGGAGGTAAGGCTCGGAAGCCTGTAGGCCGGTTCGACCAGAAGTTCCAGGCCCATTGCCTCCAGTCCTGCCCATAGCGCTTCTGCGTTATACCTGTGACGGGCAAACCTGTTCTCGAGCCCCTCCTCGGCGATAACCCTCAAACCCTCGTTCAGCCCGTAAATCATGTTCACAGGGGCTGTATGGTGGTAGAACCTCTCCTCGCCCCAGTAGCGCATGATCATGGTCAGGTCGAGGTACCAGCTCTGCACCTTGCGACCCTTGATATGCTCCACGGCTTTCGGCCCTACTGTTACAGGTGCAAGTCCCGGGGGGCAGGCAAGGCACTTCTGGCTTCCGCTGTAGACCATGTCCAGACCGAGGCGTTCCACGGGTACCTCCATTCCTCCCAGGGACGTCACGGCATCGACTAGCATAAACATGCCTGCCTCATGTACCAGGGATGCGATCTCATCCAGCGGCTGAAGAACCCCGGTGGAGGTCTCGGCTTGGACTATCCCCAGGAGTTTTGCGTCAGGATTGGCCCTGATGGCCTTTTCGACTTCCCCGGGATCCACGGGCCTGCCCATCGGGGCGTTGACCTCCACCACCCCGGCGCCGCACCTTCCCGCAACGTCCTGCATCCTTGACCCGAATACCCCGTGGGAGCAGACAATGACCTTGTCGCCCCTCTCGATCATGTTCACACAGGCCGTCTCCATCCCGGCGCTCCCCGTGCCGGACATGGCCACCGTCAGATCGTTACCGGTCTGGAATACCATCCTCAGCAGATCCCGGGTCTCGTCCATTATGGCGACGAAATCCCTGTCCAGATGGCCGAGGGTCGGTTCAGACATTGCCCTGAGGACCCTCCCCTCTACCGGTGTGGGTCCGGGACCCAGGAGGATCTTTTCAGGCACCTTTCTCACGCGTTTCGCTGGATCCATTTCAAGCCCTCCCTGTCGTGGAAAAAATAATGCCCCTTGTCCTATCTTTTTATCCCGGTACCTGGGTCTGATACCGTCGCCAAAGCACCCTGCTCTCTCCGGGAAGCGGCGAAACTCCCCCAGGAGTAGAGCCCCAGAGCGACCCAGATGCAGACAAATGTTACCACCTTCGGCATATCCAGTGGTTCGCGGAATACAGACACCCCGAGGAAAAAGGTAAGGGTGGGGGCGATGTACTGCAGGAAGCCCAGGGTGGTCAGCTTCAGCCTCCGGGCACCG
>Ga0334900_1004229_pt1 | contig 10168 bp, 9 predicted proteins | sample GraSluR3_MG_2_FD_207231 | JGI IMG/M metagenome (GOLD analysis project Ga0334900, IMG submission 207231) | Sludge microbial communities from methane-producing bioreactor in Wageningen University, Netherlands - Granular Sludge_31_08-R3 | ecosystem: Engineered > Bioreactor > Anaerobic > Unclassified...
TTCACGCGCCTGCTTCATAATAAGAGCCATCTCCTTACCCATATTGGGAAGCATGAGTACATCTGCTTTTTTATCCCGAATCTCGGTAAGCTGGGCACGAAAGTCAACATCTGTTCCGGCACGAAAAGCTAAATCTGCTGCGATATTCCCGCCATACTCCTGGTAACTGTCCATGAAGAATTCGCGAAGTCCATGAGAATAATCACTTCCAATGTCGTAAAGTATGGCAGCATTCATTTTGTTCAGCTCTTTAGCAGCAAAATAGGCTATCAGTTTTCCCTGATAAGGATCAGTAAAACATACCCGGAAAGAATAGGGATATACCTTCCCATTGGGATCAACTGTAACATTTGGATTCGTTGATACGGTCCCCAGCTGAGGAACCTGGAGTCTGTTCACGATAGGGGCTGTAGCAATATTTATACCGCTGCCGTTAGCACCCACTATGGCAACAACCTTGTCCTCTTCAATCATTCGACGAACTGCATTTACCGCATCCTCAGCCCTGGTACGAAAATCATAAACTACCAACTCAATCTGCTTGCCAAGAACTCCACCCTGAGCGTTAATCTCATCTATAGCTAACAGAGCAGACTTTTCTTCTGTCTGCCCGTAAGCAGCCCAGTCCCCGGTAAGTGCTGCCAGATAACCAATTTTAACCGTTTCCGCAGCAAGTATACCTGATATACTAAAACCTAAAATCAGAGAAATTAGAAACAAGATAATGCCAGCTCTTTTTAAAAGATTCATTTTTTATCTCCTTTATTCTTGTAAATTTTAGCAAAATTTTTATTTAAACTTTTTATTTCAGCTAAAACCAGGCTACATAATATTCACCATCATGGTAGTTACCTGTTTTACCACTTATTAGATTATAAACACCTCCCTTCGTTTTAACACATGGTTTGGAAAAACAAACATTGGTAAGGTATTTTTATATCTCTCAGTTAATATTTTTTATCATTCAAAGTATATCATAACCTGAACAGATTAAAAAATAATTTTATACTTAGTCTTGGTGTCTTTTCTCCTCGAGAGTATTAAGGCCTACCAATAGCACACCTATCTGACTCTGATTTGTAATAATAAAATTTAAAGAAAAGTAGTATAATATTAATATAAATAAATTAATTTTCTAGATGCTTAGAGGATAATGTTTATATTATGATATTGTCGAAAAAATAGGAGGAAATAAAAATGAAAAAGTATTCTTTTTTAACCTTCCTGACTTTGCTTTCTCTATTGTTGGTTATTAGTCTAACTGCTTGCGATTCCGTTGAGGTAATTCCGACTGGAGTTGTTACTATCACCCTGGAAATTGACTCTACCTTTTTAATTGGTATTGAAAGACCTGAAAAAACCTATTACATCTATATGGATGATGAACTCGTTTTCTTAGGAACAATGAATGCCACAGCAGTTCTTACTGTACAAAAGGTCCCTCTTGGAATGCATATATTTAAAGCAACTGACCAACCTCCTACTATGATTTCTTCTCCCTTTAGACCGGAAAATAATTTCTATGAAAAATTTAATGGCCTCATCTGTTTTGGCATGATAGTATACGAAGTTAAGGAAGGGATTAATTATGTAGAAATCCCTGTTTCCTGTAGTTTATATATTTAATATTTAATAGAATAGTAGTGGGAATATTGGAAATATCGGAGTCAGATCAAATAGAGAACCGTCTTTCTGATAGTCCAGAAGCTCTAATCCCGGTACTTCCTTAATGGTTAAATTTATAAATAGTTAAAAAGCTCGAACAGCCCGAACTCCAATGGGAAGATTTTTGCTACTGATGTCTTGCAGACCATTATAGAAACCCTGTCTCCATGCATCGTTAGCATCACTCTCCGACGAACTCCAGTAGTCGAAGTAATCAACAAAACCTCCAATTGCAACTCGGTTAATGTACAGTTTATCCAGTTCATCTTTCGAAGGTAAAAACCAATCACTATAAGTGATATCACCAACTGTTACCGAGTAATCATCGCAAACCTTTGCAGCGCTATTGGTATGACCTGATTGTCCTATAATAGCCTCAGTGTTTGCCAGCCCTGCTCCTATTGCAGTATCGGTAGTTCCTATTAATATATCTGTGATATTACTCCAGGCAAATTCTGCCATTTGATCAGCTGTAGCGGCAATCAATCCATGTTGTATATTTGGATCATAACCTGCATCTCCCTCTGCTAAAATATAGGCTACTATACCACCGCCATAACTATCGCCTACTGCTACTAGTGCCGGATAGACTGTCACTGCGCATGTTGCGGTCAAGCCTCCATCTACTGTTGCTACTATAATAGTAGTTGTACCTTCTGTTAATGGTGTGACTACTCCATCTGCTACGGTTGCCACTACCTCATTACTTGAAGTCCAATTTACGTTTTGGTTGGTAGCATCTGCAGGTATTACAGCCGCTACTAAAGTTCCTGTTGCCCCGCCTGCTGTTAAGGTCATGGTTCCTTGATCTAAGGTTACTCCTGTTACTGCTACTGGCGATATTATGTCGCAACCGTTAAGCAAAAATAATCCCAGAATAAAAGGCAAGAAAAACAATAAAAACATTTTTTTCTTAAACATTTATCTTCTCCTTTTTATTAAATCTATTTTAAAATATAATATTTTCTCTTCTTCGGTCAGATATTCTAATCTTGCCTGTTTGCTGTTATCGATATATCCTTTCCAGAAAGTGATTTGACTATCCTGATGGTTCAGATTTAAGTGATAGTCGAGTAGATGGGTATCTCTTAACGTTAGGAACAGCTTTGTATTCCCTGTTTGCTTCCCGTTTCCTAAAATGGAAGTGTCACAATATTCGTTCCATGGCCAATTGATAGCCCACCCCTCACAGAACCGAACGTGCCCGATTCGGGCATTCGGCTCTTCATCATATCTTAACTCAAAAGCAAAATCAAACCAAGACATTGACACAGATTCTCGGCAGAGGCAAGGGATAACGTTTCAGATATTGTTTGAATTTATCCCTGCTGAAACTTCTCCTTTGACTCCGGCGATTAAGCCACTTAAACAGTAATCGAATCACGATATCATAAAAGGTTCTGATCATCTTCAGGTTATCCGTAATCCCGTAATAGGCATAATGCCCCAGGAGCTTGATTCTGACCTGTCGGAAGATATCGGATGTGGGAATGTTTCTTACCTTCTTTATCCACTTACGGAAGGCCGTAACTTTCATCCTGAACTTGCTGGCTTCGGTCTTTCTCTTTACCCGGAATCGACCGTTTCTGCTTCGATTACAGTAGTGGGTAAATCCTAAGAAGGAGAAGGTCTCTGGTTTTCCCAATCCTTGGGACTTTCTGTTTTGTGCTGCAAAGCGCCCAAACTCGATAATCTTGGTCTTCTCTTTTGATAAGGCCAGTTTGAATTTAGCCAGTCTCATCTCAAGAGACCGGTAGAAGCGCAGCGCATCCTCATGATACTGAAAACAGCAGACAAAATCATCGGCATAGCGGATAAGATAGGCCTCTCCCTGACAGTGTTTCTGAACTACTTTAGCAAACCACAAATCCAGGGCATAATGTAAGTAGATATTGGCTAGAAGGGGAGAGATGATGGCCCCTTGGGGAGTTCCTTTAAGGGTAGGCTCATAACTATCTTGCTCCATGACCCCGGCCTTTAAGAAGCGCACCAGGAGTCTTTTGATATTGGGGTCGGCAATTCTCAAGCTGATAAAATCCATCAGCTGTTGGTGATCCACCTGGTCGAAGAATCCCCTGATATCGGCATCTACGATGTAACTCACCTTATGGTGCATCAGGATATCATTGAGACTTCTTAAGGCCTCATGGCAGCTTCTATTCGGCCTGAAGCCATAGGAACAGGATAGAAAATCAGCTTCATAGATGGCTTGGAGTATTCTGGTTAATCCCGCTTGGACCATCTTGTCTTCATAGGAGGGAATTCCCAGTGGCCGTTTATCCTTCCCCTTGGGGATATACACCCTTTTGACCGGTTGCGGCTGGTAACTGTGCCGCTTTAGAGCTTCGGTCAGCCGGTGGATGTTCTCCTGGAGATTGGCGGCATAGATTTCCTTGGTCATTTGGTCTATCCCTGCTGCCTTGTTTGCTTTCAGCTCCTGATGGCATTGGGTCAGCATCTGGTCGTTTAAGTGATGATAGAGTGATGTAAATACCTCCTTTGGTCTTTCTTTTGCGATCTGGTTTATTCTTACTAATTTCGTTTCCATGAATGCGTCTACTCCTGAGCGTAGTTCATGTGTCCTTACTAAGAACGATACGATGTAGCCCCCTTTCCTCACCCGGCATTACCCGGGGTCACCGGTACTATGGGGCTATCCGACTCCCGGCTTATTGTTTGATATTCTCTCTTGGTATCGATTGTTTATCATACTCCCCTTATGGGAAGAACAAGCCGGGTCTCCCAGGTTGCCGTGCTATCATTGTGTAACATGCCTGGCTCTTTGACCCCGGGGAAACCGCACGCTCCTCACCTTAAACGCAGGGTGCGATGTAGTCTTCCGACTTCTTCGAGGTCGTCGACCTTCCCGCGGTGGGACATTTCGGGGCTCTATCACAGAAATCCTTCCTGAGATTTCCTTTTTACAGGCCTGCTACCTTGCTGTCTACGCTTAAGTCTTAGGGATTACTCCCCAGACTCCAAGACTCGCTACTGGTGGTTTGGCTATAACCTTACCAGACAGGGTTTCCACCTGCTAAATATCACGACCTAAGCCTGGCCGCACCAAAGAACCGTCCCCTGTATCATGCCCTGTATCATGCTCTTTGTGAATCTGTGAAGCCTGACCCCATGTCCTCCATGTCCTCCTCACTGACAGACATCGATCCAGACACCTTCACTTTCTCTCTGTAATTCTGCAGGAGTCATTTTTACAAAAGAATTTCCGGATCCTGCCGCAGGAAAGATACACTCAAACGCCTGTAAGGAAATATCCAGGTAAATCTTCAGACTGCGTTTTAAGCCGAAAGGGCAGACACCACCGACTGGGTGACCGGTCACTTCCAGCACTTCCTCAGGTTTTAACATCTTGGCCTTCACCTTAAAGAAATCCTTATACTTTCGGTTATCAATTCGGGCATCCCCCTTCGTCACCAGCAAAATAGGCTGATTATCTTTCAGCTTAAAGGATAAGGTCTTGGCAATCAGAGCCGGCTGGACACCTAAAGCGCTGGCAGCCAGCTCTACCGTAGCTGTACTCTCTTCCAGTTCTGTCACTTCATAGGACAATTTTCTCTCTTTAAAATACTGTCTAACATCTTCCACACTCATTTAAATCTGCAGATGCTCCTTCTTTATTGATTTGATCAGTTTTCTTTTCTATGATTATATTATTTACGTTTACGGTAATTTTTGCAATGGTCTTTCCATTCATATATAGATCATGCTCATTCCAAGATGGATCGATAGAGCTATTTCGGCTGTTATGGCTTTATTATAATCCTCCCATTTTTAACTTTCAAAATAAATATCCATTTTTTACCGGTTATGTTTGCTTTTACAGAATTCCAAATTATTTTTTCTTACACTGGCATTACTGAATTCAATAAGATATAATATTAAAATATTTATTTTCAAACCAAGAGGAAGAATATGAGTAAAGATCACTGGCTTCCCCTTCTCAGCGGAATGGTGGTGTCTATGGTATTTGGCCTGTCCTTTATGGTAACCCGTGGTGCATTGACCATATTAACACCCTTACAGCTGATTGGTTATCGATTTGCCCTGGCAATCTTTACCCTTAGCGTGCTGCGCTATTCTGGTGTGATTCAGGTAAATTTCAGAAATAAAAGTCTGTGCTCCCTTGCTTTACTGGCACTCTTTCAGCCTGTTCTTTATTTTCTCTTTGAAACGACGGGGATCAAATTAACCTCCGCTTCGGAAACCGGGATGATGATGGGACTCATTCCGGTAACCACCCTATTGCTGGAAATTCCGTTTTTTAAAACCTTCCCCTCCTGGAAGCAATCTCTTTCTATCCTTTTATCCGTATCAGGCATCTTCTTTATCTTTATCATGCAGGGAAACGTTCAGTTTGGTGGTAATATCCTGGGGACACTCTACCTGATAGGCGCCATCCTGGCTGGTGGGATGTTCAATATCTTTTCCAAAAAGTCTTCTTCTTCCTTTACTCCCGTGGAGATAACCTATTTCATGATGTCAGTTGGCGCAATCGTTTTCAATATCATGGCTCTTGGACAGAGTATAATGAATAAAAACCTTGCTGACTATCTGACACCACTGAAACAACCTGATGTCCTGATTGCCATTCTCTATTTAGGGATACTATCCTCTGTGATTGCTTTCTTTTTGATGAACTACATGCTCTCTAAAACCCAACCCTCACAGACTGCGACTTATGTCAATCTGACGACAGTCATTGCGATTCTGGGAGGTATTCTCTTTCGCGGTGAACATTTCGCCTGGTATCAGGCTGTTGGCACGTTCATGATTATCACCGGTGTCTGGGGAGCCATGTGGTTCGGCCAACAGACAAAAAAATCAACACCTAAAACCTTTACTGCCTGAAAGAGGTTGAAAGTTGTCTTCAGCTTTATCAGGACATTCCAAAAATTGAATAAACAGCAAATTGCCTCATCAAAAAAGTATTCCAAATCATTTTTATTATACTTTTAAAACTTCTTTGTCTTTCTTTATCATATTTTTATCTGGTATGTAAAAATGAAAATTACTAACCCTTGGCAGTTTAATACCTAAGGTCTCCTGCATTAATTCTTCTATGGTTTCAATAAAAACAAACTGTATATCTTTCTTTATTTCTTCCGGAACCTCACAAAGGTCTTTTTGATTTTCCGCAGGAAGAAGTATTTTTTTAATACCAGAACGATGTGCTGCTATTACTTTTTCTTTAATTCCCCCCACTGGAAGAATTTTGCCTCTCAAGGATATTTCTCCAGTCATGGCAGTTTTGGCATCTACCGGAATTCCGGTAAACAGAGAAGCTATTGATGTAAACAGAGTCACACCAGCAGACGGTCCATCCTTAGGTATAGAGCCCTGTGGGATATGAATATGCAGGTCATGCTTATCAAAATGATTATCCTCCAGACTCAGAAACAATCTCGACCTGATCAAGCTCTGGGATATTTTAGCTGACTCTTTCATTACCTCGCCCAATTGTCCTGTCAGCATGAGCTCTCCTTTCCCAGGCATAAAAGCACTTTCGATAAATAGAATATCTCCACCAACCGGTGTCCAGGCTAATCCGGTAACCACACCAGGTGGGTTTGATTTCTTAACTTTGTCATAAGTGGATATTTCAGGTCCTAATATATTAAACAACATTTCTTCCTTAACGATATAGGGAATTTTTACCTCATCAACTATAATCTTTTCTGTAGCATGTCTGGCTATAGCTGATAATTGTTTTTTCAAACCCCTCACTCCCGCTTCCCGGGTATATTTATCTATTATCACCTTTATGGTATTATCTTCTATTTTTAACTGATCAGCTGTTAAGCCATGATTTTCCAATACCTCATCCAGTAGATGTCTTTTTGCTATATAAAATTTCTCAGTCGTGGTATAACTGTGAATCTGAATGATTTCCATTCTGTCTTTAAGTGGTTCCGGAATATCCCGTAGGGAATTTGCTGTTCCAATAAAAAATACATCAGATAAGTCATAGGGAACTTCCAGGTAATGGTCTGAAAATGAATTATTCTGTTCAGGATCCAGTACTTCCAGTAATGCGCTAGCCGGGTCTCCCATATTGGAGGCTAATAGCTTATCCACTTCATCTAATATAAATACAGGATTATTGGTTCCTGCTTTCTTGATTCCCTGTATAATTCTCCCCGGAAGTGCACCAACGTAAGTTCTCCTATGACCTCTAATTTCAGCTTCATCTCTTACCCCTCCCAGACTTATTCTCACATATTCTCTCTGAAGCACTTTGGCAATGCTTTTCCCTAAACTGGTCTTCCCCGTTCCCGGAGGTCCTACCAGCAGTAGGATGGAACCCTGTTGATTATTCTTAAGCTTCATCACGGTTAGATGTTGAATAATTCTCTCCTTCACCTTATCCAGACCATAGTGGTCTTGCTCTAAAATATTTTTAGCTTCTTTAATGTCTATTTCCTTTATGCTGCTTTTTCCCCAGGGGAGCGCTATTAGTAAATCCAAATAATTCCTGATGACATTTGTCTCCATATTATTCGGACCTTGATTTTCCAATTTTTCATTTTCTTCCCGGGCAATCTCTTTCACATCTTCAGGCATCTTGGATTCATTGATTAAGGTCAGGTAATCCTTCTTTCTAGTTTCAGACTGCTTACCTTCATTCAATTCCTCCTGTATAGCTTTTAACTGTTCTCGTAACATTTTTTCTCGATATTGTTTATTAACTTCGCCGGTCAGCTTTGCATTTATCTCCATCTGGAATTTGATATTTTCTTTTTGCTTAATGAGAAAATCTAAAAACATTAAACATTTTTTTCTTCTGGATTTAATTTCAAATAATTCTTGCTTTTCAGAAGCGGATATGTTGATAAACTGCATTAAATAGCTAATCATTTTTTCTAAATCATTTATACTATTGATATATTTAATATAGCTTTCAGAGCCTACAAATCCTTTGCTGATTTCAGCAGAAAGCCCTTTAATATATTCAAGCATCTGGTTTTGCGAATTCTTATCTAAATCTTCAATATCCGGGTTAATGTCATATTCAGCGATATAATAATCCTGCTCCTTGCTTATATTCTTAACCTCTACCCTGTCCAATACCTCTAAATCCATGTCACTGGTTAATTTTGAATCGACCATCTTCTCAATTTTTACCAGGCTCCCAGTATTATATAAATCACTTTCCTGGTAATTTTCCAGATTACATCCGTCTTTTAGAAGCAGTGCAAGGGCATAATCATTATCCTGCTTAATTTTAGGATATATTATGTCAGATAGTGATCTGCTAATCCTGATGGTGCTTTTTATTCCTTTAAACAGCACGTGTCCGGGAATTGCTATAATTACTAATTTATCTTTTATATTATTGGTATTCATTAATCTTACCTCATTTCTAAAACTGGGATTGCTTTATACATCCCTCATAACAATATCTTTTTTTAAAATCAGGGCATGTAATAATATTTTGTTAGTTATATTTTACCTAACTATTAGTTTAAAAAAATGAACTTTCAGACTATCTTTAAAAGTATTTCTATTAATAAATTAATCTCTTCTTTACTTAAACAACTTTCCACTTTTTTGATAAAATTATCATTAGCAATCTGTTCTAACCTGGCAATCATTTTACCTTTTTCAGTAAGAAATAGATAATAGACTCTTGCATCATGTCTGCATTGTTCTTTCTGAACGCAATCTAAGCGAATAAACTTTTTAACCATTTCGGTAACAGTTGGCTTAGACAAACCAAGCTCCATAGCTAATTGGCTGATGGTCACATTTTCCCTTCTATCAAATAATTTCAAATATTCAATCTGTTTTAAGGTCAACCCTGAAATATTATGTTTCCTAATGACATTATATCTGCACTCTGTCTTAATTAGCATGAAACTATTAAATACACTGAACAGGGTTTGATGCTCCTTCAAAATGCCACCTCAATAGTTAGTTAGATATTCCCTAACATCTTCTCATAATCGTCCTCTTTTGTCAATAGCATGTGGCTAATTGGTTTCCCTGTAAGTCTCGATGGTATTTGATTTTCTCTATTTGTATTTTTAATATCCAGCTCTCCCTACTTACCCCAGGTAAATATGGAGCGAGCAAGACAGAAGCTGGATTAAAACTTCCCCAATCTATTAGTTATCTTTTAAATAAGCTCTTTATTTTTTTGTGAAAATGTGAAGTCTGATCCCTAAGTCTTGAGACAATAACTGATCCTGTAAATTTTTATTCCCTTTCATGGCTTGGTTTTATGTCAAATGTTGACAGGCTGACCGAGAACTTTTATCATTAAATCCATCTATTGATGATCTTTCGGTAATTTATCAGGAGCTTATCGATCTTTATCGATCCATTTTTTTCTTTATTATGAGTATCTAGCTAAAGGCCAGCATCTTATGCATCTTCTTGAGGTTATATCCAATACACATCAAATTAAATTCTCCTTTGACCTTCTTAAGTGACCTCAAGAAGAAATGACGATATCCCAGATTGTATTTCAGATGTCCAAAGAATG
>Ga0334900_1004237_pt1 | contig 10156 bp, 8 predicted proteins | sample GraSluR3_MG_2_FD_207231 | JGI IMG/M metagenome (GOLD analysis project Ga0334900, IMG submission 207231) | Sludge microbial communities from methane-producing bioreactor in Wageningen University, Netherlands - Granular Sludge_31_08-R3 | ecosystem: Engineered > Bioreactor > Anaerobic > Unclassified...
CAGGCTCTCAAGGCCTGCGCAATACCAGACTATGCGACCCTGGCTCAGGCAGAAGAGTCTAGCGAAGCTTTATAAGGTTTTTTCTTTGGGCAAGGTAAACCTCTGAGAATTCTTTCATCAGGGGCTTGTCTCCCTTGCCATCGGTGTAGAGTATTATGTGCTTGCCCTGGAAGCCTCCAAGGTGCTGCCTTAGGCGCCTGAGCTTTTCTTTGCCATAGCAATTTTTGCCGTCAAGCCTGCCTGTAAACTTATTGTCTTTAAACTCGAGCTTTGTTGCGATGACCTCTTTTATGCCTAATGAATCTGCAAAGGGCTGCACCCAGTTTTCTATGGAAGCGGTTGCGATGATAACCCTGTTTTTCTTTTCAACATGGAAATTTATTTTTTCAAGTATTTTTTTGTTTAGGCGCTTTTGCATCCTGGCGTGGAACTTCCTGCACTTTTCATTGAAATAATCCAGGGTTGTATTCCTGAAGAAGAAGCTAAGCAGGATCTCCTTTGCCCTAGAGTTTGTGATAAGCCCAAGCTTGTATGAGATAAAAACAGGAGAGAGAAGTGCAACACCGGATAAAAACTTAAATGGCCCATAGTTAAATATAAGAAAAGCATACAGGGAATCCGTATTAATTATTGTCTCGTCAAAATCAAAGACCGCTATCTTTTCCATTTTTGCTCAGTAAGGGTCCCATTCCTTGATTTCTTCATACTTAGGGAACTTGCCGTAGGGGTACTGCTTAAAAAGCTTTCCCCACTCGGTTTTGTTGAACTGGGCTATCTTCTTTTTTCCTGTGGTTGGGTACCACAAGGAGTCGTGGTAAAAGCCTGATGCGAATATAAACATCTTGAACAAGGGTGAATGGAAAAGAAGGTTGTGGAGCCATTTTATGTTTGATGTGCCTTTCCTTATCCTCTGGTCCCACTTGATTACCAGGCTCTTTTTTGTCTGGAAGCCAAAGTTTAGCCTTTTGAACTCGCTTTCCGGCATTCCAAGGATTTTTATCCTGTTAAGGCCTGCGTTTCCCAGGCCTGCGTCATCTGCCAGCTTAAGGTACTTGATTCTCAGTGGGTCAAAGCCCATGATTTTTGCTGCAACTGCATCAATGGCAACCTGGTCGTCACCTGCAAGGATTATGTTTCCTATGTAGGGCTCCATTACCCTGGGGCCTGCGCCGTCCCCGCATACTGTGCCGTCCATAACCGCAAAGACACTGCTGTGGATTTCTTTCTGTATTGAGAGAAGGTCTACCAGGACTTCATGTATCTTTTTGTGGGCATGGTGCCTGTACTTTGGGATTAAGCCGCCGAAAGCGTTTTTCATAGCGCCTGTGGTTGTGGTGTGGCCGTGGGTTTTTACAGTAGGGAGGTGAACTACATTTGAGCCGAAGAACATTTTAGGCACCAGAATCTCGCCGAAAAGGTCTTTCATTGCGAGCATTTTTGACTTTGGCCTGTGGGTTACCCACTCGACGTCAGTAAGGGGCTGGTACTTAACCCCGTACTTTTTTAGCATAGGGAGCCATTTGTTGTCGTAGGCGCCTTTCCAGGGGTGTGTGACAACAGTCTGGTTCTCAACGCCTACTATCTTTTCATAGCCGTCTTTTTTAAGTGTCCTGAGAAGGCCTTCGAGCTGCCAGGGCTGGGTTGAGCAGGCTGGGTAGTAGAGGCTCCAGGAAAGGTTGAGCTTTATAATGGTCTCTGCTGTCTTTTTTATGATTTTTTCGTATGCACAGAGATGCAGGAGCTTTTCGTAATCATCAAGAACTGTCTCTGGCGATGTCCTTAGTACCGCAACTTTGCTTTGCATTTTCATTCAGGATGGGGATGGCTGGCTCTTTTAAATGTTTTCAAAAGCTAGCCCAGGATAGCGAAGCCATTGGTGTAGTAGAATGCAAAGAGCATGTAAACAAACCAAAGGAACAGGGAAGAGAGAAGAACCTTGTCCCTCACCAGCAGGCGCTCTATAGACTCAACATTGTGTTTTTTTAAGTTAAGGTAGAGGTATCTCAGGAGCGCAAGCACCACAAAAAAAAGCGAGTACATCACCATCTCTGAGTGCGCGCCCAGGATGCAGTAGATTGCATAAAACACTATGCAGGAGGTTACTGACAAAACCAGCATCGCATCCAAGATGCCTTCAGTATATGACTCAAGGACTTTTCTTTTGTTTTTTATGTGAACCAGCTCTGACTTCCTCTTCCCTACTGCAAGCATCAGCGCCAGGAAGAATGTGGCGAAAACAATCCAGGGAGTAATCTTGATGTTGACAGGGATTCCTCCGGCGAGTATCCTTATCACGAAGAGAAACCCAACGAGAAACACATCAAATACCGGGATATGCTTCAGCCTGAAGCTGTAGAGCAGGTTTATGCCAATGTAGGCGAAGATTATCAGGGATGCTGTAAAATGCAGCCTTGAGAGGACTGCCAGCATAAAGATTCCCAGCAGGCAGGCAAGTGCAAGCGCCTCAAGGGTGCTTACTTTTCCTGAGGCAATCGGCCTTTTTGACTTTATGGGGTGAAGCCTGTCTTTTTCTTTGTCTGCTATGTCATTAACTATGTAGACAATGCTGGAAGCAAAAGAAAAAGCCAGAAAAACCAGAAACACGCTTATAAACAGGGGTATGTTGGTGATGTTCTCAGAGAAGAAAAGAGGCGCAAAGATTACTGCGTTCTTGTAAAAATGCGAAACCCTGAGGCACTTTATGTAGCTTAAAACTTTCATTAAGCAGTAGATAAAAGTGTGCTTTAAATGTTTTTCGCCGGGTTTTTGCTGAAAAAGAAGAGCTTAATTGACTTCAGCAAATTATTCAGAAAAAGAGGAATTATCCAGAAAAAAGCCTACTCCTTTAGCCACAATTTTCTGCTTAAATTCAGAGCTGTCAAACAGCTTTTTCTGCTCAGGCGTTAAATCCTGGCCACACTTTGCCTCATTTAAATATGTTGCGTTTATCAAACGCAACTTTTATAACTGTTGGGAAAACGCTTAATTCCCTGAGTTCTAGCTGATTCCTGAAAAATAACAAAAATTTTAAATAACATCCCAAAACCTGACTCTTATCTGGATTCGTTCCGGGCTGCAGTTAGGGGGCTTAAAAATGCGCGTACTTGATGAGATTGATGATGTAATTGAAGACAGAAAAGACAAGAAAACCAAGGTTCTGCTTACTATTGTGCTTATTCTTATTCCTATGCTTCTGGCTATTTTCATAAGGGTGCAGCCTGCCTACCTGCCTATTACTGATGAATGGGCGAGAGACAGCATTTACAATGGGATTGGCAACCAGATACAGCAGCAGGTTAATGCGCAGTACCCTCTCCTGCCTGAGCAACAGAAGCGAAGCATTGTGCAGGAGCAGCTTGACGAGTATATTAGGCAAAATAGTGAGATGATTGAAAGGGAAATTCAGAGGTATTCCCTTGAGCTGAAGGAAAAGCTCAAAGAAGACGAGGGAAATATAACTTACCTTACTGCGATTGACCCATACCATTACTTCAGGCTTACCAGGAACATAGTTGAGCTGGGGCATCCCGGAGACATGATGCTTGAAGATGGCAGAAACATTGACTACCTTATGCTTGGCGGGGCGCCGATTGAGAGAAAGCCAACCTACCACAGAAGGTTTACAAACCTGCTTGAGCTGATCAATGCAAACACTTACAGGATGCTGCGCTTTCTCGGCTCTGATGTAACGCTTCTGCAGGTGGTGTTTTTTAGCTCTGTCTGGCTTTCTGCAGCCTGTGTGATTCCTGCTTTTTTCATCGGGAAAAGGCTTGCCGGAAACATTGGAGGGTTTTTTGCAGGGGCAGTTATTGCTATCCACCCTTTCTTTGTCTCCAGGACTATTGGCGGGTTTGCTGATACCGATGCTTTTAACATTCTGTTTCCACTGATTGCCGCTTGGATGCTTATTGAGGCTTTCAGGAGCAGAAACACCAGGAATACTGTAATATTCTCTGTGCTTACTGCCGTTACATTATGGATTCTCTCAACGGCGTGGACTCCTGGGCCAACGCTTATAGTGCTTCTGGGCGCGCTTGCTGCCAATGTGGCGCTTGCGCTGATTCTTTACAACACCGCAAGGTTCAAGGATAACAGGAAAGGCAAGGGCTATGCTTTTATGGCAGTGAATGCCGGGCTGATAGCGGTTATACTGCTTGCTCTTTACTTCATTGACACTAGCCTGCTTCCCTGGGGAGGCCTGTTCCAGGGGACTGTTTCAAATATTTTCTTAATTATATTCTTTTCAACAATATTTGCCGGGTTGATTTATCTTGCATCTGAGCTGTTATCTTCGGGGCTGAAGAGAGATGTTTCTGAAAAGAAGCAGTTTTTTAGGAAGGAAGCAAAGATTACTTTGCTGATTCTGGGAGTCTTTTTTGTGTCTTATTTTCTGATGAGCTCATACAACTTAAGGTCAGGAGGCTTTAACTTTAGCAATATGATAGACAACATCGGAGCAACGATAGGGTTTGTCCAGATTAAGGATGTTGCGACTGGCACTATCTGGCCGAATGTTTACACGACTGTTGCTGAGCTAAAACAGGCAAGCTTCAGCCAGATTGTTGATAACCTTGGGGGGCAGTTCCTCTTCTTTGTCTCTTTGATAGGAATTGGTATAGCTGTTTTTGCGAAAGGTAGGGGCAAAAACAATACTGCATTGTTCTCCCTGCTTCTTGCGATCTGGATGGCTTCAACTGTGTACGCTACATTCAAGGGAATCAGGTTTGTGCTTATGATCGTGCCGCCTTTTGCGATTGCGATCGGGGTTGCGATTGGGCTGGGCGGAAAATACTTAGCTGGCATGCTTGAAAAGAACTTCCAGATAAAAGCAAGCATCACCAAGCTGCTTCTTGTGGCTTTGTTTGTGTTTGTGCTGTTTTTCGGCACTGACTCTATGTACTCAAATGCCTACCAGCTTTCATCAAGGCAGTTCCCTATGATGAACGACGGATGGTTTGGGTCCTTATCTGAAATCAATGAAAAGTCAGACGAGGATGCTATCATAACGTCCTGGTGGGATTTTGGGCACTGGTTTAAGGCAATAGCAAGAAGGCAGGTCACTTTTGACGGTGCGAGCCAGAATACGCCGATGGCGCACTGGGCTGGAAGAATACTGCAGACTGACGATGAGACTGAAGCATTAGCGATACAAAGGATGCTTAACTGCGGCTCTAACGAGGCGTTTTATATCCTTGAGGAGAACCTCACGGACGCTGCTGCAATAAGGATTGTTAAGGACATTATTATGATGCCAAGGGAGGATGCAAGGCAGCACCTTCTTAATTATGTAAGCGAGGATGCTGCTGAACAGATTCTTCAGTATTCGCACTGCACTCCGCCTCAGTCTTTCTTTATCACATCTGAAGACATGGTTGGGAAATCTGAGGTTTGGGGGCACTTCGGCACCTGGAACTTCACAAGGTCAACGATGTACAACAGGGTTAGGTTTTTGGGGGAGGCTGAAGCCCTGGAGATTTTAAAGGATTACTTTAACCTGAGCGATGAGCTTGCAAGGAGGTATTACTACCAGATAAGGGTTACTGACAATGCTGATGAGTGGGTTTCTCCCTGGCCTTCCTATATCGGGGCAGAGATCAGCTGCACGAAGAGAAATAATGAAACTATCCTGGAATGCACGAGAATGTTCTCGGCTACGCAGGGCGTAAAGGTGTTTATCAACCTTACCTCAATGGAGGCTTATGTGAGCCAGATGGAAAACGGGAGCAGGCCGCACTCTTTTGTTTACTATGATGATGAGGGGAACTCTTACATCAAAGAATATGAGTCGCCTTTGCTTGACCTGTCAGTAACCCTGAAAGAGCGTGCTGACGGAAGCTACCAGATTGTCATGGGCGACCCGCTGCTTAGAAACAGCATGTTCACGAGGCTGTTTTTCCTTGAGGGGCACGGAACGAATTACTTTAAAGAATTCAGCAACATAAGGGATGTTTTTGGGCAGAGGGTAATTGTGTGGACTATTGACTGGGAGAGCTTTTTAGAGGATTTTGAGGGCTGATTTTTAGGGAAACGAGAGCTGTTAAAGGGAAATACAAATGAGCCAGAAAGAAAACTGGATATTTGATAGAGGCCTGTTTAGCAACAAGAAGGTTTTGGCAGCTCTACTTTTTTGTGTTGCTTTTGTTCCTACTTTTATTCAGGTTGTCCTGAAAATGGTAATCCTCAGGGGGCCAAAGTTTGCTATTACACATCTGTTATTTAACTATGAGATAGAGTTTGTTAAAAGGGGGCTAATAGGAGAATTGCTGAGGCTTGTTTTTTCCGAAATAACTTTTAAGATTGCTATGGCTTTCTTCTTTATAATACTAGCAGTCGCGCTGGCTGTGCTGGTGCTTGTCTTTTTTAAGCCCTATAAGCTCTATAAAAAGCCTGGGCTTTTTCTTTTCTTCCTTCTTGCAATAACGCATTTTGCAACTGCAAACCAGTTTATTTATGACATCGGAAGGTTTGACCAGTTTCTTCTAATTATAACCTTTGTTTGCATGATTATGATATGCCGGCTCAAAACGCTGAGCTATTTCCTGCTGCCTTTGCTGATTGTTTTGGGGCTTCTTATACATGAGGCTTTCCTTTTTATGTTTATACCCCTGATTTTTGCCTATTACATCTACAAGAGAAGAATGGTAAAAAGAGAGCTTGCTTTCTTATTCCTGCTCGGGGGCTTAGCTATTTGCTCTACATACATTATTGGAACAAGAGGAATGGTTACGACAATGGGTTATGAAGAGTATTATAGCAACCTCAAAGAAGGCGAGAAAGCGCTCGTGTCTGAGGGTGCCTCGAATATTCCTTTCAGGGGGCTAAAGGACAATTTAGAATACAGCTTTGCAAGGAACAGGGACAAGAATTTCTTTCTGGACCACATGATATTCTTAATCGCGCTTAGCCCGACTATTTTCCTTTTTGGGAAAATCTTCAAAGCACTAGTAAGAAACAGAAAAGAGCTGCTTCTTGCTTTTTCTGCATTAACTCCTCTTTTGCTCTACTTGCTGGGGCATGACTTTGCAAGGTGGTGGGGGCTAGCTATAACAAATGCCTTTATAGTTATATCGCTTCTTGCGCTTAAAAAGAGCAGCTCTGAGAAACTGGAGAAGGCTTGTATTGAAAACAAGCACTTAATCATTAACGCAATAATTATCTCATTAGTCTTGGGCCCAATCGGGATTTACAGTTTCTTCCCTAGGATTGTTGAAGGAATCAAGTTCCTGGTGATGTTTGTTTTGTGATTAAAAGAAAATGTTTTTATATGATTGCCTGATAGTTTTTCCTGGAAAATGAGCGAGAGCCTTAAGCAGACTGTCAGGAAGAATGTCTTTTTTCTTTACCTGTTCTCTTTTCTTGTTATTCCTGTGAGCTTTGCAATAAGGATTGTTCTTGCGAGGAATCTTTCCGGGGCTGATTTCGGGCTTGTTTACTCTCTGCTTAGCTTCTTTGGGCTGATTAGCATATTTAATGACTTTGGGCTTACTGAAACTTTGAACTATCATGGTGTGAGGTTCTACGAGAAAAAGAGGCTTGGCAGGCTTAAGGGCGCTGTGCGGATTGCTTTTCTTTCCCAGACGATTACTGCTGTTGCGATTGGGCTGGTGCTTTTCTTTTTTGCGCCCTGGCTTGCTGAGAATTATTTTCATTACCCTATGGCTGGGGCGGCTTTGCAGGCCGGGCTGCTTTATTTCCTGTTCTTCAACATGTCCAGGGCTTTTGTGACTGCGGTAAATGTTACCCAAAATGTGTTTTACAACAAGATGTTTGAGGTGTTTAACCTTGCTGTGGTCGCAGCCGGGGTGGTGGCTTTGTGGCTTACCGGCAGGCTGAGCGCTGAGGGAACGATGCTGTTCTGGGGGATGGGAATTTTTATTGTCTTTATTCTTTCATTCTTTGTTTCAAGGAGCAAGATTAGGGAGATTTCGCGTGTGAAGGCTGAGGCTGACTTTGGGCTGTTTAAGAAGCTGTTGAAGTATTCTTTGTTTGTTGCGCTTGGGACAGGGGCGATGTATGTGCTGAGCTATTCTGACCTGCAGGTTATAACTTACTTTTCCACGCTTGAGAATGCGGGGCTTTACAGCGCTGCGAGCTCTATCTCTAAGGTGCTGGCCGGGCTTGCACTGCCTATCGCTGCGCTGCTTTTCCCGCTCGGGTCCAAGCTTTTTTCAGAGGGCAGGAAAAAGGAGATTAAGGCTATTCTTGAGCTGACTTACTCATTGGGCTTTTTTGTGGCTGTGCCGTTTTTTCTGCTTGCGAGTGTTTTTTCTAAGGAGGTTCTTCTGGTAATCTTCGGGCAGGGGTTTGTTGCCTCGCAGGGGGCTTTGCTGGTGCTGCTTGCTGCGAAAGTGTTTTATGTGTTTTTCTCTATTAACTTTGCTTTCAGCGCTGCTTTCGGAAGGGTTAAGGAAAGAACCAAGTACCTTTATTTTGCTGCCTTGCTGAATATTGTGCTGAGCATCCTGCTTGTGAGGGTGCTTGGGATTGTCGGGGTTGCTGTGGGGACTCTGGTGACTACCTTGTTTCTCTTTGGGTCTACTTACTTTATTGTGAATAAAGAGGTGCCTTTCTCGATTGACTTTTTTTATATCCTGAAGACTGTGTTTCTTTCCCTGGGGGTGCTTGTGCTTGCTTTTGGCGTGAAGGCAGTGATGCCTGGGCATTATGTGGTTAAGGCTGTTGTTATTGGAGGGCTGGCTTGTGCTGTTTACCTGCTTGGGGGGATTAAGCTTAAGCTTGTGGATGTCAAGAAGATTCTTGCAATGGTTAGGGAGAGGTGAGGGCTTTTGACTGCAGATGAGCATATCCATAATAAGGATTGGCTATACTCATGGATTATTGAAAACAAGAAACTATCGCTGGCACTGTTTGTGCTAGCTGCATTAATCCCTACTCTGGTTATGACCATCCTGAAGCTTGTGATTTTAAGGTGGAAAAGCATTGGGACTGGCCTTTTTGTAAACTATGAGCTTGAATTTGTTAAGAGAGGGTTAATCGGAGAGGCTTTCAGGCACATTTTTTCAGAGATTACATTTAGCATCACTGTGGTTTTCTCTTTTATTATTATGGCTGGGGCGATAATTGTGCTTGCTGTCTTGTTTTACAAGCCATATAGGCTGAATAATAAGCCTGGGCTATTCTTATTCTTTCTTTTTGCTATAACGCATTTTGCAACTGCAAACCAGTTTATATTTGACATTGGAAGGTTTGACCAGGCTCTTCTGGTAATTGCTTTTGTGTGCTTTATTTTGATTAACAAGAGAATGAAAATAGGCTACCTTTTGATTCCGTGCCTGCTTGTTTTGGGGTTGCTGATACATGAAGGCTTCTTTTTTATGTTTATTCCCCTGATAATTGCTTACTACATTTATAAGAACAAGATCTGCTGCTGGAAGCTTGCATTCTTGCTTTTTCTGGGCATACTGGCTGTTGGCTCTACTTATATTATCGGAACTGAGGGCCAGCTAACCAAGACTTCAATTGAGGACCACCAACGTTATATTAATGAAAAAAACAGCGAGATAAGCATTCCTTATGAACCCGAGGGAATTCATACAAGAGGTGTTAAGGAAAATATAGGCTATACTGTTGAGAGGCTGGCTAACCGGTGGACTGTTTTTGGGCTTCTGGTTTTTTTTCCTGCAGTTTTGCCAACGATTATGATTTTTAAAAAAATATTCAGGGCGATTATAAAGAGCAAAAAAGAGCGTCTTCTGATGCTGGCCTGTTTAACTCCTTTGCTGCTTTACCCCTTGGGGATTGACGGCCCGAGGTGGATTGGGCTGGCTATAACTAACCTTTTTATTGTCACTTCGCTGCTTGCCTTGAACAAGAGCCACTCAAATAAGCTTAACAGCATTATGGTTGAGATAAGGCACTTGGTTATAGGGGCAATAATTATTTCTGTAATCCTTGGCCCTATCGGGGTGGTAACCTTTTTTACCAGAATAACTGAGCCTATAAGATTTTTGGTTGGCTACAGACCCTGATTAAGGCGGGTTGTGCCCACAAACAAAGTCGTTATGCACTTTTATTCTTTTTATGCTTGCCAGGAAGACTCCTGCGAACAGGAGCATTATTGCGATTGTGTTTCTCCAGGCGATTACTCCTGGCTTGATGTCTGGGTCTGTTGTGTAGCGCCAGTCTATTGAGGCCT
>Ga0334900_1004251_pt1 | contig 10132 bp, 2 predicted proteins | sample GraSluR3_MG_2_FD_207231 | JGI IMG/M metagenome (GOLD analysis project Ga0334900, IMG submission 207231) | Sludge microbial communities from methane-producing bioreactor in Wageningen University, Netherlands - Granular Sludge_31_08-R3 | ecosystem: Engineered > Bioreactor > Anaerobic > Unclassified...
CCTATCCCAACAACAAGGTGGTGATCATCAACCGCTGGGGCAACAGGGTGTTCGAAGCCGAGCCTTACAACAACGACTGGGACGGAACCAACCAGTTCTCACCCACCGTGGGAGGTAACGAACTGCCCATCGGCACCTACTACTACATACTGGATCTTGGCAACGACGATGTACGCAGAGGATTCATTTACCTGACTCGCTAACCAGAAAAACCACTTCATATCATGAACGCCATCAGAAAACAAATCATCCTTGGAGTGTTTCTCAGCATGGTCTGCCTCTTGGGCCAGGCCCAGCAGGATGCCATGTACACCCACTACATGTTCAACACCCAGGTGATCAACCCGGCCTATGCCGGCTCTCGCGAGGCCTTCACCATGACCGCCCTGCACCGATCCCAGTGGGCCAGCCACTTCGACGGCAACCCGGTGACCCAGACCCTGACCATGCACACCCCGGCCAGGAATGAGAACATCGGACTGGGCCTGTCGTTTTTCAACGACAAGCTCGGGCCCGAGAAGACCACCTCCCTCTATGCCGACTTCGCCTACCAGGTCCGCCTGAGCGAAAAAAGCACCCTGCGCTTCGGCCTCAAGGGAGGGGTGAGCATGCACTCGATCGACTATGCCGGGCTCAACCCCGACATCGAGGACGATCCCGTGCTCTACGGCAACCCCAACAGCCTCTGGCTGCCCAACTTCGGCTTCGGGCTGTACTATGCCAGGGAGCGCTTCTACGCCGGCATCTCGGTGCCCCGCCTCATGGAGGAGAACTTCCTGGACAATTCCGTGAGCGGGGGCGCCCAGTTCGCCCTGCAGCGCCACTACTTCTTCATCATGGGGACCTACCTCTCCCTGACCGACGACATCGACCTGAAGCCCACGACCTACGTAAAGGTCACCCCGGGAGCTCCCATCGAGCTGGACCTGACGGCGAACTTCATCTTCTATGACAAGTTCATCCTGGGAGCCATGTTCCGGACGCGCGATGCCATCGGAGCGCTGGCAGGCTTCAAGATCACCGACCAGTGGACCCTCGGGTACTCCTACGACTGGTCCGTGATGAACCGCATCCCCAACAACAACTTCGGGAGCCACGAGATCGTGCTGCGCTACGACTTCATCTTCCTGGACAGCCACCGCATCAAATCACCTAGGTATTTTTAATCTCAAAAACGCTACAAGATGAAGACCTTTACAAGTATACTCTTCACGCTCCTTTTCGTCAGCCTGTCCTACGGGCAGGGCCGCAACGAGCGGCTGGGAAACCGGGAGTTTGAAAGCTACAACTATACCGGGGCCATTGAGCGTTTCGAGCGGATCTCCGACAAATCCCCCGAGGTGATGCGCAAGCTGGCCTTCAGCCACCACTTCATGGGCAACATCAACCAGGCGGAAAGCTATTATGCCGCCCTGGCCGCCAGTGAAGAGCGCAGCCCGCAGGACGTATGGGACCACGCCCGCGTGCTCATGGAGCTGGAACGCTACGAGCAGGCCAAAGAGCAGCTCGAGCTGTTCTACGAGCTGGCCCCCGATGACCCGAGAACCAGGCGCTTTCAGCAGGCCGGCGACTTTGTCGCTGACATCCGTGGGATGGACACCTTCATCAAGGTGACCAACCTGGATATGAACAACCTGCACCAGGACTTCGGCATCACCTTCTTCGACGGCAAGGCCGTGTTCGCCTCCAGCCGGCAGACCGTCGAAAGGCCCCGCAACCCCTGGTCCGCCAACCAACTGCCCTTTTTGCTGCCCTTCGAGGCAGAAGTCGCAGGCGACGGCCAGCTGGGAACCCCCAGCCCCTTCATGAGCGACTTCTTCACCGGCAAGTACCACACCGGACCCGTGGCCTTCAGCCCCGGGGGCGACAGGATGGCCGTCACCGTCAACTACGACCCCAAGACCCGGGGCGGGGAGACCCTCAACCTACAGCTGCTGGTCTCCACACTCCAGGACGACGGACAGTGGGGCGAACTCACCCCCGTGCCCTTCAACAACCCCGGCTACTCCGTGGGACAGGCCGCCTTCTCCCCTGACGGACGCACCCTGTTCTTCGTCTCCGACATGCCCGGCGGGCAGGGCGGCACCGACATCTACCGCGTGGCCATCAGCCCCGACGGCAGCTTCGGCACCCCCGAGAACCTGCGCCAGGTCAACACCCAAGGCAATGAGATGTTCCCCTATATGCATCCCGGCGGGCAGTTTTACTTCTCCTCGGATGGGCATCCCGGACTGGGCGGACTGGACATCTTCCGCGCCGACTACAACGACGGCAGGATCTCTGGCCTGGCCAATATGGGAACCCCCATCAACAGCCCCGCCGATGACTTCGCCATCGTGCTCATGGAAGACGGGCAGACCGGCTACTTCTCCTCCCGCAGAGCGGCCGGCAGGGGCAGCGACGACATCTACCGCTTCCATTACGACATGCCCGAGCCCCGCCTCGCCCTGAGCAAGTCGCCCGAACCCGCCTTCTTCCGCCTGCCCGGGGAGGAGATCGCCTACACCATCACCCTCAGAAACACCGGACAGGTGCCCGTGTCAGACATCGTGGTGGAAGACCCCTTAACCGGGCTGAACGCCACCATCGCACAGCTTAACCCCGGAGAGTCACGGCAGTTTAACGAGACCTATGTCGTCCAGGATGCCGACATGGAGGCCCTGCAAGTGGTGAACACCGCCACCGCCAACGGCATGGCCCCCGACGGCAGCCCCGTCTCCGTCACCACTCAGGCCACCATCCCCCTGAGGGAGTTCATCGAGGTCGGCCCCATCTTCTTCGACTTCGACAAGTCCAACATCCGGCCCGACGCCGCCCTGGAGCTCGACAAGGTCGTGGAACTCATGAACCAGTATCCCAACATGGTCGTGGAAGTGGCTTCCCATACCGACTGCCGGGGCACGCATTCCTACAACGATCTGTTGTCTGAGGCCCGCGCACGCGCCACCATCGGATACATCCGGGAGCGCATCAGCGATCCCGAGCGCATCAGCGGACAGGGCTACGGCAAGACACAACTGACCAACCGCTGCGACTGTGAGGAAGTACCCCCCTGCAACGCCGGCGAACACCAGGCTAACCGCAGGTCCGAGTTCCGCATCGTCCGGCTCAGGTAAAGGCATACGGGCCTTTGGGCGGGGCCGCCTTTCGCGGCCCCGCACTGACAGGCCCCGCCCAGCCGGAAACAATCCGGCAGGCGAAAAGAACCGGGCACTTGAGCAGCCCCGGTAATCAGCCCAAGTCAGAAACCGCCTTCCACCAAGGGAGGCGGTTTTATTTTGTCAGGTTTTGTCCCTTTCTGCTCCGGCCCCACCGGCCCGTGCCGCCCCTCTGGCAGGGGTCAGATCACGATGCCGGCACCCGGGCTGCGGACCCATCCGACGATAAAAAATCTAAAGAAAAAAAACACGGTGCCGGCCCGGGTTTTTTTGAAACATCCCCTCCCCTTTTTCGTACAACAAACAAGAGAATGACGCCGATCAACATTAATTTTTCAATCAAGGGGTAAATTATCCCCTCCATTTCCCAAAGGCTAAGAAATAATTCCTTACCTTTAAAATGACGAAAGCTGCGAAAATAAAGGGAAAGAAATCATCAGACACGTAGAATATTTCTGGAAATTTAAGTATAAATACGTACCTTTCGCAGGATTGAGTCTAGGGCAAAAAAATGGACACGTCACGTTGCCGGTTTCGATCAGAACCGGTGGGTGTGGTCCGGAGGGCAAACCAAAGCAACTGCATGGACAGGACCTGTACACAAAGGCGACCATCCTTCTGCATCTCCCCGGCCCTGCTGGTTTTTCTGGCGGGGGTCCTTGCCTTTTTGTGTTCGTCGGACGGGCATGCGGCCACTCCGGCGGTTTCTGACTGTCTTTCAACCCCTTCTTTCCTTGCATCCCACTTCGACAGGCCGGATCCCCTGAGCCTGGACACCCACTTCCCGGCCGCCATCCTGGCCGCGGATTATTCGGATATATTATTGGATCGCGGCGGCCGGATCCCACGCGATTCGGGAGTCCTGGTCACCCCACTCGGTCACGACGGCAGGCTCCCGCTGCGTCCGCCCGGGGAACGACCGCCTGAAGCCGGTTACGGCGTAGCCCTTCAGGCCGGAAACACCACGCCAGCCCTGCTGCCGGAAGGCACAGAAAGGACCCTCAGAGGTCCTTTTGGTGGTTTAAATGGGGGGTATACAGCATCCGCCGGGACGGGCCGTGTGTCAGGACATGGGAACACTGGTTTTGAGGAGGTTACAAGGGCCTACACAGGGGAGTTTGAGGGGCACCGTGAGGCAGGGGGGGAAACGGGCGCCGGGGAGGGCGGTTTCGCGGCGGTTGCGGGGGTGTTTTCCGGGGCATCGTCGGATGGGACCGAAGCCTTTGACGCGGAGATGCTGCTGGCCTGCAACGCGGTGCTGGACCCGGTCGCGGACGTGACCGCCTGTCACGGGGAGGTGGTGACGGTCACGTTTTCGGGGACATTCGATTTTGTCAGCTGGGTCAATAACAATCCGGATGCCACGCTGGGAGCCATGGGCGTGGGTACGATATCCTTCACGGCTGCCAATACAGGGACAACGCCCATCACATACCAAATCACGGCAACGCCCACCGGCGACGACTTGGGGGTTCCCTGTGACGGGGCGCCACGGGTTTTCACCATTACGGTGAATCCCCAACCCACCGTGAATCCAGTCGCCGGCCAGACTCTGTGCGCCGGGGCAGCCACCACGGCCGTCACTTTCACCGGTAGTGTGGCCGGCACCACCTTCAACTGGACCAACGACAACACATCCATCGGGCTGGCGGCAAGCGGGTCGGGGGATATCGGTGCCTTCACGGTAACGAACACCACCAACGCCCCCATCAGCGCGACCATCACGGTGACGCCCACGGCCAACGGATGCACCGGGCCGGACGAAACGTTCACCATTACCGTGAATCCGGTACCGACCGTATCGGCCGCTCCCTTGTCCCAGACCATCTGTCCCGACGGGACCATGGCACCGGTTGCGATCACCAATCCCAATGCCGTGGCCGGGACCACCTTCTCCTGGACCCGGGACAACACAGGGGTACTGACCGGCATGGCAGGCAGCGGAAGTGGCGAAACCATTTCCGGCACCTTGTCGAGCAGCGATCCCGGAACCATGCATACCACCACCTTCAGCATCATTGCCGAAGCCGCTGGCTGTTCCTCCAACCCATTCCAAGTGGAGGTCACAGTCGGGGATACGACCCCGCCGGCTTTTACCTGCCCGCCGGACCAGAACGTGAACCTCACCGCCGACTGCGAGCTGATCGTCCCCGACCTGATCGGAACGCTTTCCGGCACGGACAACTGCGGCACCGTCACCTTCACCCAGGACCCGGCGGCAGGAACCGCGCTCCCTTCGGGGCACAACACCACCCATACGGTGACCATCACCGCCGATGACGGAAACGGCAACACCACGGTTTGCACCGTGACCCTGACCGGGATCGATGTAACGCCTCCGGCTTTTACCTGCCCGCCGGACCAGGACGTGAACCTCAACGCCTCCTGTGAGCTGGTAGTGCCCAACCTGATCGGGACCCTTACCGGAGCGGACAACTGCGGCACCGTCACCTTCACCCAGGACCCGGTGGCCGGAACCGCGCTTCCCTCGGGCCACAACATGACCCACGCGGTGACCATTACCGCCGATGACGGAAACGGAAACACCACGGTTTGCACCGTGACCCTGACCGGGATCGATACCATCCCGCCGTCCTTTGCCTGCCCGTCCGACCAGGACGTGAACCTCAACGCCTCCTGTGAGCTGGTAGTGCCCAACCTGATCGGGACCCTTACCGGAACGGACAACTGCGGCACCGTCACCTTCACCCAGGATCCGGCGGCAGGAAACGCGCTTCCCTCGGGCCACAACATGACCCATACGGTGACCATCACTGCTGATGACGGAAACGGAAACACCACGGACTGCACCGTGACCCTGACCGGGATCGATGTCACGCCTCCGGCTTTTACCTGCCCGCCGGACCAGGATGTGAACCTCACCGCCGACTGCGAGCTCATCGTGCCCAACCTGATCGGAACGCTTACCGGAACAGATAACTGCGGCAGCGTCACCTTTACCCAGAATCCGGCGGCAGGAACCGCGCTTGCCTCGGGCCACAACATGACCCACGCGGTGACCATCACCGCCGAGGATGAGAACGGGAACACCACGGACTGCATTGTGACCCTGACCGGGATCGATGTCACGCCTCCGACGGCAGACCCACTGCCCGATCTCGGACCCTTCCACTGCTATGACGACCGCCCGGCGCCGGATCCCGGTTCTGTAACGGCAACGGACAATTGCCTGAATGTGACCGTTACCTTTGTCAGCGATGGCCCTGAGCAGGCCAGCTGTGATTACCACATCACACGGACCTATCAGGTTACAGACGATGCCGGAAACACAATCACCGTCACACAGCAAATCCGGATCCGTGACACCCAGGGACCAACCGCCGATCCCCTTCCGGACCTGGGACCGTTTGAGTGCTATTCCGACATTCCTGCCCCGGACACCGGTGTGTTGCAAAACGTCACTGACGAATGTGGTGGTCCCGTGACAAGAACCCACATCAGCGACAGCGGATCCGGCGGTTGCACCGCCACCATTGTACGCACCTACCGGATCACCGATCAGTGCGGAAACTTCACGAACATTACGCAAAACATCTATCTGGAGGACACCACCCCTCCCACCGCCGACCCGCTCCCCCCCCTGGGTCCGTATGCCTGTGCCTCACAAGTCCCGGCAGCCAACACCAATGTGCTTCAGAACGTAAGCGATAACTGCGGCGGCATCGTAACCCGGTCGCATGTGGGCGACACCTCCGCCCCGGATTGTTCGGGAACCATTACCCGTACCTACCGCATTACGGACGCCTGCGGAAATTTCGCAGACATTGAGCAAACGATCACCATCAACGACAACGTCGCCCCAACGCTTTCAGGCGTGCCGGCAAATGTCACCGTGGGTTGTGCAAGCATTCCGGGTGTGGCTTCTGTCACGGCATCCGACAATTGTGACCCCTCTCCCACGCTCACCTTCACGGAAACATCCACCCAGACAAGCGACGGCTCCTGCAGCGATTTCTCCTATACCATCACCCGGGTGTGGGTCGCGGAAGATCGCTGCGGCAACACCACGACAGCCACGCAGGTCATCACGGTCCAGGACAATACCGCGCCGACCTTTACCTCCTTCCCTGCATCGGTCACCATTGAATGCGACGAAAGCGACGATCCGGCGAACACCGGCACACCGGTTGTTTCGGATAATTGCGACCCGGCCCCGGCATTGACCTATTCGGATGTGATCACCCCCGGGTTGTGCCCGTCAGAATATACCATCACCCGGACATGGACGGTGACGGACGCCTGCGGAAACAGCAATACGCGCAACCAAACCATTTTTGTGGAAGACAATACCCCCCCGGAAGTCATCTACGACGTAGAGCTGACCGTTGCCTGCCCGGACGACATTCCCGTCCCGGACACAACGAGCGTTACAGCCACCGACGCCTGCGGCGGAATGGTCACCGTGACCCATGTCAGCGACCAGTACACCGGCCTGGAAGACGTGGGCGGATTCTGCCCCACCTCCGTGATCCGCACCTACCGGGCAACGGATGCCTGCGGCAACTCGGTCGAATTCGTTCAGACCATATACATCGAAGAGACCTGCGGGTGTGAGCAGTGCCAGTCGAGCGTACCCCATTTGCTCATTGACCTGTCTTACAGCCCGGATGCATCCACCACCATAACGGACGATATCCGGAACGGCTTGTGTTGCGACGCCAGATCTCCGTGGAGGTGCCTTTCGTTTAACCTGCTGATCCATCCAGACGCTGCCTTCCTCGAAATTTATATTGAATCGGGGGCGGCCCCCCCTTCGATGGAGTGGCAGCATGACTGCGAGCCCCTGGAGCTTATCCGGATAGGCAACGAAGTGGGTTTATGCATGCCGGTGGAACCCTTCAAGCTGTTTACCTTCTGTAAGCCAGGTGGCAATACCAACACCTGGAGAATCCGTACCATCCCGGGTGTGGTCGGGTCGGACGGCCTTTCCACCCGCGTGGAATGCGAGGAAGAACTTTCTGTCACGGGTGCCCAGCCCGGCACCATCAGCTGGACGAGCATCTCTCCCGGGACTGAGGGGCAATACGACCATTACCTCTCCTGCACGGATTGTGAAAACCCGATCTTCACCCCCGATGATCAATCTCCTGCAGTGATCCAATACCAGGTTTGCGGCCAGACATCCGGTTCCGTGATATGCGGGGAAGGCGGCAAATTCGATTGCGACACCATCGAAGTCCGGGTATTCCCCGAGATCGAGATCTTCATCGAAGGAGACACCGAGTTCTGCGAGGACTCCCCCGAAACGCTGACCGCTTCCATAACCCCCTCCGGAAGTTATACCATTGAATGGTTCGACGGCCCCGGGGGCACAGGAAATCTGGTCGCCACAGGCACTTCCTACACCCCGGCACTGCCCGCAGGCACCTACACCTACTCCATCATCGCCACGGAGGTCGATGCGACCCTGGGATGTGAAACAGACGTTGAAGATTTTGAATTCACCATCTTTCCCATGCCGGTATTCGACCTGGGCCCGGACGTGGTTTCCTGCTTTGACGATCCGATCTCATTTGACCTGCCCGAGGAATACACCTATGAATGGGTTCCCGCAACCGGTGTCGTCCAGGATCCGGTAAACCCCCATCAATACACCGTCACCCCATCCCTGGGAACCACCACCTATACCGTCAATGCCACTTCCGTTGACGGCTGCGTTTCCACCGAAACCTGGACGGTCGAGGTGCAGGACTGCGTGGTCTGCCCCCCGGTCCAGTACGTCTGTCCTGACGAGGACTTCCTGCTGACTTCCGTTTCAGACTTCCTCGCCATCGGCGGGGAGGTGACCTTTCCCTGTGCGGTCGACGATGCAAACATCCAACTCATTTCCTCAGTGTCGGATGGTGAATCATGCCCCGAAACCATCATCCAGACCTACGAGATCTGGGACGCCTGCGGCAACCGGGTCACTTGTGAGATCTACGTTATCCGTGATGACCTGGAAGCCCCTGTTCTGCCTTGCCCGGCCGGGATGACCCTTGAAGCCTGCTCGGTGGATGAGCTGGCCACCCTGACCCCCTTCCCGCTTTCCACCACGGAAACGGCCATCACCCTGGCCGAACTGCAGGCCGCCGGGGGCGATGCATCGGACAACTGCGAAATTGTCAGCATTACCTACCGTGATGTTGTCTCCGGCAGCTGTCCCACGAACGTTCAGCGAATATTCACCGTAACCGACATTTGCGGCAACACCACCCAGTGCAGCCAGGTGATCGAGATCAACGACACCACCGATCCCATCATCACCGCCCCGCCCGACACCACCTACAACGCCTGTTCCATCGATGACCTTCCCAGCCTCGGCCTCCCCCCCTACTCCGGGGTCTTTGTCTTCATCACCTTTGCCGAGTACCTCGCTATGGGCGGCACCGTCGACGACAACTGCGAACCCGCCGACATCGCCTACATCGACAGCTACAGCGGCGAATGCCCCACCATCCTGCTGCGCACCTTCCGCGTGATCGACGACTGCGGCAACTATTCGGATGTGGTGCAGACGATCACCATCGACGATACGGAACCGCCGGCAGTTACAGCGCCCGATGACCTGGCCTTCGAAGGGTGCAGCACGGATGAAATCCTGTCGGGCGCCCATTCCGACCTGGCATACAGCGAGACCGTAGTGACCATCTCCCTGGCAGAGTTTGAAGCCGAGGGAGGAGCGGCTACCGATAACTGCATCATCGAGTCGATCACATACATTGACGCATTGACTGGCTCCTGCCCATTCGTGGTGGAAAGAACATTCACCGTCACCGATGGCTGCGGCAACGAGACCGTGGTGGTGCAGTTGATTACGATTGCGGCGCCGGAGGTCACCTATACGGAGCCCACAGACCTGGTACTGGATGCCTGCACATTTGCAGACCAGGCCGCCCTGGATGCCGCCATCGCAACGTGGGTCGCCGATCAGACCACGGCCATCGACCCAGATGGTGGGTGCGACCCGCAGA
>Ga0334900_1004259_pt1 | contig 10112 bp, 12 predicted proteins | sample GraSluR3_MG_2_FD_207231 | JGI IMG/M metagenome (GOLD analysis project Ga0334900, IMG submission 207231) | Sludge microbial communities from methane-producing bioreactor in Wageningen University, Netherlands - Granular Sludge_31_08-R3 | ecosystem: Engineered > Bioreactor > Anaerobic >...
CTCCTGGAGGTTCTTCGCGGAGGGGGCGAGCCTTGCCGCCTCCAGGACCCGGTCGAGCTTGTCGTTCTCGACCTTCCGGGGGAGGTACTTTCTTATGCTCCGCCTCTTTTTTATCGCCTCGGCGAGGTCCATCCGATCACGCCCTCTTCTTCAGCTCTTTCGATAGCTCGACCCCGAGGTCGGTGAACTCCCAGACCCCGCCCTTCTCCCTCAGAAGCCCCTTGCCGGCGACCTCCTCCAGGGCCCTCCCCACCACGGGTCCGGTGAGCCTGCCGAACTTGGCGACCTTATCCGCGGGCTGGGGCCCCTTCGACTCGATGATCTCCAAAACCTTGATCCTCTGCTTGTTTCCCATCACAAAGCCTATCATCTCTTCCATCATCTCGCACCTCCTCACCTTAATCGTCGTTCAGGTCCTTATAGAGATCCCCGTCCAAACCCCGAATTTGATCCTCGATCCGATCCGGGATCATATTTTGGGTCAAATCTTGCGTTAGGTTTATGTTCCACCAGAAGACTCTGATATCCGCGGGCTAGTCCGGGTGGCTCGGCGTCACCTGTAACCCGAGATCGCCGATATGCGGGGGACGAAGCTGGTGGACGACTGCGGTGCTGCAGGTACAGTCCAGTTGCCGACTGTGATTCTCCGCCCTGTGGGGACAGCATTGACGTTCGGGCCTGCCGGAGGGCAGGTCTGTTCATCTCAACTGCGGGGACCGGTTCAGGCCCGGAAGGGAGCAGACCTACCGCGGATAACTGTCGCTTGCAGACTTGCGGGGAGGAGAAGGTCTCTGGGGCACCTGGCCTGTGGCGTTGCTGGCTACCGCCGGCGCGCCCGCATTAAAAAATAAACTTATCCGAGATAGATTATCCGACGGGGATCCGACTGGGATCCGTCCAGGATAAATCGATCCGGGATAAATTTACTCGATCTTGATCTCCTTCCCCTTCTCCGCCTTCACCTTCTTCTCCAGCTCCACGGAGAGGACCCCGTTCTTGTAGGACGCTTTGGCGCTGTCGGGGTCGACCTCGGCGTCGAGGGCGATGGTCTTCGCGAACTTCTTCTCGCCGGTCGTCTCGATCCGGACCGACCTTTCCGTCGAGTCGAGCTTGATATTCTCCTTCTCCACCCCCGGAAGCTCGGCGAAGATCTTGTAGAGGTCGCCATCCTCCATCACGTCGACTAAGGGCTCCCGCCCAGAGCTAGGCTCGATCCCGCCGCGGCTGGGGCGGATGTTTCCGAACTCCCGGAAGGTCGGCTCCTTGCCCGGCTCGGCGGTGTAGCTGAAGCCGTAGACGAAGGGGCCGTAGCGACGGGACGTCCCGCCGGGGGTCTCCTCCTCCCGGACCAGCTCCTTCAGGTCCTCGGGGATCCCCTCCTGAAACCTCCTGATCAGGTCCTCGAAGGGGTCTTTATAGATCCCCTCCTCCCGCTCCTCCTCGAAGGGGAAGCCTCTGAAGAGCCCCTCGAAGGCGTCGAATATGGATGGGTATCTTCTCTTTCTCATGTTAATCTGTCACCTCTTTTTTATCGGTCAAGGTTATTATTATAGGAGCGCTCAGATATACGCTTTTTGGTGATCGGGTAGAGGTGGGGGCGAAGGAGGCAGAACGGAGGAGAGCAATTTCGCCTACAATCTGGGGATCCCTTCAACGACCTGGAGCCTCAGCTCTGCCACGCCTACCCGAAGACGACCTGGTTCTGTCTAAAAACCGACATCAATCACCGACGGGGAAGTTACAGCAGTTTTGATCTATAAACGACTTCAAATTGGCGAGAAAAATCTATATGAGATAAAAACAATATAAAACATGGAGGTTGAGACATGAGCGCGAAGATCCTGATTTTGTTGGCGATCATCGGAATCGCCCTGGTGAACACTGCTGGCGCTGCCAACTACATGTATGACAAGTCCGGCGACGGAGCAACGTTGTTGACCCAATGGACCGCTGAATATCGGGCTGACCACATAGCGATTGGACCTGGCAGCGAGGTCTACGTAAACATCAACCAGAATTACAAAGTGGTGAAGTACTCGCCTGAGGGCGAGATGCTGACGGAGTGGCCCCTGGAGGGCCCTGCAAGCGGAATCGTCACGGGGCCCGGAGGCGAGGTCTACGTAAACATCAACCAGAATTACAAAGTGGTGAAGTACTCGCCCGAGGGCGAGATGCTGACGGAGTGGCCCCTGGAGGGCCCTGCAAGCGGAATCGCCACGGGGCCCGGAGGCGAGGTCTACGTAAACATCAACCAGAATTACAAAGTGGTGAAGTACTCGCCTGAGGGCGAGATGCTGACGGAGTGGCCCCTGGAGGGCGATTCAAGCGGAATCGCCACGGGGCCTGGCGGCGAGGTTTACGTTAACATCAACCAGAATTACAAAGTGGTGACGTATTCGCCCGAAGGTGAGATGCAGGCAGAATGGGACGTCGACGGCGTGATAGAGACAAATGGCATCGCCGTCGGGCCCGGGGGCGAGGTGTACGTGAACATCAACCAGAATTACAAAGTGGTGAAGTATTCGCCCGAGGGCGAGATGCTGAACGAATGGACTGTGGAGGGGGAGATGACCGACATGGCGGCAGGTCCGAACGGGCTGGTCTACATCTCCTTCACAGACGGCCTGATTCAGGTCCTCGAGGCGTAAGCAGGACTCGGCTCCCCCTGAACAGCCCCTTCCCATGGCCGGATAGGCCTGACGATGTATTCTTAAGCTGGATTCGTGCGGGGGGCCGGTTCCCCCGCACTGATTATTGTCTGTATCATCCTGCCGGCCAGATCTTTCAAAGAGACCAGCTATTTTCGGTCGGCATGACCTCTATGCCTCGCCCAGGTAGAAGAATTCGCTGATCAGTATGCCATCGCTGTACCAGTGGAGCTTCCTCCCCTGCTCCTCAATGGTGAGAGTCAGGACTGAACCATCGGAGAAGGTGAGAAGAACCTGATTTCCAGCGATCTGATAAGTCCCATCTTCCTCCGTCGTGGTCCCTCCAAAGTCGGCCTTCAAGTAGAAGGTCCCGTCGGGCCTAAAGATGATCCCCTTCTGATCCTCGTAGAAATGACCTGTAGCGGGATCGTAGGAGGAGTAAGAAGGAGCACTGGTGGTCGCGTACATGACGACCCCGGCAGAGGCTGCCTGATTAGGCTGGGCGGCGGACGCTTTGGAGGCGTTAAGAGATACATCTGCAAAAGGTGTAACTCTCTCTAGAGCTATCCAGACGTTGGTTCCGTTCGATGTCTTGGTTAGCCAAACGGTCAGAAGGTCGCCCTGAGGATATGCAAAGAACTGGTAGCTGCTATTGGAAAAGAAGAAGATCGTATCTTGGGCCACCAGATCCCCCGCCGAAATATACTGATATCGGCCGTAATCTGCCATCTGAAAGTCAAGACTATAAGTTCCATTGCTCGCCAGCACCAGCCAGCCATCGAACGGCGCCTGGGAAAGAACCTGTCCAAGGTCGCCGGTTTCATATACGCCGGTGGCCTGGTAACGCTCTTCCTGGGCATCCGCCGAGGAGGACATTCCAAGGCAGACCAGGAGACATAAAAATGCACACTTCATCATGAAGCTTCACCACCTTCGAAGACTCATGCCATTTAGAGATAAATCCTGATATCAGCCTTCAAATCAGCTGATATTTGTCTATAAATATGTCGACTCATCTAATAGATAAATAATCCGTCGACGAGGATCTACCGACCGGCGCTCGGCTCGATCCCGCCGCGGCTGGGGCGGATGTTTCCGAACTCCCGGAAGGTCGGCTCCTTGCCCGGCTCGGCGGTGTAGCTGAAGCCGTAGACGAAGGGGCCGTAGCGACGGGACGTCCCGCCGGGGGTCTCCTCCTCCCGGACCAGCTCCTTCAGGTCCTCGGGGATCCCCTCCTGAAACCTCCTGATCAGGTCCTCGAAGGGGTCTTTATAGATCCCCTCCTCCCGCTCCTCCTCGAAGGGAAAGCCTCTGAAGAGCCCCTCGAAGGCGTCGAATATGGATGGGTATCTCCTTCTTCTCATGTTAATCTGTCACCTCTTTTTTATCGGTCGAGGTTATTATTATAGGAGGGCTCAGATATACGCTTTTTGGTATCGAGGCATGATGGGGCGAAGGGGTGGCAGTGAGGCGTATTCGCCAATGGTAAGACCATGGGGCAGCTAAAGCCCCGAAACCCCTTGATCTCCAATATCGAGCCTGAGTCGATCCAAGGAGGAATGATTCGATCTGCACGAATAAGTTAGGACCTGATCACTCCAGGTGGAAAAAACTCTACCGCAACCGGTCAGAGACAGAAATCTTTTAATAAACTAAAATCACCATGTGTAGAAACGAAGGAGGGATTGATGATGGCGCCACAAGATTACGATAAGGAGATGGAAGCACTAAAAAAAGAAATATCTGGCTTAGTCGGTGCAAGTGAGGTCGAGAGGATCCTAAGAATCGTTGATCTGTCATACATTTTTGATAATAATAAAGATGAGATTTCGCTCAAGACAGAATTTCGGGTGTGAATATGCCTTCGCGAATTGATATCTTTGATGAGATATCACAAGCTAGGGGAGGGGCACAGGATACTATTAGACGTGCTTATCTTAAGCAATTATCAGATGAAACCGGGAGAGACACTGTCATATTATCGTCCGCATTCTCATTTACATTGCCTAAAAATGTACCTGGTTCTGCATTATCAATAACGAATGAGGACGTACAAGGATTCATGTCTGCGTTTCATGGGCTAAATAAGGATGAATTAGATCTTATTATACATAGTCCGGGGGATCTCTTGAAGCAGCCTGGCAAATCGTGAATTATATGTGGAGCAAGTATGACAATATTCGTGCAATCATTCCCCAAAATGCTATGTCTGCTGCAACGATGATTGCGTGCGCATGTGACGAAATTATAATGGGAAAACATTCTGCCATCGGCCCTATTGATCCTCAAATTACCATACCCACCGAATCAGGCTCTTTTACAGCACCTGCGCAATCAATTCTTGACGAATTTGAAAGAGCAAAAGATGATATCAAAAAAGATCCCAGTTGTGCGCCAATTTGGGTACGAAGAATGGATAAATATCCAATTGGAGTGCTAAAAATTTGTGATAATACTAAGCGATTGTCCGAGGAACGCGTTTGCGAATGGCTTAAAACGCGAATGTTTAAAGACGATGCTGATAAACAGACAAAAGGAAGGGATATTGCAAAATGGCTTGGTGAGACAAATATACACAAATCCCATTCCCGCCCCATAAATATAACAGAAGCAAGGAGTCGAGGTTTAGTGGTTAACCCTCTAGAAGATGATAATACATTTCAAGATATGGTACTATCCGTATTCCATGCGTCTATGGCTACGCACAGGTTCACAGCTTGTACCAAATTTATAGAGAATCAGAATGGCAAAGGAGCTTTCACGTCATTCAATCCAAAGTAAAAATTCGTTGAAATATTATCACTAGCGTTAGATGTGTTCTATTGATTTTTTCTTAAGTAGAACCCGTGACGTTCTCTACAATACATGCTATCCTTAGGTGCACAGACTTTCAGAGAAACGGATCCTCAGCAAGCTGATCGATCAGCTCCTTAAGCCTCCTCTGATGCGCCTGAAGGAGAGCGGCGATCATCCGTTTCACTCTCTTCGGATGTAAAAGAATCTCATAGCTCATAATCCAAGCTCTGCCTTGAAGCTCTTCCAGGAGATGCCCTTCTCCCTCGTCTCTTGAGCGAGCCTGTCCAGCTCCTCGGCCTCGGATTCGCCAGCATCGACATCTCGAACCGAATCTCGCCTTATCGAAGACATAAAATCCCTCATACTATTATCTCCGCTTGCGTAGGCGCCCCTCACCGAATTTATAATCCATCATACCCCTTCAAAAGAACCTCGCCAGCGTCGTCTGCCCCGCCCCTCTCACCAGCTCCGAGTGGGGCCGCCACTCCCGCGCGGGCGTCCGGAGGCGCGTCGCCAAATCCGCCAGGGCCGCCTCCAGGGTATCGAACCTCCGTGGCTCGCCCGCCAGGGCGGCCCGGGCCGCCTCCCGGACGACCCAGACCCCCAGGGGAGCCCAGTACTCCTCGGTGATCTCCCGGACCGCGAGGATCGCTGACTGCCGCCTCATATCGGCGAGCCGCTCCAAAACGGCGAGGCGGGCGGCGTAGTACCCTCCGGCGAGGCTGCTATAACCCTTCTTCGGGCCGGGCCCCTCCCGGTCCGCGCCGATCCACGCCTCGCCGCCGGACCAGACCGACCTCGGGAGCCAGATCTCGATGAGCTCGTAGGTGAAGGAGCCCGGGGCGAGGAGGACCTCGAAGTGATTTCCCAGCCTCGCGCCGGAGAAGAGGAGGTAGTCGCCGACGGCCGGGTGGTCCTGGATGGCGGCGGCGAGATGCTTTCCCGCGATGTCGTCGGAGGCGGTGATCGACCACCTCGTGGGGACGAGCTTTCTATTTTTACCGAGGAGCCCCAGAGAAAGGAGCCTCGAGATCCCGTCCACCTCGACGCCGGAGGCGTAGAGCTCCCCGACGGCGTTGGCGGCCAATAGATCGGAGTCATCGACGACGGCGTCGACCTTCCGCGGGATCGACGGGTTCGAGGTGATCTCCATCTCCTCGATCGACCCCGACGGCCCCGAGGGCATCATGAACCCGTCGAACCTGAGTCGGCCCCTCGGGGGTTTGGCGAAGGTCACCTCTGTTCCCACCGGGGTCGAGGACATGGCGATCTCCTGGGCCATCTCCAGGAGCCTACCGGGATTTCGGGCGTCGGAGACCTCAACCTTTGAGGCCGACCTCACCATCGAGGACCGGAGGGCGACGATCTCCTCGACGCCCTTCAGAGCCAGCTCGCCTGGCCGGGAGAAGTGGAGGGGATCGAGGGCGAGGCCAGGGCTTGAGCCTGAGCCGAGGTTGAGCCCACCGCTCTCGTCCGCCGGGAGGAGGGGGCCGGCGGAGACCCTCGGGTAGCCGAACCTCCCCACGAAGACCTCCGGGGGCGAAGGCCCCTCGAGGGTCGTCCCGAGCTTCGGGAGCTCCGATGCCACCCGGAAGCTCCTCAGGATGGGGCAGACCGGCCTTCCGCAGAGCCCGCGCCCCTTGCACCGAACGCACCTCGTAGCCAACGGATCGAAAACGGCTTTTATAGGATATAGCCCCTATCATCGAGGCATGATGGAGATCAAGGGCGACCTCGTCCCGGCGATCGTCCAGGACGCCGAAAGCGGCGAGGTCCTCATGCTCGCCTACATGAACCGGGAGGCCCTGGCGAAGACCCTGGAGACGGGAAAAGCCCACTACTGGTCGAGGTCGAGGGGTAAGCTCTGGCTGAAGGGGGAGTCCTCCGGCCACTTCCAGAAGGTCGTTGAGGCGAGGATAGACTGCGATCTGGACGCGATCCTCCTCAAGGTCCGCCAGGAGGGGGGGGCGTGCCATACCGGCTATCGATCCTGCTTCTACCGCGACCTGGAGGGGAAGATCGTCGGAGAACGGGTCTTCGACCCCGAAGAGGTCTACCGGTGAGGGAGAGGTCGCGGGAAGGGGCGGAGGGGGGGGCGGCCGGGCGGTACACCCTCGCCAGAAGCCCCCTCCTCCGGGTCGAGGCGTCGGTGGAGGAGGGGAGGGTCCGGCTGAGGGGCGAGGGTCCGCTATCCCGCCTCCCCTTCGTGCGGTCCGCCCTGGGGATCGCCGACGGCCAGATCCCGGTCTCGGCCGGGGAGAGGCTGATCCTCTCCACCTGGTCTCCGCCGATTCCGAGCCGAGCCTTCGACCGCCTGGTGAAGAGCTACCTCAAGTCGTCTTTTGGGATCAGGACCCCCGACCAGGTGACCATATCCATCACCGAGGAGTGCCCCAACCGCTGCCTCCACTGCGCCCTCCCCGACTCGGGTCGCCACCACCGTCTGGAGCCGGGCGAAGTCGAGGACGTCGTCGGCCAGGTCCTGGATTTGGGAACGACCCTGGTCATCTTCGACGGCGGGGAGCCGACGACCTACCGGGAGCTCCCCGACCTGGTCCGGGCCGTAGACGACCGGGCCGTCACCACGATCTTCACCTCGGGGGCGGGTTTCACCCCCAAGCTCGCCCGGGAGCTGAAGGATGCGGGGCTCTTTGCCGTCAACGTCAGCCTCGACTCCGCCGCCGAGGCGGAGCACGACCGGATGAGGGGTAGGGCAGGGGCGTTTCGCGACGCCATGAGGGCCGTCGAGAACGCCCTCGCCGCCGGCCTCCTGGTGGACCTATACGCCGTCCTCCGGCGGGATAACGTCTCCGAGATCGGGGCGTTTCATCGCCTCGCCACCGAGATCGGCGCTGATGAGCTGACCTTCTTCGAGGTCGTCCCGACGGGGAGGTGGGCAGAGGAGGTCGGTTCGATCCTGTCGGTGGAGGACTACGCTGCCCTCGACCAGTTCGTCTCGGAGGCTCCGCCGCCCCGGACCTTCTCCGTCCCCGCCGCCTTCCGGGAAGTGGGCTGCTTCGCCGGGAGGAGCTGGATGCACATCACCCCGGAGGGGGACGTCTATCCTTGCGCCTGCCTGCCCCGGGTCGTTGGAAACGTCCGGAATGATCCAGTAAAGAGAATATGGAGAAAGATGGCGAAGTTGCCGTATCGGGGGAGGAAAATCTGTCCTGCGCGCAGTTTTCGGCAGAAAGATCAACACGTATTTATAGCCGATAATCGTGAGAATCAGCCCGATCAGAATGGAACTGACACAGATACAGCGGGAGATACTGACTGCGCTGATAAACTTACAACGCCGGGAGGGAAGGGCCGTTAAGGGGGAGGAGATCGCCTCGATCATCGACCGGAACCCCGGCACCATAAGAAACCAGATGCAATCCCTCAAGGCCCTCCACCTGGTGGAGGGGGTCCCCGGCCCCAAGGGAGGCTACCGAGCCATGGCCGCGGCTTACGACGCCATAAACCTGGACGCCGACGACGACGTGGTGGACGTCCCCGTCGTCAGGAACGGATCGCCCGTGGAGGGGGCCACCGCCAACGAGATCACCTTCTACACCGTCATGAGGCCCAACCAGTGTAGCGGGATCGTCCAGATCATCGGGAACATCCGGGACTTCAACATCGACGACGAGATCGAGATAGGGCCGACTCCTGTCAACAAGACCCACATCAAGGGGGTGGTCACCGGGAGGGACGACACCACCAACCGCCTCATATTCGACATAAAGGAGATGGCATCGATCCCCAAGATCCCGGTGAGGAACCTGGCGAGGCCCGCCATCACCATCGACCCCCAGATCTCCATCATCGAGGCGTGCCAGAAGCTCTCCGACTCGAAGGTCCGGGCCGCCCTCGTCGGGAAGAACGGCGACTCCAGGGGGCTCATCTCCCTGGAGGATCTCGTCCGAGGAGTGGCAGCCGGGAAGAAAGATCATCCGGTGGAGGAGGCGATGGAGAGGGAGTACGCCTCCGTCGAGGGCGATGAGCCGCTCCACGTCGCCATCAGCAAGCTCGGAAAGACCGGGGCGTGCCAGGTCGTCGTCACCGAATCCGACGTCCCCTTCGGGATGCTGGAGGCAACTGACCTCGTCCGCTGCATGGTCCGGTTCTGAGCCCCAGCCCGTGCGGCTCAGGAGATCTCCGTCCCCGAGTGGCCGCCCTCGGCCCCTCTTCTCAGATTTTCGACCTCGCCGCCGTAGACGACGGCGGCGGGGATCCGGCTCCGCTCCAGGATCTTCGCCGCCAGGGGGTCCACCGGCGACCGCGACCCCGCCTTCATCTCCGTCTCCATGGAGAGGCGGACGAGGTCCTGGTGGGTCATCTTCGTGTACTTGGTAGCCCCAGAATCGACCTCGGGGTCGGCGGAGTAGACCCCGTCCACGGAGGTCGCCACGATCAGCCGGTCGGCGCCGACGTACTCTGCCAGCAGCGCCGCCACGGCGTCGGTGGTCTGGCCCGGAGCCATCCCGCCCAGGACGACGACCCTGCCCGGAGCGGAGGCCAGAAGGGCGCCGGCGTAGGTCTCGGCCGGCTCGGGGGCGGCGGCTCTGCCCAGGGCGGCGATGAGGAGCATGGCGTTCAGCTTCGTCGCCCCGATCCCGAGGAGGTCGCAGAAGGCCTCGCTCGCCGCGAGGGCCCGGGCCTTCCCTATGTACTCTCGGGCGA
>Ga0334900_1004263_pt1 | contig 10105 bp, 15 predicted proteins | sample GraSluR3_MG_2_FD_207231 | JGI IMG/M metagenome (GOLD analysis project Ga0334900, IMG submission 207231) | Sludge microbial communities from methane-producing bioreactor in Wageningen University, Netherlands - Granular Sludge_31_08-R3 | ecosystem: Engineered > Bioreactor > Anaerobic >...
TTTTTATCTTGGCAAAGCCTTCTTTCACTTTCTCTTTGAAAATCTCAAGTTCTGATTTAAGCATATTTTATGGTTAATCTGGCTTATTTAATAAGCTTTTCTGCAGTCTCAGTTTTGCTTTTGAGACTCTTTTGAGACAACTCTGAGACTCGCCTGAGACACGCCCCATTCTTTCCTATATACGACACCCCTTCATTTCCACTGGAGTCTCAATTTTGCTTTTGAGACTCTTCTGAGACTGTTTTGAGACTCGCCTGAGACTTTTTAGAAGGCGTTTTTGCATTCGTGCGAGCCTGTGTATATGAGTTAATTTTAAAAAGAGAAACTGCAAATTCACCACTTTACAGAGTTAAATTTCAAAGAATGCTCCGTCTGGCCCAGGGTTTGCAACAGTAATGTTTTCATTAATCCTGCAAACTGCTCCCTGCGTTTCATGGATGTGCCCGGATATTGACAGAACCGCATCCTTTTTTTTCAGCGTATTCAGAAACTTTCTGAATGACATGTTCCCAACGCTTTCAGAAAACAGGTAGTCTGCGCATGTGTTGTGAGGCGGCCCATGAGTCATAAGCACAACAATTGTCGCTTGCTCAACCAGGCTTTTTTTTGATTTTACAAACTCTTCAAACTCTTTGTTTTTCTGCTCAAAGCCGCCAGTTCCATAGCCAATAAACAGCACATTATTTATTTTTAAGGCTTTTTTGTGCATATAAATCACATTCTTGCTGGCAGAGCATATTTTTTTCAGCTTAGCGCAGCTTTCATGGTTCCCCGGGATTACAAGGCATTTTTTTCCGATGCTGTTAAGAGCCCGAATGCTTTCTTCAAGCCCCTCCTCAAAAAAGCTAATGTCTCCAAGACAGGCAACTACATCTGCCTCTTTTCCCAGTTTTGCCGCTTTTTTCAAAAGTGTTTTTTCTTCATGTGTATCTGAGAACGCAAAGAGTTTCATTTTTTATCTCAAGCATTCTTTAATATTTTTAAGAGTTTCTTCTGAAGCCTGAATCCTTCCTTTTTGCCAGTCTGATATAATTCGCCTTGCTGCCCGGTCTATGTCAGGGATTCCCCTTTTTAGGAGGTAGTTGAGCTTACTGGCTAATTTTTTAAGAATTATTGCTTCTAATCTCTCATCCTGCTCATTATGGGACGAATTTCGCACATCTTCTGCTTCTTTTTTAGGCAGCTCAATTCCATAAAGGCTGCACAGGGCATTCTTGCTTATTTCAATAATCTTTTCCGCTGCAGGCTCCGGAATCTTAATCTTGCTTACATCCTTTGCCCCAATAAGCGCAAGCAGGACTTCATCTTTTTCATCAAAGGGAATCACCCCCGGGCTATCCATAAGAAATACCGAATCTTTCAGCTTTATCAGCTGCACCCCTCTTGTAAACCCGCTTGTAGGCGAGGTTCTTGTTTTTCCTCCCTTTGACAACGAGTTTATCAGCGAGCTCTTCCCTGTATTTGGATAGCCCACTGCACAAATTAATACGCTCTGCTTTCCTTTCTTCAGCAAGCCCTTTGAGATTATGCTTATTCTTGTTTTAAGTGCGTTAATCCCTTTTCCTGTTGCAGATGAGACCGGAAAAAATCCTTTGCTTTTCTTATCTGCTTTTCCACGGTAAAGGTCTGCCTTATTTGCAGCATAAATGAGCTCTTTTCCTTTGGCTCTGCATACCTGCTCTATTTCCTTATTGATAGTAAGATCAGGCATCCTGCAGTCTATTACATGGATAATTATGTCCGACCTTTCTATAAGAGAAAAAACAGAAAGCCTACTTCCCTGCTTCATTTTTTACCAGTTTGATTGCAAGCTCAATGTCTTTGTCCTGGACTGTTTTTTTCCCAGAGACTTTAGAGATTTTAATGGCTTCCTGAATGATTCTTGTTGCGTGTTTCTCGAGCTCTTCCCTTAGTTCTTCTGCTGCAGGCTTAGAAATCCTGAAGTCCTTTTCCCAGGCAGCTTTCTTTAGTTGGGCAATCGGAATCAATGTTTTGTTTTTTGGCATTTTTAACAGCCCTCAAAAATCAGACATTTCCTCAAAGGCTTTCAAAAAGCCCCTTCTTCTTAGCCATTCAACCTGGGATCGCCTGTACTTGTAGAGCACATCTCCTTTTGCATCGCCATCAAATTCCCATGGCTCAATTATCAAAAGGTCGTTTGGCCTTACCCACAGGTCTCTTTTCAGCCTGCCAGGTATCCTGCATACCCTTACCTTTCCGTCAGAGCAGATTACTCGGCTTCTTGAGCCGCCAAGCCTGGTTTCAAGAATGCCAAGCACCTGCCTTCCTTCAGGCAGCCTGACCCTGATTGGCTCTCCTTGCTCATCCGAGCCTTCGGTAAACCTGCTTCTCTCTCTTTTAGCCATGCTGTTCTAGAAAAGAGCTATCTTTATAAACATTTCTAATGGATTTTGGATAAAAATCAGGTTTGGCTTATGAAAAGGCTTATTTTTTTCTCGATAATAAAGCTGTGCTTCCTAATGTCTCACAAATTTCAACATTAGCTTTTTCGCTTATAACTTTCAATGTTTCCCTGACCATGTCTTTTTTACTTATTTCCGGGCTGTAAAAAAAAGACTTCAAAAACTTAATCTTAATTATGCCTTTTTTTTTAGCCCTACTTTTGATTTCACCAATCACAGAATCAGTTAACCCTCTCTTGCCGATTCTTATCTCTGTCCTGAGCTGAGTGCCACTTCCCATCTTCTTTTTATTATCTAGGCTTTTTGTTGCTTATTGGAATTTATAAATGCATAGCGTATTTGTTGTGTGTTTCACTAGTCAGTCGCCTTTGCTTTAAAAATAGAAAGATTTATATATCTTGCTGAGCAAAATTTAATTATGGAGCCGGAACCTTCACTGTTTAGGGAAGCGATAGAAGTCCTGAACTCATTAGGTCTTTATGATGTTATCCTGCCGTTTCTCTTTGTATTTACCCTCATGTTTGCGATTTTTGAAAAAACCCGGATGCTCGGCACAGAGAAAATAAACGGGATTGATGTCCCAAGGAAAAACCTCAATGCAATGGTTTCTTTCTGCATAGCCCTTATAGTGATTGCTTCTACAAGAATAGTAAATATAATTAATCAGATGCTCGCAAGCATCATCCTGTTCATTGTGCTTATATTTATATACCTTCTGACGTTGGGCGTGCTTTTCCATCCCAATGAGGATGAAAAGGAATTCAAGCTCCCGAAGTCAGTTAAGTATTCTTTCATGGCAGTTGGCGCTGTTGTGATAATCATTATCTTTTTTCAGGCAGCAGGAATGGGGGGGTTTGCTGGGAATCTTGGCGATTTCTTTATGGAGCATGTTTTAACTGGCACAGTCCTTACAACAATTATTCTGCTGGCTGTGCTTATTGTTGCAATGGCACTTATTGTAAAGGAGCCTAAAGGGTCAGATTCAAGAGGTGAAAAGAAATGAGCTTTAGCTTTCAGGAAGTATTTTACAGCTTAGAAAGAATCGGGTTTGGGGAAGTATTTATTCCCTTTATTCTTATATTTACTATAATGTATTCCCTAATGCATTATCTTAAGCTTTTTGGGGGAAGAAAGCAGCTGAATGTGGTGGTATCGTTTGTTTTTGCTTTCCTGGTTGTCGGCCTGAGCGTAACCTCGCAGATTCCGGACAGCCTTAATGTGGTTAAGATGCTCAATACGATTGTTCCCGCAGTAGTTGGGGTAATTATAGCGATTATTATGTTTTTTATAATCATCGGGGCATTCGGGGTAGATGTTAAAAGAAGCGGCAACCTGAGCGGCGTTTTTGTACTGCTGGGCGCCTTCATTGTGCTGCTAATATTTGGCAATGCCGCTGGTTGGTTTGGCACTACAGGAGCAGGCTTGCCAGAATGGCTTAGCTTTCTCAACGACCCCGACATACAGATGTTGTTCGTTGCGATTATTGTTTTCGGAATAATTATTTGGCTTGTGGTAAGAGAGCCGGGCGGCACTGATACAGACCAGAAAGGCATTACCGAAGGGCTTAAGAACTTTTTAGGTGCCCTTGGGCAACCCAGAGACAAGAAAAAAGACTAGGCATTTTTTCAGCAGGTATTTGGCTAATTAAGAATGGCATCAATATTCACATCAAACCTTATGGAATTTATTATGCCTATTTTTATTTTTATTTTTGTCTATGCAATCTCTTATGCCCTGCTTAGCTCAAGGAAATTCCTTGGTGAGAACAAAGGGGTTCATGCAATAGTTTCTTTAGTGTTTGCCTTTTTTATATCTACAACCGCCTTTAACTTTGCGTTTATCCAGTACTTTGTTCCTTCAGTGGTCTTAATCCTAATTGTGATAGTTTTTACTCTTCTTTTGGCCCAGCTTTTAGGCTTTAAGGAAATGGATATTATTACCAACATTTTCGGGAGTGAAAAAAACGCGAGCTGGTTTGTATTTATAGTGATAATCATTGTTTTGGTTTCTATACTTTCAAGTATTTACGGTCCTACGCTGCTTGAGCATGGGGCGTCTGATGGGAACCAGACAGAGTTAACAGAAGAGAACCAATTCACGGAAAACCTTATGAAAAGCTTTTTCAATGAGAAGGTGCTTGGCTTGGTATTAATATTTCTCGTCGCTTTCTTTGCTATGAAGTTCATCTCTAACACGTGAGCTTCTGGGCTCTTTTTTCTGCATGCCCCTCATTCCTGAAAGAACATCATTCATCTGGTGCACTCCGGACACAAACTGCGGCAGGAGCTCCCTGAAGACCTGCTGCATGGCTTTTATGTCTGTCCCGAATTCCTGGATATGCCCGTCGTATTCTTCCATCTTTGAGAACAGACTTTTGTAAATCTTCGAAACCTCATCTTCAACAGCAGCCATCTTGTTTTCGATATCGTCAATCCTGGTTTCAATCCTGTCTTTCCACTTTACGATTTTCTGAACATTCCTTATTAGCTCATCCCACTTTTCCTCGATGATGGCTTCGCTAATCTCCTGGATTCTTTCCATCATCTGCTCTCCTATCTGCCCCTGTTGAACTTGCGGTTCTTGGGTAGGAAAAGGAAACTGCTGCTGTTTTTGCTGCTCAGGTTGGTACTGGCCGAAATCACTCGGCGGGTCTTGCTGGCTATCGTTTGGCCAGCTTGGCATTTCAGGAGCCGTTGGTTGTTCAGCCCTGCTAGATTCTTCCCTTTCTGCTGGCTTGCTTGCAGGAGAAAAACCAGAAGGAACCGGCTCCTGCGGTGGATAAGAATTTTCTTCCTGGCTCTGGGAAACAGGGGAGCCAATCGTCTGCTTCAGGTCCAGCTGGTTTATTGCATCATAAATTGTTGATGTTTTGTGACCCTGGGCAATAAGCTCCTGCACTATTTGGTAGTCTGAAGCACCCTGACTTCTCTTAAAGGAAATTGTGCTCATCAGGCTTTGAAGCTCGTAATTTTCTGCCATTTTTTGTTTTTTAAGATTCTGCAATCCTTACTATTTGTGCTTTAATATTTATTTCTTTTCATTTATCTTTCTGTCAACAATCATTTCTACATCTTCCCTTGTTGCAAACTTAATGGGGTTCCAGAGCTGCAGGTATTTCTTAAGCGCGTCTGTTTCCTGTTTTTTTGCGACCTTTTTCATTTCATCCCTGATCTTAAAAAGCGCTTCCTTGATTTCCTCGAGCTCCTTTCTGAATTCGGTAAGCTCCTCATTGGTTGACTTTGAAAGAGCCTCGCTTCTTCTCTGAAAGCTGACAAAGTTCTGCTCCATTAGCTCAAATTTTCTTGAAACAAGATTTGTCTTTTCCTCATCCAGCTTTAGCCTTCTGTTTATGTTTTCCAGGTTATTTGCAAGCAGGTCTGCTTCTCCTTTATGCTTAGGCTCTTTCTGAGCTGGGGGCCTTTGCCCGAATCCCTGGTTGTCCATAATCTTTTTTACAGGGAGCGCATTTATAAAAGTTCTCTTTTTACAGCTTTCCAGCCCAACAATCTTTATATATGGATGCGAAAAGCCAGGATGAATGCTTGAACATTTATTGAGGGAAGTGCCTGACTTTTTCTGCATAAGGTGCGGCTCAAAAATCGGCTCATCAGATTTTCATCTTTATTCAGGCAGGACATATAAAGTTCTTTTCTGCTCTTCATGCAAAAACACCCAGGTAAAGGCAATAAAGTATATTGCGTTTCACGATCCAAAAACAAAAGTAATAAAAATTCTCAACGGGAAATAGGCTTCATCATGTATAGCCCGCTTTTTCTGTAGCCCTGTTTTCTGTAATATCCCCTTACTCCGATGCCAGAAATCACCTTAACCTTTTTTGCACCCTGTTTTTGGGCAATTGTTTCTGCTTCTCTCAACAGTTTTTTTCCGATTCCCTGGTGCTGAATCTTTCCTTTAAGCCCAATGCCTGAAGCCTCCCCGTAAACGTGCAGCTCCCTTATTATTGCTTCCCTTACCGAGATTTTTCGGCTTTGCTGCTTGGAAATCCTCAGCCTGCAGAAGCCATATATTGACCTTCTGCCAGGGCTTTCCATGCTTATAAAAAACTCTTTTCCTTCAGATGCAGTATAGCTTTGGCAGAAGATTTTTTTTTTCGGGTTAAGGGCCTGCTTTTCCGTTTCATTTTCTGCTCTTGCAGCTTCCCTTGACCTGATTTCCTTGCTTTTTATTCCAATACCCTTTTCTATCAAAACCTGCCTGAGATTTGTAAGGGTTACTCCTGCCTCAATTACATTTCCGGGAATGTCTCTCTGGATTCTCATAACCCTGACATACCTCGGCAGCCTGGGAAGGATGCTGTTAAGTATTCTTGAGGCAGACTCATTTGTTATTGCTTTGTATTCTCCTGCTTTCCACATCCCATATAGCTTTGTTCCCTTAACAACAAGAACGGGGTATATCTTGAGCATATCCGGCCTGAACCGCTGATCAGAAAAAAGCCTAAGCATCTGCTCCTTGTCTTTCTTTTCACTGCTTCCTGGCAGCCCAAGCATAAAATGGTAGTTTATCTTAAACCCAAGGTTTTTCAGCTCTTTGGTTGACCTTGCAGTATCATCCACACTATGCCCTCTTTCAACAGATTTTAGTATTTTATCGCACACGCTCTGCACTCCAAGCTCCACCCTGGTTGCGCCGAGCTGCAGCATCTTCCTGCCATGCTCAGCAAAGCCGTAATCCGGCCTGGTTTCGATAGTAAGCCCAACGCACTTTATTTTGCTTTTTTTATCATTGTAAGCCTGCTCTTTTTCAAGGCTTGCCGAGCCCTTTAGCTTATTCAGTCTTGAATGAATCCTGTCAACCCTTTCCTTGCTTCCAACCTCTCCCGGAAGCTCAAAGAATTCCCTGAATTTTCTTATATTCAGCTTTCCACATCTCATAAAGACCCTGGAAAAGTCATTAAGTGCCTTGAAGCAGTATGCAATAAACCTTTTTTGGTAATCCCATCTCACAGCAGGAAACGTTCCGCCCATGATTATAAGCTCAATCTTCTGGAACTCGTGCCCCATAACAACATATTGCTCAAGCCTATTAAAAACCTGAAGATAGGGGTCAAACCTGTTTCTTATCGCCCTCATTGTTGCAGGCTCCCTTCCGGTGTAAGATTGCGGGACATTGCCAAAGAAGCTATCCACGCCGCCAGGGCAGTATATGCATTTTCCATGCGGGCATTTTGCCGGCTGGGCCATCACCGCGCATGGAGCCACGCCGGAAAGAGACCTGGTTGGCTTGGTAATCAGCCTCTTTCTGAGCACTTCAAAAAGCCCTTCATCTACACTCATAAGTATCTCTATATTTGTCGGGAGTTTTTTTATCGCATATTTTTTCGCAAGCTCAATCTTGAGGTTATTAAGCTTCTTTTCAGAAATAGAGCTATCTGAAATTATCCTCGCAGCCAGCTCACCAAAAAATTTCTTTTTCATAAAATAAGAAAACTGCTTTATGCTTTTAAGCCTTCTGAATCCTTCCGGATTTTTGCGGACAGTTCTTCAAGCTTTTTGAAATCTGCCTCTGGCCCAAGCTTTGTTGTCAGGTATCCAGGATACTCTTTGAAAAACACCCTTTCTTTGCTTATTATAGGCTTCCATTCTTCCCCAAGCCCATGCATGGGATACAGCTTGACATGAGCATGGTTTACACCCATTCCCTCAGCAATAATTCCTACCCTTTTAGCATTTAGCGACTTTTCAAGCAATCTTGAGACTATTTTTACAGCATTCATCAATTCCGAGTATTCCTTGCCAGGCATTTCTGTTATGTTTGAGCCAAAGTGCTTTTTAGGTATAACAAGGGCCATTCCTTTTGTATTGGGGTAGATGTCGAGAAAGGCAATATGCTTTTCATCTTCCCAGACCTTAAAGCAGGGGGCTTCCCCCTTTGCAATTTTGCAGAATATGCATGCTTCCATTTTTAACACCATGGAGCCAAAACCCAAGCTTACATGTAAAGGTCGCTTATAAGCCCAACCGCAGCCATTGTTGAAACAAGAAGCCCTGCAATCATGCTAAGGGTCCCTACAACAGGAAACCACACGATAACCGCAAGAGGTATGCATATGGCAGCAAGCCAGGCAGAGTTGTTCTTTTCAATAATTGCAAGTATAAAGCAGACCAAGGAAAGTGGCAGCACCCAGCTCCATGCAATGTATTTGTAGGTTTCCCCGACAAGCGCAATAAAGAACCCTGAAGCGATTATAATCTCAAGAAACATCTGAATCAGGTTAATGATGTTTAGCTCTTTCCTTGGCTCTTTTGGCTTTGGAAGGCTTTTCTGTTGCTTTGCTTGCGATGAAGGACGAGCTTTTTTTTCTTTAGTTGCGGGCTTTTTTGCAGTCCTGACAGGTGCTTTTGTTTTTCTGGAAACAGGCTTTTTTTTCGTTGACTGTGCTTTTTTTGCTGGTTTCTTTTTAGGAGCAGCTTTTTTTGCACTCTTTTTTGAAGAGGCTGGCTTTTTTTTCGTTGCCATATAAGATTTCCAATATTGGGCCAAATATTTAAATATTTTTGTTTTCTTTTAAGTTAATACCCTGTTTTGCTTTTTTTCTCTCAGCTTCCTTTCTGATAACCATTGCTGCTGCAAGCACTACCCCTACAGTGATGGACGCATCTGCAAGGTTAAAGTAAGGAATATTTAGTATGCTCACAAAGTCAACAACAAACCCCCTTTTTAGCCTGTCTATCAGGTTTCCAAGAGCGCCCCCGCAGATTAAGGCTACAGGAATATCAAGACCTTCTTTTTTTATTTCCTTAAGCTTATAAATTGCTGCTGCAATAAAAGCAATAGATATTGCTGAAAGAATTAGCGCCTGCCCTTTCAAAATCCCAAACGCAGCACCTGTATTTCTTATAAGATGAAAGCCCAGAAGCCTTATGCCAAGCGCACTTGCCTCAAACTCAAAAGGAAAAGCCAGGTAGAGTAGCTTAAGCACCTGGTCTGTCAGGGCAACAAAAGCCAAAACAGCAAAGAAGCGGAATTTTTCAAAATCGTCTCTTTTCATTCTGCTTCTCTAGTGCGTAAAGCCTCTGGTTGATGCTTTCAAGAAGAACCTTTAGCATCTCCAGCTTGGAGTTGATTATCTCAAATTCCTTTTGTATGCTTCCGGCTTGCTGTGCAGGCTGCTCCTGGTGCTGGTAGTAAGGCTGGCGGGGCTGCTGGCTCTGAAACCCCTGGCCATGGCCGCTGTATTCGTGATCAGCCAGGCTGCTCCCAGATCCAAAAGAGCCTTTGTCCTGTGAAAAACTGCTCTGCCCGGAGCCAGTGTCAAGGCTGCTCTTAAAGTCATCCAGGTCTAGGTCATCATAACTATCCTTTTTCTTAAAAATCTTCCCGAAAAAACCCATCATTTCACCCTTGCAAATATTCCCGAGGCCCACGCCATCGGGCGCTCAACCAGCCACGCCCTCAAAAACCTTCTTTCAGGGATTATCATTATATTCTTGCTGAAATACAGGTAGCTCATTTGCATAAAGCTCGTTTCATCAATGAAGCTAAAGTATTCCTTTTTAAGCATTCTGCTCCTTTCTTCATAAGAAGGCTCATCGTAAATTTGTTCGACAACCTGCTGCCTGCTCTTGTTGAATTGCCACAGCGCTCCTTCCTTCAAAACAATCTTCCGGTCTTTCTTCTCTCCGAAATCCTCGGGGGAATCTCCAAACCTGAGCGTTTCT
>Ga0334900_1004273_pt1 | contig 10081 bp, 8 predicted proteins | sample GraSluR3_MG_2_FD_207231 | JGI IMG/M metagenome (GOLD analysis project Ga0334900, IMG submission 207231) | Sludge microbial communities from methane-producing bioreactor in Wageningen University, Netherlands - Granular Sludge_31_08-R3 | ecosystem: Engineered > Bioreactor > Anaerobic > Unclassified...
TGAAATTTACTAAAACTATGTCCAAGTGGTTTTCTGCAAATGCTTTTCGGATATCCTATTCTCTCTTAGACTTACCTATTTTGTCCAAGTGATCGCTATTTGCAGATTTCAGTGACTCTTTATAGCAGCCTCTTTGAAAAGCGTCCGTCCACTTCATGCTTGACAGGATTCCTGTCAAGAGGCTTTGTGGGCAAAACATAAGAAAAGCTGGATAAAATATGGAATCACGTCCCTCGTGGCAGGAATACTTCATGAAGATGGCATTTTTAGCGTCCAGCCGTAGCACGTGTCTGCGGCGGGCAGTGGGTGCCGCTTTGGTGCGAGACAACCAATTGATCTCCACCGGTTATAATGGCAGCCCCAAGAACAGCCCGCATTGCGCTGAAACCGGGTGCCTGCGAGAGCAACAGAATGTTCCATCCGGGGAGAAGCACGAGCTATGCCGCGGGGTTCACGCGGAGCAAAACGCGATCATCCAGGCGGCGATCAACGGCAGCAGCACACGCGGCGCGGTGTTATATTGTACCCATCAGCCTTGCAGCATCTGCGCCCGCTTGATTATCAACGCAGAGATCAAACAGGTTTTTGTAGCAAACGCTTATCCGGATGAACTGGCGACGCGGCTGTTTCAGGAAGCCGGGATAGGTATGATTCTGATGAATCTGGAGACAGGCGAATCACGGAGGCTAACCTGATATGCTCAAGACATTTAGTGCAAAAGACCTGATCCTGATCGCAGCATTGGCGGCGGTGGGAATAGCGATCAAGCCCCTGGTGGGTCCCTTTTTCAAGATACTTTCGCGTCCCATGGGCATACCCGGCGGATCATTTGCCGGCGGATTCTATATGATGTGGCTGGTGTTGGCGGTGGTGATCGTGAACAAACCCAATACGGGAATAATGTTTGGCATTTTACAAGCGATTGGTGTGTTGATATTCGGCATTTCCGGAAATCAGGGCGCACTCTCGCTGGTATCGTATGCCATCCCCGGGATCATCGCGGATCTGGTATATTTATCATACAGAAAGCGGGCGCATCTGGTCTCTCAGATATCCATCTGCGCGCTTAGTAATGCTGCCGGAGCATTGATTTCAGTAATTGTGATGTTCAACCACCCCCCTCTGATCATCATGGCAGTGGCGGGGATGGCGATAGCATCCGGCGTGGTAGGCGGTTTTTTGAGTTATAGAATTTATAGAAGCATCAAAGAAATGAGGATAATATGAGCAAACATATCGTAATATTGTTGCTGCTTTGTAGTCTGAGCCCCCTGATGGCGCTGTTGATCGTGGACGCCAAAGGTGAGATCCACGAATACCCCTACGAACATTTTTTCAGGCTCCAGGGCGAGGACTTTGAGACGACCAAGGAAGTGGATAAAGAGATCGTTACAAATACCTGGAAGGGCATTCGTTTCGACCGCTGGCTGAAAGAACAGAAGCTGGGCGATTTTGCTAGGATATCCTTCAAATCCGGAGACCGCTATGAAGTGAACTTCAACCGCGCGGAGTGGGACACCCTTACCTGCTATCTCGCCTACAGTGGCGAGGGCAAGATATTCCCCAAAGAACAGCTCCGGATCATCTTTCCCCACCTGAGAAGCATGCACTGGGTGCGGGATGTGATTCAGGTTACCTTGGATAACGCGAAGCAGATTCCGATGCCCGTGCGCTTCCTTAACTGGAACAAGTTCTTCATAGACCGTGAACTGGTGAAAGATCCCAAGCCCTTCAAGAAAATCGAGGGCTATCCGCTGGATGATTTTGTAGGAGAACTCAGCGACGCGCAGGTAAAGGATGTGGTGCTTTACAGTTCAGACGGTTTGATCCAGAACCTCAGCTATCCCTCCCAATTGGGGGGTGCGGTTTTTGAGCGGGATCCCAACGGCAAGATGAACCTGAAAAGCCCACAGATTCCCGGCGGGATGTGGATGAAGGACGTGGTATATCTGCAGGTGGATCAGCTTGCGATCATCAGCCCAAACTCTCCTTCCGCCCTGATCCATTTGGCAAAAACCCTTAATTGGCAGATCACTATAAAGAGTCACTGAAATCTGCAAATAGCGATCACTTGGACAAAATAGGTAAGTCTAAGAGAGAATAGGATATCCGAAAAGCATTTGCAGAAAACCACTTGGACATAGTTTTAGTAAATTTCATTGTTTTGATCACCAAAACCTGCAAATCGGGCAATGTTTTGTCCAAGTGGTTGTCACTATAATCAGCTTCAAATCAAGATAACAATTCCCGTAATGATATATGCAATATACCAGTACGTGTTTCGTTAGGTAGTATTTAGAGTCTTGGATTTGTATCTATTTTGGAATTTGCAGTTTTCGGTGACCCAATTTGCAGATTTCAGTGACTCTTTTCAAGAACCCGGTAGATAGCAATCCCTCCATTCACACGGAAGCACTGAAAGACCACAGGTTCACAAAAGTGTGTTACGTCATTCTTGGGGGCTCACAAAAGATCGAAACTCGCCATTGGCATGAAGTAAAGAGAGCAGTTTACAACTATATCCTCAAGCACAAGCCCGGTTTTCAAATATCCGGATCATTCAGATATTCTAAAGATAAAACGGAGTTTAGAGCTCCATTAACTCTTGATGATGGCTACTTTACCGAAAGCAATTTGAGCGCATCAGACATGGTAAGACATTCACGAAAAGCGTTACAAGCTGCAGGTTATGATCCTGAGAAGGACTTAATAGTTGCATTTGAATATACAGATAAAAGGAAAGCATAGTGAACGCAGCACAGCACAGCAAAATCGTAAACTTCATCTGGAGCATTGCAGATCAAGTGATACATTTTGTGGTAGATGCCAGCAAATACCGAGACATTATCCTCCCCATGACAGTATTGCGAAGATTGGATGTTCTCCTTGAACCTACGAAACAGGATGTTTTAAGGTTAAAGGCTCAACTCGATGCTGCGGGAATTGCCAATCAGGAAGCTGCATTGTGTGGGGCGGCAAAGCAATCATATTACAATACTTCACCTTTTATTCTTCGTGATCTGAAAGCTACCGCAAACCAGCAGAAACTAAAGGCAAATTTTGAAAACTATCTGGACGGATTCTCTTCAAACGTACAGGACATCATCAAGAGATTCAAGTTTAGAGACATGATCCCAACACTATGCGACAGTGATTCATTGGGGCCATTGATTGAGAAATTCATGGATAATGACATAAACCTGGCTCCGATCCCGGTACTCGATGCTTCTGGCAAAGAAATTCATCCTGCTTTGGATAATCACTCAATGGGCACTATCTTTGAAGAGCTTATCCGAAGATTCAACGAAGATAACAATGCCTCTGCTGGTGAGTATTTTACCCCAAGAGATGTTGTGAATCTGATGGCAGAGCTAATCTTTGTGCCCATTGCAGATAAGATAGAATCCGGCACATATCTTGTATATGACGGAGCCTGCGGAACCGGAGGAATGTTAACTGTCGCAGAGGAACGACTTCAAGATTTAGCTAAAGCAAACCATAAAGATCTTGCAATTCACCTCTTTGGGCAAGAAGCCAGCGCAGAAACCTATGCTATTGCTAAGGCAGACCTTATCATTAAGGGAGAGGGCATTGAGGCAAATAATATTGCCTATGGCTCAACCCTTTCTAAAGACGGTTTCCCTTCTCATAGCTTTGATTTTATGCTTTCCAATCCTCCCTATGGCTCTGATTGGAAGAAAGATCTTGAGCTCATGGGCGGTAAAAAGGAGTTTGCCGATTATCGCTTTATCGTGAACCACGCAGGAGACCCCGAATACAGGATGCTCACTCGTACCAGCGATGGACAGATGTTGTTTCTGGTAAATATGCTCTCCAAGATGAAACAGAATACCACCCTGGGCAGCAGAATTGCCCACGTACACAATGGCAGCGCGCTCTTCACCGGAGACGCGGGAAGTGGAGAGAGCAATATCCGCAGATGGATCATCGAAAACGATTGGCTTGAAGCCATAGTGCAGCTGCCCGACAATATCTTTTACAATACCGGTATCAGCACCTATATCTGGATTCTATCCAACCGCAAAGAAGAACGTCGCAAAGGCAAAATCCAATTGATCGATGCCAGTAAATGGTTTGAACCGCTAAAGCGCAACCTGGGAAAACGCAACCGCGAGCTCAGTGAACAGCATATCCAAAAGATCGTGGAAGTCTTTACCCGTTTCGAAGAGACCGAGGAATCCAAAATCTTCCATAGTGCAACCTTTGGCTATTACAAGGTCACGGTGGAGCGCCCCTTAAGAGCAAAGGATATTGACGCTGAAACAGCATATAAAGCCGCTGAGATCAAAGCTTTGAAAGACGCAGGCAAGATCAGCCCCGATGGCCTGCCAGTGATCAAAAAGATACACGGCAACCATACCAAGCCCGAGCCTCTGAAAGGACTCTTTACGCAAGAGATCAAAGGGAAAAACAAAGTAGTGGAATATGAGCCTGATCCGGAATTGAGAGATACGGAGCAGGTTCCGCTAATGCACGAAGGTGGAATTGAATGTTTCATTTCTTCCGAAGTGCTGCCCTATGCCCCCGATGCCTGGATTGATGAAAGCAAGACCAAGATCGGCTATGAAATCAGTTTCACCAAACACTTCTACAAACCTACACCTATGCGAAGTATTAAGGAGATTGTGGCAGATATAGAAGCTTTGGAAAAAGAGGGGGATGGGCTTTTACAGGAGATACTCAGAGGACTGTTACTGTGAATACTTCATACGTACCAAAAAATTGCACACTACCTGTCCTCGATTACATTCCCTATCACTGGAAGGAGATACGGAGCAAGTACTTGCTTGAAGAGAGAGATGATAGGTCATCTGATGGAAATGAGGATTTACTGTCGGTCTCCCAATACACTGGAGTAACAAAAAAACGGAAACAAATATCAGGATCGAACGATTCCAGGGCTTCCTCACTTGAAGGTTACAAACAAGTTGATCAAGATAATCTGGTCATAAACATCATGCTGGCTTGGAATGGCAGTTTGGGAGTATCTAAATATCAAGGGATTGTTAGCCCTGCATATGGAGTTTATAAGATCAATAACGTAGTATATCCTACTTATCTTCACTATCTTGTAAAATCAGAGGAGTATAAAACCCTGTTTCGAATGTATTCAACTGGAGTAATAGATAGTAGATTGAGACTATACTCTGATCAGTTGTTTTCTCTTAGGTTCATAGTTCCATCTTACACTGAACAAGAGCAGATAGCCCATTATCTCGATTACAAAAACCATCTGATCAATAAGTATATCCGCATCAAGAAGAGGCAGATCGAACTTCTGAAAGAACTGAAGCAAGTGGTCATCAATGATGCCGTAACAGGCAAGATTGATGTTCGCACCGGAAAACCTTATCCCAGATACAAAGACAGTGGAATTGATTGGATAGGGATGATACCAGAAGAGTGGGAAGCAAGTAGAGTTAAGTACTTATGTAACATAAATGCTAATACATTACCTGAAAATACTGATCCTGAGTTTCGATTCATCTATCATGACATAGGAAGTGTTGGAACTGGAGAGTTATTAAAACAGGCTGAGTGCACTAAGTTCGCAAAGTCTCCATCAAGAGCTCGTCGTGTTGTATATACAAATGATGTTATTATCTCGACTGTTAGAACTTATCTCAAGGCTGTTTATAGTTTTGAAAACATAACCGAGCCGACTGTAGTATCTACTGGATTCGCTGTGTTTACTCCTCGAGAAATGTTGCTACCTAAACTGTTAAAATATTGTATGCTTGGTGAATCGTTTATTCAGCAAGTTGTTATAAATTCAGTAGGAATTGGGTATCCCGCGATCAATGAATCTGTTTTAGAACGTTTGTTCTTGATATACCCAAATGATGTTCAAACACAAATCACAATTGGATCATTTTTGGAAGAAAAAACGAGGGGAATTGACCTGCTACACGAACGGTTATCCCTATCCATTTTCAAGCTAAAAGAACTCCAAACCCGTCTCATCTCCGATGTAGTAACCGGAAAGCTTGATGTGCGGGATATCGAGATTCCTGACTATGATGAAGAGCAAGAAGAGTATGATGAAGTTGTGGTTGAGGATAGCTTAGAGGAGGTAGGTGATGCCGACTGATACCAGTGAATACGGCTTGGAAAGCCTGATCGTGGAATCCCTGGTGGGGGAAGCATACTACCTCCAGGGTGATCCGCGTGATTTTGACCGAGAGTACGCTCTTGATCTTCCTTTGCTTCTGCGCTTTCTGGAAAACACTCAGCCCGATGTATATACCCAATTGGATATAGCCAATCCGGGACCCAAGCGCGTGCAATTCCTGCACCGGCTTTACAGTGAGATTGCCAGGCGGGGCATTGTAGATGTGCTCCGAAGCGGCATCAAACACGGTCCCTGCGGTATAGAGCTATACTATAGCAAGGCCTCAGCAGAAAACCAAAAAGCCGGAACTTTGCACCAATCGAATATCTTCAGCGTTACCCGTCAACTGCGTTACAGTCAAAATGAGACTGCCTTGGCTCTTGATCTGGCGATCTTTATCAACGGCTTGCCTATTGCCACCTTTGAGCTGAAAAACAAGCTGACCAAGCAGACAGTCCATGATGCCGTGCAACAATATAAAAGAGACCGTGATCCCAAAGAGCCGATCTTTAGCTTTGGGCGTTGCCTTGTGCACTTTGCCGTTGATGATCACGAAGTAAAGATGTGCACTCACTTAACGGGCAATGCCTCATGGTTTTTGCCTTTCAACAAAGGCTACAAGGATGGCGCGGGCAATCCCCCTAATCCCAATGGAATTGCCACGGATTATCTTTGGAAAGAGGTTTTAAGCAAAGAGGGCATATCAGATATCATCGAAAACTACGCGCAATTGGTAGAAGAGAAGGACAGTAAAGGCCGCAAGCATCGTAAGCTGATCTTCCCCCGTTATCATCAGCTTGATCTGGTGCACAAGCTCTTGGCAGATGTAGATATTGAAGATTTGGGCAAGCGTTATCTAATCCAGCATAGTGCCGGCAGCGGTAAGAGCAATTCCATTGCCTGGCTGGCTCATCAATTGATCGACCTTAGGCGAGCAGGCAAGCCGCTCTTTGATTCCATAATCGTGGTCACGGACAGGCGCATTTTGGACAAACAGATCAGAGACACGGTGAAGCAATTTGCCCAGGTGAGCTCCATCGTTGGTCATGCCGAAGATTCCGGCGGCTTACGCAAGATGATCAGCTCCGGGAAAAAGATCATCATCAGCACTGTACAGAAGTTCCCCTTTATCCTGAAGGAAATCGGCAATGAACACCGGGGCAATAAGTTTGCCATCATCATCGATGAAGCGCACTCCAGCCAGGGAGGTAGAATTACGGCTAAGATGCACAGTGCCTTATCAGAGGTGGTGCAGGAATATGATGAGATGGATTTGCAGGATAAGATCAACGCCATCATGCAAAGCCGCAAGATGCTGAAGAACGCGGATTACTTTGCCTTCACCGCCACACCCAAAGGCAAGACTCTGGAGATCTTTGGAGATCCGGAGCCCATGGGAGATGAGACACGCCATCGCCCCTTTCATAGCTACACCATGAAACAAGCTATCCAGGAAGGCTTTATCCTGGACGTTTTGGCAAGCTATACACCCGTCTTGAGCTTTTACAAGCTAACCAAGACCATTGGTGATGATCCTCAATATGATGCCATGAAAGCGAAAAAGAAGCTGCGCCGATATGTGGAAGGCAATGAACACGCCATTCGCCAAAAAGCTGAGATCATGATAGACCACTTTCATGAAAGCGTGATCGGTAGCGGCAAGATTGGCGGTAAAGCCAGAGCTATGGTGATCACCAATGGGATCAGACGAGCAATTGATTATTATCAGGCATTTGGCGCGTATCTATTGGAGCGAAAAAGCCCATATAAAGCCTTGGTGGCGTTTTCCGGTGAGCATCTGCTGGATAAGCAGAAAGTAACCGAAGCCAGTCTGAACGGGCTGCCTAGCGCTAAGATAGCTGAAAGATTCAAAGAAGATCCCTACCGCTTTCTCATCGTGGCTGATAAGTTTCAAACAGGATATGATGAGCCGCTACTGCATACTATGTATGTAGACAAAACCCTTTCCGGCATCAAAGCTGTGCAGACTCTTTCCCGACTGAACAGAGCTCATCCGCAAAAACACGATACTTTCATCCTGGACTTCGTGAACGATCAGGACACCATCAACAAAGCATTTCAGGATTATTACAAGACTACTATCCTGGCAGATGAAACAGATCCTGATAAGCTGCATGACCTCAAAGCCGCTTTGGATGGTGCACAGGTATATACTCAAAGCGACATAGATCAATTGGTGCAGCTCTTCTATGAGGGTGCCAAACGTGACCGGCTGGACCCGATATTGGACAGCTGTGTGAAGATCTACACGGATGATCTGGATGAAGATCAACAGGTGGATTTCAAAGGCAAAGCCAAAGCCTTTACCAGGGCCTACAACTATCTGTCTGCCATATTGCCCTTCAATAGCGCGGAATGGGAAAAACTCTCTACCTTCCTTAGTTTTCTGATTCCCAAGCTGCCCGCTCCGATGGATGAAGACCTTTCACAAGGCATTTTGGAAGCCATTGATATGGACAGCTATCGGGTGGAGAAGCTCACACCACTGCGCCTGAAACTGGATGATGATGACGCCGAATTGCAGCCCTTTAACCCTCAAGGCGGAGGGGGCAAAGCGGAGCCGGAGCTGGACTTTCTTTCTAATATATTGAAGCAGTTCAATGAGCTCTTCGGCAATATCGAATGGAATGACGAAGATAAGATACGAAAGCTGATCACCATAGAGATCCCGGATAAGCTCAGAAACAACCAAGCATATCAGAACGCCATAAAAAACAACGATCGGCAGAATGCACGTTTTGAACACGATAAAGCCCTACAGGAGATCATTATATCATTCCTGGCAGATCACACGGAGCTGTTCAAACAGTATAGCGATAATCAGTCATTTAAGAAGTGGCTGCAAGAGACGATGTTTGGGGTGACATATAATGGCGACTATGATAATCAATCAAGGAGATTTCCAAATGAATAGTAGTTCATTGGTAAAAGTAGCTAGTAGCATTCAGTTTGATGACAGGGTAGCTCGTTTAATGAAATACTCTGAACCTGAACTTCATAAGCTTCTGCTGAAGCTTTTCTCTGAAATACAAAGGGATGACCAAGTATTCATAACCCACGGAGTTAATGAACTTGGCAAAGACTTGATTATTGTTAAACCTGACAGAATAACATCATATATAACTGGAGTCATTGTTAAGAAGGGAGAACTAAGTGGGGCATCCCATGGAGATATTGACGAGATCAAAGAAAGGGCTGATTTATTCAAGAAGCTGAGCAACAAAGCTTATGGAGAGATCAGAAGTCAGGTAGTACAAGCTGGTTTCCACCAAGATATCATCCCTGGAACAGCAACGGATTTTAGAATTGACAAGATTTTACTAGTTATTGCTGGTACAATTACAAGGAATGCAGTGACAAGACTTAAAGAACTTACGTCGCAGGGTATTGTGGTGTTGGATATCAAGTGGTTGATTGATAATTTTACGGAATACTACCCCCAGGTGTTCTTTGATGCAGAAGTATGTGACTACGTTTCAAAGTGTATAGCTGAGATTGAGCAAGAACATTGGCTTGCTAAAAACGATGTTCCATTATCCAAGTACTACGTAGAGCCAACAATTACAAAATATAAGTTTGAACTCGAGATAACAGATAAAGCACTAGACGATGTCTTTAAAAACAGAACAATGGACTTCAACGAGATTAGTGATTTGATAACTAACAAAAAATCTGCGCTCATAGTTGGGGAACCCGGCTCTGGAAAAACTGGAATGCTCAGTAGATTAACTCTTAGTTATTTGAGTTTTGCATCAGAGAAGCTTACAATCAGCGATAATGGCTTAATTCACTTGCCCACTTACATTCGAGCTACGAGTTTGGTATAAAGAGTCACTGAAATCTGCAAATAGCGATCACTTGGACAAAATAGGTAAGTCTAAGAGAGAATAGGATATCCGAAAAGCATTTGCAGAAAACCACTTGGAC
>Ga0334900_1004279_pt1 | contig 10063 bp, 7 predicted proteins | sample GraSluR3_MG_2_FD_207231 | JGI IMG/M metagenome (GOLD analysis project Ga0334900, IMG submission 207231) | Sludge microbial communities from methane-producing bioreactor in Wageningen University, Netherlands - Granular Sludge_31_08-R3 | ecosystem: Engineered > Bioreactor > Anaerobic > Unclassified...
GGATAATCTCATGGCTCTGGATACCAAGTCTAACAGCTTGGGCGATGCTCGGGATTACATTAAAGCCCTTGCCCCCTGGATCAAAGACGATCAGATCGAATACGACTCCGAGATGAATCCTGTAGGTGTCTCCGGAGCGCATACACCGTTCCCGCCATTTCATTGGAAGTGTAGAACTTCTACAGAGATCGAATGATCTGTTTTCTGGTTATTCCTCATTACTTAAGAAACAACTCAATGATGTTACTTGGTGTTTTCATGACTAGCAAACCGAATAATACAATAGTAACGATAATCCAAAACCAGCGATAAAGAGTAAAAAACCTAAATCGAATACCATCAGCTTTTGTTCTATAATTCTCCAATTCTCCCGTATCTATGAGATGCTTATACCTATCAAGAAAACCAATGTGATCGTCTCTAAGTTTTTTAATTGCCACACTTTCACCGATAGTGCGAAATATAAAAGTTAACAGAAATACAAACCAAAACATCCAAAACACAACGACAATATCAGTGCTGAAAATCTCCTGCTTGCCATCGCTTAAAACTCCAGTGATGATAACAGTAAAGAGCAATGTTAACAAAATGAACATTAAAGAGGTTAGCTGAGATTGATAGCTGGTGACTACATCTCTTATTGCCTTATTGGTAGTTATGATCTGGTTCTCAATTTGGTGCTTTGTTTCCAGATAGTCCTTCGTACATTGCTTGGATACTAAACTGAAATTAGATTTAATCGAGAGTAATGTGTCTGTATCATATTTGTATATATTACCGTCAATAAAATGAAGACTCATTATGTTTCTGGCAATCTCAAGACTTTCAGAAAAGGTTCTATTACAATATACCCATTCATATATTCTGTATAACTCATTCTGAGAGCTTAGTCCATCAATAGAATGGCTCTGTCTTTCTTTCTTCTTTAAACCACACAACGTCCCGACTATTTGGGTCTTATCTATCTTGCTGTAATTCATAAGAAAAACCGCTGACAAAGCATTTCTATAACTGTTGAATATTGCTTCAAGTTCTTTATTGCTTAGTTCAAGATTGGCAAAATCATCAGGCGTGAGATTCACTTCATACGCATTTTCAAAACTGCAACCATCATTTCGCTTCCCTATTAGTTCGCGTCTGTTAAAGTTATCGTTAACTCCGCCGACATTACGTGTGATAAGAACCCCTCCAATATTGATCTGGAGCAGATTATCATTATGCACCATATTACTAATCGACTTTAAAGAATAAAGTGGTTCAATCTTTTGGAGATACTCTAAAAAAGCTCCAGCACAAATAATGTTTAGGTTATTAGGAATGGCTCGTTTAGAAACCTTCACAAAAACTTCATTTGGACTGTCGGGCATATCGTTTAGGAAATCGTTTACAGACGATTGATTACTGGAAATACACTCCGACAATTCGTCAGAATCGGAATTCTTAAAACCTAAAGTTATAACACCTAAAGAACTTGACACCATAATCTCATCTAGGTCTTCTTTCAATATTGAGATCGGTCGTTGTATTATGTATTTTATTTCATATCTTTCAAAAGTCTCTTCTTGATAAATGGGTTTGCACCCTTGATTTACTAAGAGAGCATCAAGTTTATTCAATCTGTGCATCTTTACTCCTAAACCTATCGAATAGTTCGCTGTATTCGTTTGCGATTTTTACTCTTAAGTACTTGTCATCGCCATCAATGTAGGATTTTATTAAATCAGGGCGATCGTCGACACAACCCTTTAAGGTAATCTCTACATTGTCGTTTACAGTTACGTTTTTTTCAACTATCATCCTCTTTACTGTGTCCATGTGTATTGTAAACTGACGATCTATACGTTTAACACTCTTTTTTAACTCGTCAGATAACTTGTCTCGTAATGCATCCAATTTCAGGTTTTCTGAACGAGGAGTATAACCACCAAAAATAGAAGCAATGTATTCCTCAAGAACAAACGTATCATGCTGTTCCATGTACATTGCTGCTCGATTAAAAAGGGCCTTACGATCTGCCTGTTTATTCTTAGTGTTTTGGTTTATGATTGATCTCGTTTCCGATAGAACATTCTTCGTATTCATTTCATTATCTACTATAGGCATCAACTCAAAATAATCCTGCCACCAATAAGAAGCTAACTGAGGAGAACTGTCATATATATGCACTGACTCAAGCGTCAAATCAGTGAAACAAAATATACACGATTTAAAGACCTTGTGCTTATCTGGCAACTTACACAGATACTCAAAATTAACCTCATCTCTTACAGATGAAAAGTCAATCTTGGCAAATAAGTAGGAAGACTTTGATGGGTCTTCATCAGATTTAATCAGTGATTGAAAGAGCCCACCCTTCTGTAGGTCTCGAAATTTCTCAATTTTCTGCTGCTTAATAGCTTCCTTTTCTATTAGTCTAGTCGCTAATATCCCACAGGTGGATTGGATGTTCTCAGTTGAACAATCTCTCAGTATTGAAACAATATGATTGACCACCGAACTATCACTTTGAGTATCGAATTCTCTTGTATTTTGCTGTTTTATCGTTTCCTCGATGATACTGTCAGTATACTCAATGCCTTTTCCACTAGTCAAATCCCGATCGTCAATTTGCTTATTAATGCGATCAAGGAAATGTAACTTCCTGATTACAACTGTGTTTCCCATATAACCTACCTTTTCTATTCGATTCTAGTCATTACGACATATTAATTCAGCCTGCTCAAGTACCAGTTCTGTTGCTTGAGCTTGCTTATCGGGTGGGTACCCATACTTTCGCAAAATCCGTTTCACGATCACTCGCATCTCTGCTCTTACGTTCTCCCGGATAGCCCAATCGATTTTTACGTTGTTTCTTACCGATTTGGCGATTTCCTGAGCTATCATGCGAAGCTGATCATCTCCCAATACAGCTACCGCACTATCATTAACACCTAGAGCATCATAGAAAGCTATTTCATCTTCAGATAACCCGAGTTTATCTCCCCTGTTACTTGCTTCTCGCATGGTTTTGGCAATTGAGATCAGCTCATCGATTACCTGGATGGTTTCTATGGCTCTGTTGTGATATTTCGCTATGGCATTCTCTAATAGCTCTGTGAAGGATCGAGCCATCACAACATTCTTGCGAGCACGCAATTTGATTTCACCATCAAGGAGCTTCTTTAAAAGCTCCACTGCGAGGTTCTTGTGCTCCATCCCTCGTACATCAGCTAAAAACTCATCAGAAAGGATAGAAATATCCGGCTTTTTTATCCCGGCAGCGGAGAAAATATCTATAACCTCATCAGTTACTACTGCTTTCGAAATGATCTGCCGGATTACATGTTCTATCTCCTCTTGCGAGCGCTGCTTATCTGGTTGGCTTTTCACCAGAGCAGCTTTTACTGCCTGAAAGAAAGCCACATCATCACTGATCTCAAGGGCTTTCTCATGAGGCACTGATAGAGCATATGCTTTTGTTAGTTCAACAACAGCCTTCACAAAGCGATTCTTGCCGTCTGCAAGCAAAAGCACATGTTCCTGTGCTCTAGGCAGCAGGGAAAGCCTGTCTTGGGCATTGCCAGTGATCCAAACAGATATATCGAAGCCATGAAACATATCACAGCACACTTCGTACTTCGAGAGCATCAAGGCAACTGCTTCGTTCTGGTCGATGGCAGTCTGACCCTTGCCACCGCTTTCCGTGTAGTTCGATAGTGCTTGTTTTAACTGCTCTGCCAGCCCGATATAATCTACAATCAAGCCACCAGGTTTATCCTTATATACCCTGTTAACCCTGGCGACAGCTTGCATTAGACCATGTCCCCGCATCGGTTTATCAATATACATTGTATGCAAACATGGCACATCAAAACCTGTCAGCCACATGTCTCTTACTATGGCAATCTGGAAGTGATCAGATGGATCTTTGAATCTTTTACCTAGCTCTTCTCGCCTTGCTTTACTCCGGATATGCTGCTGCCATTCCACAGGATCTGTTGGTGAGCCGGTCATGACAATTTTCAGGACCCCGGCACCATCTTCAACGCTATGCCAGTCTGGACGCAGAGAAGAAATTGCGTTGTATAGCTCCACACATATACGTCTACTCATACATACGATTACAGCTTTCCCATCGAGGATTTCCTTCCGGCTTTCATAGTGCCTAACAAGGTCTTCAGCAATCAACTTCAAGCGCTTTTCAGAGCCAACCAGTGACTCAAGAGTAGCCCACTTGGTCTTCAGTTTTTCTTTACTTTCGACTTCCTCGTTTTCTGTAACTTCTTCAAACTCATCATCTATTGTAGGCTTCTGTACTTCATCGAGTTCAAGCATAGCCAATCTACTTTCATAATAGATTGGAACTGTAGCTCCATCTTGCACGGCTTGTTCGATGTCATAGATGCTGATGTAATCGCCGAAAACAGCTCTGGTATTGGCATCTGTCAATTCTATAGGTGTTCCGGTAAAGCCAATGAAAGAAGCATTGGGCAAGGCATCCCGCATGTGTCTGGCGAAGCCATCGATAAAATCATATTGACTGCGATGGGCTTCATCAGCAATCAAGATAACATTTCTTCTGTCAGTCAGCAGAGGATGAGCCCTTTCAGTGTCTGTGGGGAAGAACTTTTGCACAGTTGTAAAGATAACTCCCCCTGATGCTGTCGTGAGAATGTCTCTAAGGTGATCTCGACTCTGTGCCTGAACAGGCTGTTGCCTGAGCAACTCATGACAGCGAGAAAAGGTTCCAAACAACTGATCATCCAGATCATTGCGGTCTGTTATAACTACTATGGTTGGATTCTCCAAATCCTTGTGCAATACCACCCTTCCCGTAAAGAATGCCATCGTCAGACTTTTGCCTGATCCCTGAGTATGCCATACAACGCCAACGCGTTTATCCCCTCCAGGTCCTGCAGCCCTTATTGTTGACTGGATCGCATGTCTCACAGCGTGAAACTGATGATATCCTGCCATTTTCTTAACCAGAGTACCCCCGCCGATGTCTTCAAAAACGATGTAGTACTTGATAAGATCGAGGAATCGTTGTTTATCGAACACTCCCTCCAGCACTACCTGAAGCTGAGTGAGGTGCTCATCATCCAGCCTATCCCCATCGATAGTTCTCCAAGGCATAAACCATTCTTTACTGGCGGTTAAGGTGCCAACTCTGGCATGTAAACCATCGGACACCATGAGGACAGCATTGTAATTGAACAAAGAAGGGATTTGATCCTTATAGGTCTGCAACTGGTTAAAAGCTGTCCAAATAGTAGCTTTGTCATCTGCCGCATTTTTTAGTTCAATAACTGCAAGAGGCAGACCATTAACAAATAATACGATATCCGGGCGTCGGTCGTGCTTGTTTTCCACGACAGTGAATTGGTTTACTGCTAAGAAATCATTATTGTCTGGATTTGCAAAGTCGATTACTTGGACATAGTCTCCGGCAAAACTGCCATCCTCTCTTATGTATTCTACTTGAACTCCCTCTATCAAATACTTGTGGATGCTGTGATTGTTGAGGATTAAAGAGGGTGAGTCTGGTTGAGTCAATTTTCGGAATGCCTCTTCGATTGCATCGGGTGGTATTTTGGGATTGAGGGATAGCAAAGAGTGACGAAGACGTTCCAGCAAAACAACCTGCCCATAATTGTCTCGTTCTGGTGATGAACCATCAGGTGCTATATCCAGTCCGAAAGCAACCGAATATCCAATGTTTTCTAACCAAGCCAAAGCTGCTTGCTCAATGACGGATTCTGAAAATACTCCATTATTAAATCTCATGTTTGGTTATCCTCTCCATCACCTTGGGTATCATCTGTAGCAACCCCTGTTGCTGTCTCACTGTAAAGAATGGGGTCTAAAGCATACAAAATCTCACTTGTGTAAAAGTTATGTCCTGCTATCTCATATACACCATGGACCTTATCAATTAAAACGTCTTGGTCTTTGTTCTTGGAGGGCAATCTATTACTTTCGTTTCTTTCGATATCCGCTAATACTATATGTTCTGCATTCTCGATATCATATAAAAAAGAAAAAATCCAGAAGGCAATGTGTCTTATATGTTGCATATCTCTGCTCTGTGGTATTGTGTTACTGCCACCATGATACTGCTTATTTCGAATATCATGACACCAAACAACTTCTGCCTTACTAAAAGAACAAGGCACGGCTCGATGTGCGACCTCTTGAAAAAGAAAGTCGATCTTAGTGTGGTAATTTCTTAACCATGCGTCTACATCAGTATTTTGATATTCTCTACCTTGTCGTTGTATGGGATTTAATGATAAGTAGGTTGTTATTGCTACTTCAATCGCATTATCGTAACTTATCATTGCTATACGCCGATCAAAATCATCACCATCTCTCATATGCAATTCAGCATGCAATAAAAGCTCATAAGGGCCATAAGCCCATGGATGTAATCCACTACTCATATTAACCTGCTTGCAATTCTCTCCGCGTCCTTAACTTTAAGCTCCCCAGATATTAATCTTGGGAGAAGAGAATCTCTAATGGATGTCAGTGTTATCGATTCTAACTCATAGCTCTCAATGCTATTCTCCAATACTGCAAATGACTGATCAAAACTTTCAATGAGGGCAATAGAGGGTGCTATGAAAGGCAGATTCAAAAAATCTCCCTTTGTGATCGATCCAAAAACAGACCCCTCAGCTTCAAAACTGACAAAGTTGTTCCTTAGTTGCTTCATTGAATAGTACGTAAAGATTGAGCTTCCGCCAATGTGTCTAACAGCAGCCACACCTCGACCAATTGCACAGTGCTCAAAAGCCATGTTGATATCGCCTACAGGAGCCCGGACGCTAACAAGTGTATCTCCTTTTTCAGCATACCGTTTTGGTGCAGTACAATATACTCGATTCCTGGGGAACCTAAAACCAAAATCCGATCTACCTTGATAGAATGGATCTCCTGTCCCATCCTCATTGTAAGTGTTTCCAGGAGGTGATTGTCCCATAGTGAGATGAAAATGATCTCCTAATCTCGAAATGATCCATCCTTTGGGTATTTTTCCTAACTCTGAATCTACGAAGGAATCAGGGAACAATGCTGCAATCTCCGGTTTCAATCCCTCGGGTTGCATCCCTGCAGCTTTGGTATGAACAGGATCAAAATCTATAAACCAATTTTTAAAGATAGCCTGGGCTGTATCCTCCAAAGTCTTGCACATCTGACGGTTAATCTCTATTTTATCGTCTAAGGCACCAAGAATGCAAGCTATGGCTTCTTGTTCCTTAATATGTGGTAATCTAGTTTTAATGATTTTAAATGTATCCCGAGTAATCGTATTGAAAACACCACCGTACGCTACTTGAAGTATCTGAGAAACAGCATTCTTTAAAGCATAATAGATGAAATCAGTATTTGATAAACCCATTTTGCCTCTAATCCCGTAGCAAGATTGATTAAATGCCATGGGTCTGGCTAGTTGAGCAATCACTCCGACTGTGCCTCGTGCTGAGATAATCACATCTCCCTGATTTAGAATGGTTGTGGCACTATTAGACACACCAAGGTCAGTGATAGTTTTATCGGCTGAATTAACCCATCTATATCCTGTATTGAAATCTGTTACAGTTAGCCAAGGTATTTCACCACCCCAATACTCTGCAATACTGGTTTTGGGAGTCCCGCCACTGATGATCTCAACAATATCAGCAAAGGGTACTATTGGTACCTCATTCCCCATATCCAATGTCCCTCAAGTTTTCCCAGATTATCTGATTTAGTTTATCACTCTTTTCCATTTGTTCTTTCAATGAGGCTGTTAACTTAGTCATCTTCTCTTCGAAAGGCTCGTCATCATCTTCAAGATCGGCTGCTCCTACATATCTACCGGGAGTGAGGATATGGTTGTGTCCCCTGATATCTTCAATCGTAGCGCTTTTACAGAAACCGGGAATATCATTATAAGTTCCTGAACCAGGATCACCTCTCCAGGTATGGTAGGTATCAGCAATCTGTTTTATATCATCTTCGCTCAATTCACGATGTACCCTATCAACCAAGCTGCCAAGTTTTCTGGCATCTACAAAGAGCGTCTGTCCTCTGCGGTCACGGAACTTGCCATTGTTCTTGTTGCGGGTTACAAACCAGAGACATACAGGTATTTGAGTGGAATAAAAGAGTTGTCCGGGTAATGACACCATGCAATCCACCAGATCTGCTTCAATTATATTCTTTCTGATTTCCAGTTCAGCAAGCGTGGTTGTGGACATTGATCCATTGGCGAGCACAAATCCTGCCATGCCGGTGGGGGCTAAATGGTGTATAAAATGCTGCACCCAGGCGAAGTTTGCATTGTTGGGAGGAGGTGTACCAAATTTCCAACGCTTATCGTCTTTTAGAAGGTCACCTCTCCAGTCAGAATCGTTAAAGGGTGGATTTGCCAGGACAAAGTCAGCTTTCAGATCGGGGTGCAGATCACGATGGAAACTGTCTGCGTGCTCTTTGCCGAGATTACCGTCAATGCCTCTGATAGCAAGATTCATCTTCGCCAGTCGCCAGGTAGTATGGTTAGATTCCTGGCCGTAGATGCTGATGTCACCAATTTTACCGCCATGAGCTTCCACAAACTTTTCAGATTGGACGAACATACCTCCTGAGCCACAGGCAGGATCAAAAATCCTTCCTTTGTAGGGTGCTAGCATCTCAACCAGTAATCGTACAATGCATTGAGGTGTATAGAATTGACCACCGCGCTTACCTTCCGCACTGGCGAATTGGGAAAGGAAATACTCATAAACTCGACCCAGGATGTCCTTTGATCTATTCTCCTTATCTCCCAGTCCAATATTACTAACTAAGTCGATAAGTTGACCAAGCCTTTGTTTATCAAGTCTGGGATGGGCATAATCTTTGGGGAGAACTCCCTTTAAAACAGGATTTTCTTTCTCGATTGCCATCATTGCGTCATCGATCATCTTTCCAATTGTAGGTTGCTTAGCATTGGCTTTGAATACACTCCACCGAGCATCCTTTGGCACCCAGAACACATTTTTCGCAAGGTATTCGTCCGGGTCCTCAGGATCAGCACCATTAACTCTATCAGCGTCAAGTGTCCGATATTGTTCCTCAAACGCATCAGAAATGTATTTAAGGAAGAGGAGGCCCAGTACAATGTGTTTGTACTCTGCAGCATCCATATTGCTGCGTAGGGCATCAGCCGCTTGCCATAGTTCTCTTTCAAAACCGATATTAGCGCCGTTGCCATTAGCCATATCTACTGACTCCTAGTTCTCATTTGTCAATTTTCACACTTGACTACAGACCGTTTATTTGTCAACACCAAAATCTGTCGCATCCTTATGCATCCTTGTTTGTGAGAATCCGGGGTAGTGCTTTCATTGCTCCGGATCGATGATCCAGTAAGTACAAGGAGCATAAATGGAAGCGAAACTGATGGATAGAATCACAGAGCAGCTCGTCAGACATGAAGGTCTGAGGTTGAAACCTTACCGCTGTACGGCAGGCAAACTGACGATTGGGATCGGACGTAATCTTGATGATTGTGGAATAACCCAATCCGAAGCATACGTTATGCTGATCAATGACATCATGAACTGCGAGAAGCAGCTTCAGGCAAAGATACCGGATATCTACAATGGTCTTGATGAAGTCCGGAAGTCTGTGCTGCTCAACATGTGCTTCAATTTGGGTATCAATGGTCTGCTTGGCTTCAAGAACACGCTGGCTTTTGTGAAAGCCGGGGACTGGGAGCGGGCTGCCAATAACATGCTTGTATCCAAGTGGGCTAAACAGGTTGGTCGCAGAGCGATTGAGCTTTCCGAGCTTATGAGGAAGGGTAAGTGATTCCCATTCCGGTCGAGACGAATGAAGTACTGGCTGTGCTCAATCTACCCAAGGAGATGGCGGATAACGTCATCTTCAAAGAGCATAAAGGGCTTGTACTGGAGACCATCAGAAGCCTAGTTTTGGAGAACTATTACCAAGAAGCTACTTGTAACGACTATACTGATGACGATCCCTTTTTGATCTCTTTTCGTTTTGGGTACTGCTTCCTGATGCTGCAGAGTACTTGCGAGTTCCTCAATTT
>Ga0334900_1004280_pt1 | contig 10057 bp, 7 predicted proteins | sample GraSluR3_MG_2_FD_207231 | JGI IMG/M metagenome (GOLD analysis project Ga0334900, IMG submission 207231) | Sludge microbial communities from methane-producing bioreactor in Wageningen University, Netherlands - Granular Sludge_31_08-R3 | ecosystem: Engineered > Bioreactor > Anaerobic > Unclassified...
CAAGCTCGAGGAAGCAGTGAAAGATTTGGCGGGACTTCCCATACATGAGGGAGCTGCTCGCTACTATAGGGAAATCGGGCTCCTGTAAGCTCAATTTTCTAGAAAGATTGAGTGGAGAAGAGGAGGTTGCTGGAGTGTTCAACCTGGGACGGTAACCTCCTCTCTTCATAATGACCGAGAACATTTTCCCGCAAGCTGCCAGAATACGGATACGAGGCACTGAAATATGAAACACATCCATGTTGCCGCTGCAGTCATCATAGAACGGAAACGAGTCTTTGCCGCACAGCGCAAGAATATCGGTGAGCATGCCCTAAAGTGGGAGTTCCCTGGAGGAAAGCTCGAACCAGATGAAACAGGTGAAACGGCGGTCATTCGAGAAATCGAAGAGGAGTTATCCACAACCATCGCGGTGCAGTATCACCTCATGACCGTACACCACCGATACAGCTCGTTCAGCCTCACCATGGAGGCCTATCTATGTACTGTAATGAACGGTTCACTGGAGATCGACGAACATCAAGCTTGTCGTTGGCTTTCAGCCGATGAGCTCTTCTCAGTGGATTGGATTGCTGCGGATATACCCATAGTGAAGGCGATCGCAGAACGAGAACTCTTATGAAAGGCTCTGACAAAGCAAACACTTCACGTTCTTGCTAACCCGAAAACCGTTGGAACTTCCAGTCCAAATACTCCCGATCCGGCCAATCACTCTTTTTTCTGGGGAGGATGATCCGCTTGTCGTGCAACTCCTTCAGGCCATATTGCAGCATGGGACCATCGACTTCTGCGAGGATATCCTCTCGCACGTGTATCGCGTAGTCTGGATCAATACCAATGATGCTATGATCGAAGGCGGCATGATGAATCTTGCACAGGGAGAGCCCATTGGTCACCTTCGGAACCCCTGCATCATCTGCATCGGGAATGATGTGCGCGGCATCGAGCAACTGCCGGTGTCGCAGGTTGCACATGGTGCACCGCTCACTATATGCATGGATGACCATCTCCCGGAATCTGCTCTGGTGCAGGCGGTGTCGGGTCTCCACCATCGCATACCGCCTGACCTCCTCGGATGAGACCTGATAATCCCCCCAGGAACGGTGCAAACTCAGATCCCGGTACGCCGGTTCCATGGAGGCTTTCACGAAGAGCCGGTTTGGATGGTCCTCGATGATCCGAATCGGCCATATGGGTTGATAGAGATGATTGAGCACCTCTTTAAAGAATATGAGCGGGGTTCGTGTCTCGTAGGCTAATCGCAGATTCCTGTTGTCTCTCTGATTCGGATCGGTTCCGCGATAGGCATAGATTATGGTGAGATCCGGCTCGATCCCATCGAGATCATAGGGACCGCTGGCGCGAGAGGTGATCGAAATGGGACAGGAGAATCCTTTCGGTGTCCAGATACCCGTCTGCCCTTTCAGCGTGATCGTTCGTCCCTGCCAGGAGAACCCTTCTGCAAGGACCCTGCCGGGAATTAATGTGTCAAATTGCTCGAGATTTGAGAGGTGTCTAAAGGCAGCAATACGTGCTTCGGTTTCCCAATCCATATCAGCAGCTTAACCCGAGAGAGAAAGACTGTAAAGTATGTTCTTGTTATAATTAGGATTAGTCCCTTTTTCTCACCTGGAACCCCTTGAGGTATTCTGCTAGATTTCGATCGACACAGTAGACATAGCACCCCTTCATTCCCCGAGTCATGAGTGTGCGGTACGTATTTCGGATGATCTTGTCGATTTCTGCGAGAGCATATTCGTCCCCTCTTCTTGCAGGACCGATCAGGCCGGTGAGAGATTTATCCGACTTTGCCCGTTTGGTGAAGTCGGTGACCACTCGGCCCCCTTCATACCGTAGATCTTCACCTATGATGACCCCGATATAACTGAATTCCAGCCCCTGTGTAGTATGGATGCAACCTACCTGGTCGATCGATCCGGGCGTGATGGCATATGTGCTGTTCGTACTCAGATTCCATGGCATGGCGAACTCTCCGATTCGGATATCCACCGCTGCCTCTGGGTTTCTCTTGGTCACCCACTCCCAGCAGTAACCGGCAACCAGCCGAGCCTTGCCATCGATCTCGTTCTTCTCTCTGATTGACCGTTCGAGCTCTACAGGATCGTCCATCACCCGGAAATCGTAGTCGATCCCATCAAGTGATGTATTCGCTGTCTCTCGCAGTTCGAGCATATGATCGAGCCATGCGAGATATCCATCGGACCCATTACAACGGAACTGACTCGCCAACTCATCTTCGAAGACCTGGCTACCGAGTCTTTCTGCCCAGTCGCGGATGGTATCCACGCGCCCATAGTCAAAAGCAGTGACTTTCTGAAACTCATCGATGAAGAATACCGAAAGTCGTGCCGCGTGGATGATCTCCTTTACCTGATCCTCTCCACGAACCACTGGCCCTTGCCTCCCCTGTTTATTCAGGCGATGCGCTTCATCGACAAGCAGCGCTCCGAAAACGTCCTTATCGGCTTCGATGAATGAGCCCGACCCCTTGAACAGGTTCCCTATATGACGCTTCTTCATAGCACCTTCAGACAGTTTCGCTTCGAAAACACTACGCGGGGCGCTGTTTTTCGTAACATATGCACAGTACTGTTTCTCTTGGATCAATCTGACCAGGAGGTTGATTGCAACCACCGTCTTGCCAGTTCCAGGTCCTCCCTTCACGATTATCGTACGTTTTCTACGATCGGCAGCACACATACGGGCATACGAAAGGATCCGCTGAAACACCACCTCCTGTTCATCGATGAGCATGAACTCCCGCTTACCCTGCATCATGGACACTAGCGCATCCTGGAGGCTTTTTGATGGCCGAATGTCGCCCTGTGCGATATAGGCGAGGGTCTCCTTCCTATCGCCCTGTTTGATGAACTGCTTGATGAATCGCTGGAGCTTCTTCGCGTCTCCTCGACAGAATACCGGAGCTTGGTCGATGAGTTCTCTGAAATGGGGAAGAAACAGTGGATCGTACTCGTCGGTCTGTTCATAATTGTGGAGATAGGCACATGGGGCAAGGTGGATGGGTATATCCTGGACATTCGCATTGAAATCGCTGATCAGTGTTTTATAACTGTAGGCTTGGTACGATGGATGCACGGTGGTCTGGCGTCGTCCTCGGAACTTGGTCACTACTTTATGGGAATGATCGATCGAACCCACTTCGAGCAATTGCTCGATATGCTCAATCGGGTACACCTCGCTCCACTGCTTCAGCTCGACAATCACGGCATGATGTTTCTGCTTTGTGTCCAATCCCGAAATGATGAAATCCACACGCTTGGCACTCTGAGGAATCGAGAACTCGATGGCAATACCTGCATCGGTAGGGATCTCAGGGTCGTGGAGAACCTGAGCCATGTACATCATCGAGTGCTGCCATGAGGCCTTCTCGCCGGCTCCGACAGAACGATGGAGTACTGATTGCATCTGTTGTTCTATCCTGTCATCGATATACCCGTTCAGTACATCATCGAGGAATTCACTTTTATCGCCTTGATACACCAACAAGGAAGACTCCTTTTATTTCCCAACGAAACGAGGGTAGCGGAACAATCACTATTGGTCCATTACCGAGAGAGTGCAGGAAACGTATGGGGAGATACCCCGCCGCCTCTTGCCCTGGGGTCACGATTTTCAAACGGAGTGAGAGCAGTGGGACCACGAAGTGGTCACTTTGCCGAACAAGTGCCGGAAACGAAAGCTTGCTTGCATACCATTCATTTCAAAGCTAGTCACGATCGATTTCCGTGTACTTCCTATGGGACCCTTTTGCCTTCTCTACGGGATATTTTTTGGCATTCTTCTCCATTTTCGCTTCGAAGGTGGCTCTCAGGTCTATGCCAAGGTCATGGCTGAGCAGCAACACCCAGTAGAAGATATCGGCCAACTCCTCACCAATGCTCTCTCGTTGTTCAGTTATGTGGTCAGCTATCTCTTCTGGACTCTTCCATTGAAAATGCTCAAGCAGTTCTGTCGCCTCAAGCACCAGCGATATCGCAACATCCTTGTAATTGTGAAATTGCTCCCAATCCCGTTCTTCACGGAATGCGAGAATCCTATCGGTCAATTCTTGTAATTCATGCATACTGTATCTCTCTTGTATCTGCACAGCATACCACACTTTTCAAACAAACATGTCATGTTCCTCGGGAAGACCTATACAACAAGACCGCTCATCAATACTTACTGGAGTTGGTAGCCGGATATGAATGACAGAAGTCGAGAGCCATCTTGGTCGGAAGCGGTCTGCTTATATAATATCCCTGTCCTAGGTCACAGCTATGCTTTCTCAGGCAGCACAATTGTGATTCCGTCTCCACACCCTCGGCAACCACCGTGAGTCCCATCTTGTGTGCCATGGAGATGATATCTACAGCAATCGCATACGAGTCGTCACATTCTACGATGGAACGAATGAAGTACCTGTCGATCTTGACTGAATCGATATACAACTCCCTCAAACGAGCGAATGAGGAGTACCCGGTGCCAAAATCATCTAGAGAGATGGTTATACCCATGTGCTTGATCTGCTGCAACTTCTCATTGATCAGGTCGAAATTATCGAGCAATGTCGTCTCCGTGATTTCAAATTCAAGTAACCTGATATCAATATCGTACATCGAGACTATCGCTTTCACATCATCCAAAAACTCTTCCCTGTGCAATCCCGAAATATTCACGGCAACCGTCAATCCTTGTCGGTCACCGCTCTGAAGCAGCTGGATGAACTCACATGCTTGTCTCAGAATCTCCTTGCCAAGATCGTAAATAAGGAACTTCTTCTCAGCGACATGGATGAATTCAGGCGGGGAGACAAAACCGAGAGCGGGCAACTCCAAACGTGCAAGGGCCTCGAATCCCATCAGCTCCTGACATTCTAGGTCGATTTTCGGCTGATAGTGCAAAGAGAAGCTTTGCTGATCTCTCCCTTCGGTAATCGCCCTCAAACTCTTCTCGATTGTGTCTTCGCGCCTCTCTCTAGCCTCCATGGCATCCTCATAGAAGCTGACAATGGCACCGGCTCGCCTTGTGTTAGAACTCAACGCAAGGCGGACATTCTGAAGTAATGTATCGCTTGACCCTGGCCGATATCCTCGCATCTCCACAACCCCTACGCCTATTTGGACTTCCTGAGGTTGATCGAATACCTCTTTTAACTGAGCACGACAGTGTTTCACAAGGTTTCCTGCAACAGCCTGGAGCTCATCTCTATCGGCATAGGCTCCTCGAATGTACACAAGCTCTCGTTTCGCATACGAAAAGAGTCTGTCATCATGGCTGAGGAAGGTCTGTATCGCATTCGAAATCGCTACATACAACACATTCCCATACGAAGATCCATACAGCAGATTCAATGTGGCAAGATTTTCGATTCTTATCAGAATGATTGCCTGATTCACAGTATTCGTTTTCAAGATGTCCTCGAGATACTCATTCTGAAACACCTCATTCGGCAGACCGGTCAATGCATCGTAAAACGCTAGTCGAACGTTCGCTTTGTTTTTCCGATATGCGTAGTAGAGAATCGCTCCAAAGAATGAAAGTAGAATCAAATACTGAAAGATTGCCTGGAAAATCAGTCCCTGGATCTCATTCGCCAACTCGTCGGCTTCCCATGTAATTACCAAGTTCCCGATGAATTGATCTTCTATGAGCACTGGAACCCCGACTAGATACACAGAGCTTCCCTCGAAGTCGATTCTGTGGACGTTATCGCTTCCAGCATACAGCAAGTCCAAAACCCGTTCATCTTTCAGAGTCGCTCCGGTAATCCCTTCCAGACTGCTCGAAACGATGATATTGTCCGAGTTGATGAATGTAAGATGGTATTCTCCGCTACTGGTGTATGCGTGATTCACCAGTTCAGAGTATTCGAAATGCTCTAGGAACTGCTCAAGATTCTCTGCTTTTACACCAATCTGATAGAACGTTCCATCTTCATTTCGAATATAAGCATACTTGAGATACCGGTCACTCTCCGTATCTCTCCGAATCTCCTCTTCAACAAAAAAATTCAGCTCTCCGGTCATAAAGGTATGTACCGGATGCCCTTCGAAAGCCTGCCAGCCAATATATTCGCCGGTATTACTGTATTGGATCTTCCCTGCAGCATCGTATACATAGATTTCATCCACATGAAGCCTGTGAGCAAGATCTGCAATGCTTTCATCTCCCCCTGAGTGATCGAATATCGGTACTGCTTGACTGGCCATCTCCAGTTTATCATCCAACAACGAGGAGATGGTGTTATATGCCTCCCGGGAGTGAGAAAGCATCTGAGCATAGCTATCGGCGACACTGAGTGCTGTATTGCGAAAATCTTGTTGTTTCTGGTTAACTCTGGTATACAGAAACACGAGAGAAAACAACAGAAATTGGAGACTGATTCCTGCCAGAGGGAGAAGAAAACTTTTGAGATCCAACCTTTTCAGTTTATCCTGCACCATGAGCAACCCTTATCTACAACAAATACTATAGAGTATTCAAGATATTTTGTCGTACATTTTTATTCCGGAAGTGAGCTCTTTGCACTTTCATCAGTTTTAAGTTATCGTCAGATAACCTCTGCCGTTAAAGGAGCATCCATGAAACAAGCCTATATGCGAGTCCACCCCTCCGATTCTGTACTGGTTGCCTTGCAGTCGCTTCCATCTGGGATGGAGATAACAGTGGATGGCACTACGTTCTGCCTGCAGGAAGCTATTCCAGCTGGGCACAAGTTCGCATTGCGGGGCATGGAAGCGGGTAATGAGATCGTTAAATACGGATCTACAATCGGAATAGCCACCAAAACGATCCCCAGAGGAAGTTGGGTACATACCCACACCATGAAGACCAGTCTGAGCGGCATCATCTCCTACGCATACAACCCTACACCCTATGCAAAGAAGATTCCGGGGAATATCAGAAACACATTCCTCGGTTATCCGAGAACCGGAGGGAAGACAGGTACGCGAAATGAGCTGTGGATCATCCCCACCGTGAGTTGTGTGAATCACACCACCGAAGTGATTGCCGAAGCCGCACGAAAGCAGTTTGAAGGCCTGTGCGATGGAATCTACGCCCTGCCGCACAACACTGGGTGTTCTCAGGTTGGTGAAGGTGCCAGCATAAGTCAGCAGATTCTGAAAGGGATCGTGCAGCATCCGAATGCAGGTGGTGTACTCCTTGTCAGCCTGGGGTGTGAGAACAATGATCTTAAACACTTCCTGCCACTACTTGATTCGATTAATGAGAGTCGTGTCAGAACCATGGTGACACAGGAGATTCAGGGAGATGAGATTGCGCATGGACTCGATCTCATAGGGGAGATTCTCCATGAGATGCACCACGATACTCGGGTCGAGACCCCTGTATCCAAGCTGATTCTCGGCCTCAAATGTGGAGGATCCGATGCTTTCTCCGGTCTCACGGCGAATCCTCTCGTGGGGTGCATCGCAGACCGCTTGGTTGCCTGTGACGGCAGCGGTATCCTCACCGAGGTTCCAGAGATGTTCGGTGCCGAACATCTGCTCATGAATCGAGCAGATACCAAGAAGACATTCGACAAGATAGTGGCCATGATAAACTCATTCAAGCAGTACTATCTCGACAGCGATATCCCCATATACGAAAACCCATCACCAGGTAACCGGGAAGGAGGCATTACCACATTGGAAGAGAAATCGTTGGGAAACATTCAGAAAAGTGGGTTCTCTCCCATCACCGATACCCTAACCTATGGAGAGTGTGTAAAGAAAACGGGAATCAACCTATTGGAGGGACCGGGTAACGATAATGTATCGATAACCAATATGCTTGCTTCGGGAGCACAGATGCTCCTGTTCACCACCGGACGCGGGAATCCCCTGTCCAGCATGATTCCCACTGTCAAGATTTCCTCGAACTCCAAACTTGCCGAGATGAAACCGAACTGGATCGACTTCAACGCAGGAACCTTGCTGGAAGGAGCTTCACTTGCATCCGTGTGCGACCAGCTCTGGAACCAGATCCTCGATATTGCATCGGGATTAGAGCGAACAAAAAGTGAGACTGGAAACTATCGCGCAATCATGATCTTCAAGAAAGGAGTACTCCTCTAGATACCAGCATCCTGTATCTTCTTCTGAATTCACGATTCATTTACTGCTTCAGTTCGAAGCTTTCCGATACGTTGACACCCATCTTCGGTCTCCATACACTGTCCGAACCATATAGGGAGGTATGCAGAGATGCTTCATCATAACCCCACATCATCCATTGCTTTCGGTCGTCCCCCAGTCGTTGCGAGACACGGCATGGTTGCCACTAGTCAGCACCTCGCCGCGCAAGCAGGACTTCGCATATTGCAGGAGGGAGGCAATGCAATCGACGCCGCAATTGCCACGGCTGTAACGCTCACGGTAACCGAACCGACATCGAATGGTATCGGTGGCGATGCCTTTGCCCTCGTGTGGGCCCAAGGAAAACTCCACGGATTGAACGCAAGTGGCCCAGCTCCTCGGGGAATAAGTCTCAAGGCTGTCACCGACAAGGGTTTCAGCGGCATGCCGACCCGCGGCTGGATACCGGTGACCGTGCCTGGTGTACCTTCCGCCTGGGCAGCTCTCTCAGAACGATTCGGCAGACTACCGTTGGAGAGAGTCATGGAGAGCGCAATACACTATGCCCGTCAGGGATATGCAGTATCGCCAACCGTCGCACGACAGTGGGCTCGAGCATATGACCGGTACGCACCCCTGGCCAGTGATCCGCAATTCACGCCCTGGTTCTCACTCTTCGCTCCGAACGGACGAGCCCCTCGGGCTGGAGAACTCTGGTCCTCCGGGCATCACGCAACGACACTGGAGCGCATTGCAGCAACTCATGCTCGAGATTTTTACGAGGGAGAAATCGCAGACCGTATCGACGCCTACTCGAGAGCGCATGAGGGGTATCTGAGAAAAGAGGATCTAGCTGCGTATCGGCCCGAATGGATAGACCCGATCAAGACTTCCTACAAAGGGTATCATGTGTGGGAACTTCCCCCGAACGGACAGGGTATTGCAGCACTTGAGGCACTGGCAATTCTCGAAGGCATGCATTCGGAGGGTCATGAGAGTGAAAAACGAGTTCACCATGCGATAGAGGCGACAAAGCTGGCCATGAGCGATGCAGCTGCATATATCGCCGAGCCATCGAGTATGCCCTATTCGGTAGCACAACTGCTCTCCAACGATTATATCGCGCGACAGCGATCTCGTATCGCCGAACAGGCACGTATACCTTCATGTGGAGAGCCTCAGCGAGGGGGTACGGTCTATCTCGCGACTGCAGACGATCAAGGAAACATGGTCTCCTACATACAGAGCAACTATGAGGGTTTCGGATCGGGAATCGTCATTCCCGAAACAGGTATCGCAATGCAGAATCGAGGAGCGAACTTTTCATTGGATCCCACACACCCGAATCGACTTGAGGGAGGCAAACGGTCGTATCACACCATAATCCCAGGCTTTCTTTCCAAGGCAGGACGGGCAATCGGTCCGTTCGGTGTCATGGGAGGATTCAACCAGCCTCAAGGACACTTACAGACGCTTCTTCATAGTATTGACAGAGATATGGATCCTCAGAGTACACTGGACGCCCCCCGATGGCGATGGCTCTCGGGAAACAGTGTTGTGGTGGAGGCGCATTTTCCGCAACCTATCATACAGGCACTGAGAGCCAGAGGTCATGAAGTGGAAATCTCCGAGAACAAGGAATTGTTCGGGAGAGGCCAGATTATCTGGGTAGATGAATCGGATGGGTTTTTCATGGGGGGAACCGATTCTCGATCAGATGGTACCGTCGCAGCCTGGTAGCAGCCATGAGCGGCACTAGTGGGACGGAGGAGATAGCGAAAAGTCGAAAAATTCTTGAATTTGTTGCATTTTGTTGTAACATGAGAGTAGAGCGTATCGCTTTCGGTACTCTTGCTGTCGGATATCCTGTCATGTAGTGCGTAACCCGTAATGCTGACCGTGTCTCCAAAGGAGTCATGAGAGGAGAACCCAAGAGATTGGAAGTATGTGTTCCT
>Ga0334900_1004282_pt1 | contig 10049 bp, 9 predicted proteins | sample GraSluR3_MG_2_FD_207231 | JGI IMG/M metagenome (GOLD analysis project Ga0334900, IMG submission 207231) | Sludge microbial communities from methane-producing bioreactor in Wageningen University, Netherlands - Granular Sludge_31_08-R3 | ecosystem: Engineered > Bioreactor > Anaerobic > Unclassified...
GCTACCTCGATCCCGACTTCTTCGCCGGCGGGCGCATGCCCTTGAAGGTGGACAAGGCCAAGAAGGCCATCGAGGAGAAGGTCGGCAAGAAGCTGGGCCTCTCGCTGGAGGAAGCGGCTGCCGGCATGTATGAGGTCATCAACGTGGGTATGGCCGCCGCGGTGCGCGAGATCGCCGTGAAGGCCGGTTATGACCCCCGCGACTTCCCGCTGGTCACCGCCGGAGGCGCCGGTCCCAATCACGCCTGCCAGATCGCCCTGGCCCTGAACATCCCCGAGATTCTGGTACCGCGCGAGAGCTCCATCTTCTGCGCTGCCGGCATGCTGCGCAGCGACCTGAAGCACGACTTCGTGCGCACCTACCCCATCACTTTGGATCGCCTGGATGTGGCTCGTTTCCAGCAGTACTTCGCCGACATGAAGGCCGAAGGCGACGGGCTGCTTGATTCGGAAGGCATTCCCAGCGAGCGCATCTCCTACGTGCTCCAGCTCGACCTGCGCTATATCCGCCAGTATCACGAGGTGACGGTCGAACTCTCCTTCGACGAGATCAATGCCGGCAACACCGATCTTGTGGCCAAGCGTTTTCACCGTGCCCACGACACCCTCTACGGGTACTCCCTGGAGGACCGCGGCACTCCGGTTGAACTCATGAACCTGCGGCTCACCGCTATCGGCGAGACCGAGAAGCCGAGCCTCGTGCCCCAGCCCTACGCCGGTGCGGATCCGTCCGCGGCCTTCAAGCGGCAGCGGTCGGTCTACATCCCGAGCGCCAAAGAGTACCAGGAGGTGCCGGTCTACGATGGCTTCGGCCTCACCTACGGCATGCAGGTGCCCGGGCCGGCCATCATCGAGCAGGTCAACACCACCACCTTCGTCACCCCTGAGTTCGACGTGGTGGTCGACAAGCTCGGTACGTACACCATTTATCTCACGGAAAACGAGGAGAAGGTCCTTGGCCGCGTACTGGCGGACCAGGCATAAGGACGCGGAGGCCGCTTGATGAAGCAATACCAAGTCAACAAAGACATCCCCATCGACCGCATCCTGGTCTCCATCATCCAGAAGCGGTTGAAGAGCATCACCGAAGAGATGAGCATCGCCATGGTGAGGACCACCCGGTCTCCCATCCTCTGCGAGGCTCGTGACTTCGTGACCGGTCTCTACGACTACAAGGGCGACATGCTGGAGCAGAAGGAGAACCTGCCCATCCTGGCCTTCTCCCTGCAGCCGGTGTGCAAGTACATCATCGACTACTACGGCGACGACATCCATGAGGGCGACGTCATCTTCCACAACGACGTCTTCTCCATGGGCAACCAGAACAACGACGTGGCCGTCTACAAGCCCATCTTCTTCGAAGGCGAGTTGGTGGCTTGGAGCGCGGTCAAGGGCCACCAGGCCGACATCGGCGGCAACGTTCAGGGTGGATACAACCCCGAAGCCACCGAAGTCTGGCAGGAGACCCTGCGCATCCCCCCGGTCAAGGTGTATGAGAAGGGCGAGTTGCGCCGAGACGTGTGGGATCTCATCTTCGCCAACATCCGCTTGGATATCGTGGCCGAAGACATGAGGGCCGAGATCGGGAGCTGCGTGGTGGGAGAGCGCGGCATCCACAAGATCCTCGAGCGCTACGGAAGGGACGTCTTCGAGTCCCACAAGGAGTTCCTCTTCGACGCCACCGAGCAGATGATGCAGAACGAGATCCGCACCTTCCCCGACGGCGTCTACGTGGGTGAGTCCTACGCCTACTACGACGGGGTCACCCCCGGTTCCAAGTACAAGATCAAGGTGACCATCACCGTGAAGGACGGCCACCTCACCTTCGACTACTCGGGCACCGACCCGCAGAGCCCGGGCTTCATGAACGGCACCTACTCGAGCTCAGCCTCCGCCGCCATCCTCACCCTCCTGCAGATGGTGAACCCCGACATCCCTCACAACGCAGGGCTGGTGCGCCCGCTTACCATCATCATCCCCGAGGGCACGGTGCTGAACGCCGCCTACCCGGCCGCCACCACCTACGGCAACCACCTCTGCCCCAACAACGCCGACGCCATCATGCGGGCGCTCTCCCCGGTGGCTCCCGAACGGGTGACGGCGGAGTGGAACGAGGCACTCATCAGCATGAGTACAGGCGAAGACCCCCGCCGTCCCGGCTCCCCACCCTTCGTCGACATCTTCTTCATGGGCCAGAAGGGCGGCTCCGGCGGCATCTACGGCTGCGACGGCTACGACCACATCGGCATGATCGACGCCTCCGGCGGGGTACTCGACCAGGACTACGAGATCTTCGAGCAGGCCACCCCGCACTTGGTGCTCACCCACGAGTATCTCATCGACTCCGCCGGACCGGGTTGGTTCAGAGGCGGCCTGGGCACCGAGGTCTCCTATCGGGTGGGAGGAGAGAACGTGAAGATCGTCACCTTCGGTGATGGTGACGTGGAACCCTCCCACGGCGCTCACGGGGGAGGGGACGGTGCCCTGAACATCATCCAGATCACTCGGCCCGGAGAGACCGAACCCGAAACACTGGCCACGAAGGACTTGGTGAAAGACGTGCCTGCGGGCACCCTCTACTATCAGATCTCGGGAGGAGGAGGCGGCTGGGGCGACCCCAGGAAGCGCCCGCCGGAGAAGGTGCTCCAGGATGTGCGCAACCACAAGGTGAGCCTGGAGGCGGCCCGCCGCGACTATGGAGTGGCTGTCGACCCCGATACCTTCGCCGTCGATCGGGAAGAGACGAAGCGGCTGCGGGGGGCGACGAAAAGCGGGGAGGACTGATATGCGGCCCGGCAAGGTCGAAGAGATCACGACGACGCTCAGACTCAGAGTGCAGGGCCACTCCTACGCCCCCGGTGACCGCCTGCCTCCGGAGCGAGAACTTGCCGCTTCACTCGGTGTAGCCCGCTCCACCCTGCGCCCGGCTCTCGCGGCGCTCGAGGAGGAGGGGTACCTGACAAAACGCTTGGGGTCGAAGGGAGGCTGGTTCGTCACCGACCTTGATCGCCCCATCCTCGAGTGGAGAGAGGCCATGAAGGCCAACCGCCACAAGGTGAGAGACATCCTGGACTTTCGCATCGCGGTGGAGGTACGGGCCGCCGAGCTTGCCGCCCTGCGAAGGACCGAGGAGCAGGTGGAGCGCATGGCGGAGGTGGTGGGCTTGGTGGCGCTCGTCCTCCCACCCGACACGGACAGGGTGAGCCGGGATGTGGCCGAGAAGCTTCGTGCGCTGGACACCGTGTTCCACAATCTCATCGCTGATGCGGCCGGCAGTGAGCGACTGCGAGCTGCCATACAGTCTTCCCGCGCTGAGCTGTTCGCCACCGAGACCCGGTCGACCTACAAGGTGATTGCCGCCGGGCAGTTGCGCGACCACGAGTGCATCCTCGAGGCCATCCGGGAGCAGGATCCCCAGGCTGCCCGGGAGGCCATGGAGGAACACATCCAACACGGGGCCGAGGTGTGGCTGGCGGAATCATTCGAGGGTGATTCCCACGAAGCCGAGTGCTTGTCGAGCTGCCGCTAGCTGAGAGGACGGTTCACGCCTGCGGGCGCCGGTCGGCTCCCGATCTCCGCTCTGGGCCAGGGCCGGTCACTCGTGCCTGCGGAGGCCCAGGTGTGACGAACGAAACTGAGGCGGCAGGGGGGCTCGCACCTGACTCGACCGCCTTGGTGCGTATGGCCGGGCTTGGTTGGGTGGTCAGTGGAGCCTGTGCGATCAGAGATGGCGGTCCAGCGGGAATGGCCGTCGGAGAGCAGCCCGCTGAGGAGGCCGCGATCGAGGGTACACACGAGAGCCGGGTCCCGGTCGGCCAGCTCGCTGAAAAGGCAGTTCTCCACGTCGATCTCCAGCCGTCCATCTCCTGGAGTTCCTCAGCGGTGGTGATGGGCCCTGTGTCGCCGGCGGACGCTCCGCCACTCTCGGCGGCCTCGGCACCGGCGGTGGGAGCCCCACCCTCAGCGGCCTCGGTCTCGACCACAGCGGCGGCGGTCTTCTCACCCACGGCGGCGGTCTGCCCGGACGCCTCGGCATGGAGGCGCCGGCCGTAGTCGAAGCCCACCCGCTCCGCCACGATGGGCGCGGCCTCGCCGAAGCTGCGCAGCGTGGAGAGCAGGAGATCGGCCAGCATCTCGTAGTGGCGCTCGGGAAGCTGAATGTCGAGTCGGCGGGCGCTTCGTGAGTACACCGCGGGCGGCCGCCGCTTCAAGCAGCCCTGCGTTTACGAGCCGCTCCAGGTGGGAGCGGGCCACTGTGCGGTGCACACCGAAAGCCTCGCCCACCTCAGAGGCGGTGAGAGGGTGCTCCGCCTCTGAGATATGAGTGTAGATGTCTCGCCGGGTGCGGTCCCCGAGGGCTTCCGCCAAAGTGTCGAGGCTTATGTTGCACGGAGTGTTGGGCATAGTTACCTGTCAAGAAGTCCCGCGGGTGGTGAAGAGCGGGCAGCCACCTCGGGTAGAGAGCGATGGATCGCCCCCAGTCTAGTGGAGGGGTGCGGTTCGCACAAGGGTTTCGTGTATGAGTGTACTCGCAAACCAGCACACACGGAGGTGCGAGGGTGGAGCGGTATCTGATCATCGGAGGTGGGGTCGCAGCCGCCCGGGCGGCCGAAGCGGTAGGTGACCTTGACACGGAGGCCGAGGTCGTCGTCGTGTCGGAAGAGACGGAGCCTTTCTACCGGCGCCCGCAACTGCGCGACGTGCTCGCTGGACGGCTGTCCGCGGCCCGCATCATGAGTAGGCCTGGCTCGTCTCTCGACGAGCGCCGCATCCGGCTCGTTGCGGGCAACAGGGTGGCGGCTTTCGACCCTGCGGCTCACGAGGTGACGTTGGCCGATGGCAGCGGGCTCGACTTCACGCGGGCGCTCATCGCCACGGGAAAGAGGGCCCTGCCCCGAAGTATCGAGGGCACCTCCCTGCCGGGACTGAACAGTATGAGGACGCTGTCTGAGATTCGACGCGTCGCCGGGCAGCCACAGGAAGACGAGGCGATGGCGGCGCGGGGTGGGGAAAGGACCGCCGTGGTGTATGGCGACACCCTCCTCGCTCTCGAGGCCGTACAGGGTCTCCTCGAGCGGGGCTTCTCCACCACCTATCTGGTGTCGGGGTCCAGACTCGTGCCGGCGCTGTTCGACGATATCGCCTCCGCCGCATTGGAGAACCGACTGCAGGCGGCCGGTGCGCAGATCGTGATGCAGGCCGAGGTCACTGCGGTGCTCGACCGGGATGGCCGTTCCGGCGGATACGTGACTCGGGAGGGCTCTGTGTACGAAGCCTCCGTCGTCTGCTACTGCGACGACTACGAGCCGGCGCTGGGCTTCCTCTGTCCCGGCGATTCCCTGGTTGTGGGACCTTCTTACGCAACGGCGTGGGACGATGTCTTCGCCGCCGGTGACGTGATCTCTCCGCGAAACTACATGAGTTACCTGCAGGCCTGGAGGGGTGGGGCCGCAGCCGGAGCGCTCATGGCGGGTGGCGAGGAGACGGTTCGTAGCCCGGTTCCCATGATGAACTGGCGGGTGTGCGGGTTGAGCCTCGCGGCCGTCGGCCTCACCGTCGTCGGCTATCGGTCGGGGTATGGGGAGATGCGGGGAGGATCCAGTCTTGCCCCTGGAGGCTTGGGCGACTACTACAAGAAACTCGTATTCGACCCGGACGATGTGCTGGTGGGTGCCTTTCTCCTGGGAAATGTAGCCGAGGCGGGCGCGCTCGAAGAGGCGGTGAGAGAGGGCAGGCACAAGAAGCAGCTGGATGCCGGGATGCTGAAGCAGATGTTCGAAGTCACCTTGCGCACACAGTTCAGGGGGGTCGAGTGCCCGGTGTGCCGGCACGAGATGCAGCTCGAGCCGGGAGCGGCCGCGGGTGACAGAGCGGTGTGTCCGGTGTGTGGGGTGGAGTTCGAGCTGGAGCAGGCCGAACACGGTTTCCGGGCGGTCGCCGTGTAGGTGGTCGAGGTGCCAGCCGCGGCCGGCACCTCGACACAAGCAACCTAGTCTTCCTCAGAAAGCCCGAGCGGCGACCTGCTCCCGCCCCTCAGCACCACGAGGGCGGCGGTCGCCAATTCGGCGGCGTAGTTGCCGATCTCGGCGGCAGTCGGCGTAATGTGGCCGAGAATGGCGAGGGCGCGCTCGTGGTGGGCACTGCTCTTGAGCAGCCGCCCCATGCGGGCCAGCGCGGCCGCCGCGCGGCAATTCTCCTGGACGGGTGCCTGTGGGCGGGTCATGCGGCCCAGACGTATGTCGAGTGCCGCCCCTTCCTCGCCCGTCGTGGCACGAGGGGTGCCGATGTCTTCGAGAAGAGGCACCCCGGCCGTGCTGAACACAGGGTCGATAGCCGTCCACAACTCGACGGCGTCGTCGAGCCATTCCCGACCCCTTGTCGTCGCAATGCCGGCCTCGTGCAGATCGAGGAGGGCGCACAGGGTGTCGATCTGGTCGGCGAGCATGGTATCGAGAGCCGTAGGTTCGTCCGAGTGCCACACCAGGCCGCGAGGGCTTCTCAGGGAGCAGAGCGTGGAAACCACACTCGCGGCTCGCTCGGCGTACTCCTTCTTTGCGGTGTGCACATACAGGTGTGCCAAGGCCCGCGCAGCGAGCGCGTTCCCGGAGGCGAAGCTGCGATCGTCGACCGCAGGTGCGGCGAGCGTGCGGCGCGTTGCCGGCTCGGCCTGGTAGTAGTCGAGGTCGGGTGCCTGGCTGGACGCGTACACCCCCTTCTTCTTGAGCCACAGGCGCGAGTCCAGATAGGCCTGCGCGGATTCGGCCGCATCCAGATACTTTCGCCGGGAAAACACCTGCGAGGCTGCCGCAAGCAGACGGATGAGTAGAGCGTTGTCGGCGAGGAGCTTCTCGTGGTGGGGAAACTCCCACTCACGTGTGGTCGCGTAGCGGAAGAAGCCGCCCTCCACTTGGTCGTGAAGGCCTCTCTCCACCACCGCGTCGAGGGTGGTGAGCAGGATGGCCGGGGCCTTGTCTCTCGCCTCACCTGAGCCCTGGGGCACCATCGCCGTCAGGTACAGGAGGGCCTCGAGGATGTCGGGACGGGGGAATTTCGAGCCTCTTCCGAATCCTCCGTACTCCTCGTCGAAACTGGGAAGGGCGGGAGCCAAGCTGCCTTCGATGAGGAAATCCCCCGGCTCCACGGCACCTGGGCCGGGGCGATGCTCGGCGAAATAGGCCTGGAGCTCGGCCACTTCGCGCCGTATGTCATCCCGGTTCTGCGACCACACGTCGGTCACGTTCAGCAGCACCTCGAGGAGTTCGTCTGGAGGCTGGTAGGTCGCGCCGGTCATGAGCTCGCCCTCTGGTGTGAGGACGGCGAATGACGGCCAGCCGCCCATCCCGTACCGGGCGTAGAGATCGGGACGCTCGTCGGCGTCGACGCGCACCGGCACGAATTCCTCATTCAGCTTCTCGATGATGATGGGGTCGGAGAAGGTTGTCTCGTCCATGGTTGCGCACCAGTGGCACCAGGTGGTGGAGAGCGAGAGGAAGAGGGGGCGGTCCTCCTGTTCGGCTCGGGCAAAGGCCTCCTCTGACCAGATGTGCCAGTTGATGTCATGGGCGCGGTTGGGACGGGGGGAGAAGCGGAAGTGCACGGCGGGGGACCTCCTCGATCGGGTCCATTCCATTCGACTCTTTCCCATTATGCCCCATGTGCGGGTGTAGGGAGGGCCGTCTCGGGGAAAAGACCAAGAGGAATCCGGTTGGAAGAGAGGCAGGGAAGAGCCGTAGATACTCGATCGCAGAGGTGAGCACGTGGCTCGCGACATCAAGGTGTGTGACAACTGTGGGAAGACTCTCGCCGAGCGGGTGGAGGAGGAGGTCCGTACCGGAACGTCCGGTGATTCATCCACCGGTCTCTGCGTCACCTACCGGGTGTGGTTCTGCATGAACCCGGAGTGCGTCATGCACAATGCCGACGTGTACAAGGAGCCCATCGCCGATGCCCGCTGAAGTGATACTGGGCCTTCTTGCGCAATTCCGGGGCCGGGTGAAGCCGTATCCGTGCCCGTTCGTATCGTCGTGCTGTACGAGAGCCAAAGGAGGTCGACGTGACCGAAGTCCATTACTGCGAGAACTGTAAGGAGCACGAGGCCGAAGTGAAGCTGGCCGCTCCGGGGGGCGAGACCAAGTTCCTCTGCACCTCACCTGAGTGCCTGATGTCGGCCGGCATGTGCCCCGACTGCAATGTTGACCTCGACGTCAAGGTGAAGGACACGGGGGAGACGGTCTACACCTGCCCCTCCTGCACTTTCGAGGTCACCTACAAGGACATGGGCCAAGCGTAGGCTGACGCTGTGGTGACTGGCAAGAGGCCGGTACAACATGCCGGCCTGAGTCATGCGCCCCTTCCGCGGAGAGGAAAGCCAACAAGGAGCGATTCATGGCCACGAAGAGGCTATACCGCTCAACGAGCGACCGCATGGTGGCGGGAGTGTGTGGCGGCTTGGCTGCCTACCTCGACCTCGATCCCACCCTTGTCCGCATACTCTGGGTGATCGTGGTGCTCTTCGGCGGGTTCGGGGTGCTGTTGTACCTCATCATGTGGATCATCGTGCCGGAGGCGCCGCCCACCGCGTGGCAGCCTGGACCACCCGGGGCCTGACGGTTCAGCGCCTGCTGCACTCGAGAGCCCGCAGCGGATCGAACCCGAGCGGAAGTTCCAAGTCGAGTGCTGCAAGGAGCGCGGAGTCGCTCAGGAGGTCGTGGAGGGGGCCGTCCGCCTTGACGGTCCCCTCGTGTAGGATCACGGCGCGGTCACAGAGTTCGCAGGCGTAGGGCAGGTCGTGTGTCACCACGATCGCGGTGAGGTCGATGCCGGTGAGAACCTCGGCCAGCATGCGTTTTGCCTTGGGGTCGAGGTTGGCTGAAGGCTCGTCGAGCACGAGCAACTCGGGCTGCATGGACAGCACGGTGGCAATGGCGGCTCTCTTCTTCTGGCCCAAAGACAGGTGATAGGCGGGCGAGGCCGCCTGCCCGCTGAGCCCTACGGCCGCAAGCGCCCGCCCTACCCGGGCGGCGACCTCATCTGCGGGCAGGCCGAGATTCTCCGGCCCGAAGGCGACGTCCCGCTCCACTGTGGGGAGGAACAGTTGGTCGTCCGGATCTTGGAAGACCACGCCCACGCGGGCTCTGATCTCCCGCAGCCGTGCCTGTTCGACCGCCATGCCGAAGACCCTGACCTCGCCCTCCCCCCGAAGGATGCCGTTCAGGTGGAGCACCAGGGTCGACTTCCCGGCTCCGTTCGGACCGAGAAGGGCCACGCTCTCCCCGGCTTCGACGCGGAGGTGAACGTCGGAGAGCGCCTTGGCGCCGTTGGGATAGGTGTAGGAGAGGCCGGAGATCTCCAATGCCGGGGAACCCGTGTCCGGCACCTGGGGCGGCACCTGGGGCAGGCGCGATGGGTTCGTCCCTCTAGGCGCCGACATACGGTCCGGCCACTCTGATCGACACCGCGAGCAGCAGAACGGCGGCCATGAAGGCACCGTCCCAGAGGGAGAGCGGCAGGCCGGCGGTCGGTGGAGCTGCACCGCAATACCCTCGGCTCACCATGGCCAGGTGCACCCGCTCAGCTCTTTCGTAACTCCGCACGAAGAGGGCCCCCACCATCCTGCCGAGGACCCCTCCCTGCCACAACCACCGGGCTCGGTAGTTGCGGGAGTCCATGGCCGTGCGCATGCGGCGGAACTCCTCACCCACCACGAACGAGTAGCGGTGCAGAAACGACACCATGAGTACGAAAACCCGGGGCACCCGCAACCGCTCCAAGCCGGCCAAGAGGCTGCTGATGCCGGTGGTGTGGAGGAGAACGCTGGTGGCGGTGACGGCCAAGAGCGCCTTGACGGTAACGTTGAAGAGGATGAGCAGACCTCCCACGTCCATCGTCACCGGCCCCACGCTGAGGCTGCCGGCGCCGTGCCTGTGGAAGAAGGGGAGGAACACCGCCACCACGACCACGAAAGGCATGATGAGAAGCAGGCGGCGGCCCAAGAGCCGAAGGGGCATGTGCGCCAAGCCGACCAGGAAGCTCAGCACGAGCCCGTAGAGC
>Ga0334900_1004288_pt1 | contig 10042 bp, 15 predicted proteins | sample GraSluR3_MG_2_FD_207231 | JGI IMG/M metagenome (GOLD analysis project Ga0334900, IMG submission 207231) | Sludge microbial communities from methane-producing bioreactor in Wageningen University, Netherlands - Granular Sludge_31_08-R3 | ecosystem: Engineered > Bioreactor > Anaerobic >...
CAAGTGATGCTTTTGTGCGAATTGGTGATGCTTTTATGTGAATTCGATTTTTTTCAAAGGTGATGCTAACATGTGTACTGGTGATGTTCAAACGCGTATGGGTGCTGTCCTAAACGAGAAATAATCACTTCATATTTCTTGACCAAGTATGGAGGCAGTTTTGTGGCGATGTTTACTTGTTTTCGATAGCCTATGCTAAGGACTCTACCCAGAATCACTTCACTGTTTGGGTATATATAGGCCGTATCAAAATAGTTCACACCATTTTTAATATTAACCTACTTTCATTATTAATTAAATTCATTCATGAGTGTATTTATGATTTTATCCATGTCATATTCTTCCTGCGTTTCAAAGATTATCTCTAGTGTTTCGATATTCTTTTCTAAATGTTCCACATCTTTCGAATAGCTATGACTTATATCCACCATATCCGCTTGGCTGAATTCACCCTTTTTAATCCAGCGAATGATTGCAAGCTCCTTAATCATAATCGTACTCATCATGGCCACCTTGATTTTTGAAGACATATCATAATCAAAAAACGATTTCATAAAATATCGATACACAAAATATGTGAGTATATTTTGAAAAACATGCATCTTTTCTTTGTAATATTGGTTAAAGGTTTTATGCTTTTGAAAATAAAAAACTTTGTCCGCTTGAGTATTCCAAAACATACTTAAGCCATACTCTAAGTCTAATGGATCATTGGGGTTAATATGCTCTAAACTAGCATATGTCTTAAAATACGCATGTACATTATGATATTTAAGGTCTTCATTCACTTTATACGCATCTAGATCTTGAGTCAATTCCCTAATAAAAGAAGGCCTTTCATACTTTTGTCTAACCTGGGCTAGGGCTTCTAGTTCAGCAAAATCCAATTTATCTTGAAGTTCTTGGACAAAGCTAAGCACAATCCCTGCTCTCACCGCTAAAGACAGGTTGGCCATTTGCAGAATATGGATAATGGTATTCCTGCAGCGGAAAACTTCTTCAAGTAGCTCTTGTTCATCCTCCTCATCCGGATCCCCAACTTGGCTATCCGCACTGAGTTCAAAAGTCATTCCTTTTGTCTGGCCTAATATTATTCTAGCTGCCTCTGGGCAAGATAAGGAGATCCCCATTTCTTTTAAGTCAAAAAAATCTTCCCTATATCTTGGATATTGTTTACAGGTATGGGATAGATATTCTTCACCAAGATCTTTGTGTATATCGCAAAGCAACTCCTTATTTAAAAATGGGCATCGGTCACCGTCTAAGATAAAAATATTATCCCCATCTTGATCGACCACTAGCTTACTTCGTAAACGCTCTCCAAATGCACCCTCCATATCTTGATAGGTTTGATAGGTTTGCGAATCAATGACAACATCCCACCCTGCACAACAGGTATCTTCACAGGCGGCTGCTATACATTGAAAGTCTTTATAGTAACTTGGCACGCGTATTTTCATTCTCGTCTCACACTCTCTATTTAAATTAGGATTGAATCTCTAATCTTATTTATAAATATCTTTTCTATGTCCTACTTCAACAACAATAATAACGACCTTCTCATCTTCAATTTTCGCTAATATCCTATAATCTCCAACTCTATACCGCCATTTATCGTTCAAATTTCCTTGTAATGCTTTTCCAAATACTCTGGGATTATCACAAGCAACAAGTTTTTCTTCAATATAAGAGAGAATAAAAGCAGCAATCTTTTTGTCCATTTTTTTTAACTGCTTGACTGCTACTTCAGTATATTCAACACTATATCTCATAAACCCAATTCCTTTTTTACTTGCTCATGACTTAATTTATCTTGATTTTTTTCTTCGTCCCAAACCTTATTAAATAATGTTAGGTCATATTCATCTTCAATTTTTTCAATAATTGTTTGTCGAATAAAAGAGGATAAGTCAACATTATGCAACTCTGCATATTTCCTTATCAATGCATCCTCTTTTTCACTCAATCTCAAAGATATTGTACTCATTGTTAATCCTCCTTTACTTCCGCTTCGTATTACTATGTATTACGATTTTATTGTACCATTTCCTTCTACTAACGTCAATCGTGTACAGTATCAATGTTTACAATACCTAATACACTATTTTCCCTGCATAATATAATAAAATCCAGATTAAGTAAATTGTGTTTTACTTAATCTGGATTTACTTAGCTAAAACGTTATGCAAATAGTGATTTCGAATATTTCTATATACATAAAAATCCGAATCGATGGTTAAGATTTCATTTAAATGCATTTTCTCAGATAAAACTATTAATGTCGCATCCGCAAAATCCATAGGAACATCTCCATATTTTTTTGTTAAGTCAATCAACCTTTTTAAATGCGATGAATCGATATCTATTACAGACAGACCTTTCATATCAATCCATGTCAAAAAATCAAGTTGAACTTGAACATTAAATGACAACATATGAAGAACTTCTGTTACGACAGGCCATGTAGTAACTAATGTTCCTTCAAAAGAAGCAATATATTGTAATATTCTTTCATGATATTGATCACTTTTGTCAAACAATGCAATTAAAGGGCCTGCATCAACGATTAAATTTTTCACCAAGATTCTCCTTTATTCTCGTCTTATATGTAGTTGAGCGATTAGCTTCTCCACTTGCATGTTGACCAAACAAATCTTTCCCGATTTCATAAGGAGATAATTTACTCTTTGTATCTATGATATACTGCGTCACAGCTTCTTTAACAATATCTGTTTTTGTTTTATGTGTGTACTCCGCTAATTCTTCTAAACTTTCTTCTAACTCTTTAGGTAATCTTACACTAATCATAACACCACTCCTTTGTAATACAATTGTAATACAAGGCTATTTATTTGTCAAATAGCTTGCAAGCTCACCTGATAAAATTTTTGAATTCGTGACCCGTGATAAATACTTCAGTATCACCACAACTTAAAAACACTATAAAAAGTCTTTTATACAAGACCTTTGTGTGGTATTTTGTGTTTTTGTCTTTCGTAAAAGACTAATCGCTTACACAATGGCCGATATAAAATAATCCGCCTCACGAATAATACTTGAACAAGGGTTTCTCGAGTCGATAATTTCAACTTTCCCATACTCATACTTTATCATAACACTGGAGCCATCATTTCGATAGATCGTCATGTTTTCCGCAGGTCGTTCAAAAACTTCTATTGGATTTTGCATATTTTTTAAGCGCTTATACTCCGACATCGGAATGAAGAATTCTAGTTCAGAGATAATCCTTGCTTTCTTCAGAGGCATAGTTCTCTGGGATCCATTCATGTTAATCCAACGGTCTATGTAGTGAACCATTTCAGTCATTTTTTCAATAGCTTCAGAAATGTCATCTATCTTTTCAATTCGTTTCCCTTCCAAAACACCTAGAATAATTTTCTTATACTCATCCATAGATATTTGAACGGTCATTACATGTGGCCGATCATAGAATTGGCCGTTTCCATACGTGATTCGATATTGAAATTGAAATTCCATTATTTTAAACCTCTCTTTCCTTTTCAGTTACATCTGTACGCTCTCCAAGCTTTCGATTATCTTTTGCTTTTCTCCGCTTGCGTTTTTTGCTAAGCGTAGTATTCTCAAACTGATTTTTTCCATGACAAAATCCTGTGGTATGGTTCTTGTTATGTCCCTCTTTGGTGCGATACACGGTGTTGGTTGGTCTTACCTCACAAACCTTTCTTATATAGATATCTTTTTCCTATAGGCACGATTACACATCTGGACGGAACAGACAGCTAATTTTAAATTGCATAAAATCCCCAACTTCCAATTCATAAGAGGAACTTGGGGACTTTTTATGAACAATGATTCTTTGGCACGCTGCAATTAACTTAAAAATAGTTTTACTACAAACCATCACCATAAATCTGATTAATCCTAGCCTGGGCATGCTCCGATTTATGCTTTTCCACTATTCGATCTCTGTCGCTAATAATTGCAAACATTTCATCGACAATTCCCTCTACACTCGTTTGAGAAATCCGATATAGATATCCTAGCATACGGTTTGCAGTGAAATCAGTATTCATATATTTATATGCAACTTCCTTGCAAAACTCTTCTGGAAAACCTTTATTCTTGAGTACCTGATATACTTCTCTACTTTTCTCTGATGCCATCAATTCCCTTCTCACTTTCTATCTAATTATTCTTTACTTCCCCTGCCTATTCATTATTATATTTGTAATTTTGAGCAAAATCAAATACTCTTCCCACGCTCTTTCAGAAAAAACAAATCTACTCATTTTCCATTGCCTCAAGTTCTTTTTTTGTCAATACATTGTAGCTACATAGTATTGCTTGTCCAAAGATGTTTTCAGAACCAACCGTGAATGAATCCCATTGAAAATCAACACTTGTTATTGATGGTTGCTTTTTTCCTTATATGTGAACTTAATCCCAACCAATGATTAGATGGTCTGCATGAATTACACTTTGAAATTTCCGAAATTAACCGACTTTCAATATGTAATCTATCTGCCTTGTCAAATCCCACTCCCACTTGGTTAGATAATCGTCATTTGCTTTATTCAAAATACATCTTTCTATGTTCTTTCTGAAAACACTTCTATCTTTATTCTCTTTAGCAAAATGTTGTTTTAGCCTTGAACACAACTGATTATCTCCCGTATGAGTGCCTATCCTTACTATTCAATTGAATCTTTACGTTTTGAGCTCAGTTTTTTTTATCATTCTCACACATATTATTTAATGTTACATTATTGGCTCCCTGTCCTAGTCTTTTTGTACATCGTTTAAACACCATTCATTATATATTTCAAACAAATCATCATCCAAATACATCAAAGTTTTTTCCACCAGATCTTCTGGCACGCCATAGTAGGCCTCTGCTATACTTCCGGTTATGGCAGCAAGGGTATCACTGTCACCGCCTATGGATATAGCCTTCCTAATAGCATCTTCAAAGGAATCCGCTTCTAGAAATGCTTGTATGGCTTGTGGCACCGTTTCTTGACACGTCTCATTGAACTGATAGGTGTCACGAATCTCATCAAGGGTAAAATCAAGTGAATAATAATGCCCTTCAATGTATTGACGTATCTGTTCTTTATCATGACCCATTCTTGCAAGGAAGATTGCCATAGATGTAGCTTCTGCTCCTTTAAGTCCTTCTTTATGGTTATGACTGACACCGGTTACGGCCTTTGATAGTCGCTTTACATCGTCTTCAAACTCCGCTATTGCAACAACTGAGCTGATCCGCATTGCAGCACCATTGCCGTAACTTCCATAGGGTTGTGGATTTTCGCTAAAGATCCACTGGCCAAAACTGCTTCCATAGCCACAATCTGGATAATTTCTGCCAATCAATTGCATATATGAAACAGTATTCTTTGCCAATTGATTCAAATAAACTTCATCTTGTCTTCTATTAGAGGTCCCTAAGATTATGTCTCTATCTGTTTCCAATATGGCCTTGGCAACAGCCAGAGTCATAATCGTATCATCGGTCACAAAACAGTCCTCAGTAAAGAGTTCAAAATCTATAGAACGATGATTATCAAATTCAAAGCGTGAACCTACGATATCTCCAATAATTGCTCCTATCATTATATTACCGCCTTTTCCTGCTCTTATAATCGCTGTCGATTCTATGTTTCCAATCTGAATCAATCGAACGTTTTGAGCGAACCATACTCACCGTTTCACTAATTACTTCATAGTTTAGCATGGTACCTTCACTATCTGCATGGTAATTGGCCGCTCTGTCTTCTCCTATTCCAAATCGGCCAGCAATCTCTACCGCATCAATATTGGCCCCCAGAAATATAAATTCCCATCCATATTTTTCCTTTTGACGATCGATCATCTTTTTAATCTGATTATAGGAGTACTCCCTACTTGCATTTTCCATACCATCTGTAATGATAACAACCATCACTTTTTCAGCTTGTTCATCATCAGAAGCATATTTCTGTACATTACCCATCTTATTAATGGTCTTACCGATGGCATCCAATAATGCTGTCGTTCCTCTTACAAAATATTCCTTGTCTGTTATATTTGAGATTTTCAGCAGATTGTATCGGTCATGTAGCACTTCGTATTTGTCATCAAACAGTATTGTTGTGATATTGGCATCACCGTCTTCTGTTTTCTGCTTCGTTAATACACTGTTAAAACCTCCGATTGTATCACTTTCAAGTCCCGCCATTGAGCCACTTCGGTCTAAAATAAATACCAATTCCGTTAATCCTTTTTTCATGTTAATTCCTCCAATCTCTTTGATAATTAAAGGATACAGCTTTTAACAATGCAAAAGGTAACTTATGAATTGACTTTTACTTTATTGCTTCTATATACCAAGCAGATTTTCCTCATATTCAAAAAGGACGGCATTGATCTCATATATATCATAGTTCTCTGACTCAAAAAAATAGCTGATAATCACATCAAATCGACTGCTTTTAGACAGAGCATAGCCTGACTTCATTAACAGATCTTTCGCTTCATCAAGATTAAGCTGCAAGGCAATTGCAAAAGCCAGTACTGTTTGTTTGGTTGGATTATAATGAATGTTGTTTCTAATTTTTGAGAAGGTCTGTTTTGTGACATTGGCTTTCTTATAAACTTGCGGATCTTTTAATCCTTTTTCATCGATAAGCCTTAACAACATTTCAGAAAAAGTTTCATCTAGGTGATTTACAACATCATCTAGGGATTTCTTCTTTGGTTTAGCCTGATGTAAACGCTCAATCTTGTTTGACTCTAACAGTGCCTCTTCGTAAAAAATGGACTCAGCTTGTTCTGTTACACGATAGCTTCTTTGAAGCATATGGTCATCGATGTAATGGTCATCAATGTAAGCTTCTACAGATGCATAGAGGTCTTCTGATAGTTGATAGGATTTTTTATCAAAGACAACCAGGTATACCGTCATCTCATTAAAAAGAAGAAATTCTCCAATCGAGCGAACGGCAATATTTAACGCATGGTCTTTGGGAAAACCATAAGATCCGGAAGATATCAAAGGAAAGGCAATGGTCTCAAACGCCTGTTCTTTTGCGAGTTCAAGAGAATTCTTATAACAGCTTCTTAAAATCTCCTCTTCTGAGCTGTTTCCTTCTTTCCATATGGGTCCCACCGTATGAATAATATGTCCGGCAGGAAGTTTAAAGGCTTTTGTTAATGCACACTCGCCAGAAGCCAGCGTCCCGATCGTTGAGGTCGCTTCTCGTAAACGTGTCCCTTCAATTTTATGTATAGCGCCATCAACACCTGCTGTTCCATATAGATTGGAGTTTGTCGGATTTACTATGGCATCGACGTGCATTTTTGTGATATCGTTTCTTACGATTTCAAATGGCATATAATCACCTATTTCATAAGTTTTTTTATTTATTGTTCATCTTAACAGGCACTGTGAATTTTTTATCGAGTTAATCTATAACGTAATTACTTGATATCCGTCTTGAATATATCCAGTCATAGAAGGATGACCACTAAGCTCACCATTCATAGGTATACCACAAGATTTATTGTATTCTAAGACTCCCATTTTATAAGAGCATGCCTGACATATACAATCAAAAATTTTCTTTTCTTTCAACTCCAAATATAGCTCATTTTTTTGTTCCTCTAAAACTTTAATAAGCTTAACCGCTTCTCCTTCCATAACAATTTTTATTTCAATTCCTTTTTCATTCATATCACGGGCATTTAACATAATATGATTAAAACACAATAATTCACCCTTAAATGCAAAAAATACAATTTTCATTTGTATTACCTCCTATTATCTTTGGTTGAAAACCAAGTCTCTCGATCAAGATTATCTGCTAGCTTTGTTTACAATAACTGACGTACATGTTGCCTGGTGATTACTTTGGCAATTCATATTTCATCAATGTGATAATAATATTATTTGCTAAATTATTTCGAATATTCTGATTTTCCCTTTACAGTGCCTGACACATTCGCGGAGCGAAGTGGTAATGTAGCGATGCTTATTCTAAGCTTCTACAGATGTAAAGAGGTCTTCTGATAGTTGATAGGATTTTTTATCAAAGACAACCAAGTAGACCGTCATTTCATTAAAAAGAAGAAATTCTCCAATCGAGCGAACGGCAATATTCAAAGCAAGATCTTTGGGACAGCCATAGGATCCGGAAGATATTAAAGGAAAGGCAATGGTCTCAAATGCCTCTTCTTTTGCGAGTTCAAGAGAATTCTTATAGCAACTTCTCAAAATCTCCTCTTCTGAGCTATTTCCATCTTTCCATATGGGTCCAACCGTATGAATGATATGTCCGGCAGGAAGTTTAAAAGCTTTTGTCAATGCACACTCGCCAGGAGCCAGTGTCCCTATTTTCGAGGTCGCTTCTCGTAAACGTGTCCCTTCAATTTTATGTATAGCGCCATCAACACCTGCTGTTCCATATAGATTGGAGTTTGTCGGATTTACTATAGCATCGACGTACATTTTTGTTATGTCGTTTCTTACGATTTCAAATGGCATATAATCACCTATTTCATAAGTTGTTTTTTATTTATTAGTATTAGGTTTTTGTGCGGATGGAGGCATGAAAATTTTTGAGTTAATTTGGGTATGGTGTTGAGTATTGGGTGTTGGTGATTACTTTGGTTGTTTTTATTTCATCAATATGATAATAATATTATCGAGCAAATTAATTTGAATATTCTGATTTTGCCTTTACAGTTCCTGACACATTCGCATAGCGAAGTGATAACGTAGCAATGCTTGCTTTAAAAGTATTTTTGGAAGACGGCGAAGTTCCTTTGGACAATAATGCTACTGAAGGTGCATTGAGAAGCTGTTGCTTGCACAAACATACTTGGAAACTGATCGATACCATCGATGGGGCAAAATCAAGTGCAATTATTTATAGTATTACGGAAACGGCAAAAGCTAATCATTTGAATCCATACAGATATTTGGAATATCTGATGGATGTGTTGAAAGATCATCAAAACGAAAGTGATAAATCCTTCATAGAAGATTTATTACCGTGGTCAAAAAATCTTCCGGATATATGTAAGAGTAAAGTTGTTAAAGCAACATCGTAAACTTGCCGCCATATTGGCGGCTTATATAAAGGCTAGTACCGACTATTTACCGTATACTTTTGGACAGCCATATGATCCTGAAGATATCAAAGGAAAGGCAATGGTCTCGAAGGCCTGATCCTTTGCAAGTTCAAGAGAATTCTTATAGCAGCTTCTTAAAATCTTCTCTTCTGAGCTATTCCCATCTTTCCATACCGGTCCCACCGTATGAATGATATGACCTGCAGGAAGTTTGAAAGCTTTTGTCAATGCACACTCGCCAGGAGCCAGCGTCCCTATTTTTGAAGTCGCTTCTCGTAAAGGTGGCCCTTCAATTTTATGTATAGCTCCATCAACACCTGCTGTTCCATATAGATCGGAGTTTTTCGGATTTACTATGACATCGACGTGCATTTTTGTGATTACTTTAGTTGTTCATATTTCATCAATGTGATAAAAATATTATTTAGCAAATTATTTTGAATATTCTGATTTTCCCTTTACAGTTCCTGACACCTTCGCAGAGCGAAGTGATGACGTAGCGAATCTTAAAATTAATTTTTCATGGCCAAATTGATAAGGTTACTTATTTCACCTTTATAATCGGGATATAAATCTAAATTTAATTGTAAGTAAGTCACAAGATCTCTAAAGTCTTTTCTTTCATGTTTATTGTTTCTAGTTTTTTTCAGTAACTTTTGAGCATAGTAACGATTCATGGGTTCATTCATTGCTTTATTGTACATTTTTATCGCTTCAATAATTATTTTTTTATCAGCGTATTTTTCAATTTTGGCAATTCTACCAAGTACAATAGCAATAGAAAATTCTATATGGCAATATGAAGTATATGCGTTAGAATGTTAAGCTACAAATTATATACTCTACCGACTACACTTTAGCTACAAATTATCATTGCCTAAATCTATATGTGCCTACTTGGATGTGTTGTTTCTTGCGACACATTTTTTTCTTGTATTATTTTATA
>Ga0334900_1004292_pt1 | contig 10030 bp, 13 predicted proteins | sample GraSluR3_MG_2_FD_207231 | JGI IMG/M metagenome (GOLD analysis project Ga0334900, IMG submission 207231) | Sludge microbial communities from methane-producing bioreactor in Wageningen University, Netherlands - Granular Sludge_31_08-R3 | ecosystem: Engineered > Bioreactor > Anaerobic >...
CCTGTAAGCGTAAGGTTTATTGAGCTAATGCCCATCGGGCAGACTTCCCGTCGGTTTGAAGATTATTTTCTTTCCAACGACAGTGTTATGGAGAGGCTGCCGGATCTTATTCCGGATGAAGAGGTATCGGGCGGCGGGCCCGCGGTATACTACAGGCTGCCAAAAGCATTAGGTACCATAGGGTTTATCGGCGCATTAAGCCATAATTTCTGCCACCTGTGCAACAGGATACGATTGACTGCCGATGGCAGAATAAAACCCTGTCTGCACAGTGACCTGGAAGTGGACCTAAGGCCTGCACTAAGGGAATCCGGTGAAGAGCTTGGTGACGCGATTGCCCGTGCAATAGAGCTGAAACCCAAAAGGCACAGCATGAAAGACCATAAATCGATGACCCTAGACAGGGATATGTACCAGATAGGAGGTTGATTTTTTTGGAGGGTTTTACCCATTTGAACAACCAGGGCCGTGCCAGGATGGTAAACGTTGGGGATAAGAACATAACCGAACGGAAGGCGGTGGCCCGGGGCAGGGTTTATATGAAGCCGGAGACCTTGGATCTTGTGGAAAGGGGCAATATGAAAAAGGGGGATGTTTTGGCGGTTGCCCAGGTGGCAGGTATTATGGGAGCTAAAAAAACCCCTGACATTATACCAATGTGTCACCCCTTGAGTATCAGCGGAATTGATATAGACATTGAAATTAACCATGACCTTGTGTCGGTTGATATTAAGGCTGAAGCAAGTGTTGCGGCCAAAACGGGGGTGGAAATGGAAGCCCTTACGGCCGTGTCGGTGGCAGCGCTGACGGTTTATGATATGTGTAAGGCGGTGGACAGGGAAATGGTTATAGGCGATATTGAACTCCTGGAAAAATCCGGCGGAAGGTCCGGGAACTATGTTAAGGAGGTCAAACAGAAGTGAAGGGACGGGTAATTGCCGTTAATATCAGCGAAAAAAAAGGACAGATAAAAAAGCCGGTAGAAAAGATTAACCTGGTAAAAGACTTTGGCCTGGAAGGGGATGCCCACGGGGGCAAATGGCACAGGCAGGTAAGCCTGCTGGCCCGGGAGAGCATAGAAAAGATGCAGGCTCTTGGTATAGAGGGGCTGTGCACCGGAAAGTTTGCGGAAAACATAACCACCGAAGGCATCGCGCTTCATACCAAGGGCGTGGGTACAAGTATAAAGGTGGGCGAGGCGGTCTTGGAAATTAGCCAAATCGGCAAGGAGTGCCATTTGGACTGCGAGATTTTAAGGAACAACATGGAATGTGTATTAACCGCCGAGGGTATATTTGCCCGGGTGATAGAGGGCGGTACCATAAAACCCGGAGACGGAATAGAAGTATTGCAGGAATATAATGGTAAAAGCAAGAAAAAATAGCCGCTGTTTTTGAAGCGGCTATTTTGGTTAAAGTATTTGATCCAGCCTTGTCTTGTCAAAACCGACTATTGTTTCATTTCCCACCAGAACAATCGGTACTCCCATAAAGCCTTTGCCGACAAGTTCCCTTCTTGCATTCATATCGGTTGATATATTTTTCTCCGTATAGGGAACCTGTTTATCCTTAAGGTATTCCTTGAGCATGCGGCAGTAACCGCATGTATCGCTGGTGTAGACGGTTACGTTTTCCATTTATATCCCTCCCTGTACAATAACTATGGCTTTAATCAGCCGGTCTAACAGTGCGGCGCTCCCTGGGCATATATTCGCAGGCCTTTAAATAAAATTCCGTCCTGATAAACAATGCTGAAATTTCTGTACTGCTGTGCCAAGCTTTTGTCTATAACAAAGTTGAACCCTTCTGTATTGGTAACCAGGTCGGACTCGGTTGGCTCATCCAGAGCCATCGCAAAGGTCGGGCCTCCTCAGCCAACTCCCGCAACGTGTATTCGCAGGGAATTGTTTCCAACGCCTTTGGCTTTTAATATTTTGTCAAGTTCTTCCTTTGCCCTGTCCTGTATGTTAATCTGCACATGCATCCCTCCCTTAAGCATAAATACCTACCCCCGGTATAAGGGGTAATTCCAGTATAGCAGACGAAACAATGCAAGTCAATACATAATATGGTTTTATTTATGCAGTATAATGTGTGAATATACCCGGCCTGTGTTTAGGACAGGGAAAGCCGGATTACTGCAAATAAAGGGTTTGCACGGCCTGGGACCGGAAAATAATTCTCCTTTGGAACATATTCTCGGGTTTATTTCGAAAATAAATTGTAGTATAATTAAGTGTGTTATGTGAAACAATATATTTTTTTGTTTATTTTACTCCGCGAAGGTCTAAAGTCTTGGACGGGGGAAGGTTAGATGGGCGAAAAACAGACATTCATACATGTCAAAGGAGTGAAAAAAATGCAAATGAAACTGTTAACATTTAAAGGAGGTGTACATCCTCCTCACAATAAACACAAAACCGAAGGCCTGGCTCTAAAAAGGGCAAATGCTCCGGACATGGTAATAATACCGCTTCAGCAGCATATAGGGGCACCGTGCGAAGCGACTGTCAAGGCCGGCGATGAGGTGAAGCTGGGCCAGAAGATAGGCGAACCAAAGGGTTTTGTCGGAGCGCCGGTGCATTCCAGCGTGTCGGGTAAGGTTAAGGCAATTGAAAAGAGACCTCATCCGGGAGGAGGAATGGTGTTATCGGTGGTGATAGAATCCGATGGCCTTGATACCGTGGACGGAAATGTCAAACCCCAGGGAAATATTGATGACCTGACGGCCGATCGGATAAAAAACATAATGCGGGAGGCAGGTCTGGTGGGAATGGGAGGTGCGGCATTTCCGACACAGGTTAAATTCTCGCCACCGCCCGACAAAAAAATAGATACGGTTATATTAAACGGAGCCGAATGTGAACCATACCTGACCTCCGACCACAGGCTGATGCTTGAAAGGCCAAATGATGTGGTTAACGGTTTAAAAGCGATGATGAAATCCGTTAATGTAGGCAGGGGCTATATTGCGATAGAGAATAATAAACCGGATGCCATTAAATCGGTGGCAGAGGCTGCTGAGGATGAGCAAAATATACAGGTGATTGCCCTTAAGACCAAATACCCGCAGGGTGCCGAAAAACAGCTGATAAAGGCCTGTACCGGCAGGGAAGTACCTTCGGGAGGACTGCCGATGGACAGCGGTGTTATTGTAAACAACGTGGGTACCGCCGCAGCGCTGGCCTGTGCCATAGGCACAGGCATGCCGCTGGTGGAGAGGATAGTAACCATAACAGGAAGCGGAATAAAACATCCCCAGAACCTGGTTGTCAGGATAGGAACGCCCTTTTCGGATGTAATAGATCAGTGCGGAGGCCTGGAGGATAATATCGGAAAGATTATTCAGGGAGGTCCAATGATGGGTATAGCCCAGTATACGGTAGAGGTGCCGGTTATCAAAGGAACTTCCGGAATACTGATACTGAAAGAACAAGACCTTGGGCTTTCACCCGAACTGCCCTGTATAAAATGTGCCAAATGCGTGGACGCGTGTCCGATAGGCCTTATACCTACGAAACTGGAAGGTTTCGCACAGAAGGGCATGATGCAGGAAGCGGAGGAATACAACGCGGTTGATTGTATAGAATGCGGAAGCTGCTCCTTTGTATGTCCTGCCAAGAGGCCGCTGGTGGAAAGGATCCGGCTTATTAAGGCCGATATTATAGCAGAAAAACGGAAAGCAAAACAAGCCTGATAGATTGGAGGGAAAAGCTTTGGAATATGGAAACCTTGTAGTTAGTTCATCACCTCACATCAGGTCGGAAGAAACGGTACAAAGAATAATGCTTGATGTGATAATAGCGCTGCTGCCTGCGACTGCCGCCTCGGTGTACTTTTTTGGAATGAGGGCGCTGGCGATAACTCTTGTAAGCGTCGCCGCTGCAGTGGCAGCCGAAGCGGCCATACAAAAGATAAGAAACAAACCCGTTACCATAAACGATGGGAGCGCAGTAATTACGGGGCTTTTACTGGCACTAACCCTTTCCCCGGCGATGCCGCTGTGGATGGTGGTGGTGGGTGCCGTGGTAGCCATAGGAATCGGAAAACAGGTGTACGGGGGACTGGGAAGCAATCCCTTCAACCCTGCCCTTGTTGGCAGAGCATTTTTGGTTGTTACTTTCCCGGTTCACATGACAACATGGATAGACCCAATAGACGGGGTTACATCGGCAACTCCGCTGGGCCTTCTTAAGATGGAAGGCACCGCAACGGGTTATACCGAACTTTTTATAGGAAATGTGGGAGGCTCGCTGGGAGAAACTTCGGCTCTCCTGCTGATTTTAGGCGGTCTGTACCTTCTGTACAGGGGAATAATAGACTGGAGAATACCCGCCTTTTATCTTGGAACTGTGGCCGTTATGACGGCTGTGCTTGGACAGGACCCGGTATTCCACCTGCTGGCGGGCGGCCTGTTGCTGGGGGCATTTTTCATGGCAACCGATATGGTTACCACCCCTGTTACCAGAACGGGTAAAATAATATTCGGCATTGGCGCCGGTATACTGGTGGTACTGATAAGACTCTACGGAGGGTATCCCGAGGGAGTGCTCTTTTCAATACTCCTTATGAATACCTTTACACCAATTATAGATAAATACACCCGGCCTAAAATCTATGGGGAGGTGAAGCGGTAATGAAGAATCCGATAGCAAGGCTTATCATTGTGCTTGCACTAATTTCAATTGGTTCGGGACTCTTTCTCGCCCTCACCTACACCTATACAATACCCCATATAGAAGCAAATGCGGCCCGGGACCAGGAAATCGCCATACTGGAAACACTTCCCGGCGCTGTCGATTACCAGGAACTCGAGCAAACCGATATGCCTATATATGTGGGACTTGACAGCGGCGGTGGTATTGTGGGATTTTCTTATGTGATAGAAGGAGGAGGCTTCCAGGGCATAATCAGGATGATGGTGGGAGTAAACCCGCATGAAGAAAAAATAACAGGGGTGAAAGTATTAAGCCATTCAGAGACCCCCGGCCTGGGAGCACGGATTACTGAACCGGCATTTCTGGAACAGTTTGCACAAAAATCAATAAACGATGATTTTGAAGTGAAAGAAGATGTGGACGGTGTAACCGGCGCGACCGTTTCTTCAAAGTCGGTGTCGGAAATATTGAAACAGAGCCTGCCGCAGGCATTGGAACAGTATAGGATGTCGGGAGGTGGAAAATAATGAAAACGGGTTATGAATTCTTTAAGGGTCTTTGGGATGAGAATCCCATTTTCAGACTGCTTCTGGGAATGTGTCCCACGCTGGCGGTAACAAATGCTGCCATGAACGGTCTGTCAATGGGTCTTGCCACTACCTTTGTTCTGCTTGGTTCGAATATTATGGTGGCAGCGCTTAAAAATGTGATTCCCGATAAGGTAAGAATACCTTCCTATATTATAATCATTGCGACCTTTGTTACCATTGCCGACCTGGGTTTGGCGGCATTTTTCCCGGATATTTACAAGGTCCTGGGACTGTTTATACCCCTTATAGTGGTTAACTGTATTATACTCGCCAGGGCAGAAGCATTCGCATCCAAGAACACCATTGGAACGTCACTGCTGGATGCACTGGGAATGGGCTTCGGGTTCACCTGGGCCCTGACGCTTTTAGGATCAATCAGGGAGATAATGGGAATGGGCTCTATTTTTGGAATGCAGATTTTCGGTGAAGGATTTGTTTCGTGGATAATATTCATACTGCCCCCGGGAGCTTTCCTCACATTAGGTCTGCTTCTGGGTCTGTTCAATGCAATGCTTAACAAGAAGAAGACGCAGTGCGGTTAATGAGTGATGGGAAAGGAGGAATAAATTAATGGAACTATTACTGCTGTTCATCAGCACGGTACTGATAAACAACTTTGTCCTTTCAAGGTTCCTCGGTATCTGCCCCTTTTTGGGAGTTTCAAAGAAACTTGAAGTGGCCTTCAGTATGGGCCTGGCGGCTACCTTTGTTATGACCCTGTCCGCCATAGCTACCTGGCTTATACAGCACTATATACTGATACCCTTTGGAATGGAGAGATTTCTGCAGTATGTTGCCTTTATACTGGTAATAGCATCACTGGTACAGTTTGTGGAAATGTTTCTTAAGAAAACCAGTCCTGCGCTGTACCAGAGCCTGGGTATATTCCTGCCGCTTATTACGACAAACTGTGCGATACTGGGACTTGCACTTTTATCCGCATTAAACGGGTATGGGCTTGTTACCAGCACTGTTTTCGGATTTGGAGCCGGGGTTGGTTTTACGATGGCCATATCGGCGATGGCAGGGCTCAGGGAAAGCATGGAATTTGGGGACGTGCCCGAACCCTTCAAGGGCGTGCCGATTACATTGATTACCGCAGCCATAATGTCAATGGCTTTCATGGGTTTTTCCGGTCTTATAGCTATGTAGGATTAACCGGGGACATTCCTCGACGGCGAAGGCATACCTCATAGAGAGGTGTGTCCCCTGGTCTTATTAAAAGCGGTGTGTCCCCATACCTTAATAGGAGGTGAAAAGATGAACAATACAATACTGGTTGCCGTCATAAGCATGGGCGCCATAGGAATATTTTTCGCAGGCTTCCTTGCCTTTGCATCCAAAAAGTTTGCTGTTGAGGAAGACCCCCGTATAGAAGCCATACAAAAGGTACTTCCCGGTGCAAACTGCGGCGGCTGCGGTTATGCAGGGTGTTCCAACTTTGCTGCCGCGCTGGTTGCCGGTGAGGTTGAGTTTAACGGCTGTCCCGCGGGAGGCAGCGAGGTAAGCTGCAAGATAGCAGAGATTATGGGGATTGAAAACACGGAAGGTTTAGGCGAAAAACAGGTTGCAAAGGTGCTGTGCGGAGGCGACAGCGAAAAATGCAGTGACAAGTACAGGTACATCGGAGTGGAAGATTGTGTCGCCGCTGCAAAAATGGCAGGGGGAGGGCCAAAGGAATGCCAATACGGCTGTCTTGGATTTGGGTCCTGTGTCAAGGTCTGCCCGTCGGACGCAATTACCATTACCGATGGAGGCATTGCTGTTGTTGACGAGGAAAAATGCATAGGCTGTACAAAATGCGTGGCTGCATGCCCTAAAAGTATAATAAAAATGGTGCCCTACGGAAAAGAGGCCCATGTACTGTGCTCAAGCCCCGAACCCGGTAAGATAGTAAGAAAGGCGTGCAAGGCAGGATGCATAGCATGTAAGAAGTGTGAAAAGGTATGCGAGTTTGATGCGATACACGTTGAAAACAACCTTGCGGTAATAGATTATGAAAAATGTACCGGCTGCATGGAATGCGTGAAAGCGTGTCCGATTAAATGTATAGAAGGTGACCTTGAAAAGGTTACGGTGGCAGTATAATCAAACACGGGAACAGGTACATTGTTTGACCAATTGTTTTAAAAGCAAGCATGGGAGCCATTCCAGTGGTTCCGTGCTTTATAAATGACAAGCATAAAAAAGCCGGTGGATAACCGGCTTTTTAGACATAAATATAGGAGGTTAATATGGCGACAATAAAAGCGTTCAGGGCGATAAGGCCTGTAAAGGAACTGGCAGAAAAGGTTGCGGCCCTTCCCTATGACGTGATGAGCCGTGAAGAAGCAAAACAAATGGTTGAGGGGAACGAGTTTTCATTTCTAAGGGTTGATCGTGCGGAAATTGAAATGGATGATAAAGTACCATTCGACAATCCATTGGTTTATGAAAGGGCTTCCGAGAACCTCAAAAGATTTATTAAAAAGGGAATTCTGGTGCAGGACCCGAAAGAGTATCTGTATGTATACCAGTTGGAATCCGAAGGTATAAGCCAGGCGGGACTTGTTGCGTGCCTTTCTGTGGACGAGTATATGGAAGGGATCATTAAGAAACACGAATATACCAGGCAGGACAAGGAACTGGACAGGACAAACCACATACTCAAATGCAATGCCAATACCGGGCCAATACTGATGTTTTACAGGGAGCAAAGCGAAATTCAGGAAACAATTGACGAATGGATGCAAAACAAGGCTCCCCTAAATAATTTTGTGTCTGAGGATGGAATAGCACACCGAATATGGGTAATAGACAACCCGGATACAATTAAAAGATTGGCAGAGCTGTACCGGGGGGTTAAAAGCCTTTATATAGCAGACGGGCATCACCGGTGCGCGGCAGCGGCCGGGGCGTGCCTTGAAAAGAGGAAGAACGGTTATAAAGGGAACGAAGAGTTCAACTTTTTTCTGGGCGTAATATTCCCTCACAGCCAGCTTCGTATCCTTGACTACAACAGGGTGGTATCCGACCTGAACGATATGACCCAGGAGGAATTCATCAAAGCAATACCTTCCTCAAACAGGGGGACAGGTACCGTGTTTGAAGTATGTCCTGTGGAACAAGCGAAGGCCTACCGGCCGCAGCAAAAGCATAATATGGGAATGTTTACAGGGAACAAGTGGTACCGCCTGAAAGCAATTCCGGGAAGTTGGGATTCAAACGACCCGGTCGAAAGCCTGGACGTTTCGATCCTGCAAAAAAACCTGTTGGAGCCGGTACTGGGTATAAAGGACCTAAGGACCGATGAGAGGATTGAATTTGTAGGCGGTATAAGGGGCCTTGAAGAGTTGGAAAAAAGAGTGGCCCTGGGAGCGGCAGCGGCTTTTTCGCTGTATCCCACTTCCATTCAGGAGCTTATGGAAGTGGCGGATGCGGGCAGAGTGATGCCGCCCAAGTCAACGTGGTTTGAACCAAAACTCAGAAGCGGCCTGTTTATACACGATTTGGGATAAAGACACGGGGACGGTTCTTATGTCTTTTTTGCGCCTATAATCCATATGACGGCAGCCCCGTTCCTTTGTCGCAGCGGGATGGAAGGTCGCTTACCGAAAGGCTATAATAAAGGAGGGTGGGTGAGAAAGATGAAGGAGATTAAGCGTTTAGCGGGCTGGATAAAACAATCGGACTTTACCGTTGTGCTTACCGGTGCCGGTATGTCCACCGAAAGCGGGCTTCCCGATTTCAGGTCAAAGAGCGGATGGTGGAAAAGCTACGACCCTTCTGCATTGGCATCCGTTGACGCAATGAAAACCAATTATCCTTTGTTTCATGAATTCTACTGTATGCGGATAAAAGCCCTGGAAGAATGCCAGCCCCATCGGGGCCATTATATACTGGCCGAATGGGAGAAAAAAGGTTTGATACACAGCATTGCGACGCAGAACGTGGACGGCTTCCACAGGGCCGCCGGCAGCGTAAATGTGCACGAGCTTCATGGGTCGCTGCGAAGCATAAGGTGTCTTGGCTGCGGCATGCGCGGCGGAGTGGAGGACTTTATCAATAAGGCCGGCTGCCGGTCATGCGGGAAGAATCTGAGGCCGGAGGTTGTATTGTTTGGTGAAATGCTTCCTGCGGATGCCTGGGACAGTGCTATTAATGATATAGGAAAAGCGGATCTTGTTATAGTCATAGGGACCAGCCTCCAGGTTTACCCGGCCAATCAACTGCCTTCTTTGACAAAGGGCAGGAAGGTGATTATAAACTGTGAGGTACCTGCCGGAAGAAGTAAATTTGACATGGTTGTTAAGGGAAAAGCCGGGGACGTTCTGGCCGAATTAAAGCGGATGGTTTGAAAAAACGGCATATTACTCAAACAAAAAGAACCGTCCCTATTGTTTGATTTTGGCAAATTCCGGTTTGCCGCCGGGGAAGCGGGTTATATACTTGAAGCCCGCCTTTAACGCAAGTTGGTGAGCGCAGTCAAAATGCTCCGCCAGCTGGTGGGGGGTGTGGGCGTCCGATCCTATGGTGAGGATTTCCCCTCCCATTTCACGGTATCTTTTCAGCAGGTCCAGGTCGGGCATGGTGCTTCCAAGCTTGTACCTGAAGCCGGAGGTGTTTATTTCAAGACCTCTGCCGGTACTTATGAGTTCTTCGAAAACAAGGTCCAGTAGGTCGCCGAAGTCTGCATGTTTCATACTGCTGTCGTCGTAGCTTCCATACCTTCTTATAAGGTCTATATGGCCCACCACATTGAAATTTTTAAACTCCCTTATACATGCAAGCAGTTCCGCGAGAT
>Ga0334900_1004302_pt1 | contig 10015 bp, 12 predicted proteins | sample GraSluR3_MG_2_FD_207231 | JGI IMG/M metagenome (GOLD analysis project Ga0334900, IMG submission 207231) | Sludge microbial communities from methane-producing bioreactor in Wageningen University, Netherlands - Granular Sludge_31_08-R3 | ecosystem: Engineered > Bioreactor > Anaerobic >...
CGCTGATAATTATTTTCATAGCCATACCACAGCATGGATTTAATACCTGTTTTAATAGAATTAAGAAATAGATCAAAAAAAGTTCTCCCTTCATTATTCTTATCAATTATTGAATATGGATCAATATGTATAAAATCAGATGATGAAAAATTGCTTATTAAAGAATCTATAGTTTTAATTGAGTCATTATTATATGTTTAAACTTTATTTGTTAAATTACATTTTCTTGAGTAATTCGTTATTGCTTCGAGCGACTTATCTTCTATGTCACAAAAAATATATCTTTCAACACTATTATGTAGAACATTCATTGCTAATCCTGGTGATCCAAGATATTCATTCATCTCCGTCATATTTTCTTTGTAAGTTATTAACGTTTGATAAAATACTGAATTTTTGATAACATCAGATTTCAATGCACTATCTAGTATTGTATAAATACCATAATCACGTTCTGGTGAATGCGTAAGAGTATAATTTGGTAAAGCCGAATTAGTTTCAATGTAAAACTGTGGTTTTTCATTTACTAAAAAATTACATAAAGGTATATGCTTCCAAATATCACCGAATCTTCCATAATGGATGTAAGATATGTTTTCCTCTTCAGTAAAAAAGTTATAGATTTTATTTCGCCTAACGACCGAGGTTACCCGAAGTTGCCCGAAGCGTATGCAAGGGCAATTTTGGCGAAGGCCGCATGGCCGAAGCCGTGTAACCGCTGTTAGACGACGTATTACGCCAAATTTTATATTTTACATCCACATTCAGAACATTCTTTGTCATGTAAAGATATAATCCCACCACATTCTAAACATTTCCATCGTTTCTTTTCTTTTTTAAAAAAATATTCAAAGCCATTATCCTTTATTGTTTTACTGTTATCGATTAAACTCGCTTGATATCTTTTTTGATAGCTTTTATCCAAATTTACTATCCTTTTGCATGGGAAATCTTCACATTTAAAACAATAGATTATTTCTCTTTTTTTTGCGCAATTTTTGATTTCACAAGATTTACATATCTCTGGTTTATCAGTATCATCACAAAGACAACCTCTACATGGTTTTTTCTTTTTGAGATGAACACAACATACCATACAGTTCATTCCACATGGAGCGAGCATATTATTATCAATTTTTTCTGGCATATGCATATGTCTATTCTCCTATTTTTGGCGTAATATGTCGTCTAACGTACCAGGGATTTAAGAAGTCCATGAGGTTTAGGGCGACGCCCTTGCCGAATGAATTTGGATGAAACGTAGTGGAATCTTAAATCCCATGTTAGGTGAAGTACTTGCCCTTCCTTAAAATAAACATAGATGTTTTTTTAGTTATCAGATATTGAAATAACACCAATAATAATCCCCCTACTATAATTAACCCAATAATCATTTCTAATGTGACATTAATAGAAAGATTAAACATTCCTTCTAAGTTTGCTGCAGTATAAGGATCTTTCAATGCTAAGTATGCAGACGAAATTGAGAAAAATAAAATAATTATTGCTGAAAATATACTTGTAATCATTACTTTATTTTTAATTTCTCTTTTTTCTAATTTTCTGTTTATAATTCTTCTCGCTATATAAATTCCTGCAATCACTCCCATAAATATATTAACAACCGGAACCCCCATGAAAAAACCAAAAATACAAATACTATAAAAAATATAAATAACGATTAGTATGTAATTATTTAATTTGTATCCTATATTAATCCATTTCCTAAGAAACAACACATCAATGAAAATTCCAAAAATAAAACCACTTATTAAAAACATAATTATCTTGTTTTCTGCAACAAACAGAATACTTATCCACCCACCTAATAACAATAGTAATATAGGGGGAATAAACCCAAATATTGTGCCTAAAAATATCTTATCGAACTTACTCAGCTTTATCACCTCTTTGCAAGTATTTCACCTAACGTCTCGGGGCTATCTGAAGTTGGCGAACGCAGTGAGCCAATTTGGGCGTAGGGGGTACAACCCCCGAAGCCAGATAGCCGCGTGTTATACGACGTCCCTATAACCATTCTCTTACCTTAGTTGTTATTTTTTCCACGCCATCAAGAGAACATTGAAGTAACCCAATTGCCGATCCAGGAATGTCTTCAAAATGAAAATCTACCCAAATAATCCGTTTAACTTCTTGACTTGGATGAGGAATGGGCATCTGTGTTGACGGATCAACAGGTACACCACCAATATATACGCCTTTCCCGAATCTTACAGCAGAGGGATCCCAATCCACGCTTCCCCCTCTGCCAATATTTACATGGACTCTTTCTTTTGTACTCTTGGTCTGAGGAATGAGAGAGTCATGTTTATTCTCATTAGTAAGTCTATTAAAATGATGTATCCAAATAGTAGATTCACCATGATAAGGTTGTACACTTTCTAAGTAATTCCATAAGCTTGGAGATGTGATGTCAAGTCCAAGATACCATTGAGATATTCTGCTTTGAAACTGATTGATATCCAAAATGATTGGAAAGTAAAATTTATCGTTCTTATTTGCGGATGGGCAATGAATTTCTCGAATGTCGTGAGCTAAATAATTAAGCGCTGAGCGGAGATTTTCACACATGTTTTTAATGTCAATGCTCAAATCATCAGAAACTGACTGTTGAGCCAAACTTAAGTCGTACTGGCTTTTAATAGTTGAATATTGTTCCTTTGCCTTTTTAATAAGAGCGTTTATTTGTCTTTCTCTTGATGGCATATTTCAACCTCCATATCTCTCTTTTAGGCATGGCATATAACGTTTCGCGAGTACCCGAAGTTGCGAGGCTCCTGCCGAGCAATTTGGGTGAAGCGTAGCGAAGCCGGGTACTCACTGTTGTCGGAAGTTGTTGATCTCCGCATTTAATTTAATCTTCTGAACATGTACAAAGATTTTGCAAATCTTTGACCTCTAATTCTAACTGTTTCTTCAATCTTTCTACTATCTTTTTATGCATTAATATGCAAATAACATTCATTGGAAATTTCCATTGGATGTTTGTTTCAATGGAGAGCTTTGTTTTCTTTCCAATTGCTTCTAGTACGTAACTAACTTCAAAATTGTGTATTTTGCTTTCAATATTAAATCCAATAATTTTATCTCTCTCGTACTGTATAATTGTTCCATACATTTCAAGGGTTTTCCCGTCTTCTTCGATTACTTCTTTAAAAGTCGTCCCAATTATTTCTGGATTACTTTTAATAATTTCTTCACTTTTCACATTTTTTTGCCATTTCATAGCCTTTGAAGGATCTGCAATCCATGGGAAGACCACCTCTGGGGTTTGAGATATCTCATCTTCATATATAACTTTCATAATTCAGTCTTCCTCCTATTATTTAACAATTTCCGACAACGTTCCGCGAGTACCCGAAGTTAGCGACCAACGGGAGCAATTTGGATAAAGGCTCTTGTCGCCGGAGTCGGGTACTCGCTGTTATGTGTAGCGCCGACATTCCCAGTTTTATTTACGATAAAGTGCATGAATATATTTAGTCAGTTTTTTAATTCATTATTCAATGCGGCGACTTCCGCTAATTGAATCTACCATACACGTATTTACGGCGATAATTTTCCATTCCTTATTACTTTTATACCATACTCTCATGAATAGATATCTACCTGTAAGAGTTTCTTCACCTATTATGCCTTCAACTGCACTTATTCCTGTTACAATAGCAATACAATTATGTATTATTATCTTACGATTATGTATTTCAATTTTCGATAATTTATAACGAGGATTCCTGTAATCATCTAAAGCCTTTTCTTTTCCCCAAGTAGAACCATCTGAACCAAGAAAAACATATTTTTCAGAAAATATATTTTCAAGAAATGACAGATTATTTTGACGCATCGCATCAATAAGATTCTCTTCACGTTTTTGAATTTCGGATTCAGGATTCTTTTTGAACATATGGCTTTCTCCTAATTATATATTTCCATTGAAGTAACCAACGATGTGATGAAAAAGTAAAATTATCTATATCTTCCGGCATTCAAGTCGGCATTACATATAACTCGTTTTTATACGATGTGTTTTCATATTTACAATTATATATTGTACATTATACGAAAATATGATAAGTTTAAATCGTATGAAAACTATGTTAATTTTAATATTTTTTAAGGATTTATACAAATAGAACTTCAAAAAACAGAGCGTGAACTCAAAATCAAAAATTATAGTCCCAAAACTATAACAAGTTACCTTTATGGTTTACGAGAATATTTTTCTTTTAAAGTAAATAACTTTACAGAACTCAATCAAGAAAACATTAAAAACTTCTTGCTCCACTGTGAACAAAAACGCATTTCCCCTCAAAGCAGAAATTTGTATCTAAATGCCATTAAGTTTTACTATCGCAATGTGGTTAAAGATCTGCAGAAAATAGAGATCCAATCAGCAAAAAAACCAAAAAGCTTGCCTACTGTGTTGTCCCGAAGTGAAGTAGCTAAAATTTTAGAATCTCCAAAAAATACTAAGCACAAACTTCTCCTGTCGCTTGCTTACGGGGAAGGACTTAGAGTAAGCGAAGTTATTGGATTAAAAGTACAAGATTTGGATTTTGAAGAATTAACGGTGCATATTAAACAAGCAAAGGGTCAAAAAGACCGAATAAGCGTGATGCCGACAAGTTTAATTGATGGCTTGAAGAATTTAATTGCTGGGAAAAATAAAAATGGTCTTGTGTTTGCAAGTGAACGAGGTGGAATACTGACTACAAGAACAGCACAGAAAGTTTTTGAAAACGCCCTACGTGATTCAGGGATCAAAAAAGACGTTACTTTTCATTCGCTTAGGCATTCTTTTGCTACCCACTTACTGGAAAATGGAACCGATGTCCGTTTTGTCCAAGAACTACTTGGCCATCAAAATATCAGAACAACACAGATTTATACACATGTTACAAATCCTAAACTTAAAAATATTAAAAGTCCATTATGATAAAAATGAGGGAAGCCCGCTTTTGGCCAGCCCCTTCGGGACAAAGATAAAAAATTCCAATTTGCGCTTAAAATCGGTTGGCGAATCCTCGCAGAGGGCGAGCCAACAAAGACATTTTCTAACTGGCGGAGAGGGCGGGATTCGAACCCGCGAGACAGTTATTAACCGCCTACTCGATTTCGAGTCGAGCGCCTTCAACCGGACTCGGCCACCTCTCCTTATGAGCTAATAATGACAGACATATTATCTTCTATTCAGGAAAAACTTCTTTAATACTGCCCCGCATTCTTCTTCCAGAATACCACCAATAACTTCTACCTCATGGTTAAACAACTTTTTTTCAAAAATGTTAATAACACTGCCCGCAGCTCCTGCTTTAGTATCATATGCTCCAAAAATGAGCTTTTTTAGTCGAGCTTGAATGATAGCATAAGCACACATGGGACATGGCTCTAAAGTTACATACATTATTGCATCATCCAGATGCCAGCTATTTACTCTGGCACATGCTTCACGTAGTGCTATCATTTCAGCATGAGCGGTGGGGTCATGTGTCATTTCCTTCTTATTAAATGCCCTGACAATAATCTGTTCATCTAAAACAATTAATGCTCCAACTGGAACCTCTTCCCTGTAAAAAGCCTCCCAGGCCAGTTGAAGCGCCTCTTGCATTATCATCTGGTGAATATTATCTATCATTAAATCACTCTGCCTATATAAAGATAAAAAATGTTTTAACCTTGGCTAAGACTAAACTATGGTCAGGGGAGCTCACTCCCTTGAAATCCTTTTATTACTTTTTCACTCTATTTTATTTTTATATAAAAACTTATACTGACAACTTTACTAGAATATAAAATAATTATTCTAATAAAATACCTATTTCAGAGCATCCTGATTTTTAAAATCCCAATGCGCTTAAATATTTATTTTTCAGTTTTGATTTCCAGTTTCCAGATAGTATGATGTTAAAAAAGGTGCGCCCGGAGGGACTCGAACCCCCAATCTACTGATCCGTAGTCAGTTGCTTTATCCAATTGAGCCACGGGCGCATTTAGATGAGAGGATAATAATTAGCTCTAAAGCTAAATTAGATTTTATTATAATTTAATATCTTCGTCAAATGAAATAATATTATAGTAACACTTGCCTTAAAAATTTCTCTTTATTATAATATAAAGCAATGTTGCATTCTGAGCATTCTAATAATTTAAAAATATTTAAAATTAGAATTTATACCAAGGAATTATGAAACAAGCTTTTAATAAAATATTTGAAGTACATTCATATGATGTTTTAAATAACCAGCAATTAAATCCAGTTAAATTAATCGACTATTTAAATGATACTGCGGCACACCACTCTGAATCATTAGGCTATTCTATAGAAACCTTATTTAAAAAAGGATATTCCTGGATACTACTCTCCTGGAATATTAGGATTAATAGATGGCCTCGTTTAAGAGAGATGATTGAAATCGAAACCTGGATTTCCCGGATTAAGAGATGTTTCGCTTATCGAGAGTTCTTAATAAAAAGCAATCAGAATGAAAGTATAATTAAGGTATCTTCTCGCTGGATTTTCTATAATATTAATAAACAAAGACCAGTAAAAATACCTTCAAACTTATCAAGTCTTTGGCTAATTAAACCAGTTGAGGCATGCTCATTATCAATTGCACATTCATCCCTTCTCAGGGAACCTAAATATCAAAATGAAGAAAAAGAATATGTTGTTCAAATACAAGATATTGATATTCTGGGTCATGTTCATAACTCCAGATATATAGACTGGATTATGGAAAACAAGCCTGAGATAATGAAACAGCATTATACCTTAAAATATCTACAGGTTTTATATCATCATGAAATTAAATATCCAGGAGAGATTATGGTTCAACAAAAAATATTCCCACAGCAAGATAAATCAAAACAGCTGATATCCGATCAAATATGGGATAAAAATAAACAGAGAGTTGCCTCAGAAATAGTAACTCAGTGGCAGCTTTTTAAATAATATTATAATACTCCATAATATCATAATATTCCGGGTAATTAATAAGCTACTTATCAAATTAGAAAGGCAATTTTATTTTTAAAATCATTGTTAACCGGAAATTTGGAAAACAAAAACGATTTCTAAAATAATATTCTGAAAATAAACTATTTATTTAACTACCATAATCTCCTTAGAAAAGTTATTCAGGATATCAGGCTCTTTATCTCCCACCACTACAATATCCTCAATACGTATTCCAAATCTATTCTTGAGATAGATGCCAGGCTCTATACTAAAGGACATGCCCTGCTCTAAGATCTGTTTGTTGCCAGTCCTGATGTAGGGCGCTTCATGTACGCTGATACCGATGCCGTGTCCTGTTCTGTTGAGGAAGTATTGGCCATAGCCTGCTTGGGTAATGATATCCCGTGCTGCTTTATCCACATCCTCTGCGCTGACCCCTATTCTAGCCTTGGCCTCAGCAGCTTGATTAGCCTGTAGGACGATGTGATAGACCTTTTCTTGCTCCTCTGTGATGTTGCCAACAAAAACAGTCCTGGATATATCAGAACAATAGCCCTCATATTGACAGCCTAAATCTAAAATAAGGATATCCTCTTTTTGGATGATTCGGGAATCATCACAGTAGTGGGGCATAGAGCTATTGGGACCGGAGGCCACAATGGGATCAAAGGCGAGGCTGGCTCCCCTTTGGGCAAATAATTCCTCTATCTTCTTTTTGATATCTTTTTCGGTCCGGCCGGGATTGATGTAACCAATAGTCTCTCCCACTACCTCATCGGCTATCTGGGCAGCTATCCTTAATTTTTCTACTTCACTTTTCTCCTTTTTAATTCTTAGTGCCTCCAATAGCTCATGTCCGCTGACAAAGTTAGCTGGAAGCCGATCCTTAAGTTCCAAGAGGTCTATTCCTCTTATGGTGCTGTTGATGGCAATTGTTTTCCCTGCCAGTTGATACTTCCGGTTGGCTTGTTCAACTGCCTCTAAGAAACTTTCACTGTCTTTCCACATAAAGAGATCTGCCTGGCCGGAGAGGTGTTTTTCAGCTTCCTCAAAATAAAGCTGTGGGGAGATATGAAAAGATTGGCCATCTGATAAAAGAAAGAGGGCTTGGAATCTTTCGCAAATGCGAGGATTAAATCCAGTCAAAAAATCCAAATCAACCGAAGGACCAATGATAATGGCATTGATATTATTATTTGCCATTAGTTTGCGAAGTTTATCAGTATATTTTTTATTAAACATTCCTATTCCCCTTCAATCTGTATTTATATTTTTAAGTACTCTATTTCTAATCCTAATTCCTAAACAATTTCAAGACGTTTTCTCATGGCCTGAATCCTTTTATTCCAGGCATGTAGTCCTAAAGCAACTCCAATAACTCCATATGAAATAAAGGCTCTGAAAAATTCCCCAATCTGGGCATCTCCAAAAAGATTGTTTCCAGCCTTAGGTGATACTATAAATAAAGTATGAAATAAAATTATACCCAGAATAGCCTGACCGCTAGTTGCCTTAGTAACAGATGCTCCCCCCAAAAGTATCGCAGCAATTGAAAAGGTAGCTATTTGTACATGACTTCCATAAGTGGAAAGGGTTCCGATATTCTGAAGAAAAATAATCTGTCCCCAGGCAGCAAAAACAGTAGAAATAACCATAGCAATTATTCTTGTTCTCTCTATGTTTATTCCTGATATTTTAGCAATTTCCATATCATGACCAACTGTTCTAAAGTCTTGCCCTAATTTAGTCTTCATAACCAATTCATTAAAACTCCACAGTGCTGCTATAAATAAAGAAGTTAGAATCGGAAGCTTTACTGTTCTTAAAATTGATCCGGTCATAATTATATATAGACTTACTCCGAGAACGAATGCCATAATGATAATCTGGGTAATAAATTTAAAATTATCTATTCCCTCATAACCCTTTTTTCTTTTTAAATAATAATCCATACATAGACCTATTAGTAACGCTATAGATATTGCAACTAAAACATTAAACAGGGGATATTTAAACACATTATCAAGAGCATATTTCAGTCCAGTCTCAGTTGCCAGATCTATAGTATTCCTGATACCAATTCCTCTGCTGAGCACCAGATCTGGATTCTTTATTGGAATTAGTGTTCCGACCAGAAAAAGAAGAATAAACTGGTAAACTCCATTGGCAAAAAATCCAGCAATCATACTGGTTATCATTTCCTGCCCCTTAGTTCTGTTAAGCAGCATAGCGGTTATTATCCCAAAAAGGATTGCTATGGGAGTTGCCAGCAAAAGACACATCAAAAAACCAGGAAAGCCGGCGATTTTATAGTGAGTAACAATGATGATAGCAAATTGTCCAGCCATTGCTCCAATTACAATACCAAAGTTAAGACCTAAACCAGCTATTACCGGAATAACAAGGGCAAGAACCAGAAAAGAGTTTCTGGTTATTCTGGAGAGCAAGGTATTTAAAATAAACACCAGGGGTAATTTTGAGAAATATACTCCCGCCAAGCAGATTACAATAAATAATAAGGGAACACTATTATCAAACAGTAGTCTCCTTATTTTTATTGATAGTTTTGGTTGAGCTATTTTAATTTGATTAACTTGAGCCATTTTATGATTCACCCCCCATCTTAGTAAGCGCATAGAGGATTATCCCATTTTGGACTATCATTCTTAGCACTTCAGAGAGATTTCCTTCCGGGAACATCTGGTTTGCTACCGGTAAAGCAACAGTTAATAGTCCCTGGAATAAAAAAGTTCCTATAATGACGTGAGATATTTTTACCTTGGATGTGGAGGCTCCTCCGATTAAAACAGCTGCAACAGCTGGGAAAGCCATATAAAGGGGTGCTAAATATAATTGCAGAAAACCAAAACTAAGTGAATAAACTATTATACCAATTGCTCCAATTATTGTTGATAGAATTGTTCCAATAATTCTATTTTTATCTACATTGATACCTGCTGCTGCAGCAAATTTTGGATTGGCTCCTGCTGTAATCATTTCAATACCGCTTTTACTTCTGGAAAAAAGCCATACCAG
>Ga0334900_1004308_pt1 | contig 10007 bp, 6 predicted proteins | sample GraSluR3_MG_2_FD_207231 | JGI IMG/M metagenome (GOLD analysis project Ga0334900, IMG submission 207231) | Sludge microbial communities from methane-producing bioreactor in Wageningen University, Netherlands - Granular Sludge_31_08-R3 | ecosystem: Engineered > Bioreactor > Anaerobic > Unclassified...
TGAACAGTTGGAACGACTACGTTTGAAGCGTCACGAATTCCACGGCGACTGGAACTACACTCTGTTGCCACGCAAGTAGAATTGTTCAAGTTATTTATGAGCGCGCCCTTAGCTGATACCTGAGAGATAAGGAGAATCGACATGGTCGACAGTCTGACCTATTCCACGCTTCACGCTGCCGTTGCGGGCCGGGGCGCGGCGTTCCGATGCAGGACCCGGCTTCAGCCGGCCGGGGGCCCGGGCGACAAGGTGTTCCCGCCCACGTATGCCGGGGGTGTGTACGCCGTTGAGGATAGGCGGATCGATGGGCGCGTCGTCCGTTGCGTGCTGCTCGACAGCGTGCAAAGCCAAGCCAATCGCATGGAGGAAGCTTTCCAGGATGCATTTCTGCCGAACTGGCGTGAGTTGCGAACCGACGGCGATGATCCCCAGTGCGACCTTCCGGTGGTCGCGGTACACGTGGAGAATCACGGCTGGGTCACATCGCTGACCGCGCCGCACCGCATCCACGATGCGATTCTGCGCGACAGCAACCTCGACGGGCTACGCTTCCGCGACTCCGATGTCGGCAGGACCCTCGTGAAGGCCCGACTGCACAACGCCATGGCTTTCTACCGCTACTGTCCAACGGTGCTACTCTTCGGGACTTGGGACTCGACCGCTGGTGAGGGACTGGACTCGGCCAAGGTTCCGCGAGCGGTGGTTTCCGAGATCATCGGAGTAGATATCACGGCTGGGGTCCGCACCGGTAGCCGCATCGATCCGCTCGGCATTGCGCGGGAGAGCGCCACGATATATCGTAGAGCGGACAATCAGGATGATTGGACTTTGGATAGGAACGAGGCGGCGAGAGACGCCAATGGAGGTCCAGTCCCCTTCGGGAGCGGACAGCGTCGAGGTGGCCCAGCCGCGATCAATCACGGCAACATCCCCCCAGACATGCCGCGATTCGAGAGGAAAGACGTTCGCGACTGCCAACTCGACCGACTACCAGACGTCCTCGCGTCGAACCCAATCAGACTTCGCTACGATCTGCAATCGGGCGACGGGCGACTTGAGTCTCGTACCGTGCTGGTCGGACAGACGGTGCGAATTCGAGACGGTGCCGTCAAGCCTGGGGGGGTCACAATGGCTTACGCTTTGCACACCTGGACGCTCTCACTCACGCAACTCCGTCGGCTGCAGTTCCCGGTCGATGGCAAGCACGACGAGGAGCGAAACAAGGCGGCACGGACAGTTCTAACGGCGCTTGCCCTCTACGCTTTCGCCTTACAGCAGGAGCGCGGGTATTGGCTCCGGTCGCGCTGTGAACTGATTCCACAGGCCGGCAAGGAGCAGGCGGTCACGCTGGAGCAGATCAACGCAGATGGGACCACGACTGGCTTTGTCGCTCCAAATCGCAAGAACGCCGAGGCGCTGTTGAGGGAGGCGTGTGAGAAAGCAAGAGAGGCTTTTACCACTAACAGCGGCTCGTCCGACGCACCTCAAGCTCAGGGCGCGAATGCGTTGCCCAATCCCGGGTGGGAGCAACGTGTAATCCGACTGACGCCGACCGACAAGCTCGTGGAATTGGTGAAGGCCAGCGACGCACGCCAGCCAGCCGAAGACGATGATGCGCAACAGACGGAGGAAGAGCCTGAGGAGGAGGAGACGGCCGATGCTGGCACTGAAGATTGAGTATCTGACCGGCGTGTGCGTGGCGACACGGCACAACGACCCCAGCCGCTCGACCGCAGAATGGCCGCCTCACCCGGATCGGCTTTACTCGGCAATGGTCGCCGCAGCGGCAGAGCCGAAGAGTGGCGAGGACGTCGAGGCCAACGCGCACATTAGCGAGGCGAAAAGGTCGGCCCTGGAATGGCTTGCGAAGCAGGGTGCGCCACATGTCGCCGTTTCGGATGCGCGCCGGCGGACAGCGCCCGATGTTCACATGCCATCGAACCCGCATGAGGACGAGGTTTGGCAGAAGGCTAAGAAGGGCAAACCGCGTGTGCCGCAGAAGGCGTTCGACCTGAAATCGTTGCTGCCTGTGCATCGCAAGAAGGGAGGGTTGCCGATCCCAGCGGTTGTGCCAGACGAGCCCGTTGCATATTTCGTCTGGCCGAGTTCAGAGCCCCAGGGACACCTTCGCGTTCTGCGGGGTATTTGTGAACGCGTGACGTATCTCGGCCGGTCGCGGTCGCTTGTGCGTCTCAGTCTCGTTGAGAATCCGCCGCCTGCGACACATGAACCCGACCCGCTGGGGCAGGTCCAGCTTCGCGTGCCTGGGCCGGATCGGCTTCGTTACTTGATCGAGAAGTACAAGCGTGACGGAGGCAAGCCGGAGCCATGCCCGCCGCAGAGATACCGAACGGTGGATGGTGAGCCCCGGACGCAGCAGACGCCGCAATCGGTCTTCGATGCGAGCCGCGTCTGGCTTTTCAAGCCGCAACGCGGCGATCCAGCTATGCCACCGGCCTCAACAGTAAACATCACACGAACATTCCGCGCGGCGCTCATGCGGTGCGTCGAGGAGACCGGCTATTCTGTGCCAGACATGGTACATGGGCACGGCAAGCACCCGCATTGTGCGTACGTGGCCCTGCCGTTCGTCCATCCGTGGCAGCGCCATGCCGACGGGACAATCAAGGGTCTGGGGGTACTTGTCCCTCGCAATCCAGCCGAGGGCGCGCTGGAGGCGCTGGCGGCGGGACTCATGCGACTGCAAGATAACGGTTTAGGTATCCCCGACGTCGGCACTTGGCATCTGGAGGAAGTCCCTGCGGATGATCCGCCGATGCTCACGTTGGAGGTTCGGGTGTGGACGGACCCGTCTCGTGTCTGGACTACCGTTACGCCGATGGTCTTCGGCCATTTTCCCAAGGAGAAGAATGGCGGAGAGGGAAAGGTCGTTCTTGACAGTCTCCGCATGATCGGAATCGATCCGGATTCTGTTTTGGAAATCGGCGTCGGCCGGCATTCGCCGCTCCATGGCGCACCGCCGAGTTGGTGCTTCAAGCCGCAGCGGCACCACGGTACGAAGGGGCAGGCGCCTCGCCACGTCCGGCACGTCTCGGTCCGATTCGACCGGCCCGTCCGAGGTCCAATCGTGCTTGGCTGCATGCGGTACTTCGGACTGGGGCTGATGCGGCCCATGGAGGAATAGCAGCGATGCGTGTGCTCACCGCCGACGATTTCAGTGAATTCTTCGAATCCGTGCACAATAAACCGGATACTTGTGAGAGTGAGCGAAAGCGAGCGTTCGACTGGCAGAATCGGCTGGCGCGAGAGATTCTGGCGAAGAGACGCTGGCCCGATGTGATCCACGTACCTACCGCCTGCGGCAAGACGAGTGTCCTCGACATTGCGGTATTGGAACTCGCTTTACAGGCCGATGTTCCACAGAACCAGCGAGTCGCCGCGCGGCGGATTTGCTTTGTGATTGATCGCCGGCTTGTTGTAGATGAAGTGACAGATCATGCGCGGGAGATGCGCGAAGCTGTTGTGTCCGCGGCACGCGGCGAGCGCGACGAGCCGGTCCTGAAGGCAGTCGCCGAGCGCCTTTCTGCGCTGGCCGTCGACCCTATCGACCCCCTGCGCGTTGTACGGCTTCGTGGCGGCGTGTACCGCGACGACGGTTGGGCGGGCGATCCGCTTACACCGACGATTCTCATTTCTACAGTGGACCAGATCGGATCGCGGCTCCTGTTCCGTGGCTATGGCGTCAGCCCTCGCAGTCGGCCCGTCCATGCGGGCTTGTTGGCCTTCGACACACGTATTATTCTGGACGAGGCCCATCTATCGACCGTCTTTGGAGAAACGCTCGAAGGAGTGCGGCGGTTCCAGGAATGGGCCGAGCAGCCCCCGCTGCCGAAAAATCGGCGCGTGAGCATCGTGTTAATGTCCGCGACAACGGCCGATGGCCTACGCCCGTTTGAATTGACTCCCGATGAGCGGAAGGACGACAAACGTCTCGCTCCGCGCCTGGACGCTTCTAAGCCCTCCGAGCTTATAGAGGTGGAGGTCGATCCGATCACGAAAGACATGCGGAAGACCCAGTCACGCAAGGCGCGCGAGCAAGAACAGAAGAACCGTCATAAGCTGGTGGAAGAACTCGCGGACCATGCGAAGAAGGTGGCTCATCTGGACGCACGTGACGGTGACGAGCAAACCAAGTCCCCGCGAGTGATCGGCGTCGTGGTTAATCGTGTGGCCACGGCCCGGGGCGTTTTCGAGAAGTTGCGCTGGCCGTGCAAAGATGAGCTGCAAGGTGATGTCCTCCTGCTGACTGGCCGAATTCGCCCCTATGACCGAGACTGCCTGCTCAAGAGGTGGCTGCCGCAGATCAAGGCTGGCCGCGACAAGGAACCGGATCGCGCGCTGTTCGTCGTAGCCACGCAGACAGTCGAGGTCGGGGCGAATCTCGATTTCGACGCCCTTGTCACGGAGGCAGCCTCAATTGACGCGCTCCGCCAGCGATTCGGGCGTCTAGACCGACTTGGCAAACGCCACGAAAGGGGTGCGCCTGCACCCGCCGCGATCCTCATCCGAACCGATCAGAAGAGCAAGAGTGACGACGATCCCGTTTACGGCGGTGCTATTGCCAGGACATGGAAGTGGCTCGACGAGCTTAGCAAGAAGGGATCGAAGAAGAAAGGCCACCCGAGGCTAATCAACTTTGGCATCAACCACCTCGATCCGAAGCTGCCCAAGACGTGCGACCAACTGCGCCCGATGCTCGCGCCGCAGCCGCAGGCGCCGTTGCTGTTTCCCGCTCACCTTGACGCATGGGTCCAGACGAATCCCATGCCTGGGCCGAACCCCGACGTCGCGCCGTTCCTGCACGGGCAGGCCAATTCTGGGACAGACGTGCAGGTCATTTGGCGGGCGGACCTGAAGGAGGAAGACGGCGATGCATGGGCGGACATCGTGCGCCTGATGCCGCCGCGGGGCCGGGAGGCGCTGTCCGTTCCCGTATATGAGGCGAGGGCGTGGTTACGCCGAGAAGCCGAGGCCGACGTGGCGGATGTCGAGGGAGCGCCTATGTTGGAGCAGCGTGGCCGGCAGGATCAAGGACGGCGGGTTCTGCGCTGGCGCGGTTTGGATGACGCCAAGGTTGTCGGTGCAGGCGAGATCCGACCCGGCGACACGATCGTCGTTCCCGCCACCTATGGTGGCGCCGACGAGTACGGCTGGTGTCCCGCCTCGAAAGCGACCGTGGCGGATGTGGCTGAGGCGTGTCTGGCGCAACTCATTGGTTCCTACCCACCGAACGCCTATGGGCGACCAACGCTCCGGCTCCGCCTGCACCCGTCGCTCTTCGGGGATCTCTACGTTGACCAACCCACGAAGATGCATCTCAAACAGGTACTCAGCGCTGCTCTGGCTGTCGCGAAATCCGAGGAGGCGGACGCCTGGCCCGTCACCGACCGTGTGTTGCGCGCGATCAACGACCACGCGACTGACAGTGCCTACCGCGCCGCGATCAACGCCCTGTTAAGAGCGGCCAGACGCAGGCTCCAGGTCTATCCGCGCCAGGACGGTGTCGTCGTGATCGCCGCTGTGCCAGTGTCGCTGCCCGGCAAACAGGCTCCGCCCCGGGAGGATGTCGGATTTGAGGAACCCGAAGGTGACGAGGTGTCGCTAGCGCCAATCGGACGACAGGTGCTCCTCACAGAACATGCGGAGGGCGTCCAGAAAATGGCAACGGAGTTCGCTGACCAGAGCGGCCTCAGAGACGAGTTGAAGCAGCTACTGGCTCTCGCCGCATCGTGGCACGACCAGGGCAAGTGCGACTTGCGTTTTCAAGCTTGGTTGCACGGAAGCGAGCTGAAGGCGCTGGAGGCCCTAGCGGCCAACCAGGCGCTTGCCAAATCGGGTCGCGATCCAAAGACCAACGCGGGTCGCTTCGGGTATCCCCGTGGGTCGCGTCATGAGTTTGTATCAGTGCGGCTGTTCGAGCAAGTACATACAGCAAGAGGCGACAGTAGTCAACTGGCGAAGCTGCTCATTGGCACTCACCACGGCCACGGGCGACCATTTCCTCCAATTATTATCAGCGAGCTCGCGCCGATTGACGTCACGATGAAGCATGATGGGAAGCCTATCACGACAAGTAGCAGCCACGGGCTCTACCAACTCGATAGTGGCTGGGTGGATCTGTTTTGGCGAATGGTCCGTCGTTACGGCTGGTGGGGTCTCGCGTATTTGGAGGCGCTGTTGATTACCGCCGATCGCTTCGTCTCCGCCGGCGAGCAGCAGCCACAATAGCCTGGCAGTGAAACAAGGGAGTCCTCATGAGTACGCTTGAACTCACAGGCCTCAAGAGCCATAACCCGCTCGGTTTTCTTGCCGCATGCGGATTGCTTCGAGTCGCGAACGTCGAGATGGAAGCGAAACTGGCCTGGACGCTACCGGGCCGCAGCGATGGTGATTTGAACGATACCGATTTGACAGCTCACATTTACTGCCGTGACGTGAAGGGAGAAGAAACACTGGGTAATCGTTTGGTTGAGATCGTGGCGGCTTCCGCTCAACGGTACCTGGCCTGTCTCGACGAACATGGTCTCACCGAGGCGGAGGCACTGCTCGATGACTACCGGCGGAAAGGCCGCGCCGTCATAAGGAAAGCTGCCCCCGCAGACAACGGCGCTCGAAGCACCTTGGCACTCCTTTGCGCCTTGGGTAGTGATCTGACTACACACAAGAAAGCGAGCGGAAAGCACAAAGGAAGAATCGTGATTACGAATAGTCATTTGCTCATGACATCCGGCCAACAAGACCTACTGAAGAACAAAGGAAGAGAACCCGCGATGAAGCTCGCAAAACGATCGAAACGTGGCGACATCCCCGAGAGTGTTCGTAAGAACATCAAAGAGGCGCTATTCGGTCCTTGGCGCTATGAAGATGATGACCATCCGCTTGGTTGGGACCCGCATATGCAGCGACTGCACGCCCTTCGCAATAAGGCGCCGACCAACGATAACAAGAAACGCTCAGTCCGTGCCGCCGTCTTTCTTGCCAGCCAGGCCCTGCCACTTTTCCCCTGCTTCACCGTCAATGGTCAACTCGCGACCCTCGGGTTCCGACGAGAGGGACGGGACGATTGGTTCTATTGGCCTATCTGGTCCAAGCCAATCTCCATAGACGTGTTGACGTCGTTGTTCGGCCAAGTGCATTCGAGCGACCTGTTACAGCGAGGCGTCGTTGCCGTATATCGGTGCTTGCGCGCTTCCACGGGTGGGACCAAAGGCGACTACCGAGTGTTCTCTTACCCGGAGAGAATTGCGCTGTGAGTTACTGTTGAACAACCGCAGTGTCACCTCCCCCGCTCTTTGACAATTCACCACACAATCAACGCATCCGCATGACTCTCTGACGTGCGACGCGCCCTGCGACTCGGCCGTGAAGCGCTGACGGCCGACGTGGTCCGGCGCCGGGCTGGGGGTGCGCCTCGGCACTCCGGCGCGGCGCCGGGCGGCGCGACGTCTGAGGAGGGTCTTTCGGCAGCACGGACGCCTTACACTTCGTTCTTCACGGTAAAGAGGTGCTGCCATGGCAACGACCGACGCCGAGGTCGCGAGGGAAACCGACGTCCCCGACTTGATCCCCGCCCGGATGCTCAACGAGTTCGCCTATTGTCCGCGCCTGGCCTACCTGGAATGGGTGCAGGGCGAGTTCGCCGACAACCTCGAAACGCTCGAGGGCCGGTTCGGGCACCGCCGGGTCGACCAGCCCTCGCGCGCCGAGGTGCCCGAGCCCGACGACGAGGAACCGCCGCCGGCCGGCGTCGAGCCGATCCACTCGCGGTCGCTGCTGCTGTCGGCGCCGGGCGAAGGGCTGATCGCGAAGATGGACGTCGTCGACATCCACGCCGGCCGGGCCCTGCCGGTCGACTACAAGCGGGGCCGCGTGCCCGACGTGGCCGGCGGGGCCTGGGAGCCCGAACAGGTGCAGCTTTGCGCCCAGGGCCTCATCCTCCGCGAGAACGGCTACGACTGCGAGGGCGGCATCCTGTACTTCATCGAGTCGCGCCGCAAGGTGTCGGTCGTGTTCGACGACGACCTGGTGCGTCGCACGCGCGAGCTGGCCCGGCAACTGCGGCAGACGGCGGGCGCCGGCCAGGTGCCGCCCCCGCTCGACGACAGCCCCAAGTGCCCGCGGTGCTCGCTGGTGGGCATCTGTCTGCCCGACGAGACGGGCATGCTGCGCCGGATGGCCGACGACGCGGCGCCCGCCGACGTGCGACGCCTCACGCCCGCGCGCGACGACGCCATGCCCCTGTACCTGCAAGAGCAGGGCACCACCCTGGGCAAAAGCGGCGACCAGCTCACCGTCAAACAGCGCGGTCAGATGCTCAAGACGGTGCGCATGATCGACGTCTCGCAGGTGTCGATCTTCGGGAACGTGCAGGTCACGGCCCCGGCCCTGCGCGAGCTGGCGGCCGCCCGGATTCCCGTGTGTCATTTCTCGTACGGCGGCTGGTTCCACGCGGCCACGCTGGGACTGACCCACAAGAACGTCGAGCTGCGCATGAGCCAGTTCGCCACGGCGATGGACCCGGGCCGGGCCCTGGGCTTCGCCCGGCAGTTCGTCGTCGGCAAGATCAAGAACTGCCGCACCCTGCTCCGCCGCCACCTTCCGGGCGACGACAAGGCGGCCCTCGACCAGTTGGCCGATCTGGCCCGCAAGGCCGAGGCGGCCACCGAGGCCGGCAGCCTGCTGGGGATCGAGGGGATGGCCGCGCGCGCGTACTTCGCCGGCTTCGCCCGCCTGCTCAAGCACGACGACGCCTTCCACGTCGAAGGGCGCAACCGGCGACCGCCCCGCGATCCGGTCAATGCGCTGCTCTCGTTCGTCTACGCCCTGCTGGCCAAGGAGCTGACCGTGGTGCTGTACGCGACGGGCTTCGACCCGATGCTCGGCTTCTACCACCGTCCCCGGTACGGTCGACCCTCGCTGGCCCTCGATCTGGCCGAGGAGTTCCGGCCCCTGGTCGCCGACTCGGTCGTGCTCACGCTGATCAACAACCGCGAGGTCGCGCCGTCGAGCTTCATCCGCCGGGCGGGCGGCGTGGCCCTGACCCCGGCCGGACGCCGCGCGGTCATCGGCGCCTTCGAACGTCGCATGGACGCGCTGGTCACCCATCCGATCTTCCACTACCGCATCAGCTATCGGCGCGTCCTGGAAGTGCAGGCCCGGCTGCTGGGCCGGGCCCTGTCGGGCGAGATCGCCGCCTATCCCAGCTTCTGCACCCGGTGAATCGGGCCCCGCATCGGCCCCCTTGGGTACGATTGCCGCGAGGAGGTCGATGCCGATCCGCCTAGGGCATGAAGACCAGCAGTAAGGATTCCATCTCTTCAAAGGACAACGCCTTCGCGATCCGCCGCGCCATGGCCGGCGTGAAGACCAGCAATAAGGATTCCATCTGTTCAACGATTGCCGCGAGGATGCCTCGATGAGAAACGTATTCCTGGTTTCGTATGACGTGGGCGACGACAAACGGCTTCGCCGCACGTACAAGAAGATGTGCGGATTCGGCGATCCGGTTCAATACTCGGTGTTTCGCTGCGAACTGTCGCCCACCGAGCGGCAGTTGCTCAAGGAAGAACTCTGGTCGATTCTCAACTGGGAACACGATCGCGTCATGCTCGTCGACCTGGGCCCGGTCGGCGCCCGAGGCGACGACTGCGTCGAGTTCTGGGGCGAGCCGCGCGTCGCACTGCCCGATCGCACCGCCGTGGTCGTCTGAGGGCGAGTCTTACCTCGATCCTGCCGGCCTTTTGAGCGCGAATCGCCCCGGAACGCGACGCGAGAGGTCCCGTGACGCAAAAAACCCCGGGACCTCTCGAACCCCTAACCCCTTACCGCAACGCTGCTTACGCAAGGAGCCTCGACGTGACCCCACCCGCACCCCCCCCTGGACCGCCACCTCTCGAAATCGCTATCATAACCCCCGTGCCCTCACGACCTTACAACGCGCGGGCTTTCCGCGGCTGATCAGCCGCGGCCCCATTGAAGCTATCCGC
>Ga0334900_1004310_pt1 | contig 9997 bp, 9 predicted proteins | sample GraSluR3_MG_2_FD_207231 | JGI IMG/M metagenome (GOLD analysis project Ga0334900, IMG submission 207231) | Sludge microbial communities from methane-producing bioreactor in Wageningen University, Netherlands - Granular Sludge_31_08-R3 | ecosystem: Engineered > Bioreactor > Anaerobic > Unclassified ...
CCCGAAGGACGGAATGGGGAGCCGTATGCCTTAATAGGGCGTGTACGGTTTTAGGAGGGGCATTTATAGGCTGTTGGTACTGGAGATTAACGCCTATAAGTGTCTACTTGACAGCCTCTACAAAAGAAATCAAACGCAATGGACATACATTTGCCATCTGGTATGCTTTCTTCAAGAACATATCCTATACCTTTGACCAAGACTGCTGGATCCATGACAATCGTGGAAAGGTTGCATCATATACACTGGAAAGCGCATCAGATGCAATGCGGGCAGTTTCATCAGACGTTTCTCTCTGGGAAAATCTATCCTATGCAGGTATGAGAGTTTTCAAGCTGGACGGTGAATGGATTGTGATGGCTCAGCATCGGGAAGCATTTGATGTGCTTGTTCGTCTATTATGCCTTAAGGAACCCGAGAAGGTTACACGTGTCGCACTGTCTTTGGCACTGCATTTGGAGCGCACGGAGGCAAGGCTTCCTTGGGCCCCTTTTACCTTGATCCCTCGGCGTGAGATGAAACCAGTACAGGATGAAAATGATAGTAGCGAAGCCTGGAATGCTTTCTTTGGGAAATTTGTGGAGGCTTACAATAACGGAAAACCCTTCGATTACAAAAAAGAAGCGTTGCAACTACGAATTGATCACGAGATGGCTAAGGATTTTATCGAGCAATTTGAAAAGAAGAGGGACTTCCCGTCATATGAGGTATCCGAGGAGGATGCACAGTATCGCCTTGAAGGTTGGCCTGTTCCTCCTCCAGCTAAACGGGATCAATTTCTTGATGGAGTGATTGATTCCAATTTGTTCTTGTTGCAGGATACTTGGGAATCCGACGATGCCTTTAATGAACTCAGTGGTAATCGATGGAAAGATGAGATAGATGAGCTAGGTCTCTTTGGTTTCATGGAAGATGCTTTCATTGAAGCGTTTGAAGCTGATGACGGATATACAGTCTGTACTGTATTCCTATGGATACTGCTGCACATGAGTGAGCAAAAGATTTTGGTTCGCTCCATCGCATTGGAAACCTTCTTGCTGTTCCCGTATCTCCAAGCATCCTATGATCTTGATGCGTTTGTAAAAATATTGGGCGAACTGGTCTACAACCTGTTCTGCCGTACTTCTCTCTGTAATATAACCCAGCGTGTGAAACGGGAAGAACGAGAAAGAGGCCTGTACACCGTACAAGCCTCCTCCTTCCTAAGGTCGATTATTACACCGATTAGTTAATCTTCTGTGTAGAAATAGGTCTTTGGGTTGATGAACGCCCGTTTCTTGGCAATGATCAAATATGAGATGATTGAAGCAAGCAAGTAGACTCCGCTGATTACAATTGCCCAACCAAACAAAGCGGGGTTGTTCTTGGTAACACTGAATGCCGGTAGATTGATGCTCAAAATGATGGGAATAGCCAGAATGAAGACAATTCCTACCGAATAGAGGTAATCAGTGGCAACTGGTGTCTCAAACTCCTTGTCGACTACTCGCAGTAGTGCAAGGCCGGTAGGGAGGGTGCCCGTTGCTGATCCATAGATGATCAACATCCTGAAGAATTGATGGTCATCGTAGAGGCGGGAGCAGTACCAGGGAAGAATGACCATGGTGATAAAGAGCCCCACCAATGTGAGGATGAGGATTGGAATCCAATACCCTTGCACCGCTACCAAGCTGATAGCACCAAGCGAAGATGCGACTGTCAAGTCTACAGAGAGGCCGCTGATACGATTGCATGTTGCGTTGTCGATGGTGGTCTCCACTTTGAATAGCTTCATGAGCATCTTGACACCAAGAGCACTGAAAGAGCTGAATACAAAGTTGATGCCCCACAAACTATCTGCGAGTTCATTGCCCAAAGGACCTATAAGCCCAAGAAGGGCAGATAGCCCGGTAAGAAAGGACCAGCTTATCAGGTAGGTCACCATGACCAATGCAATGTGATAGGTCGTGGAGTCCATGGACTCTCCATCAGTGGAGAGGTAGGACCCGATAGGACGTTCATGTTCTGCTCTGCTGAAAAAACCGGTTCTCACACTTCTTTCATTGATGTTTTTTGCCTGTTCTGCACCAATCCAACCACGCTTGAGCCCTTGGTTGATTAAAATCACGCCTCCAAAACTTCCCATTAGGAATCCGATAGCTGCCATGGTAAGACCCACTGAGGAGCCTCCCCTGAATCCCATAGCCTCCCAACCGATTCCAATCGAATAAGACTGTCCAGGTCCCAGTTCGAATCCTAGAGGGAGAGTGAAACCAAATGCTGGAAACAGGTCTGGTTTGAACGTAGAGATAATCAAGGCGGTAGCAATGAGACCAAAGAAGCATTGCAGGCCATACTGCCCCAAGACAGCAGTCACATTGGCAGCAATGGTTCGTTTTCCCCTTCCTTCCGTATGCGCTTTTGGAGTGACCCTGAGTAGCATGGAGATAAAGCTGATATTCAGCAAGTGGTAGACAATTTCTCCCAGAAAATCATTTCTCAAGCCCCATAGAGGAGCAATGAAGTTGTAGAAAACCAGGAGCATGATACCTGAGAGTATGGATACGGGGATGAGAAATTTTTGGAAGAACCGTACCCGAGCACGAATAAGTGCTGCAAGCAGGAGTGAGACTGAGATGATTCCGATATGGAAAAAGAAGTTCCAGTTCATGAGATAGCCCCCTTCTGGGTCAGTTTATCGCGCTGGTACGCTTCCACATATTTAAGGATGCAACCTCGTTTGTGAATACGTATCCTGTATAACGTATGGTGGTGATAGAGTTCTACCGTATTTTTCGCGTTGATTATCATAGATTGGATATCTGCAAAGGCCATCAGATATTCTTTCCCACTCCTTTCCTTGAGACGTATCCCATCGTGCTCCAGCGAAAGGGTGAAATCCTTTGAGAGCCGCTTAAGATGCCTCTCGTCAGCGGTCTGGAATAGAACTCCTTTGTCGGGAGGAAATACCAACTGCGTTCCTTCGCTTGAAGCACTGTACTCCCTCTCCCAGGAGTGCCATGCAGCAATATCCTCGAAACTGGTCTTACCCTGTATTGTATGCAGCTTGTCATGACTATCCAGCTCCATGGTGAGCGAACAATGCGTACAGGTAATCTGGTTTCCCTTGGAATGAATGGTGCTCGTTGCATGGCAGTCAGGGCAAAGGTAGAGTATTTTCTCAACGCCCTCAACTGCTCTTTTGGAACTATAGTCAAACTGCATTTCATCCTGCCAAGAGCGATAGCTATAGTACAGTTTCTCTTTTATGAACTCGTAAAGTTCATGAACTGAGAGTTGATCGATCACATCAGTATGAACAGGGGGAAGTACCCTGAGGATTGCAGATCCTTTTCTTTTCTTTTCTGCCCAACGGGGTTGCAAACCATACACTCCTTCCAGATTGATGAGCACAATGGGGACCTTGAAGATTTTCACCAGTTTGGCTATCGCCTCATCAAATCCGGCAGGCTCGCCATCCCAGGTACGCGTTCCTTCGGGGAAGATACCGACGATGTCTCCCTGTTTCAGAGATTCGGAAATTGCCCTAATCGTGAATAAATCGCTCCTGCCTTGTTGCTTTGCAATGGCTCCAATCCATTTTTCCATCATGCTTCTCATTCCCCTCATCTTGAAGAGATACGCACCAGCTACCCACCGTATGTGAACGGGGGAGGCTGAGGAGATGAAAAATGGATCGAACGTATGAGCATGGTTTGCCATAACCAAAAACGGAGGTTTAAGTTCTGACAAATATTCCATTCCAACAACTTGGATATTATTACGCTTTAAAATCATGGCCCCATACGTTGGTTGGGCCAAGCGGATAAAAAGTGGTTTTTTCGACACTTGCTTCCTCTTTGTAAAACAATACCTTATGAGAGGTGTTCTTGTCCACCATGAATTTATGAAGAAACTATGAAGTATAGTCAGCAGCAGTAACATAAGGAATATTCCATCAGTGTTTAAGAAACGCATACGATACAGCAACGGTTTTTCTTGCAATGCATGCTTAATACTGTTTAATATTGAAATATTGATAAGAGAGGCAGATGTATGAGAAGAAAAACCGTGACATTGCAGGACATCGCTGAAAAAGTGGGACTCTCGACAGCAAGTGTTTCCATGATTCTTGCAGGGAAAAGCCTCTCGCGATTCCCTGATGAGACAATCGATGCTGTCTATCATGTGAGCAAGGAGCTTGGTTATGTAAGCAAGCGGTCAAAGAAAGATAGACGTATTTTGCTCATTGTGTGTCCTTCGGTAATAAATCCTTACTTTGCCACGCTCATCCAGGGAATGGAGCAAGAGGCCCATGTGCAAGGGCTGGGAACCATGCTCTGTACTACCTACTGGGATACAGAGAAGGAGAAGCGGGTGTGCGAATTTGCAAAAGAGCCTACAGTTGGGGGAGTGGTTTTTGCCATGATTCCCCAGCAACCTGAATTGGTACGAGAGTTGAGTACCACTGTTCCCGTGGTAGCCGTGGGTGACAAACAGAATGAGCTTGGTTTGGATACGGTGGATGTCAACAACTACAATGCTGGAATCCTGGTTGCTCAGCATCTCCTAGAATTGGGGCATCGAAAAATTGCCTACCTTTGTACCAGTCTTAACAGTGAGCATAGTGCACGAGTTCGGCGTTATGAAGGGTTGAAAGCTCAGATTAAGCAAGCCGGAGGAGAAGCGGAACTTACTCTTCTTACACGCGAAATCCCGTCTCTTACTGAATTGAATACCATCGATATTGAACATGAAACCGGCTACATGCTTGCGCAACGCTGCATTGCTGAGGCTCCAGAAGTAACCGCAATGGTTGCAATTAACGACATGGTGGCCTATGGGGTTATGGATGCAATCAATGATGGAGGATACTCGATTCCAGCTGATTACAGCGTCTGTGGGTTCGACAACATCTATCCATCCTCATTCGGTGGGGTGGGTTTGACCAGCGTGGAACATTTCATCGTACAAGGCGGAAGGAGTGCCGTGCGACTGGTTTGTGAAAAAATGAGCAAGAAACCATCCCGTGTAATTGAGGGGAGTGGGGTTACCAGAATTGAGTACCACAATCGCTTGATTGTTCGCTCATCTACTGGTGTCCCAAAATCTAAGTAGTATACTGGTTTGACAGGTAACGCTTTTAAGGGTATGTCTCACTAGGGAGAGTAAACAGATGGCAAAGACGGGATTTGAGCGAAACTTGCAGTACGCCAAGTTTAGTGCCTATGGATTCTTAAAGAATCTGCGATTCTATGAACCCTTCCTGCTGCTGATCTTCTTGGACAAGGGCCTGTCCTACATGGAAATCGGTACTCTGTATGCGGTGAGAGAGGTGTCGATCAACATCATGGAGGTCCCATCGGGGGTTTTTGCTGACAGCTTGGGTAGGCGGTTGACCATGGTTTTCTCTTTTCTGGCCTATATTTTCAGTTTCATCGTCTTTTTTGTTGCACAAGAGTTTGCCATCCTGCTTATAGCTATGGTTTTCTATGCCTTTGGTGATGCGTTTAGAACGGGCACCCACAAGGCAATGATTTTCGACTATCTCAGAATGAAAGGTTGGGAGAAGCAGAAGACCCACTATTATGGCAGTACGAGGGCTTGGTCGCAACGTGGATCTGCAATCTCTGCTTTAATTGCCGCTTTCCTGGTCTTTTACAATGGTTCCTATGCCCCCATATTCCTTTTTACCATAATTCCCTATGTTCTGAACCTGTTTTTAATCCTGAGCTATCCAAAGGATTTGGATGGGCCGAGGCATACAAGTGACAAGCGGATCAGGGATGAGTTTGCTACTGTTTTACGCTCCTTGGTGAAGACCATGAAGAGTTGGTCCATGGTACGTACCATCTCCAGCCAAGCACTTTTCAGTGGGTATTACAAGGCATTCAAGGACTATCTGCAGCCAATCTTGCAGACATTCGCGCTCAGCCTTCCTGTTTTGCTTGCATATGAAGACCAAGAACGAACTGCCTTGATCGTGGGAATCGTCTACTCAATCTTGTATGCAACCACTGCTATTGCTTCCAGCAATTCCGGTAGGTTCTCAGAGCATTTCAGCCAACTGGCATCTCCTTTGAACATCACCTTGGTTGTAGGCATTTCCCTTGGGTTGGTAAGTGGTCTGTTGCTGCATCTTAGGTATACTACATTGGCAGTGGTCTTGTATCTGGGAATCTACATTCTTGAAAATTTGAGAAAACCTATGGGCATTCACTATGTGAGTGACCAAATGGACCAAGCATCCCTTGCAAGCGCACTTTCAGTGGAGTCTCAGGCTGAGTCCTTTTTTGCTGCAGGTATCGCGCTTCTGTTGGGGTGGATGAGTACCTTGTTTGGTGTAGGGCTCGGCATCATGGTGGTTTCTGGAATTTGCCTGCTCTTTGGACTGATAGTAAGACTGCCTACTCGGCAGAGCCTCCAAAAGCTATAAATCGCTCTACATCGATACAAAATGCAATACCAGAGCCAGGCTCAGTAAGCAAAGGGAGGTTCTTGATTGTCTCCAACACTTTCCCTGTCAACCCCGATCCGACAAGAATGAGTAACATGTCTTTCTCAGGGACCAGTGGGAGGCCAAAGAACTTCACATCCTCTTCCTTTCCAGTTCCCCGTGCAGGGAGAATGGTACCGCCTGTAGCTCCGGCTTTACGGGCGACATCCATGACTGTTTCTGCCATACCTTTGTTTACAATACAAGTGATTAGGGTGTGGGGTGTTTCCATCGGGTGCCTCCTTGTATTCCAAGTATCAATCATACAATGAAAGGTATCAATACCCCAGGGCAAGCCCTGGACTCAGGAGGCGTTGCCTCCTTTTCGGTTACCCCAAGGGACGGGGTATCTCACCTTGCTATCCCGGCACTTGCTCCAGAAAGGAACCATCATGCTGATTCCTTTCCTCTCGCTCCGTTGGGGAATAAAAAAGAACTATGGGAAAGGGCTTGCCTTTCAGCCAAGAAATCCAAAAAGATTTCCACTGTGACAGTATATGTCTCTCCAAGGGAGTTATGCTAACGTTGTAAGAGGCTCTTATGAAAACTTGGAGAGATGACCAGATAGAGCTTACGAGAGAAATCATTGAGAATGTGGACATTGTCGCTTTTACGTTCTCTCTTATCGGGAAAAACAAGGGTTGTTATCTTGACCACCTGGACGGAAGGTTTGGATACATTACCATGGAAGATGCTCTGGCATATCGTTATCGTGTTTTCAATTATGAAAGTGATGTTCTTGAAGGGGAGTATGACACCCTTGATGCATTGATTGAGAACGGATGGAAGGTAAGTACATGAAGAGAAAAAGATCACCCTATATTCCCTTTGTTTCTGAGAAGTATTCACCTGATTATGTAGAGCTTGCACACAAGGCTACTTTTGCCAATGAAAGTCAGATTCTGGAAAGTGATAGCTGCACTTGTTTCTATTGTGGCCATACATTCAATCCAAAGGATGAGGAAAGGCTGTACTGGATTACAGAGAGTGCGGGGAGAGAGAAAACCTTGCAGTGTCCCATGTGTGGCATTGATTGTTTGATAGGGAATGCCTCTGGGTTTCCGATTCACGACCCTGAGTTCATTACAATCTGCACAGAGTCTTGGTTTGGGGGTATCAGCAGAATCAGTGATGGGCTCACGGTAGAGAGGCTTGCCTTGGCAGATATCCTTTTGGATGACTGAAAACCCCTGAGGCCGAGACAAGCCAAAGGGGTTTTCCAGAAGCAGGAACGATGAAAAATCAAGCCACTTTAGAAGACCTTGATTTCGAATACAGGTCGAATGCAACAGCTGAAAGCAAGATAAAACCCTTGATTGTTTGCTGCCAGTCAGTGCTGATACCTATGATGGACATTCCATTATTCAGTACTCCAATGAATAGCCCTCCTACTACAGCTCCAATTACTGTCCCGACCCCTCCTGAGACAGCGGAACCACCGACATAACAAGCGGCAATGGCATCCATCTCAAAGTTCTGCCCGGCCTTTGGAGTGGCGGAGTTGAGGCGCGCGGTAAATACCATCGCTGCTACCGTAGCCAGAATCGCCATATTGGTGTAGATCCAAAACATCACCCATTTGACCTTGACTCCCGACAACTCAGCGGCTTTCCTGTTTCCTCCGAGGGCATAAATATAACGACCTTGCACAGTCTTGGATGCGACAAACTGGTACCCTACGACGAGGACGCCCAGCAGGATCAAGACATTGGGAAATCCTTTGTAGACGGCGAACACGATGGTGAAAGCCGCAAGAACTGCAGCTATGAAGATTACCTTCACGAGCCAGATTCCCGTAGGAAGCAAATCAAAGGCATACTCCTTCTGTTTTTTTCGCTTTTGAATTTCACTGAAGGTAATTAGCGCTACAATCAGGAACCCGATCAATAAGGTGAAAACATGAAGATGTACAGCCCCTATCGTAGCTCCCCCAAATGGATCAGGAATGTACCCGGACGAAATCATTTGGAACTCCTCGGGGAACGGAGCTTTTGTCTGTCCTTTCATAATGACCTGTCCCAAACCGCGAAAAATCAACATGCCGGCTAACGTTGCAATGAACGGAGGGACATTCACGAAAGCAATCCAGAATCCTTGCCACATCCCAATCAATGTTCCGCATAGCAACGCAAGGAATATCGATAAATACGGGTTCCACTGAAGGTCTACCATCATCACACCGCATAGGGCACCAATGAAACAGACCATGGATCCTACAGAAAGGTCGATGTTTCCCGTCAACGTACACAGCAACATACCAACAGCAAGAATCAGGACATAGCTGTTCTGAAGCACCAAATTCGTCAAATTTACCGGTCTGAAAAAGATACCGTCCGTCAAGAGACCAAAAGCAACCATCGCCACAGCCAAGGCGATGACCATCATGTACTGCCTTATATTCTTTTTCAAGATTGCAATTAAGCCACTCATCCCATACTCCTTATCATATGCACTCATTCAATTCATTATCGGATCCTATGCTACAACATCGCCGGGTGAACAGCGTGTCTCAATTATTCAGAATATTGCGCATGATTTCCTCCTGGGTTGCAGTCTCCCCGGATAATTCTGCAGTGATTTTGCCCTCACTCATTACATAAATTCTATCACTCATTCCAATAATCTCCGGCATCTCACTGGAAATCAGGATGCATGCCAACCCTTGGGCAGCAAGTGAGTTGATGATTGTATAGATCTCATGCTTCGTCCCAACATCAATACCACGGGTAGGTTCATCAAGAATCAGGACCCTTGGATCTGTGAATAACCATTTTGACAGTACAACCTTCTGCTGATTACCTCCTGATAGATTTCCTGTCTGCTGGAGAATCGTCGGCGTCTTTGTATTGAGCCGCTTGCAGAACTCTTCTGCCACGATATTCTCCTCGTGCTCATTGATTACAGAAGCCTTGGAAATTTTCTTCAGCTTGGCAAGCGTAGTATTTTCCTTGATATTCTGGATTAGTATCAAGCCAAATTCCTTTCGGTCCTCAGGTACATAGGCAACACCGTGTGCAATAGCTTTGGGAATCGTACTGATGTCGACATCTTTACCTTCAAGTAATGTTCTTCCGGTGATATTCTCCCCATATGCGTGGCCGAACACACTCATGGCGAGTTCGGTACGTCCGGCACCAACCAGACCGGCCAAACCCACAACCTCCCCTACGCGAACTTGGATGTTTACACCATCAAGTTTTTTCCGTTCTGGATTGTCGGGATTTTGGACTGTCCAGTCCTTAATCTCAAACAGGACATCCCCTATGGGATTATCTCTTTTGGGAAACATATCGGTTATCTCCCGTCCTACCATCCCTTTGATGATTCGCTCTTCACTAATTGATACAGGGGTATCCTTTTTACGTTCCACATCGAGCGTTTCAATTGTTTTACCGTCCCGCAGTATCGTTATGGAATCGGCAACAGCAGCAACCTCATTAAGTTTATGAGAGATCAACACAGAAGAGATGTTGTCCTTGTCACGCAGTTCCTTGAGGATATCGAGTAGATGCTGGCTATCTC
>Ga0334900_1004314_pt1 | contig 9986 bp, 9 predicted proteins | sample GraSluR3_MG_2_FD_207231 | JGI IMG/M metagenome (GOLD analysis project Ga0334900, IMG submission 207231) | Sludge microbial communities from methane-producing bioreactor in Wageningen University, Netherlands - Granular Sludge_31_08-R3 | ecosystem: Engineered > Bioreactor > Anaerobic > Unclassified ...
TTCTCGAGCCCTATCGATGGACCTATGGCAACGTTAAGAAGAGTTTTTATGGAACATCCATAAGTATACCACTAATAGATGAAGGTGAGTTTTTAGGGGCGATTGGAATAGATATTGATATCGATGAGCTGCAAACAGAGCTTAACAAAGCTAGACCATACAAATCGGGGTATCTTTCGCTTATTACAAGCAAAGGTAATATTGTGAGTCACCCCGACAGCTCTTTCGTTACCCAAAACTTCTTCAGCCTAATATCAACAGCCGACTCTATAAGCTATGCCACCTTTTTGCAGGGTAAAGAGCTTACCCTCGAAACCGTATCGGAATTTACCGGGGAAAAGGTTTTTCGATTTTTCTACCCCATTAGCCTTGGAGGAAGCGAGCCCTGGAGCATAATGGTGGAATTGCCCATAAGTGATACCACAGCACGATCGAACCAGCTAATAGTGGTTGCCCTAATAATACTACTGGTTGGCCTGGGGCTAATCATATTCTTAATATTCAACATCCTCGATCGTCGCCGTTACGAAAGAACCATTCTGGCGGCAATGGCAGAGATTGAGGAGAGGGGAAAAGTTGCTGCGGAGAACGCCCGGAACTACAAAGAAATTTTCAACTCCACCAGCGAAGCCATTATTGTATACGACCCCGAGCGCAAGGTTATACTCGATGTGAATGATATCGTTCTATTTTTGTTTGGATATGGCACCAAGGCTGAGGTTGTCGGTCAAAGGCTTCGTATGCTAAGCCATGAGCAGCCCCCTTTTAAAGTTGATGATAATGAGGTGCTAATGTCGAAAGCCCTAAGTGAAGAGGCTCAGATATTCGAATGGCTAGCCCAGAAAAGTAATGGGGAAACCTTTTGGGCCGAGGTATCGTTGCGCAGCGCAACAATAAATGGGCATAGACGAATACTTACCGTTGTAAGAGATATATCAGAGAAGAAGAAGTCGGCCATGGAGCTTGAGCAGTACAGAAATCATCTGGAGCAGCTGGTGAAAGAGCGGACCGAGGAGCTGGAGGCTGCCAATGAGGAGCTAACAGCCATTAACGACGAGCTGTACGATCAGAAAACAAAGCTACAGGAGGCTATGGTTGACTTAAAAAATACGCAGCATCAGCTTGTTCAGTCGGAAAAGATGGCCTCGCTTGGGGTATTAGCCTCGGGTATTGCCCACGAGATAAATAACCCCTTAAACTTTATACAAGGCGGTATTCTTGGAATTGAAAACTATTTCGCTAAGCACTTCCCTGATCATAAGGACAATGTCGAGCCATTGATTAGTGCAATAAGGGAAGGAATACACCGTTCGGTTGTTGTTGTAAACAGCTTAAATCACTACACCCGCAAGGACAACCAAACCAAAACGATTTGCGATATCCATAGCATTATCAACAATAGCCTCATCATGATTCAAGGTCAGATTAAGGATACCATAGCCCTTAAATGTAATTATTATGATGGCCCTTTAAACGTGCTATGCAACGAGGCTCAGCTTCATCAGGTATTCCTCAATATCCTGCTTAACTCAATTCAGGCAATTGACCAAAGGGGTGATATTAATATTTCAACAACGGCAACAGCCAAAAAAGTACGAGTTGTTATAAATGATAGCGGGAAGGGGATTAGCCCTGATGATTTGAATAGAATTACCGATCCCTTTTTTACAACCAAAGACCCTGGTCAAGGTATAGGCTTGGGGTTATCAATAGCCCTAAGCATAATTCGTGATCACAAGGGAAAGATTGATTTTGAATCGGTTGAAGGTGAGGGGACCACAGCAACCATAACCCTACCCCTAAAAAGTTAAGCAGATGAATACCTCGCTAAAACTTCTGTTTGTTGATGATGAGCCAATTAACCTGATGCTTTTTAAAACATGCTTTGGGGAGAACTACCATGTTATTACTGCCGAGTCGGGAGCAGAGGCTTTGAAGGTACTTGCCGAAAATAGCGATATATCAGTTGTTTTTACCGATATGAAGATGCCCTGGATGAGCGGCGTTGAGTTTGCCCGTAAGGCAAAGCTTTTGTATCCTCGTATATCGTTCTATATTCTTACAGGGTATGGGTTGTCTGAGCCAATTCAGCAAGCAATTGATGATGGAGTGTTGAATCGATGTTTATTTAAGCCCTTCGATATTGATGAGGTGGAACAGGCAATAGCCTATGTGGTTAACACCAAAATTAGCAACTAGTTCTCAATCTGATGAATCTATTTATTCTCATAGATTTGGACCAAATAAGAGACCCCATTGAATTGCTCAATGGGGTCTCTCTAGCTTAACTCTAAACCATTGTTCTAGTACCTTCCGCATCTACCGCCACCCATGGTGCCTTTTCCGCGGTTCATTCTGTTCGATTTGTGGGCGTTAAAGGCAACCCTTTGCTCATCGGTTAGCAACGAGGCTACTTCGGCTCTATGGGCTGCACCTTTCTTTTGGATACTGGTGCGAAGCGCTCCCATCTCATCGATAGTTTTGTTTATAGCATTTAAATCCTGCTTATCAGCCGATTGAAGCGTACGGAGACGAGCGCGTTTCTCGTTAAGCTCGTTACGTAGAGGGGTCACCTCCTTCAGGTGCTGCGTGCGAAGCTCGGTAATTTTAGCATCCTGCTCTTCGGTTAAATTCAATAAGCACTGGCCTGTACCTCTGTAGGGTCTGTTGCCATAGTTCATCATTCCTTGCCCTTGGGCATAGCTCATCATTCCTAGGCCATCTGCTGGGGCTGCTACTCCACGTCCTTGTCCCCGTTGCGCCATCACTTCGTTGGTGCTAATCATTAGCCCAGCCATGAGGGCCATTGCTGCAAAAATCTTAATCCTTTTCATAGCTATTGTTTGTTTTGGTTTTACAAATTGTTTGGTAATTATTAAGTTACATTAGCGCTAATGTTGAACCTATTCGTTGGTAGTTGTGTTTCGTCTGCGTTCCATGGGTTGCCTACGTTCTCTGTGCAACATTCGTTGGTTTGGTGGCATTGCTCTACGGAATAGTTTTTGTAAATTTTGATATTGCTCTGGCGAGCAAACCTCGCGAAGCGTTGTAAAGTGTTCAATGGTTGCAAGCTGCTGCTGCTCATGCAAGCGGCCAATCTCTCCTGCCAGGCTATCGAGCTTTACCCTGTTGGGGCTTTCGGAATCTAGCTCCTGCATAATCATTCTGTGGTGTGCCTGTATTGTTCGTCTAATCTCAAGGTTCTCTTCAAAATAACTTTTTCTTAGCTCTTCAAATATCGTTTCCTGTTCGGGAGTTAGCCCTAGTTCTGTTGATATACTCATGCCTAGGTTTGACCTTTGCCTAGTAAACCCTTCTCTTACGTTAGGGCTTTGGGGCTTCGGTAGTTTGAGAGCTATGGTGCCAATGGTTGCAATGTTTATCGCCACAAGCAGTATTACCGCTCCAACTAGCATTCTGTTTTTTGTGAAAATATTCATGGCTCTCGCATTAGTTGTTATCGTCTAAAATTTCGTATGGCGAAAATACATCGCTAGGAAAATACTCGTTGGCTAGCTGTGTCCACTGATCATGGTTGTTGCCATTTGTGTCGGCTAGTGAGGCGTTAAACAGCGTTCCTATTGCAATGCCAAAGGCTAGGCCTGCAGCAGCTAGGGTGGCAATTGTCGACCTTCGCATTGGGATCACTGGCACTTTTACCGTTTGGTTGCTGGTCTGTATTTTGTCCCACACCTTAGTGGCCAAGTAGGGGTTAGGTTGGTATTGCTCCTTTTCACCCTTAATAATATCAATGTATATCTGCTTCAGGTTTTCAAGAGCACCTTGGCACTGTTTGCAGCTGGCTAGATGTTGCTCAACCCTGCCTTGCTGCTCTGTGTTGAGTTCTCCGTCTAGGTAGCTCAGTAAGTTAATATTTGCCTCTTTGCACTTCATCTGGTTCTGCTCTTTAATGGTTTAGACACTGTTTGTGGTTATAACTTGCGGTTAGGGGTGTATTATTTTTGCATCTCGCTTAAAATATGCTTCTGCAGATTTGTTTTTGCTCTAAAGAGCAACGACTCAACTGATGGGAGGCTAACCTCCATTACTTCGGCAATCTCTTTGTACGATAGATCTTGGTATTTGCTTAGGATAAATGCTATACGCTGGTTCTCGGGCAATTTGTTTATCGACTCTTTTAGCATCCGCTTGTTCTCGCTACGCTCGATATTGCTGTCGGGTTTGTTCCTACCCATGTCTTCAATTTGCATTGGCTCCTCGTCGTTGTTTTGAGCAGTAAAAAAACCTTCGATACTGCGGAACAGCCTCTCGCGTTTCTGTTTACGCACAAAGTTCAGCGATTTGTTTACAGCAATTCTGTATATCCAGGTCGATAGCTTGGCCTCGCTTCTAAACCCCTCTAGCGACTCAAAAACCTCTATAAACACCTCCTGGGCTATATCCTCTGCATCGGCATATGAGTTGGTAAAACCTTTGCACGTTTTTACTACAAGCTCTTGATACCTTTCCACAAGCATGGCAAAAGCCTTTTGGCTACTGTGCTGTAGGATTTCCTCTATAAGTTCTTTGTCGGTCATTAAATCGGTGTGATCGAAAATTTTAATTACCTTTCTTGTGCATTTGACACACGCAATTTACAAAACTTGCGCCAGCATTCGCATTCATTTTTTTTGATGCTACTGGGTATAATCATGCTTTACTTTATACATTTGTAGCCTAAAATTTAAGCGCTATGGGTATTCGCACAAAGATTATGCTTGGCTTTATCATCCTGGGGTTGATGCTTTTCATCTCGGGTGCCATCTCCATTTTCGAGCTTACCAAGCTTGGCCGTTCTGTCAAGGGGCTTATATACGACAACTATCGGAGTATTGATTACTCTCGGAATATGCTCGATGCCCTGGAGAAGCAGGAGTTCGCATTGCTGCTGTTTGCCAATGGTGATTCGGCTATGGCTACCGAGAAGTTTTACAAAGCCCATAGTATAATTGTAACCAATTTGGATAGCGCCTACATGAACTTAAATCTAAAGGAGGAGAAAGCATATGTCGACTCGGTTAGGGTTCACTACGCCGCATTTTTGTCGTTGGCCGAAAAATCATTCAAAAACCCCCGCTTTAACCTTAACGATTACCTTTCCAACGTGAGTGGCTATACTATGGCTACCAGTGATCATGTTAAAAATCTTATTACCATAAATCAACAGGGGCTATTCAAATCAGCTGCATTCCTCGAGACTAGTGCACAAAGAGCTTCAATGCCAGGATTAATTGTAATTATTACCAGCATTATTTTCACCTTGGTATTTACATTTTTGGTGCATCACTACTTTGTTGACCCTATAATAAAGCTTACCAAGGGTATTAACGATTATGTTAAGTATAGGAAACCTTTTGATGTTGTTCTCGAAACCAAGGATGAGTTTCACAGCCTAAAGGAGTCAATATTAAGCCTAATCTCATTGCAAAAGGCTGGAACAAAAAAGTTTGAGTAACACTATATGCGTCCACAAATTATTATCCGTTACATTGGCTTGGTGCTACTGCTTAGCGCAGGTTTAATGTTTGTGTCGTTCATTATTTCGGCATTTAATGGAGATTCTGGACAAATACCCCTTTTGCTTAGCGGTATACTAACATCTTTAATAGGGATATTCCCCATGATATTTGTGCCGCCATCAAACCAAATTACCCACAAGGAGGGGTACGTTATTGTGGTGTTCAGCTGGGTCCTGGTTTGTTTTTTTGGTATGCTACCCTATGCGCTGTGGGGAGGCGAATTCTCAATCGTTAATGCCTGGTTCGAGAGTGTGGCTGGCTTTACCACTACGGGTTCTACCATTTTAAATGATATTGAGGTACTACCCAAAGGACTCTTGTTTTGGCGATCCGCAACCCACTGGTTGGGCGGTATTGGCATAATTCTGTTTATGCTAATCATTGTACCCGCCCTAGGTAAAGCGCGCATGTCGCTATCGCGACTTGAGATGTCGCCATTGGCCAAGTCGAACTTTCATTACAAAACCAATAAAACATTAAGAGTTGTAATATTCGTATACCTTGGTTTAACCCTAGCCGAAACTATCCTTTTGTATGTTTTTGGAATGGATTTGTTCGATGCAGTAACCCACGCATTTGGAACAGTTGCTACTGGAGGCTTTTCACCTAAGAATGCAAGTATTGGCTTTTACAACAGCGTAGCCATTGAGGTTATCATTATCGTTTTTATGTTTCTCGCCGGTATGCACTTTGGCCTGCTGTATTCTCTGTTCACATTCAAAGGGAACAAGTGGTACAAATCATCGGTTTTAAGATTTTATGCTTTATCCATCATAATTGGGATTGTTTTCGTTTCGCTCAACACTTGGGGAAGTACCTACGAAACCTTTCCCGAGGCCCTTCGGTTTGCAGCCTTTCAGGTGGTATCCATTAGCACCACAACGGGTTACGGAACTTACGATACAACGCTATGGCCCCCTTTCTCCATCATGATTCTTATGTACTTCACCTTTCAGTGTGCTTGTGCTGGCTCAACCGCAGGGGGAATTAAGGTCGACAGGGTGGTAATATTTTTGCAAACCCTTAAGCGACAAGTGTTGAAGCTACAGCATCCACAGGCAGTTATACCTGTCAGGTTCGATGGACAACCTGTTGATGACGAAACCGTAGCCTCAGTTCTGCTATTCATTGTGTTGTACGTTTTGATTCTGTTTCTCAATGGTTTGGCGCTTACTGCTATGGGGGTCGATATTACCACTGCATTTTCTGCATCGGCTGCCACCATAAGTACAGTTGGCCCTGGGTTTGGCGAGGTGGGTTCTGCATCAAACTACGCCATAATCCCCGATTTTGGAAAGGTGCTACTCACCTTCAATATGCTACTTGGCCGTTTGGAGATTTTTGGGCTAATGCTGATTTTCTTCATGAAGTCATGGCGATAGAAAGATGTTATACCTCTAGTTATATAGTAATTTGCTAAGGGTCAAAAGTCGAAAGTATGCGCTGAGCTTGCCGAAGGGTCGAAAGTCTGAAAGGCGAAAGTTAATAGACGGTTTACAACTCACAACCCCTGCCTGACTGCCGTCAAGGCAGGCAGGAACAACCGACAACCATACAGTAACCTCAACGAATAAAAATCTTCCACCAACAATGCGGTAGCACCAAAAAACAACACTACCACTCTATGCTGTCGCCTTGTGGTAGCGCAATTTAATGCTACTTTTGCACAAAAATATTTTTTATGATTCCATACCTTCAGGTCGAAGATGTTAGCAAGTCGTTTGGCGATTTAGTTCTATTTCAAGATATAAGGTTTGCCATAGGCAAAGACCAACGCGTTGGTTTAATTGCCCGTAATGGAGCAGGCAAAACCACCCTGCTGAAAATAATCGCAGGTATCGAATCAAAGGACTCGGGAAGCATTGTTTGGCAAAACGATTTGAGGGTCGGCTACCTCGATCAAAACCCCATACTCGACACCACAAAGTCTATCATCGAGAACGTATTTGCTTCAGGTGACGAGAAAGGCGAGGCAATTTTTGCCTATCAGCACGCTTTGGCCTCGCACTCGAAAAGTGAAATGGAGCATGCCCTTGAGCTGATGGATAAGCATAGCGCTTGGGATATAGAGGTGAAGGCAAGGCAAATTCTTACTCAGCTCAAAATCTTTAATCTCGATCAGTCGGTTGGAACGCTTTCGGGGGGGCAGCAAAAGCGCGTAGCCCTTGCTGCTGCGCTAATTAACGAGCCCGACTTACTTATTCTCGATGAGCCAACCAACCACCTCGATCTCGATATGGTGGAGTGGCTCGAGGATTTCCTTAAGAACAGCCGCATTACCCTGCTAATGGTTACCCACGATAGATTTTTTCTAAATCGTGTTTGCACCGATATTATTGAACTCGACCAGAAGGAACTCTTCTGGTACAAGGGTAATTACGCATACTACATTGAGAAACGACAGGAGCGAATAGAGGCCCGTAGTGCGCAGGTGGAGAAGGCCTCGAATCTTTACCGCCGCGAGCTCGACTGGATGCGGCGCTCACCCCCTGCCCGTACAACAAAAGCGAAGTATCGTATCGATGCGTTTTACGATCTACGCTCAAAGGCCACCCAGCGGTTTAGCAATAGCAATGTGCGCATAAGCGTAGGTGCGGCTCGGTTGGGGAAAAAGATTTTGGAGGCCAAAGGGCTCGAGAAATCGTTTGGCGACCTAGTTATTCTTAAAGATTTCTCTTACACCTTTAACCGCTTCGAGCGGTTGGGTATTGTGGGCGATAATGGTACGGGTAAGTCTACATTCCTGAATGTTATCACACAGGCTATCCCAGCCGATAAGGGTGTTATAGAGGTGGGCGAAACCGTTGTGTTTGGTTACTACCGTCAGGAGGGGATGAAAATCCGTGAGGATATGAAGGTGATTGATGTGGCGCGTGAGGTGGCCGAGGTGGTAACGCTGGGCGATGGTAAAAGTCTTTCGGTGTCGCAATTCCTAAACATGTTTCTGTTTGCACCCGAGGTGCAGAATGCCTATGTGCATAAGCTTAGCGGAGGCGAGAAGCGCAGGCTATACCTGCTCACCATCCTTATGCGAAGCCCCAACTTCCTTATCCTCGATGAGCCAACCAACGACCTAGATATTGAAACGCTAAACGTTTTGGAAGCATACCTCGAAAACTTTCCTGGGGTGGTTCTAGCCGTATCGCATGATAGGCACTTCCTCGAGAAGGTGGTGGATGGGTTGCTTATCTTCGAGGGTAATGGTGATATTAGCGGCTTCCCCGGTTCGTATACCGATTACTACGATTGGAAGAAGGAACAGCAGAAGCTGGAGCAGCAGGCGCAAAGGGCTGCTGAGCCAAAGGCGAAACCAAAACCAAAATCCGACTCAAAGCTGCGCAAGCTTTCGTATGCAGAGCGTAAGGAGATGGAGAAACTCTCACAAGAGATTGAGGAACTGGAGAACGAGAAGGCCGAGATAGAATCGGCTATCAATAGCGGTACGCTACCCCATGATGAGCTAATAGGCCAGTCGAACCGTATTGCAGAATTAATCCATCTACTCGATACCAAGGGCGAGCGATGGCTCGAACTAATGGAGTTAGATGAGAATGGGGGATAGGAGATTAGGTTGAAGACGGAGTTTAAAGTTTAGAATCTGCCTAACGAAGGTAGGTTTAGAGTTAAAGGTTGAAAGTGCAGCCTTTAACTCTAAATCAGCTATCACACGCTTTCCATCTTTCGCTTTCGAATCAATCAATCATTTATCAATTGGCAATGCGATGCGGCCAACCAATCGAGCTGCTGAATAGTGGATGTTGCACTAAAAACAATCTCATAAATATTCAGTTTCTAAGTAATTCTGCCTATCTACCTAAGGTTGGTCACTCAATCACTCAATCACTCAATCACTCAATCACTCAATCACTCATCCAATCACCTCTGCCTTTGCGGCAGGCAGGTCAACCAACCAATCAACCAATCAACCAATCAACCAATCAACCAATCAACCAACCAACCAATCAATCAACCAATCAATCAATCAATCAACCAACCAACCAACCAACCAATCAACCAACCAATCAACCAATCAACCAATCAACCAATCAACCAATCAACCAACCAACCAACCAACCAATCAACCAATCAACCAATCAACCAATCTCTTCCTAACTTCCCCCTATCTCCTCCTAAATATCAACCCAAGGTAAACGCTAAACACAAGGGTTGTGGCTACCTGTATGGTAAGTGAAGTGGCGATAATGCTTTCGCCAGTTTTCAGGATTAGAGCCACTGCAATAAACTTCGCTATGTAGTAAATGGCCTTGCTGGTAACTATAGCGCTGAGGATTGATACAAATGCATTTTTGGTTTTACTCAGGATAAAGTAGAAAAGCCAAACATTCAGCACCAGCTCGCCCGAAATAAGCAGCATTTTGTAAAAAACAGGATGAGCAGAAACCAGATAGCTGAATATGGGTAAGGTGAGTGCAATAATATAAGCATTCCGTTTGGTGGTATGCACCA
>Ga0334900_1004327_pt1 | contig 9953 bp, 9 predicted proteins | sample GraSluR3_MG_2_FD_207231 | JGI IMG/M metagenome (GOLD analysis project Ga0334900, IMG submission 207231) | Sludge microbial communities from methane-producing bioreactor in Wageningen University, Netherlands - Granular Sludge_31_08-R3 | ecosystem: Engineered > Bioreactor > Anaerobic > Unclassified ...
GTGGAGATCGCCGGGAGGGGCACAAGATTGGGAGACGCGCCGAAGAAGGGAGCCGGAGACCCCGGCGCGAGGTGATGGCGTGAAAGAAGGCGACACAATGCGGGTCAAGGTCTATCACCACATCCAGGGAGTGACCTTCGCGGCCTGGGAAAATGTAAAGATACTCTTCATCTGTCGTCCTGGAGGGGTCCGAGTCAAGTGGGCCGATGGGACAATCTCGATGGTGGAGGAAAAAAACCTGATGCCGGCAGAGGCCTTAACCCCTTCCTATCGGAAGTCTACTTGATCAAGTACAACGAAAAGGACAAAGCGCAGATCGTCACCGGAAAAGACGCCTTCACTCGTCGCGCAGCCGAGACGCCAGAGTTCCGGTACTTCCGGGCGGGTGTGATCGTCCAGAGGGGGGACGAAACGACAGAGAGGGAGGGAACCTTCTTTGCGAAGGGCGAAGACCTGATCGGAGGGTGGGCAGTGGTCTACCTCGAGGGGCGCGAGGTGCCGTTCAAGTACACGATCCGCCGCGAGGAGTTCGATAAGAAACAAGCAAACTGGCTCAAAATGCCGGGTGTCATGTGCCGAAAATGCGCCCTCGTCGGAGCCCTACGCGAAGCTCTCCCCGAGCAACTGGGGGGCCTTTATGATTCCGCCGAGATGCGAGACTCCCCGGACATAATCGACATCGAAGGCGGGGTGGTGGAGGGATGAACGCCGCCGTCGTCATCCTATTGGCAACGGCTATCGCTATGCTGATATTGAGGTGATAGAAATTATATGTCCTAGATGTGAACGGGAAACTGTGCTGGTAAAAAAGAATAGCAAGGTATGGTATCTGTTCGGAGGAATATATCTGTTATACGTCCTCCAAAAAGACCCCCACCACTGCGTCCACTGCGGGGCGAGGATCGGGCGCTAAGGTGCGCCCACATCGCTTCACGGTATCACTATGGCGTCCAGTTCTTCTTTCGTGGTCGCCGCCTCGATCTGACCCTTGAGATCTACGTATGCCGTCTTGAAATCATTAGTGGAGATCGTTTTTCCGAGGAGGTAACATAACCCCGTAAGCGATCCGAAGATGGCCACCTGATCACCGGAAATCTCTTCTAGCAGCCCTCGCCACGGCTCGCCTACTTGCGCCCCTGCCCTGTCCCGGACAACCTCCAGCACTCGGAGATGGAGCTGTTTCATCTTCTCCGATCTGGCGGCTTCGAGATCGTACAACTCCTCTTCGGTCTTCCATCGGGCGACCAAGTTCTCGATCACGTAAGACCCGCGTGCTACTCGTCGTAGGGCCGTTTTTCCTTCGGTGGTCGATGGATCGATGCAGATTCCCGAAAAATCGATATCCTGGAGTTTAACCCAAGGCAACGATTCATATTCTGTATCGGGTGTGTGTTCACTAAAAAATATTTTGTTTGTATCGATATTGATTACATCCATATTGCTCCGCCCCCAACGGTTTCGGCGATGTACTCTTCAGTGACGTTGGAATTGCTGTCGGTATAACCCCCCATACAAATTGCATTGGAAGAATCGCCTCCTCCGGCAAGGTATTTCCTCGCGGTTCCGAGATTGCCGCCAGCAGACCACGATGACCCATTATATTTTTCAGTGACGTTGGAATTGCTGTCGGTATAACCCCCCATACAAATTGCATTGGAAGAATCGCCTCCTCCGGCAAGCTCGGTCCTCGTGGTTCCGAGATTGCCGCCAGCAGACCACGATGACCCATTATATTCTTCAGTGACGTTGGAATTGCTGTCGGTATAACCCCCCATACAAATTGCATTGGAAGAATCGCCTCCTCCGGCAAGGTTTCTCCTCGCGGTTCTGAGCCTGCCGCCAGCAGACCACGATGACCCATTATATTCTTCAGTGACGTTGGAATTTCTGCTGGTATAACCCCCCATACAAATTGCATTGGAAGAATCACCGCCTCCGGCAAGGTATCTCCTCGCGGTTCCGAGATTGCCGCCAGCAGACCACGATGACCCATTATATTCTTCAGTGACGTTGGAATTGCTGTCGGTATAACCCCCCATACAAATTGCATTGGAAGAATCGCCTCCTCCGGCAAGGTATCTCCTCGCGGTTCCGAGATTGCCGCCAGCGGTCCATTCGGTCACATTATCACCTTATGTTTTTCCAAAAGACGTTTTGCCGCCCGCCCTTCTACCCCCAGATCTATTCTGAGTCGGTCGCATTCCGCTAAACCAGACGCGGCCTGGCCGATGATATTGTTGGCGGAACCCGGATCTGTCGTTGATCTAAAGGCAGCCGGTAATTCGCGAATATATCGAAGAGTAAACCCCCTTAGTTGGTCTGCATTTTTATCTTCGGGGTGAATTGTGGGGTCAGCCTTCAAACACTTTTGTTTGATCTCCTCCCACATCACGATCTCTCGCACCCGTTCCCGGCCCTCATGTTGCATGACCGCCAGCATATAGATCGCTTCCTCGTGGTCAATCTCCAGACGGCGGGCTTCAATCGATCCTGGTTCGGCATCGGCTATTTTCTGGTCAATCTCTTCTAGATCTAGCAACTTGCGCCGATAATCGAAACTTAGGTGATGTAAGTTGTCAAAAAACACTACCTGTTCTTTTGCGGCTTGATGGAACTTGGCTGCTGGAGTTGGGTGTTTCAGATCGTTGAGGACCGAGACTTCGGCCTCCACCTGAGTCCGCCAGATCGTCCGAGTGTCCACCGACAGCATCAGCGAATCTTGGATCGCGTCGAGCTTGTTGATATCTTCCGGCGAGATGACCTCTGAAGATATCATCGATTCGCGGCCCATCTCCACCAATGACTTTTCATTTCTCATTCAATCACCCCGTTACCGGAATCTTCAGAACCATCGCCCTCAAGCACCAGTCACCCGTCAGATCGTTCGTTGCCGATGGATTCCGGCTCAGCTTGAAATCGACCCAGTCGCCCTCCGCCCATCCCGGCGTCCCTACAGTCCAAGAATGAACTTCGAGATCCCCCTGAGTTGCGTCAGTAGCAGAATTACCGGACGCAGACGACGTATAAGCAGCATCCATCGCCTCAGAATCGGCTAATGGAAGGTGTCGGAACGTAAACGCCACGTTCTTCGAGGCAGCAGCGGTGAGACTTCTTCCAATCACCATTATGGTGATCGTCCCAGATGAATCGTAATCAGCTGGAACGGGGAATCCACCTGTCACAAATTCCTCGGTCGTGTCGTCGAATCGAGCTTCCTGTCGGGTGGTGTTCGTTCCGACCCATTCGATCAGCTCAGCCGGGTTAGTCGCCGGGTATCCAAAGCTCTGAGGCAAGAAAAGAACGTACCGATACGAAATGCCGGCTGGTCCGGTTGGTCCTGTGGTTCCCGTATGACCAGTTGGACCAGTTGGGCCGGTGTCGCCTGTCTGTCCGGTTGGACCTGTCGGTCCTGTAGCTCCAGTTGGTCCGGCTTGTGTTGGTCCCGTTGGACCTGTGTTGCCTGTCGGTCCGGTTGGACCTGTGTCGCCTTGTGGACCTGTTGGGCCAGCTTGCGTCGGTCCGGTTGGGCCGGTGTGTCCTGTTGGTCCAGTATGTCCTGTGCTGCCGGTCACTCCTGTTGGACCTGTTGGCCCCGTTGGACCTGTTGGTCCCGTTGCACCTGTTGGTCCCGTTGGTCCCGTATGACCAGTTGGACCCGCCTGTGTCGGTCCCGTAGGACCGGTTTGACCGGTTGGTCCCGTTGGTCCCGTATGACCAGTTGGACCCGCCTGTGTCGGTCCCGTAGGACCGGTTTGACCGGTTGGTCCCGTCGGTCCCGTATGACCAGTTGGTCCCGTCGGTCCCGTATGACCAGTTGGTCCCGTCGGTCCCGTATGACCAGTTGGACCCGCCTGTGTCGGTCCTGTAGGACCGGTTTGACCGGTTGGTCCCGTCGGTCCCGTATGACCAGTTGGACCCGCCTGTGTCGGTCCCGTAGGACCGGTTTGACCGGTTGGTCCCGTAGCTCCAGTTGGACCTGTCGGTCCCGTGGCTCCGGTCGGGCCAGTTGATCCAGTTACCCCCCCGGTTGGACCAGTTCGTCCTGTTGGTCCCGTTGGTCCCGTCGGTCCTTGTTCGGTCAAATCTTCCCAGACCGCAGCTCCCTCTGTTGCGTCCAGGCACATGAAAATTTGGGTTGTCAGTTGGTTAAACCATACGGACCCCGCCCTGTAGTGGTCTACTTCGTCGTCTGCAACCGTTGGGTTTGCGGCGGCTGTCAGATTGTGTCTCTTTCCAAGCAGTTCTTCTCGCCTGGCCACCACTCTTGGGTCGTATGCCATCTACTTCCTCTTTATTGCTAGTATTCTATATGAGTCTTCCCACGGAATTATTTCTCCACCACCCAGCAACTCTAGTAGTGATTCTTCGGTGTACTCTCTCACGTGGTTCGGGTCTGGGACTCGGTTTCTGTTTGGCACGGAAACTATTAATTTCCCTCCATGATTTAGTTCTTTCAGCGCCGCTGAAACCATTTTTGTGTCGTCTATGTGTTCTAATACCTCCGATATTATGATCGTGTCCCAGGGTCCGGTTGGCACTTCTTCTGTATGATGCAATGTTGCTTCTACTCCCCGGATTCTTGCCATTCCCAATGCAGTTGCAGACACGTCCGTTCCGTGTACATCTCCCTCTAGTAGAAGTAGTAGATCCCCTGTCCCGCACCCGATGTCTAATATACGTGGCCCTTCTACCAACGACGCAATTATCTCGTGTCTCGGTTGGTTGGGGTGTGCGTTTGGTCCGTACACTCTGTAGAACGCGTCCATGTCGCCCAGTTTGGACTTGAACCAGTCTAGGTTGGTTAGTAGTCGTTTGTCGTGCGGTCGTTGGTCTACGGCCATCTCTGCGAATCCTGCGCCCTCTTCGAATCGGTGTAGCTTCCACAAGCATCGCGCGAGTAAGTCTAGTATGTCTACTTCGTTTGTTCTTTCGTATCCGACCTCTTTTTTGATCTCGAGCGCGATTTTTAACATCCCTGTCGCCAGGTCGTATGCTCCGTTCTTGTAGTATTTTGAACCTAGTAAGTACCATTGCCACCTGTTTCTCGGCTGTGCGACGCATGCTCTGTATATGCTTTCTATGCTCGCTGCTTCGTCTCCTAGCGCATCAAAACATGCCGCTAGTGTCAAACATGCATCTTGCGCGTCGAATCCGGTCGGTGCCACATCCAGGTATTTTTTTAGCGTTTCTATTGCCTTGTGATATTCTTTCAAGTACGAGTATTGCCGTCCTAAGTAGAATAGTGGTCTTGGGTCGGTTGGGTTCTCCGCGACGTCCAGCAGCAGTCTGTCCATTGTGTAAGTTAGTTTCCATGGCCACCTTCCGGTCGGTTGGTGGTGGTCGAATATAAATTCAGTATAGTCTGCTTTCCCGCGGCAAACTGGCACTTCGTGTGCCCTGTATCGGTATTCACATTTTCCTTTTCTGTACGCTCTCATCTGATGCCATTTTCTCGTCCCGTCTGACATTTTTATGAATACTGCATTTGCGTCGGTGTTCTCTATGTGGTCTCTCAGTCTGGCCGGATCGCGGATCGTTTCGTCTGCATCTAGCACTACGATCCAGTCTCCCGTTGCGTTGTCTGCTGCTATGTTGCGCGATTCGCCCTTGTGCATCCGGTCTCCGCCTTCTATCACCTTCGCACCGAGTGATTTTGCCACGGTTATTGTGTCGTCCTCTGATCCTGTGTCCACGATTACTATTTCGTCCGCCAGTGTTTTCGCGCTTGCCAATGCGGTTGGCAACGTCTCCTCTTCGTTGCGGACTATCATGCATAATGATATTTTAGTAGAGTTTATATCGAAGCCCCCATACTCCTACAATGAATCCTACCTCTGTCGTTGACCACCCCGTCGCTGCGGTTCCTCTGTCTCGTATTGTGATACTCTCGTTTTCGTTGTACAGCGTTACTGGTATTGATAGCTCCCCTGGCCCGCCGTAGATTGGGTCTAGCGTGTGCGATAACGGAAATGGGTATTTGGACAGTTGCTGGTATGGGGTGTTTGGGAACACGAGTAGCTCTTCCGGGTAGTGTGGCACTTTGATGTACGATATGTTTGGTGGTGAGTGGTAGAAGTTGGTTTCGTCTTCCGATACACCTATGTGTGCTAGTTGTACGATGTCGCCGTTTTTCACTTCCCATTCCAGGCTCATCCAGCTTTCGTCGACGGTTTGCATCCGTTTTGACATCACGTATGGTATGTGTGGTTCGGTGTCTTTGCAGTTTTTGGCGTACGTTATGTATCTTTCAACCCACGGCATTTTGACTTCTCTTCCGCCGTGACACTGAATCCATTCTTCTACTGTTGCTGGAACGCGTTTGGGGTAACCTGGTATGCTCTGGTCGATGAATCCGTCCGGGTATTTTGTTGCCAGGTCTGTTTCGTCGGCAGTGCATACATGTACCCGTACAAACAGGTTTTCATCAATTGTAACTCCCCCGCGTATCGCTCTTGGTGATTTCACCACTACTCTCAGTTCGTCCCCTGCTCGCAATTTTATTGTTGGTGTTGCAGATGATCCTCCTGCCAGCAGAGCTTTCCCTATGTTTATGCATGTGCTCGCGTCTCTAAACGCTGGTTTCCCTACCGACATTCCGCCTGCAGGGAAGAATGGTGCCATCAGTTCGTTGAAAGTTATGTTCTCGATTTCTTCCTCGTTTACTTCAAGTCGTACATATTCCAGAGGCTTATAGTAGTGGATTTCGTCTCCTGCTGTTGGTGTTAAGTATATTTCTACACCTTCGATTTCCAGCACCGTTCGTGGTGGTATTTTCAGGCAACTCGGTTGCCTGTTTCCGTCCACCAACACGTAGAAGCTTGCCGTGTCTCCCGTCCGGACCAGTTCTGCTACACCCAGGTTATCATTTTCGAAACGAAATATAAAATCTATTGCGTATCTTGCTATCGTATTAATCATCCCCATGTAGTATTCTGTATATCTCTATCTGATGTTGCTCCAGTTCTTCTTCAGTGTATATTCTTCTTATTTGTAGGTCTGTTATCGTCGTCTCTGTTGTGACGCCCATCATATCTCCTGTTAATCCTGTCATCTCTATGAATTCTGCCGGGTCTCCAAACTCCCATGCGTGTAGGTAGAATGTATCGTCTTCCGTCGTGTCTCGTAGTACCGTTCCTATTCTTTTCTTTGGGTCGGCTTGCCACGTTGGTTCTACCACGATTACACCGTCGTTTTCTTTTACCCACACGAACATGTGGTATGATTCGTTCCCTTCGTAGATTCCAGCGTTGGCTACCACACTGCAGTCATATTCATTTGTTTCTAGTACGTACCATATTATTTCCGATATATCCGAGCAGTCGAACTTGCTGTCTACTATGTCACTCGCCAGGTAGTACTTGTTTAGTATTTCTTGTATATTGTCCATTTCCGTGCTATTGTTGCATGGTTGCTGCGTTGTTATGGTGCTGTTCCATTCGTCTATCGCCCATCTCTCTGGTCCGGTGTCTGTGAACAATTCGCTTGCACCGGCTGCGCTTGATAGCCCCGTTATCAGCCATATCATCACGATCCATTTCATTTTTTTCCCTCTGCTCTGTCTATCAGTTTGTTGATTATGTCGTCGTATGATTCCCCTTTCTTCCCCATGCCTTTCAATTTATCTCTTGTTTTTACCGTTACTTGCACTGTGGTCGCCATAGTCGGTATGGTGTCTATAATCGTATATATAGTTTACGATATCTTCGATGGCGCGGCCTTGTTCTGGAATTTTGTTTTGCATAGCGCCCCCCGGCGTTTCGTGCGGTATGTTTCTGTGGTTACTGTGTCTGGTATGTCTCCCACAACAGTCGTCGGTTCTGCATAAAATTCAATGTCTCCTACGTACTCGTCATTTGATGGATTTGATGTGTATATCACTATCATATACTGTTGTGATAGCGATTGATATATTCCTGTTCTCAGTGGTTGCCTGCTCCATAACATCTGTGCATACTTGAAATGTCTCCCCGTGCCGGTTTTTATCATTGTTTCCGACTGCCAACTCGTCGTTTTTGTTTTGTACGCTATTGCGTAGTTGCTATTTGAGTTGTATTTTATCGTGTAGACGCAATATATATTCCCGTCACCATTAAGTTGTATTTGTGGCGCGTAATGTCGTCGTGTTCCACCATTCGCAGCTACTATTTCCTTCGCTGGCCACGCGCCTCCCCGTGCTTTTTTCTTGTAACATACGTCTAGTGTTCCACCTGCTTCTGATGTTATGTATGCTACGTGGATGTAATCATTCTCGTCTATTAGTATATTTGAGTTGTGTTCTGTTAGGTTGTTGTCCCCTGCATCATTGTTTATCTGTTCCGGTGCTTGCCATCCCCCTGCGGTTTTTTGCCAGTAGTACATGTTTGAGTCGTTCCATACTAGCGAGTTTCCATGGTCTGCTACTATGTGTGGATAATCATCTGAGTCGAAATCTACTGCTGGTATTCTGTAGTCATGCGTTGCGTCCGCGTTTGATGTTATGCGTTCTTCTGCTCCCCATGCTATTGTTGTTCGTTCTCTATATGCTAAATCAAATGCGTCTAGGTCTCCCCATCCCCATCCTACCCATGCCACTCCTATCGTTGTTCCATCGTTCTTTACTTGTATGCATGGGTCTGCTTGGAAATATGGATTTCCTGCAGTCGATACCGTTTCTACCGAACCCCATGCATCTGCTGAACTTAGTTTCCTGTACTTTATTTGTCTGTGCGCTGGATCGGCGTTGTCCGATTCCGCCCACACAAAGTGTATGTTATTGTTTTTGTCTATTACTATGTCTGCCATTATTTGTTCGCAATTGGTTGTGGCGTCTATTCGTTCTATTGTCCATTCTTTCCCACCATCAACTGATTTTCCGTGGTATACGTAATCTTTTCCCGATCCACCGTCCGCTGCGAAACAGCAATGCAGTTCGCCCTGGTCATTTCCTTTATTTCTTATTGCTATGTGTCTTCCTGAACTTGAGTACAGCGTGTGATATGCGCTTCCTGCAATGACGTTAATGTTGTTTTGTATCACACACGCGCTCTCACCGTCGGAGTCTATCTGGTGCTTGGCCTTGGCGAAAATCACTGGTCGGCACTTCGGATAAGTTGAAACCGCGGAGAATCTGAATGTCATTGAGTGTCGGTGAGTTGAGGAGCTTATACGTCCCGTGCCAATGTCTGCCTGACAGTCGGATCCTACCGATGTGTATCCCGTGTTCGCGGTTAGATTTGATGGCGTGTTCGTTGCGTGTCCTCCCGTTCCGCCATACGATGCTGCGCCTTTTAGCAGTTTGCCTCCCCATGCCAACACCTCCCAGTCTGCTGCTGGTGGTGTTTCGTCGAACATTATAATTGCTCCTTCTGGGATGTATGCCAGGTCTGCATTTGCCTTGCCGAGTATCACGTTTATGTATGGTGGATCGTTGTTGATCGCTGCAGAGTTCGCTGAAAATGTGTGGGTGTGGAGAACATTGTCCGTGCGTTTGCTCCAAAATTCCGTTGTTTCACATCTTGCTGTGCCTCCCCATGCCCCGGTGGTCCCTGATACTGGGAATGTTCTGGTGGCGGCGCCTCCCGTTGCTCCTGCGGTTCCTCCTCCTCTTATGTAGTATCCGTCTGCTCCTGAATATCGTGTGAATCCCGATGGGACGGCTGCGTCAAATATTATTATAGCGTCTTTCGGTATTGATGCTTTTATTTTGTTCTGTCGTATGACTTTTAGTGCCATGTATGACGGCACGTTGTTTGATGTTCCCGCTTTAATTGTTCCTTGCCCGTGTGTGTGCAACGCGTCCATTGAATCGTTAATATCCTCCGATTGCACATCGTTTCTGCTTGATCCGCCGCAACTTACCAGCGTTGCGGTTGGTCCGTTTTCGTCTTCGTTTGCAACTAGTCCGGCTTGTGCCCCTACTGGAAACTGGTCTTCAAAATATCCTCCGGCTCCCGACTCCAGCGTCCACCCGTCTG
>Ga0334900_1004331_pt1 | contig 9946 bp, 8 predicted proteins | sample GraSluR3_MG_2_FD_207231 | JGI IMG/M metagenome (GOLD analysis project Ga0334900, IMG submission 207231) | Sludge microbial communities from methane-producing bioreactor in Wageningen University, Netherlands - Granular Sludge_31_08-R3 | ecosystem: Engineered > Bioreactor > Anaerobic > Unclassified ...
CACAAACGCCTCAGGATCAAAGTCCTGCAGGTCTTCTATACCTTCACCTAATCCGGCGTACAAAATTGGCAAACCCAGTTGGGCCTTGATTGCGAAGGCCATGCCGCCTTTGGCGGACGAGTCCAGTTTTGCAAGGATGACGCCATCAATCTCAACGGCTTCCTGAAAGGCTCTGGCCTGCTGTAAAGCGTTTTGGCCGGTTGTTGCGTCCAGAACGAGCCAGGTCGCGTGGGGTGCGCCGGGCAGAGCTTTCCCGCAGACCCGGTGGACTTTTTTAATTTCCTCCATCAGGTTATAGCGGGTATGGAGACGTCCGGCGGTGTCAATAATTGTGACATCTCTTTTGCGGGCAATTGCTGCGTTTATCCCATCAAACACCGCAGCCCCCGGGTCTCCACCGGGCTGACCGGCGATCATGGGCACACCTGCCCGGTCCGACCAGATTTTGAGCTGGTCAATCGCAGCCGCCCGGTAAGTGTCAGCAGCGACGAGCATAACGGATTTGCCATCCACCTGATATTGGTGAGCCAGCTTTGCAGCGGATGTTGTCTTTCCGGATCCATTGACGCCGACCAGCATGATCACGGTGGGCTGTGGCGAAAAGTCTGGGGGTTCGGGTTGATCAAGCCGCCGGGAAAGTTCCGCTTTTAATGCAGTGAGGACCTCATTATTGTGAGTCAGCCCATCCTCGTGAACCTGTCCGCGGACTGCGTTAATCACAGAAAGGGCAACATCCATGCCCATGTCTGACTGAATCAATAAAGCTTCCAAATCCTCCCAGGTTTCATCATTCAGTTCGGATGTTCCCAGGAAGTTAGCAATCCGTCCAAAGGTGACCTTACGGGTTTTTTCAAGGCCTGAACGCCATTTTGTAAAGATATTCTCACTCATTTTGGTTCGATTATAACACGCGGGGATTTGAATTAATTTTCCATCTCAGTTGCCAGCTGTCCACAGCCCGCCTGGATTTCAATGCCGCGGCGCAAGCGGACGGTGCAGGGGATGTTGTGAGAGTCCAGAATGCCACTGAAAGCCTGTACCTGATCAGGCCTGGTACCTTGTTTATAAAATCCCTGGGTGGGGTTCAGCGGGATCAGGTTGACATGGCAGATCATACCTCTGAGCTTCCTGGCAAGTGCTTCTGCATCGCGAACCGAATCGTTCACACCCTCGATCAGTGCATACTCAAAGGTCAGACGCCGGCTGGTCTTATCAATGTAATATCGGCAGGCTTCCAGCAAATCCTCAACTGGATATTTCTTATTGATTGGCATCATCGAACTCCGCAGGGCGTTATCCACTGTGTGGAGGCTGATGGCGAGGTTGAACTGCGTGTTCTCATCGGCAAACTGCCTGATCTTTGGAACGATTCCCACAGTGCTGAGGGTTATCCGGCGGGCACCAAGCCCAAAAGCGTCAGGATCGTTCAGCCGCCCCAGCGCTTCCATAACGTTTTCATAGTTATGAAAGGGTTCACCCATACCCATCACAACGATATTTGTGACCCGGTCGTCCGCTACAGCAAGTTTACGGGCAAAATACAGAACCTGGGCGATAATCTCACCGGAGGTCAGGTTGCGCCGGAATCCCATCTGGCCTGTGGCGCAAAAGGTGCAGCCCATACCGCAGCCGGATTGTGAGGATATACAAAGGGTCCGGCGTTCGTCATAAAGCATCAACACAGCTTCGATAAACAGGCCGTCTCGGAGCTTGAAGAGGGTTTTGACCGTTTGGCGGTCTTCGGACTCAATGGATCTCTCAGGGGTTAGTGCTGTAAAGACGAATGCCTTCTCCAAATGTGTCCGCAACTTTTCAGGAAGCGTGGTGATTTCGCCTGCGGAAATCCTGAAATTTTGATAGAGTCCAACCCAGATTTGATCGGCCCGGAATCGGGGTTCTCCCAATTGCTCGAGATAAGTGTCGAGCTGGGTGCGGTTCAGGTCCTGAATTAAAGGTCTTTGCAGGTCCATCAGGAGATCAATTCCGTCAGATCGTTTGTAATTATTTCGGGGATCGGATCAAACTGGCGGGCTTGCTCAAGCGTAGAAACACCGGACAGGACCAGTGCCGTGTGGATTCCAGCAGCCTGCGCGCCGGCAATATCGGTTTCCAGTCTGTCGCCAATGGCCAGGGTTTCATCGGGTGTGAGGCCAAGCAGGTCCATTGCCATTTCGTATAGGTATGGCTCGGGTTTCCCTATCACTTTAGCCTTCTGCCCACTGGCGATCTCAAGCGCGCCGACGACAGTCCCTGCGCCCGGGATCAGGCCTTCCGGGGTAGGGTAGGTAGTGTCAGGATTGGTTCCGATAAAAAAACTTCCAGACCGGATGAGGAGTGTGGCTTGTTTGAGTTTTTCGTAGGTCAGGGTCTGGTCCATGGCCGCAACGACAGCCTGCACATTGGAGATGCCATCCTCATGGACAGTGCAGCCATAGGACTTCAGAGTTTCCTTCAATCCAGGTTGGCCGACCACATAAACGCTGCATCCCGAAGGGAAGTGTTTCTGCAGGTAAATTCCTGTGGCCTGGGCGGAATTGATGATTTGCCAATCCTCAAGCTCAACGCCAAATCCTTTCAGTTTGGTATGATAGTCTTCGACTGAGCGGGTGGCGTTATTCGTTGCCAGGATCATTCTCAGGCCAGCGTCACGAATCCGGGAAAAGATAGCTGGTAGATCGCCCAGAGGTGTCTTATCTCGCCAAAGGACGCCATCCATATCGATGATCAAGCCTTTGATATTGGAAAGAAAATCAGAGATCAATGCTTCGTCCTTTTAAAAAATGCCGGGAGGCATCAGTGGTGCTTTCCGGCATTGGCTGGGTCGTAGTGGCTGCTTTATTTTTCCGGGACTGCCAGGACTTTGTCAACAAGCCCGTATTCAACCGCTTCCTCGGCGCTCATATAGAAATCCCGTTCAGTATCCCGGATAATCGTTTCGATATCCTGCCCGGTGGCATCCGCAAGGATTTCATTAAGCCTGTCCTTCAAACGGAGGATTTCCTTCGCCTGAATTTCAATATCCGAAGCCTGTCCCTGGGTTCCGCCAAGGGGCTGGTGCATGTGGATCGTTGAGTGGGGCAGGGCGTACCGCTGGCCTTTAGCGCCGGCTGCGAGCAGGACTGTGCCAAAGCTGGCAGCAACGCCCACAGCAACAGTGCTGATCTTGTTTGGGATCATCCGCATCGTATCGAAAATGGCCATGCCGGAATACACCTGGCCGCCTGGGGAGTTGATGTACATCTGGATACCGCTCTCAGGGTCCTCCCGGCTCAGGTAGAGCAACTGCGCCACGACAAGGTTAGCAACCTGGTCGTTGATCGCGGATCCGAGAAAAACGATCCGGTTCTTTAGGAGCAGGGAATAAATATCATACGCTCGTTCGCCGCGACCTGAGGTCTCAATGACCATTGGAATAACGGATGAAATATCATTATTAAACATTTTCACCTTCTTTATTATTTGACTTTCGATTGATTTAGTCGTCCTCAGCGGAGACCTCTTCGGTTTCCAGCTGGGTATTTTCTTCATTTTCAGATTGATCACCTTCGGATTCTGAATCACTCTGGCTTTCTGAAGGCTCATTTTCCTCAGACTCATCAGGAAGACCCTCTTCGTTACCTGTCTCATCGGCAGGATCGATACTGTCTTCATCTGCCGCTGCATCTGGACTAGCGAGCTCAGGTTCCAGATCGGGTTCTTCTTGTTCCTCAGGGATAGGCTGCCCTGTTGCGATCAGTTTCAGGCGGTTTTTGAGTTGTGAGTTCATCGTCCGCTGAACACCTTCCATGCTGATCATGCGGGAGAATTCATCCTGACCCATTTGCTTTTGCATTTCCTGGGCGTTCCCGGAATAAAAGACCTCTGTCATAACAAGGTTGATCTTCTCCTGGAGAAGGCCCTGGTCAAGTTTCAAACCCTCAGCTTTGATGAGGGCATCCACCACCAGTGAACGTTCCAGGCGCTGTTTGGCAGCAGGGCGGACCTCTTCCTCCATGAATGATTCTTCATCGGTTTCGCGTAGTTTGAGATACATCTCAAAGTCGAGGTTCTGATTCTCAAGCCGTGATTTGATGTCTTCCAGCACATGCTCTTCTTCGTGTTCCAGCATCTGTGGGGGATAGTTCAGTTCGGTATTCCCGGTGATTTCTTCCAGCAGCGTATTGAAAAACTCATTGTCATAGTTTTCCTGGTGATCTTTTCGTAGCTGTTCTTCCACAGACTCGCGGAATTGTTCAGGTGTTTCATAATTGCCCATGGATTTGACGAAGTCTTCATCAATTTCGGGGAGTTCAAGTTCTTTGACAGATTGCACTTCCACAGTAAAAACAGCTGTCTTTCCCTGAAATTCCGCATCGTCGTAATCATCCGGATAGGTATGTTGGATTTCTTTCGAATCTCCGGCCTTGACGCCAAGGAGTTCCCGGGCAAAACCTGGGAACGGCCATTCTGTGTCTGATTCTTCACCTTTTTCAGGAATGACGACCTGTTGCGGTGTCTTGTCAGTGATGGTGGCATCTTCATCATCATCCGGATTCAAGAATTCGCCACTCAAATTAAAATAAACCAGGTTGGTTTCCTCAGCCGGGTGGTCAGCGGGGATGATCGTTGCCGCATTACGTTGCAGGTTGGTGATGAATTTTTCCACTTCACCTGTGTTAAATTCTTCAAGCTCATATTCTTTACGGATCTCGCGATATTCTCTCAGATCAACCTCGGGCTCAAGCGGCACGGTGAAGGTCAATTTTGGAGGATCGTAACTGTCGATTGAATCGAGACTGCCTGCACCTGAAGGTTTAAGTTCAGCCTGTTCCAGTATTTTGGCATAGTCTTCATCCAAAAGAATGTCAAGCGCTTCCTGCAGGATGGTATTCTCGCCATAACGGTTCAATATCACGTCGTAAGGGGCTTTGCCGGGTCGAAAGCCGGGGATTTTTGTGTCCCTGGCTATTTTCCTGGCAGCCCGGCGTTTGAAACCTTCAAACTCCTGACTGGTATATTCAACTGTGAGTAATGCCTGACGGTCCTCTTGGAGTGTTTTTTCTATATTCAATGGTTTTTCCTTTAAAGTATAAGTTCTCTCAGTGATGAGTCCATATAAGGAGATAGTCACAATAAAGCAAAGAATTGCTTAGTTCTGCCACAGGCAAACCCTTGTTCTTATTGTACTCTCACAACTCGTGCGGATTTTACCATATTAAGTATATAAATTCTATTAATTAAATAAAACCGGTGCGGGGAGAAGAATCGATCAGGTCCGGTGTGCACTTCTGCGATTATTATTCATGTTCAGATGCCTGATCATCTGGAATGTATGTCAAGGAATCAGTCAACCAGACAGCGAGGTCCTGATCCCATACAAACACATTCATTTCCTTGTTCATGGTGGGGATAAACACCCGTTCATCAGAGATCAAATCTTCGCTCGGATTAAAAAACCGGACATCTTCAGATCCTATTTTCCCCAGTAAACAGATAGCATTTTGAATTTGCTGTGGGGTTGCGTCGGTCATAATGGTGTGCGAAAGATCCGATACCAGTTGGGGAAGTCTGAGGATCGTTGCCGGGTCTAATAGCTTTTCAAGGATTCCCTGGATTATGATCGTCTGGTTATCAATCCTCGCGTTATCAGAAATATCCTTCCTGTGCCGTGCGATCTGGAGGGCTTCCTCGCCATTGATTACCTGAACGCCTGCTGGAAAATTGATGTTAGGGCCATCCTCAATCCGCAGGGGTAAATCCACCTGAATACCGCCGAGATTGTCAATGAAATTCACAAAAGCCCGAAAATCCAGCACAAGATAATTGTCAATTTGAAGATCAAAATTGGCTTCAAGTGTTTCGGCCAGGGCACCAGCGCCATACCCGGGGCCTGAATAATGTCCCATGCCCTCTGTTCCATACAAGTAGGCCTGGTTGATCAAAATAGGTGGCGTCACATCCAGCCTCGGTGCGGGCTCAGGGATCAGCAGCGCCCGTGGAAGTGCTGCAACATTGATGTGTGGGACAGTAAAATCCACATGGACAATCCGAATAACATCTGCCAGACCATAAAGATAATTTGCGCCGCGATAGTCGGCTCCAACGATCAGAACGGTTAATTCAGCCGTATCCCCACAGACAGGCACAGGCAAATCTGTTTCATGGGGCAGATCAACCGGAGACGGATCGGCGGTTTTGTCCATTGTGCTTTCATGGGTCGAATCCAAAGGTTCCGAGAGTGGTTTGAAGTATTTAGGTCTCAGCCAGAGGAAGAAAAGTAAGCAAAAGGAAATCACACCAATGCCAAGAACTGCACTGATGCCAATCATCCAGGCTTGTTTTGAGTTCTTATTGCGACCAGGTCTGTTGTTATCAGGTTGATTCATGAGTAAATCCTGTTTCTATTTGACCGGAAATGTCCAAAGTGTTGACATTTCGAGGATATTGGAGATATGGAATATGATGATTCATTAGCCTGGGATATGGGGAAGGAGGGGGTCGAACCCTCACGCGTTGCCGCACGTGATCCTAAGTCACGCCTGTCTGCCAATTCCAGCACTTCCCCGGATTTGGGTAGAAAAATTATACGATAGAGTATATTACCGGTCAATAAGATTAAGTTCCAGTGATTTGGTCGAGTATAATATTTCATCGATCATAAGGTTTATCGCTGACAGCCCACCAAGTGTAGGAGATAACAATGACGCGAATCATCAAGACTTCAACCCCAGGTAAGGAGCGCACTCAGCTGAGTAAAGCCATCGTTGTGACGATCCGGGACTTCATGCGCCAGCAGGAGCCCGGTAAGGGGACGAAGGATATGGTTGCGTTCGTTATTCTGGCCTTAAGAGAAATCGCCGCTGGAATTGATCGCTCTGTGGCGGCCTGGGAAAAACGGGGATACTGGGTGAAGGCCGATAAATACCGGATGGCTTGGCTTTGGGCTGAACAAACTGCCAAAAAGTTAGAGCAATCTTTTGGGGATGAGAATTGGCCGCAAATTGCTGAGCTGCTTATCGAAGTCATGGGAAATTTGAGTGACATCAAAGTCAGTGACCGGCATAGGATGGGTCAGCCTTGGGTTGGCGCACATGATGAATATATCCAAAGAAATATCTAATCTCAGTTAACATAACTAGACACCTTGACAGAAAAGGTGAGTGGGGTTAATATCTTAATATGCTTTATGGTTATGATAAGTATCATTATCAGAACCTATTATCTGGGACAAGAGAGGTCCTTCTGGTATAGCCAGTGGTCTTCTCTTGTGGAAAGTGCAAGGATTTGGAATGAATTTCAGATAAAATCATTCAGCGTTTTGTCTGAACACCATGGATCACCCGCTTTGCCTATTCTGACTGACAGGCACAAGCTTGTTGTTCTCCCGGCAAAGCAGAAATGGTCTACTTGATCAACATCATGGTTAATTGCTAAGAGGATAACCTAAGCATCATCCAGATAATCCGCCCAACTACCTCCAATTCTTGCGGAACGGTGACAATGGCAGAGAAAATTGTTTTAGTATATAGGAATTCATTATACATGCAATAGCTATTACGGCGATAATTGTAGATCAACAACAATAGCTATACGAAAAGGCAGGAAATAATGGCCGTCTCCAGATCATCTTCCTCAATTTCACAGGTCATCTCACTGTATCTGGATAGTGTCTATCTGGCCCGCAGCGAATCCACCTTTAGGACTTATAAAAATGCCATGAATAAGTTCAAAACCGTCCTTGAAACAAAGAAGATTGATGCGGATGAGACACCCATCTCTGAACTTGTTGAAGATTCAATCGCCTGGTTTGCTGCAGAACTCAAGTCCTACGCCCCTTCCACGGAACAATGCTATCTCACGGCGGCGGTTGGGTTCTTCGAATATCTCGCCGGTGAAGAGATCATGGATATAAATCTCCCCCGGGTCAGATTGTTGATTAAACAGCGCTCCCGGCGGCCTGGGATTCGACTGCCGCAATTCCCGCGGGATCAGATTGAAGCGGTCCTCACTTATGCGCTTGAGCTGAACCAGCTCCCTGCGGAAGACGACCGCCAGCGACTTATCAACTATCGTGATCGTGCATTCCTGCTCACACTGGCGGATACAGGGCTGCGTGTGCATGAAGCCTGCGGATTGCGCCGGGGAGATATTGACTGGCATGAAGGCCGTGCCGTCATCATCGGGAAAGGCAACCGGGAAGCTGTGGTTCGGTTTTCAAGCCGGGCTTTGCGTGCTCTCAAAGACTATCTTGCCCTGCGTGCACCCAAAGATGGCGCAACAGGAAAGTCCCTGGGTGCAACGGCGGTTTTTGCCCGCCATGATAAAGGTGTTGGAAAGCGGATCGAATCAATTTCCACCACAACAGGCCGCCAGATCGTCAAAGACCGGGTCAGGGAAGCCGTGGGCAAAGAAGCTGTTGGTACGATCACCCCGCACTCCTTCCGGCACTATTTTGTGACCACTGTGCTGCAGGCATCCGGCAACCTGAAACTTGCCCAGGAACTCGCCCGTCATAAGAATATCGCTGTAACCCAGCGATATTCTCACCTGAGTGATGACGAGCTCGATAAGGAATATCTGGATATCTTTGGCTGACCCCCTGCCCCACTCTAAACCAGGCCATAGCGCTTTGTATAAGCGATGTATGAATTTTGTTTTTTCACTTCATGGCTCTCAAAGAAAAGGGATAGATGGTATTATTGGGATGGGATAAAAAGCAATTGAGAAAATCCCCGCCATCTATTACATTAACTTTGGCTGATCATCGGAATGCCGTCTTACCTCACCTCACCAAAAGGACAGTTTCGGAGTTATGCCAGACAACCGAATTACCTCGCACCCAATTCTCACGATCCCAGAGAGAGAGACAATTGAATTCTATTGGCAAAAGGAAAAACTCACCGCTAAAGCAGGTGAGACGATTTCTGCTGCTTTAATTGCCAATGGGATTGACATTTTCGGACATCATCCGAAAGACGGTTCCCCTCTGGGATTGTTTTGTGCCAATGGGCAATGTTCCCAATGTCTTGTCCTGGTTCATGGAAAACCTGTCAAATCCTGCATGACAGCGGTTAAACATGGGATGGATATTATGCCCGCGAATGGCCTGCCGGATATCTCCCAGCTTTCAGCAGAATCTGATCGTAAATGTTCTGACCTGTCAGAAATCCTTAAAGTCACAGTCTTGATCATTGGTGGAGGACCAGCAGGGATCTCAGCAGCAATTGAATTGGGTAACCTCGATATACAGGTTTTACTGGTCGATGATAAGCCAGCTTTGGGCGGCAAGCTGGTTCTGCAAACTCATCGGTTTTTTGGTTCAACTGAAGCGGTCTATGCAGGGACACGCGGTATAGACATCGCTGAAAAATTATCCGAAAAACTTGAGACCCTCGAATCGGTTAGTGTCTGGCCTGAGACAACTGCTGTGGCAGTCTTCGAAGATCACACCGTCGGACTCTGGAAACAGGATTCTGACGATTACATCCTCGTCCAACCCAAGGTACTGCTGGTTGCAACTGGCGCACGTGAAAGGAGTTTGTCCTTCAAGGGTAATACCCTGCCCGGTATTTATGGCGCCGGGGCATTTCAGACCCTCGTAAACCGGGATCTGGTCAGACCGGCAGAGGATTTATTCATCGTTGGCGGGGGAAATGTGGGTTTGATCGCAGGATACCATGCCCTTCAGGCGGGCATTAATGTCATCGGATTGATCGAGGTGATGCCGTCTTGCGGCGGTTATAAAGTTCACGAAGACAAACTCGCCCGGTTCAATGTTCCCATCCTGACATCCCATACCCTTCTGGAAGCCAGAGGGAAGGATCGTGTCCAAAGTGTTGTGATTGCTAAAGTGGATTGTGATTTTAAACCCCTCCCTGGGACAGAACAAGAGCTGGCCTGTGATTGTGTCCTGATCGCAGTTGGCTTGAATCCTGTTGATGAATTTATTTTGAAGGCAAATGAGGTT
>Ga0334900_1004350_pt1 | contig 9911 bp, 13 predicted proteins | sample GraSluR3_MG_2_FD_207231 | JGI IMG/M metagenome (GOLD analysis project Ga0334900, IMG submission 207231) | Sludge microbial communities from methane-producing bioreactor in Wageningen University, Netherlands - Granular Sludge_31_08-R3 | ecosystem: Engineered > Bioreactor > Anaerobic > Unclassified...
GACATCGAGATTTATAATTTCCTGTTCTATTTCCTCCTTCACAAAAATGTATGTTTAGTTATTTCTATTTATAATTATCTACCCATTTGCCATATTGTCTTTTCGCAACACTTTATTGAGCATGTTCCATTTGTGTACTGCAGTCGGGGCAAAGCGGCGGTGAAGCTTTGCGAAATACTCCCTTTGCAGTAAACTCATAGTCGTCGGGATACGCACCAAGGATACGGTAGAGAATTTCGCCATACGGAAAATTTATCAAGTTTAAGTGTATCTGGGTCATTGGAGGGTCACACTGGGTAGTTCTCCTCAAAGGTTAATAACTTTTGGGAGAATCTATCCAGCCTCCAACTTTATCACTCGAAAAGTAGATTGTGCCTCTCTCTGCTTGGTAGGGGCCAGACAGTTCCATCGAATCGCTGTCTCTATAGTAGAATTCGCCCTTTATCGTATTGTCGCTTATCAATCTTCCGTCTGTAAACGATATAGTTACCAGCGGGTCCCCTTCCATCGAGCTTCGAGTGGCTAGGTAATACGCTTTGATCTTGCCGCTTTCGATCGATCCGAAAATTATCCCTGCATACTTATCTCCAGATGGACTCACCTCTACCGAAAAAGATCCGATTATATTGGACCCAACTTGCTGTATGTTGGCTGTCATCATCTCATTTACGGGGCCGAAGCTGTAGGAGGACTTCCATGTTCCTGTAACGTCGCTCAGGGCGACACAAGGATTGATTAGGGTCGCCAATGCGAATATCATAACCAACCATTTGACTGCTCTCATTTTAATCACCTGAACCTTCCTTACCTAATTCGCCTTTTAGTGTTAGCAATATTTAATATCTAGCGTCTCTAAACGATGATTTTTATATAATAATTTAATAATTATAATATCTTAATATCCTTTTAGTTTTATATGTATGCGTTAAATGATATATTAGATAATCATACATTTTACGACAAATCGATCATTCGACAAACTGATGTGTTTTGGGCAAATCCTGCAAGCTAGGATATCGAGGCTTCGATACAGCCCACTGAAGTCGCAGCCAGTTTGACGTAAGCTAATTTATATATCTAAGATAATAAATATATAAAATGCACTGGCGATCATCCACTCACCATCCACAAAAAGATCATAATGAGCGGGGTTTCTTTTCTTTCGGCAGTGAATTATGATGGCATACCCATATAATGCCATAGCGACCATCAACATTTTAACCTCTCCTTGAATGAATGGAACCAGGAAAATAAGAGTGCTGTTGATGGCCAGAAGTATGATCAAGGTTTTTTTTAATTCTGAGAATTACAGGGATAGTTTCGACCCCCATCGCTCGGTCGCCTTCCACATCTCTTATATCGAATAGGACTGTGTTTATGAAACATTTTACTAGGATGAAGTAGAATATAACTACTGTAAATTCATTCGATGAGCTGATATTGCCAGATTCAGGAAGGAGAACTACAACTGATGCCCAAGATAAAGCAACAAAGACATTCTTCATTATTGGTATATCTTTCAGCCTCGGTATCCGTGGTATCAGCTTTAAGCCATATATGAAGTTAGTGATTAGAGGAATAACCACTATTGGTATGGCGTAGGGGTTTACCTGGAAAGTCAAAAGGATCGAGAGCGAATAAGCGCTCAGAGCACTTAGCAGGACGATTCTTTTCCTATGAGATATGAATTTAACTCTTTCGGGCATATTGATTTCATCTTCTTTCATATCTGTAAATTTGTTCAGACTGTATGTGCTGAATACCACTAGAAATACGATTAAACAGACCTCAGTGCTGGGCGTCAATCCTAAAAGGATGTGGCTTACATACGTCACGAAGAACCCGTTTATGCCTATCCAGATCGAGCTTATGCTGAGGAAAGTTAATAGGCCATTGAGTGCCATTGTTGAGCCATTTAAGAATTCAGAGAAATTTCTGTAAATTCGCTCTTTCCATGATGCAAATTTGCCTATCATAATATGATGGAGGCTTTTCCCCATTTTGTACATTCCTTTTGATAATAAGAGATACTAAGCAGAATTATTATCCTCAATGATAAAGAAATACAGCTAAATGCTTCTATCGAATATCCTGCAGCTCTGCTGCGGGGATGAGCATATAACTGACGAACAATTGCTGTGTTTACATATTATGGGACCGTTTTATGCAGTTGAATGCTTCAACCCACATTCCGCGTTTTGAACTCAGTAATCCTCATTGGTCATCCATTGGTCATCGGTTAAGCCAAAAAAACGCATTGAATTGCTCGCCGATAGCGATTCTCTAAGACAAACAGTTAAAAATTTATGTAAAGTGTCTACTCTTCCCCACGTTTAGATATCACATACAGGGCATTCATCACGTCGTTTTTCATGGCATAGAGTAAATTGAAATATAATTTAATAATGAAAATAATAACTCTTTACATAGAAAACTATCAAAATACCCTTAACCGATGACAAATGTAGTCATATGGGATTAGAAACTTCCTTAAAAACATCTCTAGAATTTAGTATGATTGAGGCGGTAGATCCGCATGTAACTAGAAAGCGATTTACCGAGGAGTGGTGGGCTTAACCGATGACCAATGCGTCGGCTTCAGTTTTCTTGCCGCGAGTTGTGTGCCACTTCCTGGACAAGAGTTCATAAAAACGGACTATAGTGGAGCCTATCTCTCCAAGGCCGGTCTGCAACTCCGTCTCGTTTGGGATCGAAATAGGTGGCAGGTTTCAATTGGTGCTCGGCCCCGCCACGCATATGCAAAGGCTTAAATAGTCGCAGACCTTTCTGATCCACGCGTTAAGCTGGTCTGTTTTAAGGTTTTTCGCAAAGGATGGTGCAAAGTTTGTACGGCAATAACAGAGGCTCCTTTGGTGGCAGCGGGTTTGGTCCCTCTGCGCCAGTGGAGAGCGGAAAGGAATACGAAGTTGAGATCGAAGACATATCAAAGCAAGGAGACGGCATAGCCAGGATCGAGGGGTTCGTTATCTTCGTTCCGGAGACCGGTGTTGGCGATAAAGCCACCATAATGGTCGACAAGGTTATGCAGAGGTTCGCTATAGCTCACAAGGTCTGAAGTTATCATCCGCCTTAAACGTCTTTAGGGTCCTGGGCGGCGATTCTTCGCCGCCCTCCGCCGCTTTACTGATAGAATCGTCTTTCTCGTCCTCGATGGGATCGGTTTGACTTATTCCTTTTGACGTTCTCGCTCTTTTTGCGGTGCGGCCATCGGTATGGGCGAAGATAAATATGGGGAACAACGAATAAAATATTGAATATCGAGGAGGAAGCAATTTGGATATAATGACAGAAGATGGATCGATCTCGGAAGAGAACCTGGAACGGACACTAAAAGAGGCCGCTGAAGGCTATGGAGATCTGGTGGCCATATCGGTCGTCCACCATGTGAGCATGAGGACCCTCAGATCGCAGTTGAAGAAAATGAAGAGAGATGGGGCGCATCAGTCAGACCCCGTCGAGAGATTTAACGAGAAAGTGAACTGATATGAGGGAAGATATGGCCGGGGGGTTGAACCCCGGTGGGATGTGCATCGCATCGGAGATAGCCGAAAGGATTAGGTGGACCCCCCAGGGGTGGCCCGTCCCGGAAGGTCGAGAGGATCATCGGGCGCTACAGAAATGTTACTCGTGGCTGGCATGGCAGGATCTGCCCCTGGCGATCGTCCCTGAGAACGACGACCAGTTCGACGAGTTCGTATCTTCGAACGTATTTTTGGAGATCAGATTCGACGGCAAAGATCTCAAAGGTCTCGGGTTCGTAACGAGCGAGCACGTTGAAGCTGCCGGTCTGAGAAAGGATGTCGTAATCGTTCCCGCCGCCTTTGGAGCGAAGAAGATGCTCTCAAAGCTGAAAGCCTCGAAGCTCTCAACAGAGGGGAAACGGTGAGCCGTTGGGCCCTACGATATCGATTATCCAGAATCCGAGACGACCCATCGACGACCAAAGCTTCGATCTCTTTTGCGCCCTTCACAGAAAAGGCAGAGGATCCCTCTTTCTGTAGACGAGGGCCTGGCAGATGGCTATTAGATCGCCTCCTTCTCTTCTGACCTGGATCTCGTAGGTACCGACCCGGTTAGACCTGTTCACCTCCCTCGCCTCCGCCAGGAGGCTGTCGCCCTTCTTGGGGCTGCTGACGTAGTTGACGGTCATGCTGAGGGCGACGGAGACGGTGCCGTGGGAGTTTGCGGCGACCTCGAAGGCCTCGTCTATGAGGGAGAATATCGCACCGCCGTGGGCCATCCCGAAGATGTTCTCCATATCCTCGGTGAACTCCATCTCCACCAGGGCGCGCCCCTCTTCCACTTCGACCAGTTCGAGCCCCATCTTCTTTGCATAGGCCTCCTCTTCGACCCTCTTTCGGATCGCCTTGAATATCTCCTCGCCCATCGATCAGCATCTCCCTGCCATCGCTTTTTCCATCTTTGTCTCCGATTTCAATTATGATCTCAATTTCGATCTCACCATCTCAAAGTCTGAGGTCGTATCTCACCTCGGTGACGGTCCTCCCCCAGATCTCGGAGGTCTTCTCCTCCTTCTCCTCAAACCCCAGGGACTCGTAGAGGCCCGTCGCCGCCTCCAGACCCCGGACGGTCCATAGGAATATGGAGGTGTACCCAGCGGACTTGGAGAACTCCACCGCCTCCTCTGCGAGCCTCCTGCCCAGGCCGAGCCCCCTCACCACCGGGTCCAGAAGGAGCCACCTCAGCTGGGCTTTTGTCTCGGATACCTTGACGATTGCGACGGACCCCACGATCCGCTTCGAGGTTCCCCCTTTCGCTTCGCCGGCCGCCAATTCGACGATCCAGATCCGGTCCCGATGGGATCGAGACCTGACGAACTCGGCGATCGGCCCCGCAACGTAGGCATCGAAGGTGGAGTCCCACCCCTGCTCCTCGGCGTAGATGGCTCCATGGAGGTGGACCACCATCCCTATGTCGCCGGGCAGTAGGTCGGTCCGGATCGTGATGGAAGGGCTCAGGTCTCTGCAACGCCTCGCCAGCATCTCGCCTGCCGTCTTAGAATCTCAACATATTTCAAAATTGCCTCATCCTTCCGGGGTCTTTTGTTATTTGGCGGTGAGCTTTTAGCCAAGGAACGGCAAAGATCTCAACGTGGCTGCAGAAGAGATGAGTCCAGGGGATATATCAGGATGCGTATCAGGTGGCCAAACCGGGGCCGATCTTCCTGGGAGTGGAGGGGGTGCGCCGGAGTGGTGGGAGTCTGCGGAGGGGCACAGGTTCGCCCTGGAGGTCCTCCAGCTGAGGGTGCGGAGGGATATTTTGAAGTTCATCGGCTCCGGGGTCGCCTCGACGGAGGTGGTCGCCGAGAGGTTCGGGATCAATGAACGGCGAGCGGCCTTCCACCTTGCGATGCTGGTGAAGGCCCTGGTGGTGGAACCCTGCGGCAGCGGCTTCAGATCCACGCCTACGGGCCTGCTATACCTCGAAAAGGTAGAACGCCCATCCTCGATATGACACCAACCCTTCGGATCTCTCGTCCATCCCGGCCCACCTCAGCCCCGTCTTGTAGCAATTATACCGAAAAGCTTATTACTAAATATGATCATGGGACGCAACGCCGCGCCAGGAAGCGAAATCCTGACCTCCACCGCAAGAAGTCCATGCCGAAACTCTGCCCATTTAGACAGAAGGGGGGCAGAAGGTTGAGCGACCTTCGCCCCCGCTCTCCCGCTTTTACCCGTCTTAAATATGGCGTCCGGCTGTTAGATCGGGCTCCTTTTCGCCGGTGAGGGCGGCCGATAGAAGAGAACGTCTTATCCTCCGCTTTTTTAATCCGGCGTCAGATCCGTCCGCCGTACTTGATGGCGAGATGAATCCTCTGGGCGGCGGTGAGGTTTGAGAGGACGGCGGCGAGGACTATCGCTCCCAAAAGCCAGCCGTCGCCGAAGAGGAGGGCTCCCACCATCCCGGCGTAGATGAGCATCAGCCTCTCGGCCCTCTCGAGGACTCCTCCCATCTTCTTCGCCAGAACCTCCTGGTCTTTGACCAGCCCCCTGTGGTCGGCGTAGGCCCGGACGAAGGTGGTCATGACCGCCCCGAAGATGAGGATCGCGATCCAGGCGCCTACGGGGATGAGAAATTCCGCGCCGGGGCCGAGGTAGAAGAGGAGGCCGAGGATCAGGAGCGCCTCGACGTACCTGTCCAGGACGCCGTCGAGGAAGGCCCCAGCCGCCGAGGCCCTCCCAGTCGCCCTCGCCACCGCCCCGTCGACGATGTCGAGGGCTCCTGATATCAGGAATAGAAGGAAGCCGGCGAGGAGCTCGCCCCTCCAGAGGGCTAAGAAGCCGACGACGGCGACCGCCAGGGCGAGGGCTGTCCAGCCGTTGGGGGATATGCCGAGGCGGGCGAGCACCGCGAGCCGCCTATCCATCTTCTTTCCGTCCACCAGACGGGACTTGAGCATCGAGGTCGAAACGGAAAGTAGGTATTAAACACTTTTTATCTCCGTCTCAACCCGCTCTTATGCTGCGAGGTCCGCGAGGAACTGCTCGATCCTGTCGACCGCCTCCAGGATCTCCTCTCTCGATGTCGCATACGAGCATCTGATGAACCCCTCGCCGCTCTCGCCGAAGGCGTTTCCAGGAACTGCCGCCACTTTCTGCTCTTTTAAGAGCTGCTCTGCGAACTCCTCGGAGGAGAGGCCCGTCCCCACGATGGAGGGGAAGGCATAGAATGCCCCCTTCGGCTCGAAGCATGGGAGGCCGAGCCTCTCCAGCTCCGAGATGAAGAGCCGACGCCTCCGATCGTACTCCCGCTTCATCGCCATGACCTCGGCTTCGCCCCGCCGGAGCGCCTCGATCGCCGCCACCTGGGCCATGGTGGGGGCACAGAGCATCGTGTACTGGTGGACCTTGGTCATCGCCCCGACGATGGCGGGATCGCCGAGGGCGTAGCCTACTCTCCACCCCGTCATGGCGCAGGACTTGGAGAGGCCGTTCAGAAGGACCGTCCTCTCTTGCATCCCCTCCAGCTGGGCGAAGCTGGCATGCTTTCCATCGTAGGTGAGCTTGTCATAGACCTCGTCGGATATGACCAAAAGGTCTTTTTCCGCCACCAGGTCGGCGATCTCCTCCAGGTCCTCTCGGGTCATGACGGCTCCTGTGGGGTTGTTGGGGTAGCTGAGGACCAGGGCTTTCGTCCTATCGTTTATTTCGTCCCGGAAATCTTCGGGGCGGAGCTTGAACTCCTCGGAGAGCCTCGTCGCCACAGGCCGGGGGACGCCTCCCGCCAGGAGGACGTCGGGGACGTAGGCGACGTAGCAGGGCTGGGGGACGATCACCTCGTCGCCGGGGTTCAAAGTCGCCCGAAAGGCGAGGTCGACGGCCTCGGAGACGCCGGTTGTGATCAGGACCTCCTCTTCGGGGTCGTAGTCGAGGCCCAGATCCTCTTTCGCCGACTCGGCCAAGATCTCCCTCAGCTCGATGAGCCCTTTATTTGAGGTGTAGGATGTGTGGCCGCCTTCGAGGGAGTAGATGCACGCCTCCCGGATGTGCCACGGGGTCGGAAAGTCCGGCTCTCCCACCCCCAGGCTGATGACGTCCTCCATCCCCACCACGATGTCGAAGAACTTTCTGATCCCCGAAGGGGGCATATCCCTCACCGTCGTCGATAGGTGGGAGTCGGGGCGCCAGAGGGCTGGCTTCTCCATCGCGAGCCTCTTCTTCCCCGCGCCGATATCGCTGTTGGTCATGCAGTGACCACCAGTCGTTTCGGTTGGGCCCTATCATATAGTATGACCCCATGCTCCTTGTAGCTCTTGAGGACGAAGTGGGTGCAGGTCGACTCCACCCCCTCCAGGGTTGCTATCTTCTCGGTGACAAAGAAGGCGACGTCCTTCATCGACTTTCCCCTGACGGTGAAGGATATGTCGTGGTCCCCGGATATCAGCCTCACCGACTGGACCTCTGAGAACCGGGAGATCCTATCGGCGATGGCGTCGTAACCCTTGTCCCGACGGAGGGAGACCTTCAGCTCGACGATGGCGTAGACGTATCCGTCATCTACCTTCTCCCAGTTGATCATGGTCATGTACTTCCTTATGACCCCCGCATCCTCCAGGCGTTTGATCTCTCCACCGACCTCCTCCTCTGAAAGGCCTACCAGGGTCGCGATCTCCCCGGGGGTGGCCCTGGCGTTCTCCTCCAAAACCTCCAAGATCTCTTTGGCCAAGTCCCTCATAGATCATCCCCATCCGATCTGAAAAGGATTATAGTTTTCCTTTCCTCCTCCTTCCCGTCTCCCCTCACGCTCGTCCGCCGTCGTCGCCCCCGCGATCCGGGGGCGACGGCCCATTCGCAAGGGTTCGCCTCACCACCAGTCCCTGAGGAGGGTCTCGAAGAATGACTCGTTCATCAGGGCTTCGATGCTGAAGGGGGCCGGATCCCTCAGGGCTGTCAGGTTCTGGAAGTCGTGGAATATGCTCTCGCCTCTCATGAGATGGTAGAAGGGCGGCTCAGTCTCGGCGTCTGCCCCGGTATCGTTGAAGATCCCGTCTCCCGCCGATCGGTTAACAACGCCGATCCCAGCGCCCGCCAGGAGCGCCTCCAGCTCGTCGAGGTCGCCTGTGAAGTTGAGGGCGAGGGGGTCGAAAGCGGCCGATGCCGCCGACATCGAGAAGAGCAGGAAGAATAATAGACGCACGTATTCCCTCCGGAATATATAGAACCTTATTTAAGCCCCGGGCGTGATTCGAACACGCGACCTAGTGATTACAAGTCACTCGCTCTAGCCAGCTGAGCCACCGAGGCCCGCCTCACCCTCCCCCTTCAACATTTAAAGACTTTCCTCTCCCCTCACCCGTTCCAGGAGCCTGCAGCTGGCGCAGACTCCGTCGCTGGAGGGCTCGCCGCACCTCTCGCATGTGACGGCTTCGTAGGATCCGGGGGGCTGGAGGTCGAGGATCTTCTCAAAACCCCTCATGATGGAGTACTTCGTCCCCGGGTGATTTGCCTCCAGGTCGTTCAAGACATCCTTCACCTCCTGCCTCATGGCCCTGGCTATGTAGGGGCAGGCCGCCGTCTCGAAGGGGATGCGTTGGACTATGGCGTAAAGGCCCATCTCCTTCTCGGGGATCCGGGAGAGGGGCTTGATCCTAGGGACCATCCCCGCTATAGCCCTCTTCGGCCTGAGCCTGTATAGCCGGTCTACGTCCCCTTTGAGGTAGTTGAGCATCACCGTCTGGGCCTCGTCGTCGAGGTTGTGGCCGGTGGCGACGGCGTCGGCCCCCAGGTCTCGGGCGGTTTTGTTGAGGAGCCCCTTCCGGAGGACGCCGCAGAAGCTGCAGGGACCCTGGGGGTGGCCCCCGGAGGCGAGACGGTCTGTGGTGACGCCGAACTCGTCCTGGTGGCTCACGACTACGTGTTCGACCCCCAGCTCTTCAGCGACCGATGCCGCCGCCGCCAGGGTCTTGGCCCTGTACCCTTCGATCCCCTCGTCGACGGATACCGCCAAGAGCTCCACGTCTTCTCTGTATGAGAAGAGGTGGTGGAGGATCGAGAGGAGGGAAGAGCTGTCTTTGCCGCCGGATACCGCCACCGCTATCCTGCAGGATTTTCCGAAGATCCTGTATGTCCGGAGGACCTCCCTCACCCTCCGGTGGACGTCCTCCTGGAAGTGACGGGAGCAGAGGTGCCGTCCCGAGTACTTCTGAAATATGACCGCCCGTTGCGAGCACCTGTCGCATGAGATCATGGTACCGGTACCGGGATCTTACGGTATATAAGAACGTATCCAGCTCCGTCGGCTTTATAGAGGCGGGGTGCAGGGGTAGAGAAAACCCCGGTCTTTAGGCCGGGGATGAATCGTACCCCGCCTTAAGCCATGAATCTTTAAATACCATAACAGCATAAGTGAGTGTAATGCTTAAGGCC
>Ga0334900_1004351_pt1 | contig 9910 bp, 7 predicted proteins | sample GraSluR3_MG_2_FD_207231 | JGI IMG/M metagenome (GOLD analysis project Ga0334900, IMG submission 207231) | Sludge microbial communities from methane-producing bioreactor in Wageningen University, Netherlands - Granular Sludge_31_08-R3 | ecosystem: Engineered > Bioreactor > Anaerobic > Unclassified ...
TCTATTTTATACGATAAACAGATAAGAAATCCTTGAAAATAAGGGCTGCGATTTTTGCGAATTCGCTTCTAGATATTTTTTGATTTGGTAAGAATACTTGTTTTCATTGATCGATAACACCTTGCAAAAATCATCTTTCATATGCATATGCTATATACGGAGTAGAACTTGATTTAGCATCAATATCTTCAAAAATCGCAGTGATCATTGTTTCATTTTTTCACAAAGAAGAATTATCCAACAACAAATAAGTCTTTATCAATAGCTCAACCGCCTCTCCCCTAGTAATACTTTGATTTGGAAATAATTTTTTGGTTGAATCTCACTTATACAAAGAATCCAATAAACCAATTTTGTATGCTTGGTCTACATATTGAGCCGACCAATGAGCATTATCTATATCAGACATAGGAGTATTTCCTAAATAAATATAATTTTCTGATTTAATTTGCCGATTGTTTTGTATACCCCAAAGCTTAATTGCTACCTTGATTGCTTCCGCTCTTTTGATAGAATCCTCAGTTACAAAAGTATTTATTTCTCTTCATCTCACAATACAATTTACACGCAAAAGCTCAACATATGGTTTTGATCGATGATTTTTTACATCTTGGAAAATAATATTTTCATAATCAACATCTTGATAATTACATCCCAAACCAATCAAATTTTCCATATCTTGATTTTCTTGCATATGTTCTTCTACATCAATTTTTTCTCATAACTCATATCATTGTATTTCTTCTGGATTCTGGTCTGGAGCATTATGAATATCATCGTCTAATTCTTCAATATCGTTTCATTCTTCAATATCTTCAGCCAAAGGAACAATATAAGAACTACTAGATATTGTTTGCTGAGAATTGTTATTATAAATATTGGGATCAATTGTTTGACCGTTAATAACAACAGCCAGCTCAGCATCTCAAGAAATTAATGAACCAGTAACAACCAATGTATAAGATTCATCTACTGCCATCTTTTCAATATTTTGCTTGATTTCTGATTGAAGCAATTGATCATCAACCAATATAGCATTATCATCTGTAGCAATTTCTATATTAATTTCATCTGATGCGTTTGGTCAAAAATTAATAAAATCAATTTTAGCAATAAACATTTCTTCTGAAATCATTTCTATATCTACTGTTTCTACTGCTAAATCTGAAATAGGTTTTGGACAAACCACAGCTTCACTAGATATTTCTGATTTATTTTCTCAATTATAACGTAAAGAAACTTTATTTGATCAATCTTCTGTATCTGCTGTGTTTGTTTTTGTATAAGTAAGTTCGTTTGCTTTTGCTATAATTGATGTAGAAAATTCATCTTGAACATAAAGATCAACTGGAATATCGACAGGATTTGGATTTTGGATTCTCCATGCTCTCACGGCACCTGGATTATCTGAACACAAAGAACTAATTTCCAATGGCAATAATTCTTTTATCAATGTCGTTGCTGTTGATGTATTATTATCATTATTAATATCACGAGATCCTGAAATACTAACTTGAAATAAAATAGAATCTGATTTAATTTCTCTTTTAACTTTGGCTTTTATTTGCATAACTTCTGTTGTATCTGGAGCTATTGTTGGTAACATTATTTTATTATCTTTTATTTGTGCTTGTAATGTTTCATCAAACACGTAATCAACATTTTGATCAAACACAAATTCTATTGATCCTGATTGCATAGTTTCTGGTCATAAATTATTATATTGAAGTGTATAAACAACTTCTTCACCTGGATATACTTCTTGTTTATCTGCGGTAATAGAAATAGTATAATCATTTACTGGTTGTTTAGGACAAAGCGCTGTTGTTGTAAAAGCAAAATCATGCTCTACCTTATCTATATAAAGCGATAATTTTTGTTCTTTATCAATGACTGGTGTAGTAAACGTAATAGAACTTTCTGCTCACACAAAATTACTTCATTTTGAGATTGAATTTTTACATTGACCAAGATAAGAACCTTTTGCCAAGTGAGCATTAATTGCTGGTTTTGCTATACATATTTCATGCTCATTTGCTGGGTTACCAGGAGGTACATGACAAATAAGGGCTTTGTTTCATTTACATGAATCTAATTTTGAAATATCCCAATCAAATTGAACTGATTGTGGATTTTTATTGATTACTTTCCACATTCTATGATTTTCTGGATCTGAAGAACATATTGCTTCTAACTCTAAATTAGTTTCTGGTTGTGTTATTGGACATTTTTCATCACTACTTGAGATAATATCTTGCAGAATTCAATCTATATAAACTCTCAACATTGTTGGTCAATCTGATGCTGGAGATGATTGAATCACAACTTCTCATTTTGCATCTATTGTATTTATCCCTCATTGTGATGTTCTATAAAGATCCCAGGTAAATTCGATTTGTTCGTTGTTTGGATTTTTTACTTTCCAATATCTTGTATTTGTAGGCGATACAGAACAAATCGATTCAATTTGCAAAGGATCTAATTGTTTTGGCTTACATCTCTTTGTATTCAATCAAATGATTTTAAAATCTGGACCGCTGTTTTTGGGTTCTGATGATATTCTCAAAAATTTTATTGCTCATACTTCCAATTTTCCCAAATCAACTTTCCAATAGCCCATCTTTTGAGCTGCTCCAATTTCTACTGTATCAATATCAAAACCAGCATAAATTAAATCTTTTCTACTTAAAAATATTTTTTTACCAAGTTCTTTACCACCCAATGAATCAAGAGATTGGATATATAAATCAGCATTCATTCCTCTTTCAAAAATCAACAACTCTGAAACCACATCTTCTCACCTCTCATTATCATATATAATTTTTTCGAATTCAACATCTAAAATAACTGGTCATCGACCTTCTCAATCAATGATGTTATTTAAATTATTATTACTAAGATACTCTGCTATTTCTTGATCCGTAGGATTTTCTTTATTTGCATAATTATATGTAGCTAAATCACCACGATCTGTACTAAGTTCTCATTTATTTGAAACTGGTTTAAGGTGTTTTACATTGCTTACACGAATAAGTTCTGGAAAAACAACCTTATCAAAACTAATTCATTTCAACCAAACATCTTTTTTTGATGTTGTATAATCATACTCCAAAACCATATTCATAGTAGAAAAATCTTGTATGCACATAGAAGAGTTTATTGAAGCGTCTGATCGACTTTGAGAATTCAAAACAAAACTAAAAATAGCTGATGCAGCTAAGATATGCCCATAAATATACCATTTTCCGTGTCTTTTGATATGCTCATGTGCTTTTTTTGCATGATGATGGATTTTTTGTAAATGCTGTTTCATTTTTTTAGATAATATATAAAATACGCTTTGTATAAGTGTATTCGATTTTTTTATTAGGTCAATTTTCTAATAAATTTTTGATTGAAAACACTTGACTAATTTGTATAATATTTTATAATGACAAAAAAAACAAAAAAAATGAGAGTAAAAACTTTTTTTACTACAACCATGCTAATCTGCATTTGTTGTGGTTTCCAAGTTTTTGCTCAATCGACAAAAACTTGGGTTGGTATAACAACCAATTGGAATGATGAAAATAATTGGAGTCCAGTAGGAATACCAAATACTGGAGATAATGTTGTTTTTGATGATATTGCCATTAACGATTGTTACATACCAGACAATACTCAAATCAATAGTTTAACTATTTTAGAAGATTTCTTCAGTACTATATTTTTACCTGCAGGAAATTTCTTTGTATCTGGCAATATAACAATTCAAAATGATTTTAACCCATGGGATAATAATGTAGGAACTGTCATTTTAAATGGCACATCCCTTCAAACATTATCTATAACTCCTCCTGAAAATTTTCCATTCTACAATCTAACCATAGAAAATAGCCATGGTGTAAATGAAAATGGAGTAATAATAAAAGGAGAGTTAATTGGGGCTTTCTGTACCCCTCCTGTAACTGGAGGAATATACCACATATCAAACAACTTTTCTTTTTAAAACAGATTCTTGTATTGTCTTGAGTCTGTTTTTTTATTGAAAAAGAAGTAAATTATCTTATATACTAAATTAGATTTACATAATTCACACAAATAAAATGTATAAAAAGATTATTTCATTCTGATTTTTATTATCTTTATTATCTGTAGTATCTGCCTCAAATGTATTTACAACAGAAAACACACAACATTGGAATTGATATACTGATGATTGTATTAGTGCGGAGTCGAATCGTGTAGCTGTGACGCCTAGTACTATTCCGACTAATTGGGATGCCAATACTATATATGAATTTGCAGATGGTACTTATAATATTACGTCTACTATAAATATTAATCAAAGCTGTATTGCTCTAATATGATCAAATAATACTATATTTAATTGAACTGTTCAACTTATAAATATCACAGCACCATTTTTTATAATAAAAAATATTACGTTAGACGGAATAAACAAAGGTCAACGTGGTATACAAATAGCATGAGACAATATAACGATAAATTCAAATTCTATAAAAAACACATTGCAATGAATATTTTCAGATAATTCAAACTACGTCTATATAAACAACAACAAAATAATAAATAATAGTATATGAATACGTTTAAATAGTTCTTCTTATAATTTAATTAATAATAGTGTGTTCTGGGGAAATGGTTCGCCAGCTATTATGTTAATAAATAATGCAAACCATAATAAATTAAATAATATTATATTATTCAACAATACAAATGGTATCATTGACGCATCTTCAGCTTACAATATTTACAATAATATACTTTCCTTCAATAACTCTCAAAGATGAATTAGAATACAATCATCTGCTGGTAGTATAGTAGTAAATAATTCATTATTTTATAATAATGCTTGAAATTGAGTTGATATATCAAACACAAACATAAACCCAGTATTAAATAACGTTAAGTCATTCAATAATTTAACAGATTTTTCTGTATTATATTCCACAACTTCTTATTGATTATTGCAAAATATATCGACAATTGGACTTATAACTCTTGGAGTTAGTTCTGATTCCATTTTGGGAAGTATCTGATGGACAAATTGAACAAATAATGAGAATTTAACAGTTGATTCAACTCAAATTCTAAATCCTCACGATTGAACAAACTATCTTATAGATACAAACACGGATACAAGTACTCGAAGATGAGTAAAAACGTTTTGAGATGATTTTGTGGTATCTAGTAGTAGCTGGTGATCAAATGTGCCAAATCAGATACAACCTGTGCAACGAAATGCCGCAGGAACTCAACTTGAAAACAGTTCTATTTGATTTTCTGCTAGCAAAAAAATATGAGAAGTTGTAATAACATCTTCAAGTCCTAGCTGATGAAGTAATTGATGAGCACCATCACAACCAATTTGTGGAAACAAAATAATAGAAACTGGAGAAGAATGTGATGATGGTAATAGACGAAATGGGGATTGATGTAGTTCTACTTGTAAAATAGAACAACCTTGAATTTGTGGAAACTGAAAATTGGAATATATGGAAGAATGTGATGATGGCAATACAAAAGATTGAGATGGTTGTAACTCTAGTTGTAAAATAGAATGAGCAAATTTAATATTATCTCCAAAATTATTATTACAACAAAAAGCATTGGAAAAGACACTTTGAATACCTGCTGCATTAATTGACCTAAATAATATAGAAACAACATCAGATTTTATTTTATCTACTATTAATCAAAACCAAAAACAACAGGTAGAACAATGCCAATACAATGATGCCGATTATGGTAAAATTTTATTTAATGACAACAAATCGACATATCAGCAACAAATAGATACACTTCTAAACTATTGCATAGTTCAAGGTAAACAAATCTGAAATCAAAGAGTTTTTGGTACAAAAGATTTCACAACATATGCTGAATTTATAAAAGTATTGGTAAAGGCCCATTTTTTATGAACTAGTATGGATTTTCACAACAATACTTTTGATATTCAAAAAATATATAAAGATGTTTCAAAAAATAGCCGATACGCACCATATATTATCAAAGCATATGTTCATGATTTGTTAATTCCTATAGAAAAATTAGAAAACAATAAAATAAACATTTCTCCTGAAGAAAATATAACAAGACTTGATGCTATTAGATTATTGATTCACAGCCTCAAACTTGCAAATAAAAATCCAAAAAACATCGAAATAATAACTGACTCTTTTGAGGATGCAAACAAAATTTTAACAAGAGAAGAAATGGCAGCATTGATTGTTCGTTGATATGAGCTTGATTATGATACCTCACTTAGAATGAGAAGCAATAACTGAATTTTAATGAAATTACTAGCCGAAAATATTAAAAAATATGAACAATCAGAGCAAATTAGTATTCTCAAAAACATGATAAACAAAATAGAAAAAATAAATGATAATATACTAAAAAAATTAAATATTCACAAAAAACAACTTGTGTCTGATATTGAGATACTTATTGATTTCTCAGAAGTATTTTTGAAGTAAAAAGTCTTGCATTTTTTGTCTGTTTTATTATATAAGAACTTGTTTTTGTTTTGGGTCTATAGCTCAGTTGGTTAGAGCAAGCGGCTCATAACCGCTGGGTCGCTGGTTCGAGTCCAGCTAGGCCCACCAAACAAAAATAAACTTGCAATTATAAAGCAAATGGATAGATTAATCCACACACACAAATTATTTGCGGATGTAACTCAATTGGCTAGAGTTTCTGCCTTCCAAGCAGACTGTTGCGGGTTCGAGTCCCGTCATCCGCTCCATTAAAAAACTTCCTTGTGAAGCTTTTTTTTGTTATTTTTTATACCTTGCTTTGAAGAAGGATTTTTATATAAGATACGAGATCGTTTTAAAAATCAATATAATAATGAAAAAGTCTTGCACTTGCATTGTCCCATTTTACAATGAAGAACAAAGAATTTGATGAGTACTAAAAAAACTAACTCAGATTCCTTTTTTTGATAGTATTATTACAGTTGATGATTGATCAAATGATAATAGCAAAGCTGTTGTAAAAAACTTTATAAAAGAAAGTGATTCTTCAAAAATATCTATAATATCATATTCTGATAATAAATGAAAATCTCATGCTGTTTATCAGTGACTCAAAAATGTATCAACAGAATATGTTTTTCTTTTTGATGCAGATTTGTCTAATATTAAAATTCATGAAGTCATAAGACTTATAGAGACTATGTATAGATATCCAGAAATTGATATGTGAATACTTAGGCGTATTTATGCAAAACGATATATCAAATTATTGTATAGAGAACTTATATTGTCATGACAAAGAATAATAAGAACCAATGATCTAAAAAACGTTTTCAAAAACAAATTTGATAGATATCAATTGGAAGTTGCCATAAATACTTATATGCACAAAAATAAAAAGACTACAGTTCGATTTCCTTTCTCTGCAGAAAATTCTCTTAAATCTGACAAATGGTGATTTTGGAAATGATGGAAAAGGGATTTCTTTATGTACAAAGACATCATATGATACCAATGATTTTTTAAATTTCTCAAACATATTTTTCTCTTCAGTCCATATAATATCAAAACTTATCAAAAAAAATTTCATATATAATAATTCTGATTTTTGTTTTCTATTTTTAAATTATGTTTTGGCCGCTTGTAAAACAAAATATTTATTTATATCTCTTTATTCTCACAACCGTTGAATGACCAATCACTTCTTTTGTTAGTGCAGGAGTTGCGGCTCAATGAGGACTTCGTATAGAATATGTAGCAATTATAGCTTTCTTGGGCGATATTATAGGAGATATTATATTATACAGTATAGGTAGGTTTTTCAACAAACTTCCTTTTTTGAAAAAATTTTCTTATATTTCTCAAGACAAACATTTTCTGATAAAATCGTTGAATAAGAGACCATTTATTTATTTTCTTGTTGCTAAATTCACTCCTTATCTATCAGCTCCTTCTTTGATTTTTGCTTGAGCAAGAAAATTTGATATCAAGCGATTTCTTTTTTATTCTTTTATTATCTCTGTTTTTGTAAAGACTGTTTATCTAACCATATGATATCTATGGAGTGTTAGCTTGAAACAATTAACATCGTTTCTAGAATGACGACAACAAATTGCTTGATATATTATCTGATGAACTATACTGTTTTTTATTACAAGAAATATCTATTTTAACCTTGGAAAACGAATAAAAAATAAAAGCCAGGAAAAAAAGAAAAACAACCCCTAATTCAGGGGTTGCTTAGTTGTGATGTAATAGTAGCCATCAGGAATCGGACCAATCTTATTTTTCCTTTTTTTGGTTGATTCCTTATGGACAAATAGTTTCACCTTACCAATCTGCCAAACTTCCAGGCTATTGTTGGAAGATAACATTTTGATAGAAATATTGTAATCTTCTTTAGCTGTTCGCAAAAAACGAACAAACTTTTCTTTGATAACTAAGTTACCATCAGGAGAAAACATATTCCCCCAGTTCTTCAACATAAACACATTAGAGTCATCATAAAATATTAATGAATCCAACGCTTCGGAGAAAAAATTTTTATCAAATTCGTCCTGATATATAGGATTGACTGACCTATAAGCCACAAATTGGCATTGTTTTTCAATAGGCGCAGATGGCACAATAACAACCAATCCACCTAATTCTACAGAAAAACTTGATGGTTTTTTTTCTTCAAATATTTGCTGACTAAATAACTGAGCATATATATTTCCCCAAGCCAACATACAGATAATAAATAATATTTTTTTCATTTTTTTGTTTGTTTTTTTGTTTTCTTCTTATAACCATTTAAACAACAATGTCAATAAAAAAAACAGGGCGATATAATCGCCCTGCCTAAACATTTTGGAAAGAGCTTTCCTCTAATTATCTTCTAAGGAATCTCTTGTTTTTTTCTAAACCGTCTCTTCTTTCCAATTCTTCACTTATTTTTAGGAAGGTTTCTTTGTCTTTTTTATTAATTGCTTCATCTGCTTTTTTCTCAAGATCTTTTTGGCTCATATTTGACAAAAAAGACTTGAGATTGTGTTCTTGTGAAATTTCATTGACTAATTCTTCGTCATCCTTGAGGTCTTCTTCTATTGTTTTTATGATGGTATTGTAAATTTTTATAATATATCTCTTTCTTATACCATCATGATGATCATCAAAGAACCAATCTCTCTTTGCTATCCAATCATCCAAGAACAATCTTTCATCTTCTGGAGTTTTAAAAAAACAAAGATAATCAAACAAAATTCCAGGAAGAAGCTCTAACTTTTCATCGATAACACTTCTATCAATAAAAAACATAGGACCATTGATATAATCAAACATATCATCGACGTAATCATCAAAACTATTTATATCAAAACATTCGTCTTGTTTTACATCTTGATTATTGTTTTGATTTACATCATCGATTTTGTTTATATTTACTTCCTCCTCGGTTTTATTGGTTTCTACTTCATTTTTATCAACAAATTTGAATGTTTTTATAGAAACATCAGGCAAGTCAATAATAACCGGAGGGAAAAAACCTCTTTTGGGTTGGATTGAAAAAAGATTAACAAGATATGGTTCATCCAAAGGAAACCAATAATCAAAAACATCTTTAGCAATCTTTTTTACAAGAACCAAACCAGGAACTGGCATGTCAATACCAACAGCGTTTTTATCCATATATACAGATACTTTAAATTTCTCTCTCGCTTTGGACGCAAGAAAAATTTGAAAAAAAACTTTATCCACATACAAAGAACTATTGATGCTCATGGATTTTACCGCTTTGGTATACAGAATACTTATTTTTTTGTTTTCCATGGCTTTATATTTTTTGGTTTATTTTCTTTTTGTTTGTATTTTCTTTTTTATGATTTTTCCAATTATTGTCAACACCAATATCTAGATAAAAAAGGATTGCAAACCTTTCGATATTCGTT